>Ga0209718_1000839_pt1 | contig 39059 bp, 33 predicted proteins | sample AD_JPNAS1_MetaG_FD_184420 | JGI IMG/M metagenome (GOLD analysis project Ga0209718, IMG submission 184420) | Active sludge microbial communities of municipal wastewater-treating anaerobic digesters from Japan - AD_JPNAS1_MetaG (SPAdes) (version 2) | ecosystem: Engineered > Bioreactor > Anaerobic...
TCCCCTCAGGCAGCCCCCTGTGTAACTCCCCAAAGACAAGTCCAATTTCGATTCCGATTGAAGATTCATTCAGTTTCGTCCATCTTTGCCTTCTTGTTCGCTTGCGCCTGGCGGTTGTAGTGGTCGGCCGCAAACTTCTTCCACTTCTCGTTCGACGCCTCGTGCGCAGCCAGTGCGACGTCGCCGCGGGCCTTGGCCGCCTGGACCTCGTCCGCGATAGCGGCGACGACTTCTTTGAGGCTGTCGCGTCCAACACGCATCGTCGCTGGGCCGCTGAACTTTGCCGCAGCGGTGAACATTGACGGGCTCGGCGAGCCAATATCGAGGACGTCGGTGGTTTTGAACAGCATCTCAAGGTGCGCCGCGGCGTCGGCCATCGCCGAAATTAACTGATCAATCGAGTCGGCGACAAACTTGTCCTCGAGGCGCTTCGTCGCCTCGGCGTCGTACTCTTCGGTCGGCTCGTCGAGACGCGGATGAGAGATGCGGAATCCAACGGTTGTGGAACGAATCTCGGTCTTGATGGCGACATCGAGATCGCTGTAGTCGCGACGGACCTCGACGGAAAAGTTCAACGACTTGCTGCGAAAGAGTGCTTCGAGCGAATCGACGTTGCGAAAGACGGTGAACGTGCGATTGGTCACCGCTGTCGCCTCGAGATCGTCGAGCATCTTGCCCGTAACTGTCGCCGGTGTGCCGTCAAACGGCTTTTCCTTTCGCAGAGCTGCGGCTGCAGCTGCAGAGAAAAGCAGCTTCATCAGTTCGTCTCGTTGGCTCATTGTTTGTTTGGTTTTTTTTGTTGGCGTAAAACTGTCGCAGATCTTTGCGCACCATCCCATCCGGTGAACAGACTATCTTTTGAAAGATACTCCGCCTTGCTCCGGCGACGGTGCAAAAGTCAAACGGTCGGACGCCAAATAAAAAAACAAAATCAAACAAAATGACCGAACCGCAAGTTGAAGAGCCGACTCGCGACGACTGGGACGTCGATCTGAGCGACAAGGAAGACGACAGCGAAAAAGAGGCCGAAGAGAACGGCGAAGACATTGGCGCGTCGAGTGGTGAAGACGAAGGCGCACAGATTGACGACGACGGCGACGACAACGACGACGAAGGCGAAGACGTTGCCGAAGGCGGAGCCAAGAAGCGACGAAAAAAGAACAGCGGCGAAGGCGAGGAGGAGCGAGCGCGTCCGACGCGCCGCGAAGTCAACGCAGACGAGATCGAGTTTTGCTTCGTGCCGCTGGCGCCGGTCGACAAGCAGCCGCTGTGCTTGGTCGGCGTATCTTTTGTCGTGACGCGCGTCGTGCCCGACGCCATGCTGTTCGAGCAGTTGAGAACGCAGCTCCGCGCCGAAGAGCTCGAGGAGTCGGACGCGAAGCGTCGGCGGTTCGACAACTACGACCACTACGACGACCAGCTGCTGCCCGACGCGCCGCAGCCGCTGCACCTCTGCCAGATGTCGTTGCTCGAGCGCGCCGTCTGCTCGCTGGAGCCGGCGCGGCTGCGGCCGGAAATTCGCAAGGCGATGGCGGCGTGCAAGTTTGCAGCGCACCGACCGCAGCGCAGCTTTGTCGTGTGCGTGGCGCAGTTTGCCTCGGAGGAGCAGCTGCGCGCGAACCACTCGCCGCTGCTCTGTTACTCGCTCAAGGGTCGACTCGTCGGCGCGAACATGTTCACCGCCAACTGGCAGTCGGCGACCGAGTGGCCGGGCCACGCGCTCGACAACTTTAACGCGCCCGAGAACGCGGCGCTCGTCGCCGAGTCGGTGCTGCGGCGCGGCCAGCTGCGCGACTGTCGCGACTCGTGCACGGCGTCGCATCCGCTCGTCGCCAACCACCTCTTCAAGGTCGCCGTCACCGGGCGCACACAGTTTCGCGGCGACATGCGCATCACCGAGCCGGCGCTCTACAAATTCGCGCTGCGCTCGGCCAACTGGAAGAACGAGCGCCAGGAGGCGGTGCGCTCGCTGAAGGCGCTGCCGCTGCGCTCGATCAGCACGACGCTGCGCTACACGGCGTTTCTGCTGCCGGCGCGCGCGCTGTTTACGCCCAACCACCAGCGCGAGCAGGGCGCGTGCACGACCGAGTGCGAGCAGCTGTGTGCCGTCGATCCGATCGCCAAGTCGCTGCTCACCGTCGAACAGGCGAAGAAGTACCGCGCCGACGCCGCGGCGGCGATCTTCAGGACGTCGCGCGAGAAGAACCGGATGCTGTTTGACGACGCCGTCGCCGTCGCCAAGGACTCGCTCCGCTCGGTGCAGCCCGACTCGCTCGTCAACCACAAGCGCGTCGTCGAACTGCTCCTGCCGGCGCTCGCTCCGGCCGCCTTCTGGCGCCTCGAACGGCACGTCGGATTCGACACTGCCGTCGCGCTCGTCATCAACAAGGTGCACCGGCGCTTCGAGGAGCTGATGCGCTCGCCGACGCCGCACCTCGTGCTGTCGGACGCGGCGCTCGTCACGTTTGGCCTCGTCCAGAACACCCACCTGATCAACACGCTGGCGACGCGCCTCGGTGTCACGGTCGACGACATTGTGGCGTACAACGCGACGTGCGCCACGGCGCGCCTTGCGCTCGTCGGCGACGGCACGGCGCGGCGCTGCATCAGCCGACCGGAGCTCACCGAGGCGCAGCGGCGACTCTTTTGGCCGACAGCGCAGGAGGCGCCGTTTGGCGCGTTCAAGTTTGCCGACCCCGACGACAACGCGACGACGTTTGTCGTCGAGCGCCAGTGCGCGATTGTCGAAGCCGAGCTCGTGCTCGCGCTGCGGCACGCGTTTCGCGAGCGCATCTCGCTGCTGCGCACCGACAGCGTGACGGTGCTCGACGACATGGTCGAGAGTGCGGTGCGCTACGAGTGCGACGAAACGGCCAATTGTCTGTTGTTTGTCGCGACCGAGGCCGAGTGCATCAAGTGGCGCGAACGATTGGCGCCGCTCGGCGACGCCGTGTTTGTGATTCGACCGGAAAAGGCACAGATGCACGAGGCGCTCGCGCACAAGGCGCGCACAAACAAGCAGTTTACACTCGTGCTGCCGCGCTCGGACCTGTTCTCGCACGAGGAGCTCGCCACGACGCTCTGTGCGTTCACGCTCGCGGGCGCCGCCGGCGTCGCTATGCGCCTCAACAAGCCGGCTTCCTTTGCCGCCTGTGCGTTTGACGCGAGCAACAGCGACGGCCGGCGGCACCTCGACGAGTGGTTCAGCGCCGGCCTCTGCGGTCGGCGGCTCGTCGTCGGCGGGCTGGCGTTTCAGCAGAAGCCCGGCTCGCAGCGACCGGGCGCGTTTCTCGAGGACCTCTACTTTTCGGGCGTCGTGCCGCCGCACCGCATCAACGAGAGCTACGAGCTGATCGACAGGCTGCGCAACGAGCGGTCGAACGACAACGACGACGACGATGCCGAAGACGGAGCGTTGATCAAGTTTACCGACGACAGAGAAAAGGTTGCGGCCGAACTCGTGGAGAGGAAGCTGATGGGCGTGATGCTGGTGCCGGCCGACCCGCTGCTCGAGATCCAAAGCATGTTCACGCAGAGCTTTGGCACCAAGGCGCTGTTTAGTCGCTTTGACGCGCGCTCGCTCGAGCCGGGCAGGTTTGTCGTGATTGCCGTCGACTCGTGGGGCAACGACATTTTGCTGTACAAGGGTCGGCGCAAGCCAACCGAAACGCTGTGCTACGTCTACGACACGCTGAGCAATTCGCGCACGCGCAAGTCGACCGACCACATCGTTGTGCTGCACCTGGTCGACAAGCAGTTGGCCAACGACGGCCTCTCGCTGCAGACGCTGATCGCGATGTTTGCGCGCCAGCCGGCCGGCGTCACGGTGTTTGGCACGCGCGACAAGTCAATCAAGCAGCGCGTTCTCGCACAGCAGCACGCGCCCTGGTTTTTGCGTCCGCCGACGCGCACGCTCCTCGGTCGGCCGTGGCACCAAAACTCTGAGGCGACCGAGTTGTCGTCGCTCTGCTGGATGCTCAACGAACACTGCAAATGAAACTGTTTTTTTACTGTCGCATGGCACGCCAATACTCTTGACCGTAGTTGTTGTAGACGACGATGCGATCCTTGACCTGGTTGTAGACGTGATTCGACATGGGCGAGAGCGCCGACGTGACGGCGGTGATGTTGCGCCGCGTCTCCTCCTCGGCAAACGCCAACACGAGAATGTAGACGACCAACGAAAGCGCGGCGATCGAGAGGATCGTTGTCGAGATGCGCCAGATCGTCGTGTACGTCAGATAGAGAAAACACAGCAGCTTCCACAGGCCGACAAACGACTTGGCCACCGCCGTGCCAATCACGCCGAGCGACGAAACAATCAGCGCTGCAGCGACAACGGCAAGCACCCAGTCGAGTGCGCTCAGATCCCAAATCGTCACCGCCTGCGACGGTGTCGCCGAGCTTGGCCCGAACCAGTTCATGTGTGAGTCTGGCATCTGCTAGTGCTCGGCAGATGCTTTTTTAGTTTGTCGAAACCACATTTTTTCGCCTGGCTCTCGTTTCTGTCGACACACGCACAATCAGCTATGGCTCGTCTTTGTGAAGGAGATTACGACCTTGCGCCAGCCTACGGCGGCTACGGCTACGGCGGCTACTATCCGGCCCCGCCACCTTCTGTCGTGATCGCGCCGCGTCCTGTCGTGATTGCACCTCGTCCGGTGTTTCGTCGCGGCGGCATGGGTCGTGGACGCTGGGCGCGAACGCGCGACGAAGCGCCGCAGACCAATCTCGACGAAGGCGCACCGCTCGGCGGCGGCGAAGAATTCGATTACGGCGACGAAGAGCCCGACTATGCCAACGAACCGATGCCGCAGGCGGCGGCGGCAGCGGCGGGCGAATCGGCGATGACGCTCGAGGCGTTTTCCAAGGAGATGGCGGCGCATCCGCACGCCGCCGGCGACGTGAAGATGACCAAGGTTCACTGCGACGCGTGCAGCGGTCACACGATTCTCGCCAACGGCTCGCACCTGTCGAGCGAGCACACCGCCAACTGTCCGGTGTTTGCGTCGGGCGGCCACCTCACGCTGCAGGAGCCTGCGACGGCGACGGCGCCCGCGCCGATCGGCTGCAAGAAGAACAAGAAGAAGTGCGCCGCTCCGCCCAAGCCGACCGTTGTTCTCGTGCCGGCAGAAAACGACGACGACGATAAATGTTCGTCGTCGGAAGAGTCGTCGGCCGACGACTGCGCGCCGCCTGCTCCGGCGCCGGTTGTGTGCAAGCCCAAGCAGCAGCAACCGAAGAAGATGCTCGAAGTTTACATCGAGACGGCGGCCGAACTGGCGAGCGCGATCAACGCGGCGCACGCCGCCAACAAGCCGGTGAACGCCGCCTTCAAGCGCACCGTCGTCGCCGCCGACGGCAGCGGCCAGTTTGACATGCACGTCGCCGTCAAGTCGTCGGCGCGCAACGCCGAGAACGTGTCGGCGATGCACGTCGCGCTGACGCCACTCGAAGCGGGCAAGAAGGTCGCCAACTCGACGATCGGCGCGCCGATCTGGCACGTCAACCACAACGCCAAGCCCGGCGACAAGTTCCTGCTGCAAAAGGCCGAGCTCGGCGTCTTTCACAAGGCCGGTGTGCAGAAGGAGGCCGTGCAGGAAGCGCTCACGTTCATCGACGCGGCGCTCAAGCAGGCCGCCGTCGGCGGCGCAGCCGCGACAAAGCAGAAATGAAACACTGCGTTTTCTACTTTGCGTTTCTTCATTCGCCGCCGTTGGTGCGATCACTGACGACGAGCGCAAAAACATGTCGTTGGTGCATTGGAACTGGCTCGTCTGGGCCGAGCTGCTCGCGATCGAGTTGCCGCTGGCGATTGTCGCGTTTCTCGCGCTCGCCGACATCACGTACATCACGTCGACGGCGGCGTTGGTGTGGCGCGGCGTCGCGTTTGGCGTCAATCTGCTGGCCTGGTTCGTGTTGGTCTACTTTGTCGATCCGGCGACGAGCGGACGCGCCGGCACGGCACGGACACGCGGCACGGCGCCGGCGCGCGTACACAACGGCTACTTCATTGTGCCGACGCTGGCGCACCTCGTGCTGCTGGCGCACTGGATTGCCTTTCGCAGCAAGTTTGCCGGCCTCTCGCCGCTCACCTTCTTTGTCAACGTCGACGCGTTTGCCGTCTTCCGGTCGATCGAACTGCTCGGCGAGCTGGCGTTTGCGCTGATTCTCGTCTACTGGCTCGTCGAGTCGCGCACGACCCGAACGAACGTCAGGGTGACCGAATGGGAGCTTGCCAACAAGGTTCGATCACAGACAGCCAGCAGCGGCGCAATTTGAATTGAAAAAAAAAGAATGAGTTCAGAGGCAAACGAAGATCAGCTTCAGCAAGTTGTTGCGCAATGCACGGAGCAGCTCCAAGCGACAACGGATCCGATGGCGACGATGCAATCCGTCGAACTACTTCAAACTCTGGGCGTGGTTGCCCGAATCGAAGGGATGCAACTTGAAGATGAAGCGATTCCTGGCCTGCACACCGAATTCCTCCTGGAGCCTGTTCTTCCCATGCCAGAGTTTGTTACTGATGATATCACCGAATGGGCGGATTTTTTGCAGAATTATCCCGAGGAATATCCTATTCCGTGGTTGAGACAAAGACACGGCGTCGATGTAGAAGCACCGCAAACGCACAATGCTGAAACGCCGCAAACGCACAATGCAGAACGCCCAGCTCTCGACGACTTCCGCATCATTCGGCCCACTCGCTATCCGAAGCAGCGCGTGCGGACCGTCGATATCACGTCGGTTTCTTCTACTGAAACATTCAAGTCTCCGCTCTGAAAGCGGTCACTTCTTCAATTCGAATCGCATTTGTTTTGGCCGTTGTTCGATCCTCGCGACCAGGTAGAACGGCACAAATGTAACCTTGCGTTCGTCGCGCGAGTAGAGCTGCGCCAGCACGCGGATGCGATCGTCGACGGCGCCGACGCGCGACGACAGCGACGCCGTCTCCTTGGTGCCGGTGCGCGCCTCGCGCAGCGCGTCGTCGAGCGCCTGCAGCCGAAACTTGCACGCCATGCAGTCGTAGAGCGCGCGCACGTCGTGGCGAAACTCGCCCGCGCCCGGCACGCCAAACACGACCGCCGACTCGAGCTGACTCGGCTCGTCGACCAACAGCACGTTGTCGCGCAGCGACGGCGCTCCGCCGGTGCGGTAAAAGAGCGCCAGCTTCGACGCCATAAAGGTCGGAATCGCAACGACGACGCGATCAAACAGATCAAACGGTCGCGCCGTGTGGTCGATGCGCGTGCAGTCGAAGCGGCGCAGCGTCTGCGCGTAGGCAACCGGCTTGGAGTTGGCCTCGGGCACGTGCATGCGCACGCAGACGGTGCACTTGTCAAACGCCTCGATTTCGGCGTACGGCAGCGCGCGTTCGCAGCGCGCGTAGTAGGACATCGGATGGAAGGTGCACGACAGACTGCCAATGTCGGCGCTCGTGTAGCTGGCGTTGCAAAAGTAGCACACGCTGCGGTGGCCGAGCTCGTCGCACAGCCGCTCGTACTGCGCGCGGTAGTTTGTCGGCGGCTCGACAACGACGTGCGCAACGTTCGGCTCGACAGTTGCCGCGCGCAATGTCAAAGAATGATCTGCGCGGCTATTTCGCTGTGCCGCACGGAACCAGCAGCTCTGCGTCAACGCGCGTTGCTTCGGCTCCCGTTCGTCGTCTGAAAAAGCGCTCTGCACCGGCGAACGGCTTCGGCGGCGAAGACGAGAACGATCCGATCGAGAGTCTTCGTGGATCGCAGCTGGACGTAGATGCAACAACGACTCTGGCTGCGACGGACTCTGATTCCTCGATTGAGATTCTTGCAGCAACATCGAGTGGTTCGCTGCTTTCAAAGCAGGCCGCACCACCAAAAAGACACGAATCAGATCAAATATTCGATTTGACTACATCCGTCGCGACATCGGCGTCGGCCACGGCCACGACCGCAACCCCGTCATCACAGCCGCGTCGCAGCGGCACAAGCGTTGCCGAATTGCGAGTGCCGACTGCGCGCTCGGCGTCGTGGCCTGGCGTCAAGTTCATGTGCGACGCGCTCGAACTCGACGGCAAGTTCACGGCGGTCGACGTCGGACGCATCAACATGGGCATCGTCCAGATTTCGTGTCGCGGCGGCAAGCTGACGATCGAGAACTGGATGCTGCTCGACCTGAACGAGCTGTGTCGCAGCTTCGATGCCCGCAATCGCATCGAGCGCTTCGGTACGCGCGACGGCAAGTACGGCGACGACGAGCATTGTCACTGTCTGTTCAAGTTTGTTTGCGAACAGACGAAACCGGGCGGCATTTTCGACAGCAGCGTTTGCTTCATCGAACAGCAGGCCTTCTCGCGCGAGATGAAGGCGCTTCAGACGGCGATTCACATGGCCATCATCGCGAGCAAGCCGTCGATCGCCGTGCGTCGCAACGATCCCGAGCTCGGCGACGCCGGCATTCGCACCGAAAACTGCATCGCGCCGGCCGTCATCGTGTCGGCCAACTCGGTCAAGACCTGCTACGCGGCCTACTTTCCGCGCGTCACCGAGACCGCCGCGACGACGGCGTCGCGCCAGCCGTGGAAGCGCCAACGGGCGTTTGGCGTTGGCGACGCGGTGCGCGACGACGTCAACAACGCGCAGCAGTACGCACAGAACAAGAAGCAGTCGGTGCTCTACGGCCAGCGCGCCATCAGCGTGCCGCGCATCATCGAGCTGCTCGGCGCCAAGATGTCCGACGAGCAGAAGAAGCGCTTTCGCGCCGCCAAGAAGGACGACATCTACGACGCCTGGTGGACGGTCATGTTTGGCATCGAAAGCTGGCTGCCGGCCGTCTACTCGCGTCGCCGGCGCGGCTACGGCGCCACCTGTCTGATGTACGGCTCGATGCCGCAGCGCCGCTTCCGCACGTGCGACGCGCTGTTTGAGTTTTGCGCCGACATCGGCACGCCCGAACGCGACGTCGCCGAGCTGAAGACGGTGCTCAACTCGTTTCGCACCAGCAACAATCCCGACGCCGTCGACGAACTTGGCGAAGATTGAAAGCGAGTCTCAACTTAAAAGTGAGTCAAGATGATTTCGACGTGATTGTGCGCGAGCCAACTATCTGGTCGTCGACGAATCAGAAGCCGGCCGATTTCTACAACGTCGGAAAGCCAGCTTGCGATCGCTGCGGAAAGATCAACTTGAATGTCTACGTGGGAAACTTGAAGGTTCCCAACGTGGACTTGTGCGTTCCGTGCTTTGACATTCTGGCCAACGGCGAAGTTGTTGGAAAGCCGACAAACGTCGTGCAACACGCGGTGCAAGCATGTGTTCCACAAGTCGATCCGATGCCTGTCGTTACGAGCGTGATCAAAAGCCGAGACATTCACGAGACCGTTCCGCTCGAGTTTGTCGTCCGAACAGAAGGCAAGCACGCTCGGGCGACGTGCTTGCAGCTGTTTCAGATGGAAGACAAAGAAGCCGAAGAGGGAATCTTCAAAGATTACCACGAGGATCTCGAGTGGATTCGCCAGAACTACAAGCCGGTTGACGTGACGCAAGCCAACCCTGTTTTCACGTTGAAGGACCCGACAATGGCGCGCGAGCCCGTCGCCGTTGCCGTTTGCGAGCCTCCGGTGGAGAATACCGTTCGATTCACTTCGAAATAGGCAACTACGTCAACGAGCTGGACGAGGATTGAATGAAAAAAACCAAAATCGCGATGAGCAAACCATTTTTCGTTTTTTTGTTTGAAGTTTATCGCGTGGACACGTCTTTGCAAGCTGCCACAAAGACGCGCTCGGCTCTGTGTTGGAAGCTGCTTGATTCGGCGCCAAAGGCGTTTTTCAGAGGTGGCAACAAAGTGCACGTCGATCTGCTCCCAACCGAACACCCGTTTGTCTTTGTTGGCACGTCAAACGGCAAAGTTGACGACATAGCATTCTACATTTCCTTGTTGACCGACACGATTGCGCTTTTTCCTGTCATGTCTGCCATTGGAATCGGGACTTACGCGAGTTTCTGTGTTTATTTCTCCTTCTCTGTCCGACCTGGCGGAGACGAGGCGAAAGCGGTTGACGAAGCAATCAGCACGACGCTTTTGGATTTTGATAACAAGTCTGCGCACCCGTGCTGGCGCGCATCTTACTTTGGCCAAATGCTGGCGCAGAGAAAAGCTGGCGCGAAATCGAAAGCCGTCGAAAGCAACACATCGCAACCTAGCGAGAAAACAAAGCACGTTGACGAAGGCTGCACTATTTGCATGGCGGCGCCAGCCGACACCGCGTTTGTTCACGGCGGCGATTGTCACAAAGCGGCGTGCAACGCGTGCGCCACGAAAATCATGGAGTCGACCGCGACCTGTCCGGTGTGCCGCGCCGATGTCGAACGCCTGATGCGCGTGTTTGACCAGTGAATCACAATTCAATCGCTTCGATGAAGCGTCGCACGTCGGCTTCCGTCAGCTTGCCGTTGACGATCTCCTTGTCGGTGTCCCAGTCGACGACGACCGCGTTCTGCTTGAGAATCTCCTCGTGCGCGTCAAAAATTGTCTTCATGTACTTCTCGTCGTAGGTCTTGGTCTCGTCGCGGTTGGCACGCTTCTTGGTGCGCTCCCACGACGTCAGCGGCTGGCAGCGCGCGTAGACCGTGAGAAAGCCCGGCTCAGAGTCGAGCGCCTCGAGCGTGCCGTCGTCGGCGCCGATCTCTTCGCGATACAGCGAATATTCCTCTTCGCCAAAGAAGCCGAGCCGGAGTTGCGCAAGGGCAAACGCCTGGTCGCCGCCGATGCCGCGGTCGATCAGCACCAAGCAACGAGGCTTCTCGTGCGCCAGCCGCTTGGCTTCGGTCACAATGAAGAGTCGCTTCAGCGCGACGTTGGTCTGAAACGAGAAGGCGTACTTCTTCTGGTTGTCGAGGTAGGCGTGCAGCGTGCGCGGCTTGATTGGCTCTGCAAAGACGACGACATCGTCGAAGCGCTCAAAGATCGCCGGGCTCTCGCGCAGCGACTGCACCAGCACCGACTTGCCGCATCCGATCAGGCCTTCGATTGTCACAACGCGGCTTCCGTTTGAAAGACTCATTCGCTTTCACTGTTGTTTTCGCTTCTTCAAGTGCGCGAGCTTCTTCTCCGCCTCTTCGAGTCCCCGATTCGCATCTTGGATTTGCGCCTTTGCGAGAAAGATCTCTTCTTCGGCCTTCTTTTCGCTGTTGTCAATAATGTGGTCGACTGTGACGCCGTGCACGCACACGCTGATCCGCATCCATTCGAGCTTGCTCTCGTCCTTGACTTGCGCCGCGACGTTGTCGCTGACAGCTTTCAGAAGCTGCTCGATCGTTTCGTGGTGGTATCGTTCGCGGTTTGTCATTTTGAGTCTTGGTTGGTTTTTCGCCTCGCCAGAGCGACGCCGAGGCGAATAAAATAAACGACTTTTGCTCACATGACCGCGCTTCGCTTGTACAAGATACACCCAGCATGTTGGCGCCGCCGGTTCGCACGCAAAAGTATGCGCAGGGCGAAATTCCGCTCGGCGACGCGTACGTCCGAGTGACACAGACGAATAACAAGCCCGACCTCGTGGCGCGACAATACGAAGCCAAACAGGCCGGCGATTCGGTGTTCAGTGCCGCCGTCTCGCACGTGCTGCGCGATATCCACTTTGATCCGCGCGGCTACGATCAGTGCACGCTGGCCATCACGCTGACGGTCTTTCTGGCCTATCTCTACTCGCGAAGCCCCGTCGTCGTCGTGCTCGGCTTCGTGGCGTGGTTCATCTTTGAGAACGTCGTCTGGTTCGCGCTGCCGCTCGCGTCGCCGGCAATCAGTCGGCACGTCGTCGCCGTCGAGTCGCGCGTCAACGAACCGGTCTTTGACTGGCTGCTCTTCCTCTCGTCGCTCGGCGCCGCGATCTATCTCTTTGAGTTGACGTTTGTCGGCGACGGCGTTGGCGCGACGCTGCCCGCCGCCTATCCGTCGAGCACCGGCGAGTGGGCGTCGCTCGCCGTCGTCTCGCTGGCCGCAACGCTGTCGGCGTTTGTAAACTTTTACTACGCGTCGTTTGTGCTGCTGCAAGCGGCGATCCTCGGCTCGTATTTTTTCCTGCAAACCGACCTGCAGTGGTGGATCACCGTGCGCGCCGTCGTTGCGGTCGCCTATCTCTACGCCTGGTTCCTCAATCCGATTGCGTTTCACTTTCAATTCAACGCCTTCTTTGCGCTGCTCGCCGCCGTCACGTTGATCAGCGTCATTCAAGTCGTCGCCACCGGCTGAAAATTGAAACAAAATGACTGATCGCATCGAATCGGTGATGGCCATTGTGCGCGACGCAAACTTCTTCTGTCCTGCGTTTCCGCGAGAAGGCGACAGCGAGAGCGTCGAGTGCGAGAACTGCGCGGCGTCGGAACTTGCGACGTTTGTGTCAGGTCGAAACGCCGGCGACAAGGCGGTCTGCATGCCGTGCTACAACGTGCTGAAAAACACCATCCGGCCCAAGCAAGCACGTCAACGTGTGCAAATCAGCGAGCCGCGGAACATTCGCGCCGATCCGATTGGCCAGCCGACGCGCAGCATTCCGTTTCGCTTTGGCGCCACGCCCGATCTTGTCACAAAGAGTAAAAGCTCATTTGCTTTCTAAACTACACAATGAGTCAGGCCAGCTTTGTTGTCATTCCGCTGAGTCTGGAAAGCGCGGCCGACAGCTCGCTGCCGCACTCGGAAGAGATGCGCAAGTACGGCCGCTGCGGCGTGTGTCTGGCCGACAATCGGCGCGGCATCGTGCGTCTGATCGCCGGCCTGCTTTGCGTGCTGCTTGCGATGGTTGCACTCTTCTTGTTCAATCTGTCGCTGAACATGGGTGCCGTCGCAGCCAACGGCCTGCGCGGCACGCTGCCAATGACGGCGCCGTGGACGCACGAAGACGAGCTGCACGCGATGATCATTGCGCAGGCGGCCGACGACGTGACAATCGGCGGCAACCTGATTCGCAACGTTGTCGAACCGCGCGGTCGCATCGAGGCGATGCAGCACGCGATGCCACTCTTTTTTTCGCTGCGTGAAGAGAAACGGCGCCGCAACTGCACGGTGACGTCGGCCGAAATTCGCGCCGGCTACTTGCCGTGGAAGCCGTTTTCGATTCCGCTCTACGCCAACTTTACGCTGGCGCACGCCAGCCACCTGATTTCGCTGCAAACCGTCGCGGGCAACGCGAGTCGGCCGTGTGCCTGCTTTGTCGAGTACGGCCTGCCGCACAATGCGGTCGTCGTGCCTTCGCTCAACGCCACGCTCTTCTGTCCGGTCATCGAGTCGCGCTCGCAAGCGACGATTTCGGTCGACTCTTCGTCGATTCGGCTGCTGCAGCTGGCTGACCAAATAGTCCCAAACAAGACGCTCGGATTGATCACCGAGCGCAGCAAGAGTGCGTCGGTGACGTTTTTCGACGACAAGGGCGAGAAGAAGCGCAAAGTTTTCGGCATGCCCGTCTTTCCCTGCATCGACGAGTGCGTCGACCTCTACGACTCGTTGATCGCTTCAATCAAGTATTAAAAACCAAGCTCTTCGGCGCTCATGTTGCGCATCTCAAACAACAGTCGACCGCCCACGTAGTCTTCGCATCGCTCGCCAAACGGCGACACGTACGCCGTGTTGATGCACGCCTGCGCGTCGACGCGCCGGTAGGTCGACACCTCTGGCTCGACGTCGCGTGGCACAGCTCGCATAACGGCTGGTGGCGGTGGCAGTCGCGTGCCGGTCTGATCAAACGAAAACGCCCGTTCGGGAAGCGGTTTGTTTTCGCAAAGCTCGCCGTTCCTGGCGACGCCGTCGACGACGCAGTTGCAGAGAAACGACACGACGTCGGCACGCGACGCCAGACAGATGCGTTGTCGCGACGCGCCGGGCGCAATCTGCTGCTCGCTCGTCGTCGCTTCGGCGTCGGCGAGGAATATGACGACGCGTCGATTGCGACTGCGCAAGTGATGAAATGCAAATCGATCGCCGACGGTGGCACCCGGGATGATCAGCAACGTGTCGGCGTCGATGAGTTGCAGAAGCAACGGAAATTGGCGCGAAAAGACGCTCAGCGTGCTGGCGCTGGCGGCGTCGACCAGCACGCATCTTTGGCCGAGCAGTGCAAGCTGCACTTCGCGTGGCGTGAAAACAAGTGTCATTTAAAAGGCGTTGCGTTGTTGGTTTATTTCAGCGGCGGCTGGCTGAACGACTCAAAGATGTAGGCTGCCAGGTCGGTGCCGGCGGCTGGCGCATCGAAGCTGGCTCCGCTGACGCCGACGCCGAGCGACGGTTCTCGTTCGAGCGACGAAGTGTCGAGCTCGGCGGTGGCGGCCCAAAAGAGTTGGCTGGCAAGTGCGCTGTTTTTCGGCAGAAACTCGTCGACGTAGGCGCGCATTTCGTGTAGCTCCTCGTGCTGCGGCGCGGCGGCGGCGTCAAAGTAGCCGTTGACGCACTCGACCAGCTCGGCGCTCGGCTCGCAGGCAACGCGCGCAAACGATGTGTGCCACGTGTCTCGCTGTGTTCTCGCCGCAATGTAGACGGCCGCAATTTGCGCCGGCGTCATCAGGCCAAAGTCGATCTGCGCCTCAAACATCGCCAGAAACGGAAAGCGCTCCTGGTGCATTGCGGCGACGAGCGACCGGCGCCGATACTCGGGCCTGAAGGCGTTTGTTTCGACCGCTTTCGCAAATTTCGACGTCGGCTCGTGTCCGTCGGCTCGCGTCGACGTCGACGTTGTGTGCACCGCCTGCCGCGCCATTCGTGATACCTGATTGATCGTCAAAGATTGCGACGTCATGTGTGGTTGTGGTTGACAGTGAAGCACGTCGACTACGCTTGTTGTTCTGCGAATCAGAATCGTCAGAGCGTGACGAGCAAATTCATTTGCGTCTGCGCTGTGCGCTTCTCGGGCACGCGGCCCTGGAACACGCCGTACGATCGTTTAAGCCGTTTCGAGTAGCACAGCAGCTTCTTCATGCGCTCGTTGCACGCAAGCATTTCGCGCGCCAGCGCCACGATTGCCGGCTGCGTCACGGGCACGGCGAGCGCCGCGTGCACGTCGCCGTCGCCCTGCTGCTCCTTCCACCAGCCGGCAAACATCAGCGCGCACCAGTTGCACTCCCACGAGCCGCGCTGCAACGACGTGCGCGGAAACACCAACTCGATCAGATTCGGCGGCAGCAGTCGCGCGCTGATCATCAGCGCCATCAGTCTGCGCGCCAGCTCCTGGTGCTCCGGTATGCACAGCGAATCGAGGTGCACCGCCTTGCGCCGCCGACCCGACACGATCATGAGGCTGCAGTGGCCGCCGGCGTAGATGAGCAGATAGAGCGAGTCGACGACGCCGTCGTGCGTCAGCAGCGCGCCCGGTCCGCCGAGCGCTTGCTGCAGCGCGTGAAACGACGCGTACTGCGGCGCGCCGTCGACAAACTGAAACGGCGTCTCGCGGCGCGCAAAGCGGTCCGGCATCATCTGGCCGTACTCGGCAAAGCGCCGCAGCTCGGTGGCGACAGACATCGAGTGCACGAAGAAGTGCTTCGCACCCGGCGTGCCGTAGAGCGACGCGGGCAGTATGCCAAAGTGCTGCTGCAGCGCAAACGAGGCAAGCGAGCCGTCGCACTGCGCCTCGTCGCCGGCCGCCACGGAGCGCAACAGCTGTTCGGAATCCGAGTCGAGCGTGCGCGTAAGATAGCCGAGCGCCCGTCGCGCGTCGAGCTCAAAGTGGTCCGGATAATCGGTGCTCATCTTTTGCGCCGAGCGCAAGTTTGAGCAAATTTGAAAGTTGCGCGCACTTTATCGCTTGCACAGCGCAACCAAGCCAAAGACGAGAGGGAATTGCCGTGAAAATTATCAACCACGTCGACTGCTCGCTCAAATTTCGCCGCCGACGCTACTTTAGCAGTGCGCTGCTCGCGTCGGCGCTGCTGCTGGCGGCCGGCGTCGCGATCAACTACCGCACCGTGTGGTGCCAGATTCAGGCCGCCGCCGTGATCGCGATCACGTTTGTGGCGATGCTGTTTCGCGAGCGCGAGCGCAAGGAGCGCACCGAGCACGGCGTCAAGCAGCAGCACATCGTCTACTGTCTGAACTGTCGCCGCACCAACCAGACGGCGCTGTCGTTTGGCTCGCGCGTCGCCGTCACGCGTGCCGAGTCGAGCATCTACGAGAAGCTCTTTGTGCCGATCTTCAGCGGCAGCCTCATGCTCGGCGTCTGGGCGGGCTGGATCGCCTACGGCGCGCTCTTTCACGAGGGCGCGCACGAAGCCGCCGTCAACGAAGCGATCGAGGTCTTCTTCGGCTTCAGCGACGAGCTGCCGATCTTCATCCACACGATGCGCGCCTGGTTGCTCTTTCTGTTTGCCGTCGTCTCGCTCTTCACACACGCATCGTTCTCGCTTTACCACGTCGTGTTTCTGCTGCTCTGCTCGCTGCTGCCGCCGGCGTCGGCGACGGCGCAGGCGCTCTCGCTCGACGAGCTGACCGCTCGGACGTCGCTCTTCTGTGCGCTCTTCATTGTCGCCGAGACTTTCGAGCAGAACGCGCGCTACTGCGCCTGGCTGCGCACGGCGCGCGGCGAGCGCAACGTCGTGCTGGTCGCGCTGCACAGCGCGCTGAAAGGCGACCGCGGCACGCGTCCGCTGGTCAGCACGAATCACGCCTCGATCGACGTGCTGTCCGAGACCGAAGTCGGCCGCGCCTACTCGTTCTTTGCCTCGGCGTCGCGCATCGTTTCGGCGCTGCGCAGCAGTTGGATACTGCTCGTGCCGCTCAGCGGCGTGCCGCTCGGCATCGTGCAGGTCGCGCTGATGTTGGCGCTGATTGCACGCGAACGCTCCGCGTTGGCCAGCGCCGTTCGGAGCGGGAAAATAGATTTGATTCAGTTTGATACTGATGCGCTGCGCACGGCGTCGAAACGCAACGGCGCCGTTCGCGAATGTCAAACCTCGGATTCTTTCGTGGCGGAAGCGACGATGACGACGACGGCTTCGATGACGAAACCCATTTCAAGCGTGCGTGTAGCGCCGCTCCGACCGTCGTCGCCGATCGGGCCGAGGAGGGATTTGATGGCGGTGGCGACGTCGACGGCCGCGCCAGCGACCGCGCCTGCGACAACGCCAGCGGCAACGCAAAAGCGACCGCCGACACCGGTCGACGATTCGCCGCAGCCGCCGCCACCGCCGCTGAGAACAAGCGGAAACCTCGACCACTCGAGAGTGATGGCGATCGCAAGCCGCTATCGGAAACCGATGCCGCCGTGAAGCGCATGCTGACGTCGGAGAGGCGACACTGCATTCGATTCGACGGCGCCGAGGATTGCTTCAAATTCAAGAATCGCACCGGCCTCTGGCCCGATCCGAATCCGCACGAAGGCGAGCAGCGACTGGTCGGCGTCGGTCGCGTGCTGCGCCAGGTGTGCTATCCGAACTACAGCTACGAAGCGGCAAGCGTCGCCGGCGCCGGCCAGTTTGCGTCGCAGCGCGTCGCGACCGGACTGGCGGCGCCGCACCACGGCCAGAAGCGCGGTCGCGAGGTGCACCAGCAGCTGGCCGAGTACGTGAATCACGGCCGCGCGTCGTGGACGGCGCGCTACGGCATCAACTGCTCGGCGTTTGTGCCGCGCATCATCGACTTTCTGCGCAGCCGCAATCTCGTGCCGCTCGTCGGCGAGTTTCAGGACTTTTTCAATGGCATCGGCATCGGTTCGGCGATCGATCTGCTGTGTCGCGACACCGAGCACGACGGCGTGGCGCTGATCGAGCTCAAGGTCGGCGGCGAGAACGGCTTTGAAAAGTCCAACGACTCGCTGCGCGCGCCGGCGTCGCTGCGCCACAACAACAACTCGCCGCTGACGCAGGCGCGACTCCAGCTGCTCGTCTATCGCGCCATGATCACGGCCAACTATCCGTACGTCCGCGTGACGCGTTGCTACGTGCTGCAGGCGCGCACCGACAAGCTCGTGCTCTACGGCCTGATGCAGCCGTTCATCGAGGCACAGCAGCAGCTGGTTGACGCGCTGGCCGAGTCGCGACGGCGCGAGTCGGCAGCTCGTGTGCAACGACGATCGGCTGCTGTGCCGTCGGCGATGCCGTTTGCTGGTGGAAGAGGGAGACCGAGAGGTGCAGCGGCGTGGCGCGGTCGAGGATCAAAGCGAGCAGCGCCGTGGATGCCAGAAGGAATGCGATCATCGCGGGCCCGCTGGCGATAGCGACTTGCAGCCAGTGAAACATTGATCTGTTTCGCACCTTTGCGCCAAGCTGATGCTGCGAGTATTTAAATTACGAAATGACCGACCCATTGTCGATCATCGACGAGGAGTTTGATCGCATACCGCTGTTTAACGGAGGAGCGGACGCCGCTGCGGACGCACCGTCGAAGCGAGGACGCAAACGCAAACCGCAGTCCGGTGACGGCACAACGGCAAAGAAAAAGGTTCGGCGCGTCAAGCGGCTCGACACCAAGGCGGCACTCGGCGCCGAGCTGCAAAAGATGCAGGACGAAACCGACAAGGGCGACGAGATTGCCGGCGTCAGCGGGTTGCAGATGAGAGACGAAATCGCTGCCGCACAACACCGGGCGGTGACGCTGCTTGGCGAGCTCGACGAACTGCTCGATCGCAGTCGCGACGCCACCGAAGCGACCACCAAATACAGCCAGCTGCTTGCGCAGGTCAAGAAGCACGCCAGCAAGAGCGTTGTGCTCGACAAGGTCGCCGTGCTGTTTGCGAAACTCGTCGCAGCGACCGAAGCGGCGCGACACAGCTGTTCGCGACTGCCGCGCGAGTATGCACAGGTGCTGTTGCGCCAGGAAGCCTACATGCGAGCGTCGGCCAACGCACTCGTGCCGGCCGGCATCGCTGTGCTCTCGCCCGAAGCTGGCAACCAGCTCGTCTCGGCATCGCCGCGATCGACGACGGCGTTGACACAGTACGGCGGTCCACAAAGTCGGTCGACGTTTCGACTGGTCGCAGCCGATCCGTCGCGAGCGCGTGTGGCCGAGTTGCAGGGCTCGTTTCTGGCAACGTCGATGCTCAACGCCAACTACGATCCGGCGATCACAGTGTCGGCGACAAACGCTGCGCGACGCGAAGCACAACGCCGTGCCGCTCAGCTCAAGGCCGGCGGCGAGGTGATGCCCGAGCTGTTTGGGCACCAGCAGCTGCTCGAAGCGACGGCGACGGCGACGCTGCCACGCATCGAAGGCGCAGGCACGGCTTCAACCAAGCGACTGGCGATCCAAGCAGGCGCACGATGAGAAAAACTAAAATTGACCATTTCACTGTGCAGCAGGGTCTGGTTTGTTGTTGAAGCCAGGTATCGATAGCACGCTGTGCTGTGCGCTGCGCGCAGCGGCGACGCCACACGCCCTCCCCACCCCACCCCCACCCCCTCCTTCCACGACCATGCTTGAAACGAAAAAAACAATTGTGGCCTCGATCAAAGCGCAACTGACGCTGCGTCTTGTCCAACCATAGCAGCCGCTCACCAGCAACAACATCATGTCGGGATTGGCTACGCTAGTGCCGTCGGTCGAAAACTTCCGCTCCGACGGAGCGCCGGTGACAAAGGGCGTCTCGGGCGCGACGCTGTCGCGCTACATGGGCTCGCAGCAGCAGATCATCACGGCGCCGAATCCGCTCGAGCGTCTCAATCGCACGTCGCCCAACTATCCGGACTACTTCCGCGACCGCAAGCTGCAGCTGCTCGACTCGATCGAAGGCTTCATCCTGATGGGCTTTGAGTGGTACGCGTACGTGATTCCGTGGCTCGTGACGAGCGAGAAGACGGTCACCATGAACGTCTACCGGCACAACGTGCGGCCGGCGACGATCACGCCCAACAAGAGCGTGTCGCGCGTTCAGTCGCACCAGGTGGCGACGAAGCGCGCCACCGTCGAGCGCTTCGGTCAGTCGTTCTACATCGAAGGCGACCTGGTCGGCTCCGACGAAGGCGATCGGCAGTACATTCGCAATGCGATGGGCCTCGCGCAGGGCTGCCAGCTGATGGTCAACGAGGCGACAATCACGGCGCTGCTCGAGTGCAAGAACTACGTCGCCGACTGGCTCGACTACCGCGGCCGGCGCACGTGGGTCGAGGACGTGCTCAACATGGAGATTGCGCGCTTCGCCGGCATGGCCGTGTCGCCCAACTTCCTCGACCAGGTCGTGCAGGCGTCGATCTCGGCGCTCGGCCTGCGCTCGGTGATTCCCGACACGATCATCGGCTGGGACACGATGCCGTTCCTCTCGTCGATGGTCGTCAACGGCACAAAGACGGCCTACTACCAGACCGGCCCCGACGGCCGCGACATTCTGGTGCAGGGCCCCGACGCCGTCACCGCGATTCGCGGCTTGGCGCTCTTTGTCGTGCGCCCGTTCGTCACCAACGACGACGGCAACGGCGCCGTCCAGTACATGTCGCGCGACACGACGGTCGGCGAGGTCTACGACATGTCGTTCAACGCGCGCCTCGGCGAGAACTTTGGCGTGCGCGGCAAGAAGTTCTCGTCGGAGCAGCGCGACATCCTCATCTACGACGTCATGAAGGACGCCATGCGCCCGGTCTCGTTCAAGGAAGCCGTCTCGAACGCGCACATCTGGGACCCGAAGACGGGCCAGTACGCCGAGCAGCTGCGCCGCGCCGCCGCCGAGGAGAACGTCGACCTGCAGCAGCAGAACGGCTGGGAGAGTCGGCTCAAGTACAACGATCCGGCGTCGCTCGACCGCGACCACAAGGCGAAGCGCGAGATCAACATGTTCTTTGCGCACGACCCGATCGAGAAGCTCGTCTTTCTGCCGGCGTTTATCGGCCAGTTTGACACCGACGTCGTGCACACGAGCGCGCTGCGCATGGCGGCCGAGCAGCTCGTCGGCTCGGCGTTTGGCGCGCTGCGCGAGACTGTCGAGGCCGAGATCGAGGCGGCGCGCGCGTTTCTGCGTCGCTACGAAGCCGAGTCGAGCTACGACGACGCCTACTTTGAGCGCCTCGCCATTCGCAACGCGCCGCGCTCGATCGACACACAAGGTCGCTGGGTCGGCGAACGTCTCAAGGCGGGCGCGCCGCGCGATTATGTGCCCAACGCCAAGGGCTCGCTCGATCTGCCGGCCAACGCGGGCCAGTTCCCGGGCGGCTTTGCCAACTATCCGGGCTTTCGCACGCTCGTCGCCGACGGCATCGCGTTTGGTGTGCCGGCGTCGACGGTCGAGGGCGCGCAGACTGTGCTCAGTCTCGTCGAGAAGGTGGCGCGTCGCTTCGCAGCGGGCGCTGCGCACTCGGCCGCGCTCCGCGCCGAGGCGTCGCCCGAGTGGTTCCACCAACAGAGCACCGAGATCGTCGTCTGGGAGCTGCTCTTTGGCAAGCGCATGCCGATCTTTCTCGCTGCGCCGACCGGTCCTGTTCCTGGCACCGCGGCGGCTGGCGCCGGTGGTGCGCGCGCAAGCGGCGTCGTGAATCGCTCCAAGGCTGCTGTCGTTCGCCCGGTCGCCTATCCGGGCTCGGCCAACTCGGTCATCGGCACGCTGCCGCTCGGCGCGCTGCTCGTCGAGCTTGTGCGCGCGGTGCGCGACGACGCGGCGGCGACGACGGCACAGACGCTGATCGAGCGGTCGGTCGTGCCAAACACGGCGCAGACGCGCGATCAGGAGAAAGCGCGCTCCGACTTGCTGAACAACGTGTGGCGCCGCTCGAAGCCGTTCATTCAGGAGGAGCGACCGTACCTGGGCTACTTCTTTGTCGACGACTTGGCGGCCGAGATCGTGGCCCTGAACGCACGCGGCGTGTCGGCGCAAGAGGCGGTGGCGCAGTTGGCGGCCACCTACAAGACCAAGCCAAAGCTCACACAGACCGACGCCAAGGTCGCCGACTACGAGGCGCGCTACGCCGCACTCGACGCGGTGCGCAAGGCGGCCGTCGACGCGGCGTCGAGCAAGATTCTGAGCATCGGCGCGGGCGACGTCGACTTTGCCGGCTCGCTCGTCGGCGGCAACTCGCTGCCGGCCGACAAGAAGGCCGTGCTCGCGTCGATGTTGCAGTCGGAAGGCGAGACCGCGACGCCGATGACGCTGCTCGCCGACGCGATCGACAAGGTCGAGGTGCTGGCGCGTCGCAACGGCGGCGACTTTGCGTGGCCGACGCTCGCGGCGTGGGCAAACAAACTGGCGCCGACGCTCGACGCCGACTCGCTCGCCGAACTGACGTCGGCCGTCGAGGAGTACAACGTCGCCGCCAAGAACTTTACCGGCGTGTTCGACAGCGTGCTCGGCGTCGGCGCGCGCGACGCTGCGACGCTGGCCGCTCTGACGCTCGAGGAGCTGGTCGAAGAATCGGACAGCATCTTCAAAGAAACTGCCGACGAGGCGAACGCCGAAATCCAGCGACGCGTCGACGCTGGCTTGACGACGGAAGCCGCTGTCGATGCGTTGCGCGATCAGGTCGAGTTGCGACGAAATGGCGGCGGCGTTCCGCGACCGGGCGGCGGTGCGCCGCCGCCAGTGCCGGCGGCACTCGGTGCCGGCTACCACTACTTTCGCTCGCCGCTGTCGATGACGCGCAACATGGCCTATACGGCGGCCGAGTTTGCTGGCGGCGCGCCGCGCGTTGCGCTGGCCGACCCAAACACGGGCTTCCGCACGCTGCTGTACACGCGTCGCTACGGCGGCGACGCCGCCGAGTCGCCGTTTGCCGACGACGAGTCGATGCTGGCGCTCGGTCGGCGCTCGTTCATGGTCGACGTCGGCGACGCGGCGCAGCACGATTTTGAGCTTTCGTCGCTCGTCACGCGACACATCGACTATGCGCACATCGACGAACCGTCGGCCGCCGAGTACCAGGCGCCGGCGCACATTCAGTCGACCAACAAGAGCAACAAGCGCAAGGCCGAGTTTGCCGCGTCGTCGTCGTCGTATGCGTCGGCTGCGGCTGCTGCTGCGACGTCGACGGCGTCGTTCCAGCCGCCGAAAAAGTCAAAATTCGGCGCGCTGTCGAGCCAGTCGGCGATGTCGGTGATCGAGGAGCAGATGCTGCGAAGCAAGCGCAAGTATGCGGGCGGCGACGACGACGACGACGATCGCGAGGCCAAGGTGGCGCGCTTCATGCAGAGCGGCTCGATGTTTGGCGTCGGCGCGTCTGCGGCCGAGATGGAGGCGGCGCGACAGAAGCGCGAGCGCGACGTGGCGGCGGCGCGCAGCTTGGCGGCGCAGAAGATGCCGGCGGCGCAGCCGACCGACGAGCTGATGCAGCTGCTCAAGGGCAACACGATGCAGTATCGCTGGGATCAGGCGAAGAAGATCACCGACGATCTGGCGCGGCTGGCGACGATTGCGCTGATGTTCACCGAGTCGACGCTCGACGCCAACAACACGCTGATCGACAACAACGTGACGCCGCTGTTCAACGTGCTGCTGTGGCGACCGCACATCACGATCTCGATGTACTCACTGCTGGTGCTGAAGAGCGGCCGCGAGACGGGCGCCAACATCATCGGCGACCGCAACTTCCAGATGCAGGACCAGGTCGTCGACAAGATTCTGCACGGCCACCTGACGTTCTATCACACGACGATCATCTGGCGGCCGGTCAACGTCGACCACCTGCTCGACATCTATCCGCAGCGCTACCTCAGCGGCTGGGACATGTCGTGGATCGAGACGCCCGAGGAGCTCACCGATCCGTCGCTGCAGAAGGGCTCGCTGATCGCGTGGATCTACCCGCTCGGCGAGCAGATCGACAACAAGGCCGTCAGCTTTCTCGGCAACGGCATCGAGCGTGTGCTGCCGTCGGCGACCAACTTGCCCGACTCCTCGGTGGCGTCGGTCATGTCGATGGCCAACTACTATTCGCGCAACGTGTGGCAGATCAACGCCGCGCGGACGTCGATGTCGAAGGAGCTGTCGAACTTTATGATGCAGAACCAGATTCTCAACGTCGTCGCCTTCACGGGCCGCTACATGGCGTGGGATCCGCTGACGCAGCAGTACGCCATCGTCACCGAGGGCACGGGCCACTTGCGCGGCGTCAAGAGCACGCCGGGCGCCGCCAACGTCTGGAACGGTCAGTCGATGACGACCTTTCCGCAGTCGGTCTCTGTGAGCGCCAAGTGAAGAAGAAAACTGAAAAATCAACGCCAACTGTAGTTTTTATTCGTCTGCTTCCTCGTCGCAGAGTTTTGCGAAACGTCGTACGAATTTCAGCTTCTGAGAACCGCTCGCCTTTGGCGCGGCCACCGGCGCGGCGACCTTTGACGCGGCCGTGGGAAAGACAATCGGCGCAGTCACAGGCGCGGCCATAATGCTTGCGGCCAACTGCGCCGGCGCCGGCATTGGCTTTGGAGCTGGCTTTTCGTCGTCACTCGCAATTCCGACCATCAGATCTTTGTAGAGAAGCAGCGTGTCTTTCCAGACGCGCGCCACGTAGGCTCGATCGTCGGCAGAGCCGAGCGCTGGAAACATGCCAACGACGCCGTACATGAAACCGCAGAGCACGTCGAACGTGGCGCTCGGATTGTCGATCGTTTCGGGCATCAGATGCACGGCCTGCACGAGCAGCTGCGGAAAGATCACGTCGCCCGGATCGTTGCTCAAGTTGTACTCGGCGATGACCGGATTGAAGCTGAGAAAGCGACGCAGCAGCGTCGCGAGCAGCACGGCTTGCGAACGTTTCTCGCCGCCCGTCACCTCGCACGAGGCGATCGCGAAATTGCCCGCAATCGACTGGAATTCGGCGCCAAAGTCCGCCATCCTCGCTTTCATCTCGGCCTTTGCTTCGAGCGACGTCTTGGCTTTGGCGATCTTGTCGATGAAACTCTTGATGGCTAGCTCGACTTTGGCGCACAGTTGGTTGTAGCTCTCGGCCTTGTCGGCGCCGGCGACACGCGAGGCGATCTTGAGCGAGAGCGCCAGGTTGTAGAGCATTTGCGCGAGCGTGATTGCCATCACTTGTGTCGACCGAGCGATGTGCTTTTTGTCACAACCGTTGAAGACGTTTGCCATCATCGCCTGTGCGACATCGCGCCGCTTCGTCTGATCGACGTTGGTCTGTGCCCCGATGTAGCACGCCAGCGTACGCGAGATCTCGGCCAACAGCGGCGAAATCGACTCTTTCTCGAGCTCTGGCTCGCCGTAGAGCAACTCCTCTTCGTTGTTGCCAATCAACTTGGTCAGGCCGCGCAGCGCGAGCGAAATCTTGTTGGCGTGCGCCACCGTCAGCTGCGAACTCGTCGCCGAGAAGACGGCGTTGCGAAACGTCGCCGTGCGCATTGCGGCGTGCGTCTGCGCGTACTGGTCAAACGCCTTGAGCGCGTCGGCCAGGCGCTTCAGCGACGTGCGGTCGGTGGCGCTTGCAATCTCGCCCTTCTTGTTGACGTGCGCCGCCAACAGCTGCTCGACGTCGGCCGGCGTCGCAGGTTCTTTCGCCGTCTCTTCGAGCGTCGCCAAGTCACGAGCAATCACTCGCGGCACAGGATCGGGATCGACTTTTGCTGGCACAGCCGCGGGCACAGCCGCAGGCACAGCCGCAGGCACAGCAGCGGGAACGACCACAGGCGCGATGGTACCAGACGAGCTCTTTCGAACGACGTCGATGACAATCTCCTGTCCTTCTTCGTCGTCGTCAACAAGCGTCTCGTCTTCTTCCTCCTCTTCGTCATCGCTGGCCGATCCCTCCTCGACGACAATGTTGGCGGTCTGTGTTGCGCGGCGCGTTCGTTCGGCTTGTTCGCGCGCTTCGCGTTCACGAACCTCGCGTTCGCGTGCCTCGCGTTCGCGCTCGCGCAACGCCTTGGCCTCTTCTTGCATCTTCGCCGCCTTGTCCTCGGTCGGTGCGACGACCTTTGGCGGGACAACCTTTGGCTCAACAGCCTTTGGCTCAACAGCCTTTGGCTCAACAGCCTTTGGCTGAACAACCTTTGGCGGCGGCGCGTTGTAATCGCTCTCTTCCGCTTCGTCATCTTCGTCGCTCGCTTCTTCGTCCATCGACATGGCTGTTGTCTTTGTCTTGAGCGCAATCGGTTCGCCGTCGTCATCGTTGCTGATGAACGAAACCTTCTTCGACGGCGCTTCTTCGCCCCACGTTCCCCACGCTTCGTCTGGTGCGACGACGAGCGCGGCTGCGATGCGACCCGACGGCGCCGGCGCATCAAAGGTAATGTCCGTGTCCCAGCCAAATGCGGCGTCGTCGTTGCTCGCTTCGGCTGCCGCTGCGGCGGCCATTTCGCCGTCGACCGACGTGCTGCTCGACGATGAACTCATGCGCGTGCGCGTCTGTGATCACTCTGTACAGCTGGTGCGATGCGCTGTAAAGTGGTTGGATTTCGTTTTTGCAGTGTTCATTCACGCGTTTGACCAGAACAGCAGATCCATGCTGCCGCCCGGCATGCCGCCGGTCGGAGTCATGCCAATGACCGAGATCCACTGCTCGGCGTGACCGCTGATGATGGCGTCGTGACTGTGCTGCACGGCCGTCGCTTGCAGCTGCATCATCTCGATGTTCCTCGTCGACTGCGGCTTCTCGGCCGTCGCCGGTTGGAAGAAGAGCGCCGACGGATCGCGCTCGGCGACCGTCGTGCTCGGCACGTCCATCACAAAGAGACGCCGCAACAGCGCCTGCTGCATCGAAAACGTCGACGCGTCGGCCGAATTGAAGAGACCCGTCAGCTCGGCCACCGTCTCAAACTCCTGCTGACCGGTGGCGAGCGCCGCCTGTTCGTCGTTTGACACGGCAAACTGACGCTGCGCCGCGAGCTCGGCGGCAAAGACGGCAAAGAGCGCGCGCTGCGCCTTCCACCACGCCGACGCCGTGTCGCTGACGTCGTCGGCGACGACCTTGAGCTGCGGCGAGAGCGGCTTGCCGGTCTCTGCCATCAGCGCAATGAACATCGCCTTGGCGTCTGCCGGATCGAGACTCGGCTTGAAGGTGTCGGTCGCGAGAATCGTCTTGCCGGGATGGTGACCGACGATGCGTTGGAGCTCGGCCTCGGCCTCGGTCGGCGCGCGAATGCGCACGAGCGCGCCGGCGGCAATCGACGAGACGCCGCTGTTGATCACCGTCAGCACGCCGTGCACCATGATGGCGAGGCCGCCGTTGGCGTTGCCCTTGACGTGCTCGTTGGCCGCCTCGCCGCGCGAGAAGCCGACGAACCGAATCATGCGCTGCACCGCCTTGGCCGTCCGCGCGTTGATGCCGTTGAGCGACGACAGAACCGGCAGCTCGTAGTTCTTCTTGCCTTTCGGCGCGCGTTCGAGAAACACGGCCGCCGTCGACGACATCGTAAAGACCGGCTCCCACTCGAGCACTTGGCTGCGCACGTCGGCGGCGATCGGCGCCGTTCCTTTCTGGCGCTGATACATGGCCGACACGTTGGCGTTGGCTTGGATCGTGTCCTTGCGGCACGTGATCACGCCGAGCGCCGTGTTTGAGATCACATTGTCCTGCGGACTTTTGATGAGATCGGCCATGTGCGGTGCGGTGTGACTTGAGTGTGAGGTGTCGACCGCGCACATGTGCACGACCTGAAATCAGTTTTACTCCTTTCACAGTTCGACGCGGCGGCCGGTGTACATGATGCGGCACATCGGCAGCTGCGCGCGGTGAAAGGCGCTGAATGACGTGTGCTTGGTGTAGTTGTTGCTCTTGCTCTCAAAGACAAAGTCCTTCTGCATCATGATGCCGACCTCGAACGCGGCGCCCTTCTCCTCAAAGCCGTCGTTGTTGATGAACGTCACGTCCTTCTTCGTCGGCTTGGCTTCGCGCGACTTGCCGACCCACGGCACGACCTGCCACGGCCGTCGCACCGTGTCGTCGGGCACCGGCAGCAGCTCGTTGCTCTGCGCCGTCAGGCAGTAGGTGCCGTCGGGCGCGTTCGGGCCGGCCTTGATCGACGACAGCGGCACGCGCACGACGAGAAAGTAGACCTTCCAGCCCAGATTGGCGCCCGGCCACTCGTTGAAGCAGTCCTCCTCGCCGCCAAACGTGTTGAAGTTGAGCACGCGCGTCGACAGGCCGAAGCGCTCCTTCTCGCCCATGCGCGCCGACGAGTCGCCGCGAATGAGACCGTGCGGCCAGAGCTTCGAGAGCACGTCGTAGATCGTCCAGCCCATCATGAAGCCGGCGTACTTCTCGGCTGCGAGGAAGTAGTTGACCGACGGCACGTTGAGCAGCGTGTGCGGCAGCAGGTGCGGCGAGAGGTTGACGGCGCGGCCCTTCTTCTTGGCCGCCATCATCAGCTCGCCGAGCGACTCGACGACCTGGAACATGACCTGGCCCTCTTGGCGCTCGTCCCAGCCGGTCATCGAGGCGACGGCGAGCAGCGCGTGCACCATCGGCATGTTCACGCCTTGCTCGACGAGGTCGAGGACGCGGTTGCGCGCCTTTGCGCCCCAGTCGATGCTGGCAAAGGGGTTGATCGTCGAGCCATAAGCAACGCCGTCACGAGTGAACTGGAAGAAGCCATCACTCCCGGCGCCGATCGCCGTGTTGCTCGGCATGTCGGTCGCCAGCGCGCTCGGCTGCGGCTGCATCGGCACGCCCCAGTTGGGCGGCAGCGCGCCGGGCGCGCCCTGGTACTTGGGAAACGAGCGCGGCGGCAGCCCGTTGCCAAAGTTGGCGTACGTCGAGAAGCCGTTCTCGCCGGGCACCTCGCTCGTCATCTCGGGCTGCGCATCGCGATTGCCGCCCAGTCGCGTCAGCTGCAGGTTGTCGCTCGGCCCGATGATTCGGCCCATCTGCTGCAGCGCTTGATCGGGCGTGCCGCCAAACGGCTGCTGACGCAGGCCGTTCCAGTACATTTCGACTTGCGCAAACTTGGGGCCGGTCACCGGAATCTGCAGACTGGCCGACGTGACCGTCGGACGCAGGCCCGACTGGCGGCCGTACGGACCGCCGCCCGCAGCGACGTCGGCGCTGTTGCTCGTCGCGTCGTAGGGCGAGAAGCGACGCGTCGGCGCGGGCGCGGTCGAAAACGTGCTCTGGCGATTGTTGTTGCGATCGACCTGCACGCCGGAACGCGGCTGCGCCTTGGCGGTGGTGCCGATGCGCAGATTCTGAGCGTCGGTGCCGAAATTCATGCGCGGTGTTGTGAGTGATTTGAGCAGCACGCGCCAGTGTGAGGGGCCGGCGATTAATTTCTTTTACTAGACGGCATTGTTGAGGTGTTCGTCGCGGTGCGCGTAGTGCTTGCGCTTCTTCTGCAGCGTGACGCCTTCGACGCGCCGATTGGCGCGGCCCAGATCGATTTGCGCCGACGGCTGGAAGAAGTTCATGTGCTCAGAGTCGAGCGAGTAGAGCTTGATCAGGTGCGCCTCGAGCTTCATGCGCGTTTCGCTGGCGCGCAGATTCGGCACAATCAGACCGCTCGCCGGATCGCGCATGAACGCCTGCTGGCTGCAGCACTCGATCGCGCGCTTCGTGTCGACAATCGCCAGCCAGATCCAGATGCGCGGATCCTGATCGTGGTTCAGCAGGTGATCGAGCACGTCGATCGTGTGCCAAATCGGCACGCCCTTGTTGCCGCCCAGACGCGACTCGGTCCAGATCGTCCGCATGAACTGCAGATGCACGACGCGCGACAGCGTCACCGGATCCTTGTGACCGATGCCCTGTTCGATCGTCTCGTAGAGATCGAGCACGTGCTGCCGATTCACCGAGTCGTACTTTTTGTTGCCGTAGCGACACAAAAAGCAGTTGAGCGACGACATTGCATTGCGTCCCGATCCTCGACGTGGTTTGTCGCCGCCGCCGGCGCCGCCGCTGCCGCCGCCGCTTTCGCCGCCGTCCGGCTTCCTCCTCGGCGCACGCCTCGAGTTGATGCTCGCGTCATGATCGTAAAACATGTCGTCGTCTTCGTCATCGTCTTCGTCGTGACACCTGCTACGCTTCCTCCGATCGACCGAGCCGGCGCCGCTGACGCTGACGCTGTCTAGCGATTCGGGCGCAACGTTGCCGGGCACCGAGCGTCGCGGCCGGTTGACTGTGCCGACGCTTCGCGCGCGTTGATCCTCTTCCTCGAGCCGGCGTTCGAGTTCGTCGCAGCTCGAGACGTAGTTCTCTTCGAATTCGTTGATCATGCTCTCGAAGCTCTTGGCCGACATGACGCGGCTCGCTTCGCGCAGCGAAACAAACTGCGGCGGCGGCGCCGCTGGCACACCGCCATCCTCGACGACTTCGCGACTCTGCACCTCGGCTTCGTCGTTGCCGGCCGCCCGGCGCGCGCGCGAACGCGTAAACTTGCCGACGCTGCGTCGCAGCGCTTCGTGCGAGCCCATCTCTCTGAAATCGGCGTCGCCGTCATCGTCGTCGTCGTCTCGTTCGCGCGACGATGAACTGAGCGTGACGTCGTGTTCCTCGCGCGGCTGTCGCGAAGTCCTGGTTGTTGTGGCGGCGGGCTTCTTGCGCCGTCGCTTTGGCACCGCCTTTGTGCCGGGCCCCGGAAAGATAAACGAAAACGAAGCGATCGGCACCGACGGCGCCGCGAACGACGGGAATGGCGTGCGTGTAGGCATGCGTGCCGTTGAGCGCTGTGCGCCGCTGGTGCGAATGACGAGTTCGTCGTCGCGAATGCCGTTTTCAAATTGCCGGTCGTGTCGCTCGCGCTGGCCGGCACCGAATTGCGAATGATACACACCATCGAGTCCGTCCATCTGCTGCAATTGTCAACTTTGATTTGCCGTCCCTAGAAGTAGGCCAGTGCGGATTTAAATAAAAATTCGCTCGATGGCCGCTGAATCGTCGGCGACCAAGCGTCGCAGGAAGGACGCCGACACCGGCCTCAAGTTTGGCTTCACGTCAAACGATCTGGTCGGCAACTACCAGCGCGAGCTGATGCGCAATCGGCAGACCGACGAGCTGGGCGAGGCGCGTTTCGTCGAGCCGATCATTCCGCGCAGCCGAGCCGGCCTGTTGCGAGAAATGTCGCAGAAGCGACTCGTCGCCGAGGATCTCGACGTGAGCATGTTTTCGCACGTCGTGGCGCGCGAGTGCGACGCGCTGCTTAAGAGCTACGCCGAAACGGGCGCCGGCGACGGCGTCACGACGGAGCGCGACGTCAACCGCGTCGCTCGACGCGCCGACGACTTTGTGCTGGTGTCGCGCGACAAGACCGACGAAGCGCACCGGGCGCGACTCTGGGTGGCGCGATGCAAGCTCGCCGAACTGCAGGCCGTCATGCACGAAAACGACGGCGGTCCAGCGGCGGCGCGCGACGAAGAGTCGCCGATCGACAACTTGCGCGCGGCGAGCGAACAGGTGAGCGACGAGATGCTGGCGCAGTGGATGGCCGAAATGACGATCGGCGACGCGAGCGTCGTGCGCTTCAGCGAGGCGTCGCGCACCTGGCAGCATTCGCTCGACTCGTGTGGACTGTCGGCGCTCTGGTCGACGATCAGGTCGCTGCGCGATCGCTGGCCGTTTCTCGAGCTGTCGCCCTATCTCTACACGATTCTCGATCGGTTGCGGCTGCGCGTGGCGTTCTTCTTGAATCTGTGCGAACCGTTTGACGAGACGCGCGAACGCGAACGCGGCCGCAACCAGGCCAAGATTCTCGGGCTGTCGCGTTCGAATTGGCGCGCCGTCGACCCGGCCTGGGTGCACGGCTCGGCCTACTCGACGAGGGCGCCGGCGGCGGCGGCGGTTCGCGCCGACACGTCGCTGCTCAACGCGCCCGAAATGGTGCGCACCGTCGACGGCGAGAACGGGCGGCGCTTTCGCTGCGTCGACGAGGTGTTTATCTGCGAAACGGAGCGCTCGATCAATTCGATGCTGATCGACCTGCGCAAGTGCGCCGGCTTTGAGTGGCACGACTACGTCGACGATACCGAGTGCGACTGCGTGACGTGCGCCGAGCTCTGCACGCGCGCCGACGTCGTCAAGGAGCGCTCCGAGGCGCGGCTGCTGTACGAACGCTTTGTTGCCGGCGAGTGCGCTGGCGGCTTCAAAGACTACGTGCAGCAGTCGTTTCGCGAATTCATCTGGGATCCGTTCTTGCAGCCGGGCGAGCGCGAAGGTTACAAGCGCTACCGGCCGATGGACGACGAATCGGCGCGCGGCGTCATCTCGCGCGGCCGTCCGTCCGACGGCAAAAACATCACGCGGCGCTACGGCGAGCGCAACGTGGCGCAGGTGTGGGCCGAGTTCTCGCTGCAAGTCGTCGAGAAAGACAAGGATCCGGTGCTGTTGGACTACACGAAGCGCACCGATCCGGCGTGCTCGCTGCTCGGCCGCATCGCCGTCGGCTTCTATCTCGACGGCCGCTCGAATGGCGCGCAGTTTGCCTTTTACACGATCGACTGCCACAACTCGAACGAGCCATTCGAGTTCAACAAGGAGCGGCTGGGCAAGCATCGGCAGTGCTTTGCCGAGTTCTACACGCCGCACAAGACGACTGGTTCGCTGTGCTGGCGCTACAAGCACATGCGACGCAACGGCTTGCGCTCGCCCGACACCGAGATCTACTACGAACATCCGCTGATCATGCGCACGATGGCGTCGTTCTGCGTTCTGCACCAGGGCCGCATGCATCTGTGCGCCAGCTTTGGCGAGGCGTTTGTCGTCTGGGTGGCGACGATGTGCGAGGACAACAATCTGGGCGGCGAGATGCACACCGACTACTCGCTGCTCGACCTCTACGAGCAGTTTTATCCGACGCGCAAGGCGCGCGTCACCAAGCTGCGCAGCGAAATCGCCAAGAAGAAGCGCCAGTGGGATCCGACGACGCGGCTCTGGGGCAGCGAAGCCGATCTCGCGCCGAAAGCGGGCGCGCAACATGGCGTGATTCAGTTTGCAGTCAAGTGAAACTTTCACTTTTTCGTGCGCGAGACAAGCAAGCCAATCGTCGAACTCTGTGCTTCGATCAGCGTCGACTGAGTCGCAGTCGTCTGTTCCAACGCTTCGATGCGTCGCTTCAGCGCGGCGAGATCGTCGTTGGCGATCGCCAGCGAGTTGCGCAGCGCAAAGATCGACGCCTCGGCGTTGGCCTTGTGCTTGTCGAATTCGAACCGAAGCGCATCACTTGAAATCGTACTGTTTTGAATGTGTACGTAGAGCTTCCTCACGTACGCATCGAGCGACTCTGGTTTCGGTGCCTCTGGTTCGTAGGGCGGATCAGTCGCGACGCTGCGGACGGCGTCTTTGCGCCATTGGTGATCGTAAGACGGTCGCTGCTGCTGCTGTGGATAAGGCTGTTGTCGATAATCGACCGGCTGTCTTGCGTTTTGCAAAAACGGTCCGCTGTGTTCTCGGCGCGCAGTCATTCTCAACAAACAATGACGAGTGTCGAAGAACTGGAGCGAATTCGCAAAGTCGACGCCGAGACGATGGCCGCGATGCAAAGACGCGCCGACAAGATGCGACCGGTCTGGGGTAAAGTTGACGCGGCCAAAAGCTCGCTTCACGCCGCCGACGAATACTGCGGCGATCGCGATTTGGAAAACGCCATCTTTTCGATCGAGGAGACGATTGAGCGGCTGCAGAAGGCACTCGAGCTTGCGCGCGCGCTCACCGCCGACGAGGATTTTAAATGAAAACAAATCCATACGCACTCTTTCGTCGCACCGCTCGCGATACAAACGCAACGCGAGATGGCGCAGTTTCTTTCCACGCTCGGACTGAATCCGGCCGACGCGCGGTCGATGCTCGGCGCCAACTCGACGTCGTCCAACGCTGCGTCGACGGCGGCGTCGCACCTGTATCTCGAGTACGTGCGCATCGATCCGGCAACGATGCGCCACATCGAGGAGGTCTACATGAGCGAGCCGCTGATCTGCACCGCTAACCGGTTGAAATCCGACCACAGTCTCGGTCGCGAAGGCTTTGAGGTCGTGTTTGCTGGCAAGAAGGTGCTGAAGGACGAGCGCTATCACCACATCGAAGCGCTCATCACGCTGCTCGAGCACGCGCGGCGCTGGCGCGACATGTTTGGCTTCTGCATCGTGCAGGACAGCTCGGCGCGACTCGTCGAGGAGGTGCGCGAAGTCGAAGGCGACCCGATTCGCGACGACGACGATCCCGACGCCGACACCTATTCCAAGTCGCACACGCCGGGCACCGGCGCGCTCGGCTTACCCGTCGTCGACGTCGAGCAGCGGCTCACCGAGGTCGCGTCCAAGTACATCTACCGCGTCACCGAAGCGCTCGGCTTGCCCGACATTCGCGAGAATCTACTCGGCAACGTGCGCAATTTCAACGCCATCCAAGCGACCGTCAACGGTGTTCCGCAGTTGCAGTCGCAATCGGTGTCGAGCAGTTTCGGCCCGGCGCTGCCGCGAATCGCCATCGGTGAAGTTGTGTCGCCGCAGCAGCAACAGACGGGTGTGTCGAGGTCGGAAGGCGACTCGGCCGACGACGCTGTTCAGGCCAGTTTGAAACAGCAGGCCGACGAACTGGCGACGGCCAACAACGGCATCGAGGAGCTGTTCACGCGACTGCGCTACCTGAGGCCGGTCGACTTTCGCGACGGTGACGTCTATCTGTGCATCAATCGGTTCATGGGCGAGCGCAGCATGGTGTTTACGCGGCGCGCGCGCCGGCCCGATGACATGGCCGAAGACCTCTGGAAGCAGCAGTACGAAGACGATGTGCGCGACAGGAAGCTGCCGCGCGGCGTCATCGTCGACGATACGGTCAAGATTTTCGTCTGGCCCGGCCTGATGCCGAGCGACGAGGGCCGACTGCGCACACAGATGCAGGACGCAATCAACAAGCTGGCGCAGGCGCAGGACGCCGACCGCCGACGCATTCTGGCCGACGAGTCGAGCGTGCGGCCGACGGTCTTTGTCTCGTACGAAGACAAGGTGTCGGTGTCGGACGTGCGCCAGCTCAGCGAACAGGAGCTGATCAATTTGGCAACTGATCCGACGCAAAAGGATCAGCGCGACGACTCGCGTCACGCCGTCGCCGAGTTTATTCAGGGCGTCACGGTCGAACTGATCAACAACAAGCGACGCGACGAGTTTGCCAAAGCGGTTGGGCAGGGGCTGATTCAGCCGACCGGCGAAACCGTGACACGCCGCCCGACGTTTCCGGCGCTCAGCGCGCCCGGCACGCACCAGTTCCAGGAACTGCCTCGCGGCTATTCGGTGAGCCAGGTTGTGCAAGGCACAACGATCGACAACGTCGCCGAGCGACTGGCAGTCTACGAGCAGCACATTGCCGGGCTGGTGGGCATCCCGCTGCTCCAGCTGCGCGGCGGCAGCGGCAACTCGCGCAAAGGCGCTACGTCGTCGACGACGCAGAGCGGCGAGGGCGCCGTGACGGGCGGCTCGGCCGAAATGAGCAGTGCCGTTTTTCGGCCGACAATCATGGAGGATCGCAACAATCTGCGCCAGTTCTTTGGTGCCATTACGGACCTGTTCTGGCGCAGCATGAGCAACACTGAGATGGCGCGGCTGCTGGCGATCGCGAAGCGCGAGCGACGCATTGTGACGAAGAAGAACGAGGTGCTGCTCGCCACCGTCGCGCGACAGGGCGCGCTGCTGTCAGAGGCGGCGCTCGCCGTGCGCCGATCGACGCTCGAGCAGGACAGCATCGCGCTCAAGTCGGCGCTCGTCGCGCAGTTCCAGGCAGTGTCGGACCGCATCAGGCAGGTCTCGGCGATGGAGCACCAGTTTGACATTGCCTTCTCGAAGCAGACGTTTGTCGACTACCAGGAGATCAACGCGTTGGTGCAGCTCGGCGCAATCACGCCGTTTGAGGCGGCCAACATGACGCTCGCCAAAATGTGTCTGCCGCCGATCACCGAGGCGCAATTCGAGCAGAATCGGAAGCGCAAGCTCGACGACATGCAGGCCGAAGTCGTCGCGTCGCAGCCGCCGCCCGAACCCGAGAGCGGACCGCCGGCGTCGAAAAAAAAATAAATCACCCGATGAGTGCGAACCTGACGCGCGGCTGGCGCCACCGTCTTGTGAACGGCCGCGGCGTCTTTGCGCTCGACTTGACGCGCGACGGTTTTGCCGCGCTGTGCGGCAACGACGCCACGCTCGACGCCACGCTCCGGCTGCTGGCGCGCGACTTTGTCGCTCGCTTCCAGGCGTTTCGCACGCCGCTGCACGACTGGCTCGACGCGGCCAATCCGTACGCCGACCGGCAGCTGCGCGTCGGCCTGCTCGACAACGACGGCGCCTCGCTTCAGCACAGCGAGAGTCGCAGCGTGCGCAGCGTCAGCGTGCCGACGCGCCAACGACTCCGGCTTCTGGCGCCGGCGCCCGCGTTTGAGCAGACGACGTTCAACCTCTTGTTTATTCGGCTGAAATTTGTCGACTTGCGCGCCAACACAGTGTTTAACGAGTACATCATTGCCGGTGTGCTGCTTGGTGGTGGAGCGACTTTTGAATTTGGCGATCTTGTGCCAAATTGCGACGTCGCGCGGCTGACGCAGCCGGAGCGACAGGCGTTGCTCGATCGACGGTTGCCGACCTTTCTGATCGAGCCGTTTGGCGACGACGTCGACGACGAAGCTGCGCTGTCGAACGAGCAGTTGCTGAGCTTCTGTGTGCGCTGGCACGTCACGCGCAAGGGCGGCTCGCTGTTTCGGCACGTCACGCAGGACGCGTCGGCCGAGTTGAACGCGCAGTTGCTGGCGCGCACGGTGCGCTTCTTTCCAAACAGCTCGGTGGCCGTGGCGCTGCTCGGCAATCGGCGGCTGCTGCCGAGCGTCGCTCGCGTGTGCAACGCGCTCGACCTGTCGCCGCCGCAACGCGCGTGGCTGGCGCGCCAACTCGGCGACGCCGTCGCGTACAGCGTGACGCACCACGTCGTGGCGCGCGGCCCCGCCGCCTGTGCGCTCTTCTTTGAAACCGTCGTGCGCCCGGCGCTGGCGTTCTTTGTGCCGCTGCTCGTGGTGCGGCGCGACAGCGTGGCGGCCGCCAAGATCGAGGTGGCATCGCTGTGTCGCTCGGCGTTGCAGCTCGATCTGCTTCGCGAATTCGAGCGACACAAACCGATCGCAAAGCACGGCGAAGCGTCGCACAGCATCGAGAACGGCTTTCTCCGGTTTCCGCTCTCGACGGCGTGCCACCTGTTTGCCTCGGTGTTTCAGCAAGCGGTCGATCTCGTCGCGCACGTGCAAGCTGTGGCTGCGGCCGCGCAGACACAAGGGATGACTGCGCAGCTTGCTGCCGCGCTACCGCTGCCGGGCGGCGACATCTACGCCGAGCGACGGCCGACGACGCTCGACGACTATCCGATCGGCGGCGTCGATTACAATCTATGCCACGGCAGCGCCGACGAGCTGTTTGCCAAAAGTCTGCCGGAGCGACACGGCCTCGTGCCGACTGCCGAGGTGTTGGCGCTGCGCCGCTCGTCGTCGACGGTGCCGATTCGCAAGTCGTCGTCGGTCATTGCCGTGAGCGCCGGCGCGCTGTTTGACGTGTGCAGCAGCGTCGACATCGAGGATCTCGGCGCGGTGGCGCCCAAGAACAGCGTCGCCGCGCTGCTCGAACGCCGGGCGCTGCCGCTCTGCGCGCGCTCGCTGGCGTCTGTCTACCGCGACACGGGCGAGTACAACAACTTTGGCGACCGCGGCTTTCTGTACCGCTTTCTCGTCTCGCTCAAGATGCCCGAGATCGACCACGACGCGATCGCTGAGGTGATGCTCGTCAACACCGCCGATCGCAAGCTGCGCGAGCACACCGAAGAGCTGAAGCGGCTGCGCACGTCGACGACGCGCTTCCTTGCCAACTGCGTGGCCAAGAATCGCGAGAAGGGCCTCGACCAGCAGACCGCAGAAGCCGAAGCGTCGTGCGGCAGCAGCTGTGCGACAACGGCCAAGAACGGCCGCTGTCCGTACCGCGACGTCGCCGCCAACACGATCGGCTCGGAGCGCCGGCTCGAAGAGCTGCTCCGCCGACTCGATCCCGAGCTGCGCGACGACGAGGTGGCGCGCGTCGTTACGACCGCCCGACAGTCGCGCTCGGCCGAAACGACGTGTCGGCAAGAGTTTATCGAAACGCGTCGCCGCATCAATCCGCGCGTCGAGCCGTTCACCGACGACGGCGCAATCTTTACGCACGGCCGACACTACGTCTACGCCAGTGCCGACCACTGGCAGCGAGCGCACACCAAAACTGAACCTGAATAAAAATGACAACCACCAAACGCGCGTGCGAGTTGCGCAAGGGCGACATCATCGACGTGCGGCCCCTCGACGCGTTTGGCTTTGGCTACGTCTACCACGAGCTGCGCTGCGACGCGCGTCAGGTTTCGGCGCACCCCGACACCGTGTCTTTCGACCTGGACGTCGTCGATCCGTCGACGCGCAACCGCGACCACTTTGGCTGGCCGCTGCACATCAATCGCAACACACTCGTCGCCGTCTGTCTCGACCGACCGCTGCAACAGCGCTACGAAATGGAAGACGAAGAGTAAACAACAACTTCACGGTTTCAGTTCGATCGAATATTGCGGACGCATGTGTGCGCGTCGACGATGCGCGAGAACGTCGAGAAGTGCGCCAGTGAGCGCCGGGTGCGCGTCGCTGTCGTGCACGAGCGACACCGACTTGAGCACGCGCGACGCCTTGCGCTGGTCGAATTCAAACTTGACCGTCCAACTGCCGCCGTTGAGGTCGTGCACGAGCAGCTCGTCGGGGTTGTTGGCGTCGGGTTTGCCGCGACCTTCAAAAAGCGGCGCCGTCTCCTTGTACATTGGCGGCTGCAAGATCGAATCGACCGTGCTGACGGAAATCTCGCCGTCAAAGACGATGTCCTTGTGCGTCTCGAGATTCGACGCAAACTCGGTCTGCACAACAACCGGTTTCGTCAGCTGCGTGGCGCCGCAAATGGGCAGGTGCCACTGCATCGTGTAGCGAATCTCGCCAGTGCCAACGCGGTGCTTCTTGTCGACGTCGTACTGCCAAAGCTGCAGCGTCAACTTGACCGTCTCCCGTCGCGCCAACTCCTTTGCCGCTTCGTCAAGTTGCTTTTCAAACGCAACCAATTGCTCTTTGATTGAGCTCATATTCTTGTCTGATTTGATGCGTGCAGATCAGAGATCGAAACGGCGGGCTGTCGGAGGGGGGGGGGTGCTTCTCCGAGATGTATGCAGGCACCTCGAAATAGTTTAAAATTTTTTTCGAAAAAATTAAAAGTGATCCGATTTGGCTGATACTTTGGA
>Ga0209718_1000846_pt1 | contig 38971 bp, 29 predicted proteins | sample AD_JPNAS1_MetaG_FD_184420 | JGI IMG/M metagenome (GOLD analysis project Ga0209718, IMG submission 184420) | Active sludge microbial communities of municipal wastewater-treating anaerobic digesters from Japan - AD_JPNAS1_MetaG (SPAdes) (version 2) | ecosystem: Engineered > Bioreactor > Anaerobic...
GCTCACCGAGCAACATCCCCGCGATCCCGAGGTCCCATTTCGCGTTGACCTTCACTTCGACGCCGTCCGGCGTTCGGGAGAATTCCAAGGTGCGGTCCATCCATCCGTTCATGGGAAGCGATGTCTTGATGCGCGCACGCGACATCGGCTCCCACTCGATAAACTCATGTTCCATTTCGATGTTCTGGTTCTTGAAAAGGGAACGCTCCCGCCAGCAAAGCCCCTTACCCTCCGAGACTTCCCCCGTCCGCTCGCTTTCCTGGACGCCATCGACCCATTCGGGCGTGCGCCGCGTATCGGCCATGAGAGCCCAGACCTTTTCGAGCGAAGCGTTGATTAAAACAGATTTAATGAGCGAGTTCATAGCCTCCGCCACAAGGCCACAACGGCGCAAAACGCCACAAGACGGAAAATCTTTCGTGTGGTGCGCGGCGCACGGCTTCGTGTCCTATTTTAATTGTATCTCCACCGGCGCATGATCCGACCCCGCCACATCCTTCAGGATCGTCGCCGATTTTACTTTGGGCACAAGAGTTTCAGTCACAAAGTGATAATCGATCCGCCATCCGACATTCCGCTCCCGCGCCCCTGATTTCAGGTCCCACCACGAATAGTGCCCGGGTCCTTCATGAAACTTCCGGAAAACATCGATCTGTCCGTCCGCGACCCATTTGTCGAGCCAGGCCCGTTCAACCGGAAGGAATCCCGAAACGTCCTCATTCTCCTTCGGCCGCGCGAGATCGATTGGCTTATGCGCGGTATTGTAGTCACCGCAAACGATAATGTTGGGCTGTTTTTTCTTGAGCTTGCGGACGAACTCAAGCGTCTCTTCGTAAAAATCCATCTTGTACCGAAGCCGTTCGTCGCTTGCTTTCCCGTTGGGGAAATAAACCGTGAGGAACGCGAACTCCGGATATTCGGCCGTAATCACGCGGCCTTCGTCATCGAATCGCTTGATCCCGAACCCGTTCGTCACCTTGAGCGGACGCTCACGCGTAAAAAGAGCGACGCCGCTGTACCCGGGCCGCACCGCGGAATTCCAGTAGGTGTGATAACCCTCGGGGTGCATGAGAAAGATGTCGAGCTGTTCGGGCTTCGCTTTCGTCTCCTGGACACCGAGAATGTCCGGCTTCTCCCGCCTGAGCCACTCGAGAAAACCTTTTTTCTGGACGGCCCGAATGCCGTTCACGTTCCAGGAAAGAATTTTCATCGGACTTTATCTGGAAAGGAGTTCCTGCGCGCGCTCGGGCTGGTCGGTGCGAAGGACAAGGCACCCGCCCTCCTGGCTCAAGGTCGCGGTGCAATAGGCGTAAAAAATATTGATGTCCGCCTCGGCAAGCGACTGGGCGATCCTGGCCAGCGCGCCGGCTTTATTCTCAAGCTCGATCACGAGAACATCCTGCTCCGTCACATAGAACTCTTCCTGTTCCAGGAGAAGGATCGCCTTGGTCGGCTGGTCCACGATCAAGCGGATCACGCCGCTATCCACAGTGTCATGGACCGCCATCGCCAGGATATTGACCCCCGCCCCGGAAAGGATGGCGCAGGTCCGTCCAAGAACCCCCGGACGGTTCGGAAGGAACACGGAAAGCTGCTTCTGGATCGGCATAAGATTTTCTCCCTTAAGGCAAAAATACTAGCATGCATCCCGGGAAGGGGCAAATCCTTTACCCTTTGCCGGCCTTCGATTTCAAACTTATAACTGGGCTTTTTGTGTTCGATCCCGACGCTGGTAGCGGTATTCCCTGAATGATGGACCCGTGGAAATGGAACCCGGCCTGGCATTGTCTGGCCGGGATTGGGGTATATACTCTGAGCAAAAACACCCGTGGCCGTTTCCGGTTTTCATGCCACCATCCCACTAACACCCTCGGTGCTATCTAAAAAATCGATAAAGATATGAAGTGCCGTGTGGACCGAGGCGGCGAGAGGGTGATCCCGGATTTTAGCACGGCAATATTTGGGGAAGAAACACAAAACGGCCTCAACCGTGTAACCGACTGAAAACGTTGACGTTACAAAATCGCGACTGACGGGCCGGAGCCTCAATGTCTCCGGCACTCCGCTTGGGCCTGAAGCCCTTCGCTCCGGAATCTCCGGGGTCGTTTCCGGCCCTAAATTAAAAAAGCCCTCTTGGTTTAAACAAGGGGGCTTTTTTAATTCGCGCCTGACAGGAGTCGAACCTGTAACCTTCTGATCCGTAGTCAGATGCTCTATCCAATTGAGCTACAGGCGCAAGTAACCTTAATTATTATTTCAATTGACGCTTGCGACAATCCCGCGGGACGGGCGCATTATTGATGCATCTTCTTACGAATCGGAAGGTTACAACCTACAACTCCTGTCGTAAAAAAGAGCGGAAATTATGTCTGGCATCCATGAAAGAACGTCAGGGGGGTAATTATACCGATTTCGGAAGGAAAAGCAAAACCGTTCACTTTTCATTAAACGACAGGAGTTGTGGGTTGTTATCCGATCTTTACTTCCGCCGAATGCTCAATCCGGTCATCAATGAGCCGGATGGCCTTTTCTTTCTGCTCAACACCATCCACAACAACGGACACGACCCGATCCGAAGGCCCCGAACGAAGAAACGTGATGTGATAAAAAGTTTCCCGGTACCGGTAATGGATCTTCCAGGACGACCACTCTGACGGAAGGCACGGTTCAAAATAAAGCCGGTCTACTTTCAGCCGAATTCCCAGCAGATATTTGACGATCAGCTGATACATCCAGGACGCGGAACCGGTATACCAGGTCCATCCGCCTCGCCCCGCCAGATCCGCTGACGCGTAAACATCGGCCGGCATCACAAAGGGCTCGGTTCTGTAAATAGCGCATTTCTCCGGGGTATCTGAATGTTTCACGGGATTAATCAGGTTCATTATTTCCCAGGCCCGTTTTCTGTCTCCCAGCATCGCGAAGGCGATGGCGACCCAGACCGCGGCGTGCGTATACTGACCTCCGTTTTCCCTGACACCCGGCACATAGCCTCTGATATACCCAGGGTTGGGGATTGCCTTGTCGAAGGGAGGATCAAACAACTTGACCAGGGCATGTTTCCTGTCGACGAGCTGTTGATACACCTGCTCCATCGATTTTTTCGCCCTTTCGTCCCGGGCCGCGCCCGAAATAACCGACCAGGATTGCGGTATTGAATCGATCCGGCACTCATGGTTCGAAGCGGAACCAAGCGGCTCTCCGCTGTCAAAATAGGCTCGTCGATACCATTCTCCGTCCCAGGCATGAGCCTCAATGTTTCGGATAAGTTTGACGGCCTCTTCACCGCATAACCCGGAAAACACGTGATCCCCGTGACGCGCCGCCAAACTCGCCATCGACTTGAGAACGGTGCAAAGGAAAAAGGCGAGCCAAACACTCTCCCCTTTTCCCTCGTAACCAACCCAATTCATTCCGTCGTTCCAGTCCCCGGTCCCCATCAGGGGCAATCCGCGCTCCCCGAAATTCAAACCCCTCTTGACGCTGAGAACACAATGTTCATACAAGGTTCCAACCTGCGCCGAGACCTGTGGCCGGTCATAATAGGACTCTTCATCCGGCCTCACCAAAGGTCCCGTCAGGAATCCGACCTTCTCATCCAGAACTCCCGTATCCCCGATTTCATCGACATACAAGCAGGTTACGAGCGGGAGCCATAAATAATCATCTGAACATCGGCTCCGGACTCCACGCCCTTCGGGAGGATGCCACCAGTGCTGGACGTCTCCTTCCACAAACTGACGCGCAGCAAAGGTCAGCAGTTTTTCACGGACCAGTTCCGGCTTCGAATGGATAAGGGCCATGACATCCTGCAGTTGATCGCGAAAACCAAAAGCCCCGCCTGACTGATAATAGCCGCTCCGTCCCCACAGCCGGCAGCTCATGACCTGATACTGGAGCCAGCCATTCACGAGAAAATTCGTGGAAAGATCGGGCGTTTCCGCGTACACCACTCCGAGCGTCCGTTTCCAGTACTCCCAGATTGTCTCGAGTTCCCGCCGGGCCGAATCCGGTCCGCCAAAACGCCTGAGAAGCTCCCGGGCCTCGTCCGGGGTTTTGCCCGAACCCAGGGTAAAAAGGATCTCTTTTTCCTGTCCTTTTTCGATTTCAAATTTAACCTGCGCGGCGACGCACGGATCAATCCCCGCGCCCACTTTGCCGGAAAGCCTGTCCCGGTACATCGCGGACGGCGACTCCAGCGTCCCGTTTCTTCCGATAAACTCGATCCGGTCACCGCTCACAAAGCGGGTTGGTTCATTGACGTCCAGAAAAACAACCCGCCCCGGAAATTCCTTGTTGTAAGGATTACGGGCAAGAAGGGCGCCGCTTTTGGGATCAACTTCCGTCACGATATGCATATGGTACTTGTCCCGGAACGTTCCCAGAACCAGATCGCAGTACGCGGCCGCGGAAAGGCTCCTTCGTCGTCCGGACAGATTCCGGATTTTCAGGATCGAAAACTTGATGCTGCTCTTGAGCGAAACAAAAACGGTTAATTCCGAAAAAATTCCGCCCTCAAGATGCTCAAAAACACTGTATCCGAACCCGTGCCGCGAAACATAACGCGTTTTCCCCGAGGCGGGAAGCGGGGTCGGAGACCAAAACCTCCCGGTTTCTTCGTCGCGAATATAAAAGGCCTCTCCCGAAGCGTCCGTAACCGGATCGTTTTTCCACGGAGTCAGCCGGAACTCGTGGGCATTCTCGCTCCAGGTATAGGCGTTTCCGCTTTCGGAGATCACGGTACCAAAATCCGGATTCGCGAGCACATTGACCCACGGCGCGGGCGTTCTCTTCTCGCGAGATGTCGTGATGACATATTCCCGTCCGTCCCGGGTAAACCCTCCCAGGCCGTTAAAGAAAACCAGATCCGGCCGCTCTCCAATTTCCGGATCGTCCTCCCCGGGATCTTCCCGGCGGGTTGGAACAAACGGAAGAGGATTCACTTTAGGCTGTGTCATGTCTTTCAGTTGTTCCGCCAAGGTGCCCCCGCGATCCGAGATAACAATCCGCGCCACTGTCTGGACAAGAATCCGGTCTTCTTCCGATATCTGGTCGGACCGCCTCAGAAAAATACTTCCCTTCTGGCCTGTTTTTCCCTCGGTCGCGGCCGCGATCAGACCGGTGATCCTTTCGCCAAGAGAATCACGATAAACGGAACTGTCCTCATTCCAGATCACAAGATCCACAATCAGCCCCTTCAACCGCCAGTAGGCGTGGGCCTGGATCATCTGCACCACAAGATCGATATTGTCCTGGTTCTCAATCCGGACGAGAACAATCGGGAGATCCCCCGAGATGCTGTAACCCCAAAGATCCGGCTGGCCCCTCATGTTCCGTCTCAAAACACTCGCGCTCGCCCGCCATGAAGGATTCGCATAAAGAATTGCGCTCGCCAGACGCCCGTAGAGCTGGGCCTCGGATTCGGTGGAGTTAATCTGCTGTAAGGCCACCTGTCCGTGAGTCCACGCCAGATTAAAAACGCGGTCCGCCAGATTTCGGTCCCTGTATTTTTCCATCAACGCATGGGCGGCTTCCCGGTTTTCACAAATCCCGGTCACGTAATCGACAACGGCGGATTCGTCCGGCTCCAGTTCGATCCGGCTGCGTATCGCGACAATCGGGTCAAGAACCGGACCTTCGCTGTCGGAAAGCAGTTCCCGATTCTCCATGGCTGCGGGGCAGGCCACGGTGCGTCCCCTGCCTATAAATCGATTCCGGTCGGTTTCATAGGAAGCTCCCACCACCGCGTCTCCGTGGACCGCCATGAGATGCAGCAGAAGGGGAAAATTTTCCTTGTCGGACCGGGGGCGGCGGCGGCAGAGGATGGCCTGATGCGACCTGATAATTTCCGTTTCCACAAAAAGATTACTGAAGGCCCGGTGAGCCTGATCGCTCGCGGCGTCATTTAAAACCACTTCGGCGTAGCTGGTCACCTCAATCACCCGCCGGTGGTGGGAGCGATTGGTGATCGTCACGCGGCGAAGCTCCATATCATCTTCCGGGGAAACCGCGATCTCGGTGTGCGTCTCGATCTTGTGGTCCCGTCGTTTGAATTCCGCCCAGGCCTGAGAAAAAATGGCTTCATAAAATTTGGGGGTTTTACGGGTCGGCTGATGCGCCGCGGACCAAAACTGCCCGGACTCCGCGTCCCGGAAGTAAATGAAAGTGCCCTGGTTGTCCAAAGCGGCGTCTTCACTCCAGCGAGTGACCGCCATGTCCTGCCACCGGCTGTATCCTCCTCCGGCATTTGTCACCATTACATGATACCGGCCGTTCGAAAGCGGGTGGACTTCAGGAGCCGGCGTCTGCGAAGTCGTAAACACACGCAAAAGCGTCTCCCTGTCCCCGAATTTCCGGAGAGTTCCGGTGACTTCAAAATCATAGAGGAAGGGCTCGGCCACCGGGACCTTCTCCTGGAGAAGAAGTTCGGTAGATTTAAACATGGGTTCCGCAAGAAAGCGCCTTTGCATGGGACGATCCAGGAGCACATAGGCAAGCGACAGCAAACTCATACCCTGATGGTGCGCCATGTAGGAGTAAACCACGGCCTTTCTCTCATCCGGCGCCAGCCGGGCGGGCGTGTAATCGATCGCCTCATAAAACCCGTAATTTCCTCCGGCCCCTTCCGAAATCAGGCGCTCAAGATTGGCGCAGGCTTTTTCGGGTTCGATCATCAGCGCCAGCATGGAGGCGTACGGGGCGACAACCAGATCCTCGGCAAGCCCGCGTTTGAAACCCATATCGGGAACACCGAAGGAGTGATACTGATAAACCATGTTTGCGTCCACTTTGTTGTAACCGGACTCGGAAATGCCCCACGGAATGTTGTTCCTGGCCGCATAACTTATTTGCCCGCTCACCGCGGCCTTGTATGTCCTGTCCAGCAAACTCCCTTCATACGTCGGCATCACCAAAAGAGGCATGAGATACTCGAACATCGAACCGCCCCAGGAAACCAGGACAGGGTCCCCGTCGGTTTTTGAAATCAGCCGTCCCAGTTTAAACCAGTGTTCCTGGGACATTCTCCCCTGCGCGATCGCGACAAAACTGCAAAGCCGCGCTTCGGAAGCCAAAAGGTCATAACATCCCCGATCCACTTTATGTTCGCTGACGTTGTAACCAATCGACAGGAGGTGCGAGTTTTTATCGTAAAGGAATTCGTACTCCATCGCTGAAACCTCACTGCACCGGAATACAATGTAATCGATTGCCTTGATCCTCTCGGCCGACCGGGTCCCGGCTTCCCGGATCGAATCCCTGAGCTTCAAAAACCATTCGCGAGCGCGCACCGAGGCTTCTCCCGAATCCGTCATCCCTTCCACAATTTCCTCAATAAGCGGAACCAGTTTTTGCTCGAGTCTGGCCACTTCCCCAAGCGCCGGGATTTCATCAAGCGATCTTAACGACTCCTGCAGTTGGTCAAGCCGCGCTTGCTGTTTTTCATCCTCCGAGTCCCACATCCCCGGCATTTCCGGAGCAAGCAGGATCCAGGGAGCAATGAAAGACATATCCTCCAGAAAGTCATAACATTGCTTTTCGAGAGCACGACCCCACTTTTTGATTTTTTCGGAACGCCTGGGATCCAGACCCGAAAGGGCCCTGGACACATCGGTAGAAAGCTGGCGTAAAAGCGCATGAATCTCGGAAAGACAGACGGGAGAGGACTTTCCCTTTTCCTGAAGTTGTTTTATTTTTTCGGAAATTTTCTGCAGGAGCTCCATCGCGGGACTCTTCCGGTTTTTCTCGATCTCGATAACGCTTTGCCGAAGAACCTCGAGCGTATCCGAAAGCCCGTCAAAGACCCCGGGGGAAACAATCTTTTGGGAGTTCATCTCCATAAGCCCGGAGCGGAGGACCACCAGATGCCCGGCCAGATTCCCGCTGTCCACCGAGGAAACATAAAGCGGAGCGAGCGGCCTGAGAGTTTCGGTATCGTACCAGTTATAAAAGTGGCCCCTGAATTTCTCCATCAGGTTCAGGGTATCAAACGTCTTTTCCGTCCGGTTAAACATCATCCCCATCGAGATATAACCGAAGTCATACGCCGTCAGGTTCGCCAGAAGCGAGATCCCGATATTCGTGGGAGAAGTCCGGTGCGCTACCATACCCACGGGCTCTTCCTGATAATTGTCGGGCGGCAACCAGTGATCTTTTTCGGTGACAAAATTTTCAAAAAACGCCCATGTCCGCCGGGCCGTTACGCGTAAAAAGGAAATCTGTTTCGGGGAAAGCAAAATCTTCCGGGGAGATGAAGGCCGGCTGATGACGTAGGCCACCGCGGGAGAAAAAAACCAGATGACGCAAAGGAACAGGGCAACCCCGTCAAACGCAGGAAAAATCCGGGGGAAAAAGACAAGCATGAAAAACGCGGCGACGGGCACAGGCAACATGTTTCTGTAACAACCGGCGATATGATTGGGGAGAAAGGCTTCCGCCTCAAGGAACGTCCTCCATTCCAGCAAACGCTTCCGTGACACGACCATTCTCCACAAGGTCCTCAAAATCGCGTCGAGCGAATAACAGGCCTCATGAAGTAAAAACACCAGGGAAAAAAAGAACCGGATTATGTTTTTGTTGAAGGAATCGCCGACAAGCGCAAAATGACTTTTAAAGGTCAGGTCCGCGCGTTTCCTGACGGCCTCCGCGAGAGACATCGGCAAAAGAGGAAGACCGAGAAGGACCACAATCGAAGCGGACCACATCCAGGACGGTTGAAATAAAATTCCCCCAAAAATAAAAAGCAAAACCGTGGCGGGAGCGACAAGGCTGCGGCGAAGGTTGTCCGCGATTTTCCACTGGGCCAGAAAAGAGAGCGGGTTGGTTTCTTTCGAGCCCTCCGCGCCGGGCACTTTGGAAAAAAGCCACGGGGCGATTTGCCAGTCCCCGCGAATCCAGCGATGCCTTCGACTCGAGTCTTTAAGATATCCCGAGGGATGCTCCTCGTAAAACTGGACGTCCGTCACAAGCCCCGATCGGGCGTAACACCCTTCCAGGAGATCATGACTCAGTATCAGATTTTCCGGGAAGCGGTCTTTCGTGGATTTTTCAAAGGCATCAACGTCGTAGAGCCCTTTCCCGATAAAAGACCCCTCAAAAAACAAGTCCTGGTAAACATCGGAAACCGCTTTGGTGTAAGGATCAATTCCGTGTTCGCCGCCGAAAATCCTCACAAAAAGCGACGGTGTTTCTCCGGGATAACTGGGCTCCACCCGGGGCTGGAGGATTCCGTATCCCGAAACCACCCGCTTCCTTGCCTCATCGTAAACCGGCCGATTCAGCGGATGAGCAATCACTCCCACGAGGTCCCGCACCGCGTCACGCGACACTCGGGTATCCGCGTCCAGAGTGATTACGTATTTCACGCTCTGCAGTTTTTGAGGGTCACCAAGAATAACGCTGAACCGGTCCTCCCCGGCTCCCCGAAGAAGCGCGTTCAAATCTCCCAGTTTCCCGCGTTTTCGCTCATGCCCCATCCAGATTTTTTCTCTTTCATTCCATCGCCGGGGGCGGTGAAGGAGATAAAAAACATGGTCCTTTTGTCGTCGATACTTGTAGTTCAGCCGTTCGATCCCATCGACCACTTGCGCGAGCAGGGCTTCATCCCCAGGTGTCGTCTCCCGGGACGAATCGCAAAAATCCGTCAATAGCGCAAAATCCACATTCGCGTCGATATTGGCGAGGTAACGAACCTCAAGATTCTCGAGAAGGGCCTCAATGGTCGGCGCGTTATTCAGCATGCAGGGAACCACGGCGAGAGCGTGTGCGTAGGCGGGAATCCCTTCCGAAAAATCCATTCGGGGAAGGTTCCGGGGACCAACCAGCATGGTAGAAAACCAGTTTACGAGTGAAGTCATCGTCTGGCTCACCGGGAAAAGCAGCAATCCCCCGGCGAAAAAAAGCCATGCGCCGCTACTGATACCGCCGGCGATATTCAACCAGAGCAGGATGCCGGCGGTGGCGGCCCACGTTAAAAACAGAATACTTCCAAAATACAGGACTGACGGCCAAAAAGTTTTTTTCGCCTGAAGATGCTGATCGAAAGAAAGCCGGAGCCGGAGTTCACGGCAAAGCACTTCAAGACCCCGGTCCATCAGATAAAAACCCACGTGAGCGGCCACAGACCCGGGACCCTGTTTCTCCTGGCCTTTCCGGGCGCACCGGATCGCGAGTTCCGCCACATCGGCCTCTTCCCTCCGGCTCTTTTGTGAAAGCCCTTCGATGATATGCCGATAACGATCACGGGTCGCAAAAGACATTCGCGGATAATCACCCGACGGATCCTGCCGCAAAATTTTTTCCACAACGCTGAGCGCCTCGACAAAGTCATGCCAGTTGGTCGTTTCCAGGAGGCGAAGACTGCCGATCGTGTTCGCGATCGAAACCTGGTCGGCCGCCTGTTTTTGGCCGGTCGCCCAGATAATCCGGTCGAGGGTCTCGCCCTGCTCGGCGAGCTTTCTCTCAAGCCAGGCGAAAGGAAGATTGAGCGCCTGGTTTTGACCATGCAATCGTCGCGTAAATTCGGCGACAAAGGCTTCGGAAAGCGGCAGACTCCCTTTGGCCATCGCCGCGATTTCACGGATCACGCCATCCGCATCCTTGGCCGACACTTCAAGAACGCGGGTCGCCCAGTATTCGGCCTTGTCTCGTTCCTTTTGCGAGACGATCAGCCGGGACGAAACGCGCCGGAGATTTTCAATGAGCGCGAGTCGCAGCATGATGGGGACCGCCCACAACTCCCCCATTTTCAGAGGACTGACCGTTTGATAGGAGTCCACAAACTCCATGAGCCCGCGGACATCCAGGCGGCCGTCCCTGTGAGATACCAGCTCCATGGCGATCTCGTACACGCGCGGACAACCGGCAAGCGGCCCCTGGGTAAGGTGCGGGAGTTCCCGGATGTAGCTTTCGGGGAGGTGCTTTCGGGCAAGTCTTATCTGTTCTTCAATGAGGTAAAAATTATCCAGAATCCATTCCCCGGCCGGTGAAATCTTTCTCTTTGATTTTCCGGTTCCGTTGAGCAGATCATGGGTTTCGGAAAGGATTTTTTCGTTTTCTTTTAAACGGAGCAAAAGCCGGTTCTGTCCCCGCCGATAACTGACCGGATGTTTTTGAGCCAGGCTTTTCGCGTAAACCTTGAACTGTTCGATACTAAAAAGCTCGGCCCGAAGAGGTTGTTCTTCCACCCTCTTTTCCCGGCTCCCGAACAAACCCACCCTCATCGGGAGAGAAGTGATGCAGGTTTTGAGAAACTTTAAACGCAATCCCATGCTTCTTTTTTTCGCTCTTTCCTGAATTCATCGAATGAACTGTGAAGGGCATTATACGACAAAAAAATATATTGCCGGCCAAATCCTCGTTTTTTTATTTTCGATGTTTAAAAATTTCGCGCGACACATACCGGCTTGGGACATTCCCGGCCTGTCGCTCAACGAACGCTGGCCTCGTTTTATTTCATGGGGCGATACTTTGCTGAAGTCCGCGTTTTTCGGGTAAAAAATCACATATCCTCTATGAAGTAATGTGTCCCGGGAATTCAAAGCGAAACACAAGTGTGCCATTCTGGCCCGTTTTTGTTTTTTAAATTTGCCTTGATAATCCATAACTCATTTTATACAAACAACTTATGAGAATCTTTCTGTTGGCATTAAAAGTGCATGTATTTGTAATAAAGATCAATTTGGTACGCAGCTTGCCAAACCTGAGGTGAAAACATGGACTTAAACCGGTTTACGATAAAATCACAGGAAGCGATTGCCCAGGCCCAGAGCAAGGCTATCGAGTACGGGCACCAGCAGGTGGACGGAGAGCATCTTTTGCTGGCGCTTGCGGAACAGCACGAAGGCCTGATTCCGCAATTGCTTCAAAAGATGGGCGTTCCGGCCCGGTCGTTTCGCGCGAAAACGGAAGAAGTCTTAAACCGGATTCCCCGCGTCAGCGGCCCGGGGTCCGAGGCCGGGAAAGTTTATGTGACTCCGCGGCTGAATACCGCGCTCGTGCAAGCGGAAAAAGAAGCGAAAAAACTCAAGGACGAGTACGTTTCCGTGGAACATATCGTGCTCGCGCTCCTGGATGAAAACAACACGCCTTCTTCGGCGATTTTTAAATCGTTCGGGATCACCAAACACGGATTTCTCGAAGCGCTCGCGAGTGTCCGCGGTAACCAGCGCGTCACGAGCGCGGATCCGGAATCCACTTACGACGCGCTCCGGAAATACGGGCGGGAACTTGTCGGGGAAGCCCGCAAGGGGAAACTGGATCCGGTCATCGGGCGTGACGGGGAAATCCGGCGAGTCATTCGTATTCTTTCGCGAAAAACCAAAAACAATCCGGTCCTGATCGGTGAACCGGGCGTCGGAAAGACCGCGATCGCGGAGGGGCTCGCGCAGAGGATCGTCAAGGGCGATGTCCCGGAAGGCCTGAAAGACAAGGCTGTTTTCAGTCTTGATCTCGGATCGCTTGTGGCGGGCGCCAAATATCGCGGTGAATTCGAAGAGCGTTTGAAAGCGGTCCTTCAGGAAATCAAAAAAAGCGACGGGAAAATCATCCTCTTCATCGATGAACTCCATAATATCGTGGGCGCCGGCAAGGCCGAAGGGTCGATGGACGCGGGCAATATGCTCAAGCCCATGCTCGCGCGGGGAGAGCTTCACTGCATCGGCGCGACGACCCTGGACGAATACCGGAAATATATCGAGAAGGACGCCGCGCTTGAACGCCGGTTTCAGCCGGTTCTCGTAGCGCCTCCTTCGGTGGAAGACACCATTTCGATTTTACGGGGACTGCGGGAACGCTTTGAAGTGCATCATGGAATCCGGATCCAGGACAACGCGCTTGTGGCGAGCGCGATCCTTTCCAATCGTTATATCTCCGACCGGTTTTTACCGGACAAGGCCATCGACCTGGTCGATGAAGCGTGCGCCATGATCCGGACGGAAATTGATTCCATGCCGGCCGAGCTCGATGAGACGTTAAGACGCGTAAGGCAGCTGGAGGTCGAGGAAACCGCCCTGAAAAAAGAGCAGGATCAGGCAAGCAGGGACCGGCTCGGCGTCCTGAAAAAGGAACTGGCCGGGTTGAAAGACCGGCAAAAGGCCCTGACGCTTCAATGGGAAAATGAAAAACAGGCGATCCAGAAACTCCGTTTGTTGCGAGAGCAAATCGAAAAGACCAAGCTCGAGATCGAAACCCTGGAACGTCAGGGAAATCTCGAAAAAGTCGCGGAGCTCCGATACGGGAAATTGCCGGAACTGGAAAAAGAGCTCAAGGCTGAGGAAAAAAAGGCGGAAGGCAAGGAGGTCTCCCAGCGTTTGTTGAGGGAGGAGGTCACGGAAGACGAAATCGCCGAAATTGTTTCCAGGTGGGCCGGGATTCCCGTGACCCGTCTGATGGAAGGCGAACGCGAAAAGCTTTTGCGGCTTGAGGAAATCCTGCACCGGCGGGTCGTGGGACAGGACGAAGCGGTGTCACTGGTCGCAAACGCCGTGCTGCGGGCGCGGGCCGGCATTAAAGATCCTCGCAAGCCCACGGGTTCCTTTATTTTTCTGGGTCCCACCGGTGTCGGTAAAACCGAGCTCGCCAAAACGCTGGCGGAGGCCCTGTTTGACTCGGAGGAAAATCTCATCCGGATCGACATGAGCGAATACATGGAAAAGCACTCGGTATCGCGTCTCATCGGCGCTCCTCCCGGCTATGTGGGTTATGACGAAGGAGGACAGCTTACGGAATCGGTCCGGCGGCGTCCTTACAGCGTGATCCTTTTTGACGAGATTGAAAAGGCTCATCATGACGTATTCAATGTCCTTCTTCAGCTCCTGGATGACGGTCGCCTGACGGATTCCCAAGGGAGGACCGTTGACTTCAAAAACACGGTCGTCATCATGACAAGCAACATAGGTTCTTCCCACCTGTTGGACGGTATTTCCCCGGAAGGACGCGTGAAGGAGGAATCCCGGAACAGGATTATGGATGAACTGAAACAAAATTTCCGGCCCGAATTTTTAAACCGGGTCGACGACATTGTTTTCTTCAAGCCCCTGGCCCGGAAAGAGCTGGAAAAAATCGCGGAATTGGCCGTGGACGAGATCCGGAAACGGCTCGGCGACCGCCGGATCAGTCTTGAATTAACCGAAAAGGCCCGGCGATTTATCGTGGAGAAGGGGTACGATCCCGTTTACGGGGCTAGGCCTCTTAAACGGTTTCTCCAGCGCCAACTGGAAACCCGGCTTGCCCAAGGGCTCATTAAAAACGAGATCCGGGATAATGACAGTGTGGTTGTGGATGTTGAGCGCGAGGAGCTCGTTCTTGCGAGAAAGAAGGGAGCGCAGGGAGGCAATCGTCCCGCGTAAACACGGGGCTTTTGCTCGCGGAGATTTCCCCGCGTTCACCAATGCGGCTGATTCCCCACTTCGACACCGGTCACGTCGTCCGCTTCCATGATGGAAATAAACGCGGCAGGGTCTACCTCGGCCACAATCCGTTTCAGAACGGGAACGGATCGCGCGACAAGCACGGAGTAAAGAAGCATTCTTTCTTCCGCCAGAAAACTACCCTGCCCCTTAAGGAAGGTAACACCGATCTTCTGTTTCCTGAGAGCGCTCGCGATCGCGTCCCACTGATTCGACACGATGACCGCCGTTCGCCGCTTGGCCATTCCGTGAAAAATCTTGTTGGTAAACATTCCGCTGACAAAAACAAAAACGAGCGTGTAAAAAACTTTTTCGACCGAGAAAAACAGCGCCGCCGGAACCAGCACGGCGATATTGATCAGGATGGCGCCCGTCCCGACTGTTATCGAAAACAGCTTGTTCATCACGACGCAAAGGATTTCCGATCCGCCGCTGGACCCGTAAGAGCGCAGGATCAGGGCGACGCCCAAACCGTTCAGGGCGCCTCCGATCACAACGGCCAACATGGGATCGGACACGTTGATCCTGATGTTCACAACAGAAAGCGCTGCCGCGTAGATCACCATCCCCCACAGCGAATAAAAAATAAAGCGGCGGCTCACAAACCTCCACCCCAAAACAAAAACCGGTATGTTAATGAGAAGATAAATGGTGCTGAGGGAAAACGGAGCCCACCGGTAGTAAATAAGCAGGGACAATCCGGTCAGCCCCTGGGAGAGCAGGTCATGGGGCATAATCAGCGATTTGATTCCCAAAGCGCATAAAAAGCTTCCGCCCGTTATCAAAAAAGTCTGGTACAAAAAATCTGTCGCTCTTTTCATCATCGTGATTTAATCCTGCGGCAGGCTTCCTGAATGTCGTGCCGGTTGTTTTCGCTCGCCCGTTCACTGGTTTTTCAGGTGGATTGTATCATGGCAGGCAAGCCGGACGCGAAGCGGCGGACAAATATAGCAAGCATATTTGAAACCCTGCGCAACTCCTTTTACAAGGCTGATCGATTCTCCGGCCGGGCCGAAACTGTTCTTCACACCATCACGCGGCAGCACCCTTTTCCCGGGTCGCCGGAATCGGCATGGCAAAAAGCCTGGCTGATGTTCCGCCGGGTCAAAACAGCCTTTTTATGTCCATCCACGCAACGAGCCCGCCACAAAAACCGGAAAACGCGCTCACAAAGATTCGCAGGGACTGATCCATGTCTTCACAGGGCGCCATTCCGTCCGCCATTCCCGTTTTGAATTCAAGCTTTCCGAAAAGAAGCCGTTCGCCGCATCCTCAAGATATCACGCTCCGCCGGAAGAACTCCGGACGCGCTTTAGAAGCTTTGTTTCGACAAGCCCCCACACAAGGTCCCGTTCCTCCGCATTCATACCCGTAAAATAGACAACCGTTGTGCAAGAGACCAGGCTGAGAAGGATTATCACGGCAAGGTCGAAAAAACTCCTCATACTTAAAAAATGCCGCGCAATGCCGGGGATGAGAAAAGAAAGGAATGTTACATAACCGATCACAAAGAGCACTTTTTTGAAAAACGCCTCCACGGGCAAGGACACCATGCGCTTGAGCATGAGAACCCGCAGGCCCAGACAGATAAGCGATAGGACGATGGACACACAATAAACCGTCTCGGGAGGAGCGCCCATCTTCAGAAAAAAGAAAGATATCGGCAGATTCAGAATCAACATTCCGCCCACCACCGCCTGATACACCTTGATCCGGCCCGTTGCCTGCGCCGTCGTGACCAAAGGAATCGACAACGTATCGATCAGCGCATTCACAATCACGAGCCGGGTAAATGAAAGGGTGTGTTCGGGCGGCGCCTTTAACCACAACGTCAGAACATATTCCGTCGCCAGAAGGACCGGCATCGAAAGGGTGAGCATCATGTAATAACAGTACCGTGAGCTGCTGAAAACAAGCTTCAGCATCCCGGCAATATCCCCCGAGGAAAAACTCTTTACGACCTGGGGGCGTACCGCCATATAGAAGTTATAAACAAAGCTGTTAATCGCGGAAAAGACCTGCATTGCGATCGCGCGCGCGGCGTTCACCACCGGGCCAAAAAAAAGGTTCAGCAGGATATTCGTGCCCTGTTGTTGTGACACATACGCGAATGCTCCGAAGAGATTCCAACCGGAAAAACCGAGGATCGAACGGAACAACTCCTTTTCCCATCGGAAAGCCCCCCGCGATTCCTCGAAATGCTTCCGGCAATACACGAAAAAGACGAACGATGCCGCAGCAACGATCAGGGCCATCATAACGGCGTAAATCTTCAATTTGTCGATCCCGAAGAACGAGAGCGCGTAAGCGGTGCCCAGCTTCAACATCGCTTCCAGAACACCGACATGCGCGTAAACCCCCATCCGCTCATGGGCGATGATCGTGGCTTCGTAGGGTGAACGCAAAACGGAGAGCGTGACGATCGCGACGGCGGATTGATAAGCCCAGTTCGCCGCGACAAGCCGGTCCGGAGGTATGACCAGATGTTTATTAACAAACCAGAGCCCGAGCGTTTCAGCGACAAGAATAAGCAGCAAGGCGATCGCAACATGGACCACGGTGGCCACGCTAAAGACCTTCCGGAGTTGTTCGTCATTGCCTTTCCCGAGCTCAAAGGTCAGGAAACGCTGGGTCGTGGAGGTCTCGGCCGAGCTGATGAAAGAGATCATCGCGACCACGCCGGCCGCAATATTATAGATACCATAATCCGCCGCCCCAAGGATCCGCAAAACAATCCTCGTCGTAAAAAATCCCACGCCCATGACAAGGAGCATACGGAAATAGAGCAAAGCCGTATTCTTTACGATCCGCCGCCCGTTTAAGACCGTCATCGTGATATCCGAAAGATCATTTTTGGAAGAAGGATACCCCAACCCTTCGCGTAAGCCCGCGCCTTATTCCCTTTTATTCCGGTTGAAGCAATACCATTCATAAGACAGCGCGGATACCCTCTTCTGGCAAGGCGTGGGATCGCCAGCCGAGATTGGTGATTTTGAGATAATGAGGCATCTGAAACATTGTGATTTCGACAGACCTCGGACGTTTTTGACCCGCATCCGTCTCCTTCAAGGCAGCAATGATTTGCTCTTCGGTAAATCGCTTCTTCGCCGCCATGGAAGCCTCTGTGTCACGCTTTTTCATCCGGAAACTTTTCCTTGCAACTGCAATTGGGGGGGGGAGGGGGACAAACTAGCCCGTTGGTTTTCGTGCAAATAAGCGCTGTGGGCTTTTTCAACAAGATACAAGACGAGCGCCTGTATGACAAAATTGCCTTTCCGGCAAAATTCCAATGTCGTGAAAGAACTCGCAACAAGGTAGGCGAACCATACCCCAAGGTAGTAATAATCGGAAGAAACCTTCAATCGGTACGCTTTAAAAGAATAAGCAATCATGGCCAGCACGGCAGGAACGCCGATAGCCCAACTCATACTAAGAAGGCCAAAATCAACAAAATTAATATTGCTTTTATCCGTCAAAACTTTCATTTTCCGGCCATAGTCACTGCCGACAAAATCTTGCGCAGAACCGGTTTTTGGTCTTACAAAAGGTATGCCCGACCCAAAAACATATTCCCAGGTGTTTTTGAAGTGCTTTTGTGTAAAGTATTGAAACTGCTTGACTCGTACATATTCTTTATTGGTCAACACTTCTGTTTTTTGACGCTGCAACATACTGTCCATTTTTTGAGCAAAAATCGGGACTTGGAGCGCGCCAATAAAGATTCCACATAGAAGCGCGCCATAAAAAAAAAGTTTCCAGCTAAATCCTTTGACCCTGATGATCATCACCAGCGAAAAAACAGCAATCGCTGCCAACATAGTCCTAAACCCCATTAAAAAAATGGTCCCGAAACATAAAATCGAAAGCAACAAATAAAACGTTTCGTGTTTTTTCTTCCGCAAGTATTTATTAAGACCAAAAAAATAGCCCAGGGAACTGAGCCCCTGACCGATCATCCGAATCCGCAACCCTTCCTCTTTATACATCCAGCTGTCTTGGGGGCCTAAAAACATATTTACAGGATAGATAATAAATTGAACGATATAACATGCACAAAAAACCACAGCAAGAAAGCACAGGATTTTTTCCATTTTAGGGATGGAAAAATTATACTTTTTGAAAACAAAATAGAAGAGAATATAAAAAAAGTTTGAATCACCTCTCAGCGTAAGCGCGATGGATTGCCCGCGAAAATACTTGCAAGAGAGAGCGTTGATGAAAAGACCTAAAAAAAGCAGTACAAAATAATTTTTAAACTTGCTTTTCCGCAGAAATTCTGAGACCAAAATGGGCGTCATAGACAAAAGAAGGTATGCGTGAGGCACATCCATCGCCCCAAAAAGTTGAAGCATAAGCAAGAACCAAATTACCATCGTTAAAGTTTTCATTGCCTTTTTCGCCTCCGATGCATCCTGAATCTAAGGTTTCTTGGCAACGCGATCCGTCCGATCTTTTTGACCGCGCGGAGGAGCAAGCCATCCCGAAGAGGATACTTCCGGATGATCCTGTGCATCGGCAATTTGTCCAGGTCCTTCAACAAGGCCTCCCGGCGCGGATCGGCCACAGGCGAACTGGTCAGAACAGGCTGATGGCAGAGTACCGCCTCGAGTGAAATGTCCCGGGACCATAGTCGCTTCTTGCAGCTATCGAAAAGCTCCTGTCCGTGCGAATTATTAACCAGAATTACCGAAACCCCTTTCTTTTCCGAAGCAAGATCCGGACAAATCTCCTCGATACCCCAGAGGTCCCCCAGTGTGATGTCCGCCAGCTGCGAGATCCCCCTGAAATGACAGTTCAGGCAAGCGCCGTTCAGGAACAGATGTCTCGAAAAACCGTCCCGGAACCAGTCCCGGCGCGAAAGCTCGCCGGGAAGCCCTTCGAAAGTAAAACTCATCGCTGGAACGCCCCAGCCGAACCGCTTGTCGCGAAAACAGACCTCCCGAATCTTGCGCTTCCGCTGATCCTCCTTGTAGCGGAGATAAAGTCGCCACGCCTTGCGGGAGGAGACCGAGTTACAGATCACGGAACAAAGGAACAGGTCCTTGTGGCGCGCGCCGAGGAAGTTCAACAACCCGCCAATCATGCAGGGGGTCCCGGTGTAGAGGATCTTCCGCCCAGCCTTCAAAAGGTCCCGGACTTCGCGAAAGGTGTCCCGGGTATGCGACTGCACGTATTTGGAGAACCGGAGCCGTGGTAATTCCTCGGGACACGAGATCGCTTTCTGGGCAACCGACAGCTCTTCGTCGAACGCAGCGCCAAATACGACGCCCTTCGCCGTCAGAATCTCACGGGCCAGGGCATCGAAGATCCCGCCGGATGAGCTCTGCATCCTGATGGCGTCGTCCTCGTTGTAAGCGGCATAGGCCCGGGGGGCCGGGAACCGGGTGGGATCAAAAAAAGGTGGGGAGATCAGCGGGCACTTCTTCTCGCAGAGGCCGCAGTCGTTACAGACCACCGGATCAATGACCGGCTTCAAAAACCCGTTCTCGTTCTCCCGGATCGTTATCGCGTGGACCGGACAGGCATTCACGCAAGCCCCGCATCCCGTACAGATCGAAAGGATTTTTTCTAGACGCATAGCATCAACCCCAGGCTATTTTGATCCGGGCGCTCCCAAGGCCACACGGGTTATCGAAAGACCCGCAATCCTCACGAACGATTTGCGGGGATCGCTTTTTTAGAATCCCATACACCCCGAAGGGCGCCTCAACTTTTCCATTCAACATGCTCTTTGATCACTTTAGCCGGGACGCCGGCAACAATCGTATGGGGCGGAACATCTTTGGTCACCACCGCGGCAGAGGCAATCACAGCGCCCTCGCCGATCGTAACGCCCTTCCTTATGATGGCCCGTTCTCCGATCCAGACATTGTCCTCGATCCGGATCCCGTCGGAAACTTTATAGCCCGGAAAACCCAAATGGTGCGCATCATAATCCCGGATCACGACGCCGCGGGAGATCGCACAATTTTTTCCGATCGAAATCTTATTCGCACAAATAATCTCGCTGCGATGGTTTATAAAACCGCCCTCCACCGTCAGCACCCCCCCCGGGTAACCCCTTATATCGGCTCCCGAATAGACCTCGAATCGCCCTTTGACAATAAAACGGGCATTTTCAAAAAGCTTTATCCTTGTCTCTTCCCGAGAACCCCGGACAGGATTAACGCCTATTTTGAGCTCGCCCTCAAGCTCTGCGCGTGAAGATCCGGCCAGATCGATACAACAGTTTTGGGTGCTTATAAACATCCCGTTCTTCCCCGTGCGAACGATCTGCCTCTTGAAAAAATTCCACACTAAAAACTGCAGGGAAAAACATCTTGCTCTCCGAAGAATTCGAACCGCATCGTTTGCCGCCATAACGCCCCCTCGGATTCCAGGTTATGCTATTTGAAGCTGCGCTCTCACCGCAAGATCTTACTTCCTTTCTGTCTCTCTCCGAACAGCTAAATACATTCTAAAACAATCGCCTTAGGGAACAGAAGAACCAAGATCGCCTCCGGGACGAGCCCGCACTCACGACGAAATCCCCACGGCATCCGAGAGAAATTTCAAGGCTCTTCTTTTTTCTCGTTCAAGAACGCGGAAAACGTTCTCAAAGTTTATTGGCTTGTTTATCTTTTCCTTTTTTACTTCTTCAAGCGAGGTAACCCATCGATCCTCCAGACCAAACCGCTTTAAAAGCGAGGAGAGCCTAGTAAGACCCCGGGCCTTATTTGAGATCGTGAGGAAAGGCTTCCTGAAAAGGGTCGCAAAGATCGTCCCATGGAACGAGTCCGTGATCACGTACTTCGCGCCCATGAAGCCGCCAAGCCACGCTCCCATGGAAGGGAAAACGCACTTTTCGATATCTTTTCGTGTTGTTTCCCAAGCCAGCTTTTCCGGCATCAGGTCCTTAATGGATAGACCCAGGTCGCTCGCAAGACGCTCGACCGCTTCTTTCTGTTGTCTTGAACGATCTAACATATAGACCGCCAGTTTCCCGGCACTTTCGGGGACCTCCTCTTTTTTCGCCAAAACCCGGTAATCCTCTGCGTTTAATAACAGCGTCGGGTCCACTAATTGGACCGCACAAACCCCCAGGTGTTTTTCACAAAGCCGCACAGCGCTATCTTCCCGCACGGACACCGCGTTAAAACGTTTTGCCAGCTCCGCGCACCGGCGCGTCTGTCGCGCATTGAACTCCCAGACATCTGTTCCGAAAGAAGCCGCGTAAGCGATCCGGATCGCCTTGTCCGTTGGTTCCAAAAAGTCGAGAAAATAATTCGAAAGACACGGGGAGTACTTGGGGCGCCAGACCTGATCGCTGCCCACGATATAAGCATCAAACAGACGTTTCGCCAAGCCTTCCATCTCCTTTGAAGATTGGATCAGCTCCGTCATTTGAATATGGTGTTGGATAAAATCCGTCAGATGGCGACTGATATATTTCCTGTCCTCATCTGTCATCCAAAACGGGTTCAATGTGGGGATGTCCTTGCGTCTTAACGCCCACCGGAGGAAAGCTCTTTTGAGAATCGCCTTCGCTTTAGGTATCAAAATGTTCGGCTGCCCTCTACGCCGGCGATCCACGGTAAAAACCTCATGCCCCATGCGCTTGAGAGTCAATTGGAGGGCATAAGCCTGTATCAAACCGCCGTAATTCGTGTGCAATGGCTGCGTGAGAATGGCTATTTTCATATCACTGTTTGTCACTCAGCTTTTCACAACATCCGTGATCCTTCCCAGGATCGCAGACAGCCAAAACCATCCGTGCTTGTCAAAAAATCGGCACACTCCCTGTAGAGTTTCTGCAACAGGTGCCGGATTAACATCTTGTTCGATTCCGGGAAAATCGTTATCCATCGAACGATACCTTTTTTATTGAGCAATGAATGTTTCGCTTGAAACTTAAGCTGACACAGCGGCCCGGCAAACTCTTTTTCGAAATTTTTCTCTTTAAAAAAAAGATTCCACCGCTCTCTCCTCGATCCGGCTCCAGGCTTCGCAAAAGGAAGCCAAGCGTCACTCGCTCATCAGAAACGTTTGACCCCAAAAAAAGCGCAGGCGCTATACCCGCGCCAAAAGCAGCTCTAATGAGATCCATCCCCCCCCTCAAACACATTTTTGATGGAATTTATGACTCTTTTTATCGTTTTTGCGAGCCAAAACCATCTCACCCGGTTAAGGTGGCTCAAAAACAATCTGTGCGGCGCGTCACCGGAATATTTCCATATCAAACGGTTTGTCTCCGGAAATAAAGTTTCCCACTGCCGAGTTCGTTCATAGAGTCCGGCTTGAAGCAGGCAGTATTTTGCCCTAAATTTAAGCCATTTAAGACCTTCGGCAAATTCCTTTTCGCTTTTGTTTTTTCGAAAAAAATCATCGACAATCGAAACCGCTCTCAGCTGATCGCGCAACCTCCCCTCAAGCGCTCCCTGTGTCACGGTTCCGTGTGAGTATCGATAATGATATAAAGCCTTTCCCACGGACCCGATATGCGAAGAAAAATAACAAAGCCGGATCATCACGGCCACATCTTCCCACATATTCATACCGTCCGGAAAACGAATATCATGCTCAAGGTAGAGGTCGCGCCTAACCAGCTTATTCCAAGCCGAGCCATGCAAATCGCCTTTCAGGGCTCTCTGGACTATCTGATTTTTATTTCCTGAAAATTTTTGCGTAACATATTTTTGGCGTTTTCGGCCGTGGAAAAAATAATCACATCCGACCATATCGGCATTCTCCCGAACCGCTTTTTGATACATCTCTTCATACATTTCGGGCTCTATCCAATCGTCGCTGTCACAAAAGATAACGTATTCTCCTGTCGCATTCTCCAAGCCCTTATTACGCGATGTGGCGGTCCCGCAGTTCTTGTCATTTTGTACGATCTTGATCCCCAGCCATTTTTCCGGCCTTTCCTCTATCAAGCGCCGCAATAGAGGCATGCTCTTGTCAGACGAACCATCGTTCACAAAAACATATTCCAGGTCTTTCAAGGTTTGTGAAAAAAGAGACCGCGCACATTGCTCGATCGTCGCTTCTGATTTATACACAAGCACAATTACAGATACTTTAGGATATCCTTTTGCCAAGCTGTCACTCATGGTCATTTTGATAGATTGGTCTGGGACCGCATTTGCTCAGAAACACCTGATATCTTCCGCTATTCTTCTAAATAGCGGTTGGCCGTTCTTTTGACATCACGAAACTCCAAGGCATGTTCCTGCGCAGCTTCGGCCAGCGCACATGTGTAATGATCTTTTTATCCTTTCCGCGCAGGTTTTTCTTTTACATCTCCATTTTTAAAACAATAGCCATATCGGCCCTCACCTATGATCTCGAGGGGTCCTATACTGCTCCTCACGAAACGATCCGGGGATCGAGCGAATGCAGTCGATCGTTTTTTGGTACTGATTAAAATTGATGATGATTATTCCCAACATAAAAGCTCCCGTGCTTCCTCTTTCACCTTGCAAGCGCTCGCGGTGACAAAATTGAAAACCCGCATCTATCCACGTTTCCCGCGAGAGCGAAAAAATCCTCTCGGACATTGTTCTAAAATCTTCCTGTATTCTTCAAGATAGCGCTGAGCTGTTCGGTTGACATTATAAAGGGTCTGTGCCCGTTCATGCGCCAATTCAAGCATCCCAGAAGGAACCCCCTCCGTCATGATTTTTTTAATCTTTTCGGCACAGTCCAAAAAATCCCCGTTTTTGAAATAAAAACCATACTTTCCTTGTCCTATGATCTCAAACGGCCCCTCGTTTGCGGACACCAGAACAGGAAGCTTTACGGCCATCGCCTCCACGACGGTGATGCCAAATCCTTCGAACAAAGACGGTTGCACGAGAAGGTCATACTCGCATAAACAACGGAAAATATATTCCTGCGACTTTGCGCCCAAAAACCGGACCTCCTTTTGTAAGGAGAGCTCGCGGACGAGTTCCTCAAGGTAGGAGAGCGATTTTCCGGTTCCGATAAAATCCAGGCGGACTCCATCAAAACCCTGTTTTTTGAGCTCGTCAAGAGCCCGTATCAATAGGTGCTGCCCCTTGCGATAATGAAGCAAGCGGCTGACCTGAACAATGCGAAACTCGTTTCCGTCTTGAGGCATCCTAGGGCGGCACGGAGTCCTCGGGAGAATCCCGTTAGGGATCACGACCGAATCCAGACCAGTGAACCGGGCAATGCTTTCTTTGACCGTTTGCGAGATCGCAAAGATGTGCCGGAAGCGTCGGAGCTTCGGGACATTCGGATTTTTCGCAAAACAGATGTCGTGCATGGTCACACAAAGTTTCGAGACAAATATAAAGGGCACCACAAATTTAATCATATTGGGAGAGTGCAGGTGGATGATGTCGGGACGGAGTTTGAGCAGGATATAATTCAACCGAAAAACCGGCCAAGGCGACTTGCTGCCAATCCTGCGGCCGATCCTGACCAGTCGAACTTTTTTGTCGATCTGCTGCAAAAGACTTTCCTCAAACGGCTCGTTAATGACAAGCAGGGTTACATCTTCGGTTTCGGCTTGTTTGTTGACAATGTTGACAAGCATCGTTTCCACACCGCCAAAGCCCATCGCGTGCCAAGCGTGGACGATCCTGATCCTTCCGCTCTTCTCAATCATGGGACACCAAGACCTTTTCACGGCGGTCGACATTACAAAATTTGGAAAGCGCCAGAGTAGCTTCGGCAAAAAAACCCTGCGCAACCTCCTTAGTAATGTTGGGCCCCATGAGAGACCCCACAGTTTGAAACTTCCCAAACTCTTTCATCAGAATTTCGGAAGGTCTCGCCCAAGTTTTTTCTTCGATTCCTTTTCCTAAATTCGCCGCTGACATTTCGCCCGTCAAAAACGGCCGGGATTGCTTCACACGACTGCGAAGATACTGCATGGGCAGCGCCCAAACGGTCAGAGTACATCCTTCTACGGCCTTCGCTATATCATCGGTTGCCTGAATCTTGGGGCTCTGTCGAACCTCAGGCAAATAACGATCGTTGCGTCTTTTTTCTGCGGTCGCCGTGAGTGTGTCCTTCTGATTGGTCCACATCCTTGCTTCTTTTACTTTTGCCGCTAAACAGTTCGCCATCGTGGTGCCCCTTCGATCACTGCAACTTTGTCTATAACCATGCCCGCACCTCACCGAACATTAACGACTTAAAAGATCATTTTTGATCTTTGTTGTCGAGATTTCGGGAGTCCGCGAAAGATAAAGGACCTCGCAGTACGGCTTCAAAAAATCAAACTTACCCCTCCAATCGTCGCCCATGACAAAACAATCTATCTGATGTTTCTTAATATCTCCCTTCTTCTGCTTCCACGAACGCTCGGGGATCACGAGATCAACATACCGGATAGCTTCTAAAAGCGTCCTTCTTTGTTCGTAACTGAAATAGCAGGTTTTTTGCTTCTGTGCGTTAAATCCGTCATCGGAAAGACCCACGATCAGATAGTCCCCTAGTCCTTTGGCGCGCCGTAGAAGCTCGATGTGTCCATAATGAAGTAGATCGAAAGACCCGTAGGTGAGAATTCTTTTCATAGACATTTATATCCTGCTCCCCATTAACAGCTAGGGGCTTTTAAGTTAGTATTAGCCCTTGAATCCGAAAGGAGTCAGAGCCATGAAACGTTGTCAATGGTCCAGCCAGGAAAAACTCAAGATCATTCTTGAAGGTCTCTCCGGACAAATCGAAATCTCAAGACTTTGCCGGAAGCACCGGATCGCACAAACCCAATATTACCAGTGGCGCGATCAGCTCCTCAAATACGGCAATCAAGCCTTTGAACAGAAAAATGTCTCTAAAAAAGAACAACTCCTCGAAAACGAGGTCCGTAAGCTCCGGCGTATTATCGGAGACCTCACGGTTGAATTAAAAAAAACGACGACGAGCTTTTATGAAACGGCAAAAATCTCAATCCGTTATTGCTCGTAACCAGGCGCTGCTTGGGCAAATCAAAGAGCTCAAGATCGATCACCCTCTCCGGGGTTACAGGCGCATCCGGAGCTATCTCAAGTACAGGCAAGGCGTCCCAGCGGGGCTACCGCCTCATGAAAGAATCCGGCTACCTGGTTACCAGGAACTTCCGCCTCAAGGCCAAACGCACCAAAATGCGCCCTAAGCCTCGTGCCGAACGCCCCAACGAGTTCCGGGGCATCGACACCCCACAGGGACTGCTTCGCTGTGACCAAGATCCGCATGGCCGCCTGGGGCTGGCTCTACCTCGTTGTTGTCCTTGACCGGTACACCTAGAAGATCGTCGGTTATAGCCTCGGCATCCAATCCAAGACCGAGGATTGGCTCATGGCCTTAAACAGGGCCGTCAATAACCAGTTCCCCGCCGGTATCAAAGACTCGCTCAAACAGGAGCTGTTTTTGATTTCCGACAACGGCTGCCAGTCAACCTCCGAGCGCTTTATGCAATCCTGCTCGACATTAGGACTCAAACAGATCTTTACGACCTGGGCCAATCCCAAAGGCAACTCGAATACCGAACGGGTCATGCACACCATCAAAGAGAACCTTGTCTGGCCCTATGATTGGGACAACCCCTTTGAGTTCGAAGTCGCCCTAAACCAGTGGATTGTGCGCTACAACACCGATTTCCCTCATCAATCCCTGAATAACATGACGCCCGAACAATTTTTCAAAGAACAACAAAAACAACCGGAACCAGTACTAACTAATTTTCCCCTTGATTAAAGGGAAGCATTACACACCAAGAAAGATACCGTCTATGTTGATATTTTTCTCGAAAAGCTCAATTGTGCGCTCAATAATCATCTTTCCAGCAACCTTGATGTATTGCTTTGGAATTTCATATCCCATCCGGCTACTGGCCCCGGAAGCTAGAATGATCGCGTAATTCCTTTGTGTTCTCGTTTTCAAGATACCCTATCTCCTAATAATGAGCAAAGTCATATATTTCCGAATAAACTTTTTCATTCCTTCCCGTCCAAAAGCACTTTCATATCAATTCCATGTTTATATCCCAGTTTATGAAAGCAAGACACTTTTTTAGTGGCAGGAGTGTAAGTCTTATTAATTATGCTTAATAGCATAATATGCGGGGTCGAGTTAGAAACCTTAGGAACTTTTTCCCATTCATCACGATATTTTTCAATGGCTAAAGCAAAAAAATGATGTATTAAAAAATAGTCAATCATATGGTTTTCTTTTTGCCAATACTCATAAAGCAACGTTTTTACGCTATAAATGATTTTATTATTAGAGCATGCCGAAATTAACCACGTAGAAACGTTTAAAATGTGCCCATCCAATCCAGGTTTCAAAATTTGATACATAAAGAGGCTACTATTAAAAATATAATCGGGGATTTTGCTTGAGGTGCATAATACAGTTGCATCCAACCACAACCCTCCGTATTTCAAAAGTAATTCCACACGTAACAGATCAGAAAAATGAACGTCTGTGATAATCTCTTTTTCCCATTTTTGAACAATATAATCCGGAAAAGAAACATAATTTTTATAATTATCTTTTGTTATTAGGATTATTTCGGCCTGTTGTAGATTCCGGATTATGCTTGCTTGGCAATATTTAATTAATTCTGGAGCGGTCTCGATTCCCTGCAACCAACAAAGCCAAACCTTATTCGATCGTTTTTGTTCTAGCTTAGAAAAATCAATAGAGTTGATTTCATCAAAACAATACGAGTATTTTTTTTTGAGTTTTTGATTGATTTTTAATTGTACGGATAAACGTAGTATTTCGAGAGCTTTTTGAGACGTTCCGAGTCTTAATAGTTCTGTTATGGCAAAAAACAAAACACCCGCTCGCCAGTATTGTTTTATAAGATTTGCTCCGCCAAATTTTTTAAATTTTTCAAAAAAAGAGTTCATGGGCCATTAATCCTTTAGATAGGCCTTGTAAGTATGATGCGGGATTCGCTCAGCTTCCGGAGGCAGCTTCATATACTCGCCGTATATTTGCTTTAAAATGTCATCATAACTTTCCGGAATCCTAAATTCATTTCCTTCAAAAAGCATAAGGGTCGTATTTTCAATAGTATCTTTTTTAAACACCTCCCTAGCTCCACCAACAGCCCAAACAACACACCCAACAAAATTACTTTTTTCATATGAATATTGACCGGACGCTTTTTCAAGTTTTTGTACGAAAAAAGATATCCCCATCGTTTTAGCGTAGATATAGGAAGGAAACTTTAATAGTTTGCGAACAAATCCTTTTGTTAATCCCATCGCAAATCTCAATCGAGTCGCTAAAAAAACAAATGAGGCTAGAGGTTTCATTCTAAAAAGAAATTTTCGTGCTTTTCGCAAATCATTGCCAAGTCCATCAAGCACATAAATATCAATGAATGTCCCTATGCCGTATTTCTTTTCATTTTCAACATCCAATTCATAACGAGTATCGCTTATTCGGGTCACCACGTAAGGATACCCCTCACAAGTTTTTTGATTGTATACTTTTAAATGTTCTATGGGGTTGTTTTTCAAATAAACCAATAACGCCTCATAGTCCGGTCGTGGCATACAAATATCGATATCATCATCCCAAGGAATGAAACCTTTGTGTCGAACAGCCCCTAGTAAAGTCCCATACATAAGCGTGTATTTTAATTTTTCTTTTTCGCAAACGGCGGCGATTTTTTTTAAGATCTCTAATTGTGATAATTGAATTTCACGTAAATTTAATGGCCGCATCCTCTTGACCTTATCCCTTTAGTCCTACCACTTCAACGCTAAGGAACGCTCATGCATCTATTTTTCTTTCTCGTGCTGTTTGAAAAGTCTAGAAGCAGTTTCATAAGTATTCATAACTGATTATCGATAAAGGGTTCATGGGAGGGATAAAGCCCTATGAGCCGAGCGATATACATCACAGAAAAGCTGTGGAAAGAGATCGGACCGTTGCTTCCGAAGCTAAAAAACAGCGGAAGACCCTGAAAAGACAACCGGTTGGTGTTTGAAGGCATCCTCTGGATTCTTCGAACCGGGGCAAGATGGAAGGATTTGCCCGAGAAATACCCGAGCCCAAGCACTTGCTGGAGACGGTTGAAGTTGTGGGAAGAACAAGGTGTTTGGGAGAAGGTTTGGCGTATTTTCATCAAAAGGCTTGATAAAAATGGCCAAATTGATTGGGCCGAAGTATTCCTTTGGGGGTATCCGTTACCTCTGCCTCCCCACATGAGATAACGCTTATCGAGAAGACGATCGATCAGCTTGGGAAGACGCCGGAGCACCTTGTTGGCGACAAAGCGTATGATTCGGACGCCCTCCGGGCCAAGCTGAAGGAGGGGAGCATAGAGCTTGTCTTTATCTTGAGGTAAAAAAGAGAGAATCTGACAAGCACAGGTGGATCGCCGAAACCAAGGCTGGGTATTGTATTTCGTTCTGAGATTCGCAGTGAATCCTATCGGTTTTGTTTCAGAAAATCGATATTCCATCGTCCGGATACCATTGAAATTGAAAAGCCCTTTCTTCCCTTTCGTTTTCTCAGTTGAAATATCTTTTCGGATGTTATTATCGGCCCTAAACACTCGATAAAAAGAGGGAGTACGAGAAGAAGCGAATAACTTGTCTTCTTTGAAGATCTCTTCGTTAAGACAGTGGCGATGGAAACAAATCGCTGTTTTAGACATCATTGTTTTCTTTTGCCTTTTTCCCCCTGAATCCTCTCTTGCTCTTAAAGCCCAGTGGCTTTTAGAACCGCCGGAATCGTTTTCAATAAAAGCTTGAGGTCGAGCCAGAGACTCCAGTTGTCGATGTATTCAAGGTCCAGCCGGGCCCAGTCGGAAAAATCCTGTATCTTGTTCCGGCCCTCGACCTGCCAGATGCAGGTGATTCCGGGCCTCATGGAAAGGCGGCGGCGCTGCCATCCGGTGTAATGCTGCACTTCGGACGGGATCGGCGGCCGCGGTCCGACAAGGCTCATATCGCCAATAAAAACGTTCCAGAGCTGGGGTAGTTCGTCCAAGCTGGTTTTCCGGAGGAATTTCCCGAACGGCGTGATCCGCGGATCGTCCTTCATTTTGAAGACCGGCCCCTTCATCTCGTTTTTCTTGTGGAGCGCATGCCGAAGCTGTTCCGCGTTGTTGACCATCGAGCGGAACTTCAGAAAAACAAAGCGGCGACCATTCAACCCGACTCGGTGCTGTTTAAAGATCACGGGGCCCGGTGACGTGAGCTTGATCCCGAGCGTCACGAACAGGAAAACCGGCGAGAGCAGGATCAACAGGATCAGGCTCGCGATCCGGTCGGCCGCGTATTTGAATACGATCGCGGCGGCGTTCTCGGGACCGCTGTGGAAATTCAGGAAGGGCATCCCCTCGAGTCTTTCTATGTCGACCGCGCTGATTGTTTTTTTGAAGAAATCGAACTGAACCCAGATCTCAAGGCCCCGCTGATCGCATTGGATGATCGCGTCTTTCACTTGTTCGTTCTGTTCATAGCCGGTGAGAAAAATCACGCAGTCCACAACCTCACGGTCAAGCGCCGCTTCAAGATCCGCCAGCGGCCCTATGACGGGAATCCCCGCGATTGCGGAGAGTCCCGGTTTGCTGAGTGTAATCACCCCTTTTATCTGGAGGCCAAGCAGATGATTCCGCTCAACCTCTTCGGCCATCTTTTCTATCGCCTGATCCCTGCCGCCGACGATGATCACGTTCCGGAGATTCTTCCCTTTCTTCCGGAAACGGAGCAATGCCCGGCGAACCAGCCATTCTTTAACAAGCAGGAAAAAAAAGGCATAACAGCTGGCTGAAAGCAGGAGCAGTCGGCTCGTTTTGATAAAAAAGATCACATACACGGCGGAGATCAACAAAATCAGCGAGAGCGCGACGTTCTTGAAATAAATCCAGGCCACCTCTGAAAAGCTGCGGAGCCGTTTCGCGGGATAGATGCGGCTTGACGACATTACGATGAGATTGGTCGTCATATAGAGAATGAAAAGGAGCTGAAGGTCGTGGAGATCGAACTTCAGGGCAATCGGGGAGTTGTAGAGGTCCAGATAAAAACGGGTCAGGTAACCGAGAATGAATGATCCGAAAAAAACGCAGAAATCCGCGGCCTTATTAATAACCCTGACAATCCTGATCCCGCGCCGTGTCATGCGGCAGGTTCCTTTTTCGCAGCGTTCTCCTTCCTGGATTTCCCGAAAAAAATCTCATACTGATCCGTGATCTTGTCCCAATTATAGAGCTCCCTAGCCCGAAGCCCCGCCCGGCGTCCGGCTTCCGCCGAAGCGACGGGATCCTTTAAAAGCATCTCGATCTTTCGGGGAAGATCCTGTTCGTCACCCGGATCGAAGAAAAAGCCCGTGTCCCCAAGCACTTCCCGGTTAAAAGGAACGTCGACCGCCAGAATGCAATTACCCAAGGACATCGCCTCCACAAGACCAGGGTTGGTCCCTCCGACCTCGTTGCCGTGAAAATAAAGGCGCGCATGGCTGGTCAGCAGCCGGTAATCACGCCCGAACACATACCCTAAAAAACGGACTTTCGGGTCCGCCGCCTGTTTCAGTCCCCGGATATATCCTTCGGCGAACGGCGCATCCCCGACCACTATGAACGGCATTTCTGTCTTGATCCTTGCGTAGGCTTTGACAAAAACATGCGCGTTGTTTTCCGGCTCAAGACGGCTAACATACAAAAAATACTTCCCGGCTTCCAGCCCATACTTCTCCCCCAGAAGCGAGGTATCTTCCTCCCGCACCCCGCTCCCGCCATAACCAATTTGTTCTCCCTTCTTGCCAAATTTTTTCAGGTAATACTCTTTCATCCCCTCCGAATCGCAAACGATCTCCGAAGCCGCCCACGTCACGATCCACTCCGAGATCCGGTAGACTGTTCGCCCCAACCACCCCCACTTGCGACGCTTCCACTCCAGTCCATCCGTGTTCATTATCGTTCTCTTTCCCACCAGCCTGGGCAGTAGGCAGAAAAGAGCATTGACGGTGTTGCAGTAATAAACCACCTGCCGATCGGAGAACATAACATGGATCGTGGACAGGAGCGTGTGGAAAACCGTATGAAAGTATTTGTTGTGAATGGTCGGAAGCTGGATCAGCCGCATACCCTTATGGACGGTCATCCCGGACGGGACGGACCCTTTCCGACAGTAGACCGTGATATCGAAGCCGCGGCGGACAAGCCTCTCCCCCACCTCTTCCACGAAGGTTTCATAGCCCCCGTATTTGGCCGGGATGCCTCGCATGCCAACAAATGCTATTTTCCCCATTACAAAACTTATCGCCTTCTCTTTGGTGTTGTTGTTTTTTTGTTCCTACTGTCGCAAAGCGATTTTGAAAAATTCTTTATTGTTTCTATTTTTTCTCGTCAGCATCGATCTTTTTTTTCTCGGATTTCCCAGAATAGTAATGATGGTATTGCGAATAGTAGCTGCCTCCGATGTTTTTGACCTTGTTGAGGATCACACAAGCCGGAACAAGGTTGCCGGGCGCGACGCGGGAGATCGCGCGCTGGACAACTTCGCGCGGCGTTTTACCCCATTCAATCACAAACACCCTCATGTCCACGATCTCCCCCAGGGCCACCGCGTCGCTGACGGTGAGGGTCGGCGGCGCGTCGAGGACGATGACGTCCACATAGTTCTTGAGGTCTCGCAGGAGATCTTTCATGCGCTCCGAACGGAGTGCGTGGGGGGCGCTGAATTCGGCTTCCTGGGACCGGATCAAATAAAGATTCTTTTGCGTGGTTTCCTCAATGATCTGTTCGAGCTTGGCGTTCTCCATCAGATAATCGTGCAGTCCCGGCCTCTTGACCTCCGGTTGCGGGAACGAATACGAAAGAGAACTCCGGCAAAAATCCGTGTCGATCAAAACCGTCACGCGACCTTCGCGGGCGTACGCGTGGGCCAGATGATAGGCAACAAAGGTTTTGCCTTCTCCGGGACGCGAGCTTGTCACCATAATACTCTGTTTCCCGCCTTGTTCCGTGTTCAGGAAGTTCATGTTCGCGCAGGCGAGGCGCAGATAGTTGTAAAAGAAAACGCTTTCTTTCTCATCCCGGAAAACTGGCGTCACGCCGTCTTTTTGCGACCGGATACTCGGAAGGTGTCCCAGAAAGGGCTTCATCAAAAGCTCTTCGATGTCTTCATCGAGCCGGAAACTCTTGTCCATATAACAGCGGAGAAAAATAAACCCGAGACTCGAAAAAACGGCAAAAACAAACGCCAGGAGAATGGCCTTCGGCCGGTCCGGCTTGAAGGGGCTCTGGGGAACAGACGCGTACGAAAGAATCTCGATCCCGGTCTGCTTGTAGCTTGCCGCGACCGATGCCTTTGAGATCTGGGAATTAAACAACTTGACCGTTTCTGATACCGACGTTTCTTCCGCGAGAAGGTTCTTGTATTCCAGTTTTTGCGGGGTCAGTTCCTTTTCCTGCGTTTGCAGCTTTTGTATGTTTTGACGCAATTGTTCAAGAGTCGCTTCGGAGGTTTTCTGTTCGGCCCGCAATTCCGTCAAAAGCTGCGTTTTTTCCTCATCCAGGGTTTGCTGAAGAGCGTTTCGTTTGGTCTGCGCTTTCAAAACGGCGGGATGCATGCCGCGATACTCCTGTTCCAGCTGGACGACTTCGAGCTCCGCTTCCCGGAGACGGTCGAGCTTGGTGCGGACACGCGGATGAGAAGCGGCATACGGATTGTTTTCGACCGAGCCGCCGTTCTGGATCAATGACTCCAGTTCAGCGATCGTTGTTTTCAGCTGCAGGATCCGGGCATCCGTCTTGATGTATTCGTTGTTCAAATACTTGATCTGGTCTCCCACCACACTTTCGCCGCCAAGATCCGGATTTGCCTTGTTCAGCTCCGCGATCTTGGTCTTGATCACGCTGAGTTTATCCATCTGCTGCTTGACCTGCTGCTGCAACGAATCGATCGATTCCACGCTCAGGCCGGAGCTTTTGGTACTTTTAAAGTTGAGAAACGTTTCCGCGATCTCGTTGGCAATCAGCGCCGCTTTTTCGGGGTCTTCATTCAGGTAATAAATCTGGATGGTGTTATTGGTCTTTTCCACGGCCGTTTCCAGATTTTCGGAAAAATGCTGGCGAGGATCGGGGCTCTCGGCAAATTCGGGATCGGTCAGGAGATTCGCCTTCCCGATCACCTTGTCGGCCAGCTCCGGGCTTCGGATAACGGCCACCTGGAGATCGAGATTGGCCAAGCTCTTCTGTTCGGCCGGGTCCTGGACAAGGTTCGGGTCGATCAAAAGAGTTGCTTCGGCCCGGTAATAAGAGGTTTGACTGAAAACTACCGCTGCCGTTGCCGCGACCACAACGAAGCAGTAAAGCGCGACCCATAATTTGTGTTGAGAAACGGAGATATTGAAATCACGAAAAACCCTCTTCATGAGGGCTTCTTCCGCATCCACTTGTCCTGTTTCGGATTTTTCGCTCACGATAAGGCTCTTTCTTTTGGTATCATTGTATACTTGTAACAATAAACAACGGCTATTTGGTCAATATTACTCACTGTTTTTTCTTTTAAAAACAACCCTGGCCCCGCCTTGCCAGTAATCGATGGAGCTGACGTCGAGCGGAATATTGACCTCCCGCCACGTCTCGCTGAATCCTCTTTCAGCTTCATTCAGGATGGCTTGCGGCACCTGGATTCCCTGTATCTTCACGTCCTGAAGGTCAAGCGTCACGTAGCGCCCGCCTTCGGCGCCGCGCGCTTCGACTTTCCCGCGCCCTCTGCACTTAACGTTGACGACCCCCATATTGAGATCCGTCCATACGGAAACGCCATCCGCATCAAAATCGATATCATAACCTCTCATAACTTTTTTCGCAAACCCCGGAATAAAGCTGTCAAGATACTCCCTGGCCTTTCCTTTATCAAGAGTTTGGTCGTAGATCTTTCCGGGCTCCAGATCGGCCGCAAGGCGCGCCACCTTCACGAAAATCCCCCGTGCCAGACCGCTGAAATAACTCCGGACAAAGTTCAGCGGGTTGATGCTTTCCACGAGACTTGTTTTTTTTCTTGTTTCTTTCCTTTCTTTTTGGTCACTCCAGGGGACCTCGTCTTCTTCCTCTCCCGGGCCCGGGATCTCGATCGGCGCGTGTTCTTTCAAAATCTCGGGTTTAAGGGCCTGGGCCGCTTCTTCCGGTTTGCTTGTCGTTCCCGGTTTTTTCCAGTTCCTCCCCCACGTCGAGAAGGGATACTTCGTTTTCAGTTCCGCGACCCGCGCCGCCGCCCCCTCTTTATCTCCAAGGTCGTATTTCAGAACGCTCCACGTCTGGAACAAAAGCAGGGGAGAAAAATCCTGGCCGGGATACTTGGCCAAAATGGCGTCAGCCCGCTCGATAAACCCCTTGTATTGCCCGGACCGTAGAGCCTCTATGGCCTCGTCATATTCAAGAAGAAGGTTTTGCTGATCGGGGATTGCCATCTGTCCGTACCGGTTTCCTCGAGCCTTTCGACTTTTCCCCTGAAGGCGGGTGAGTTTTTCCAGATAGAGCTCGAGCCCCAGAGGGAGCCATCCCCCTTTTAGAAACTGTTTCAGCGAACTGATGCCCCAGAGTTTGCCGCCTCTTGTTTCTTCCTCATTCAAATAAGCCGCGCGCGCAGCCACGCGGGCCTTGACCGTTTCCGGGCCTTTTTTCCCGAGCATGCTCTGATAACGCATTTTCATCTCGTTCGCGGGCGTTCGTCTTTCTTCCTCGCGAAGTTCTTTCAGGATCTCAAAGTCCTCCCCGCCAGGCAGATTTTGTTTCTGGTTTCTAAAGAGGATCGCCATCCTGGTCCTGAAGAGAAGCCGGCCCGCCTCCGAAACCCTTCGGAGTCTTTCCCTTTGGAGCACGCGAAAGGTGTGCTTGATATCTTCGATCGGACGCTCCCACGGCGCGGTCTGAAGGATCGCCTGCGCGAACGATCCGGCCATAAAATCCTTGATCCGGGGGAATTGCGCGTCCCGGAGCTCTTGGTTGGTGAGCGCAAGGTAAAGATCCGTCCCCCACGCCTCTCCCGCGCATCGCGCCGGCGCCAACGCTTTCAGGATCAGCGTGGGCCGTTCAATATCCGGAGACGCCTGGTAGAAAAAAACGGAGGCCGCGAACACCGAAAGGACCAGAAGCAGAATGACCGTAACAAGCCACGCGGTTCCGCCTCTCCGGAAAATTCTTCTCAAATATTTCAAAGCCAGCTCCTCTTGACAACCACCATGTCTCCGGGCTGCAGAATGTATTTGTCGCGTTCGTTATTGGCTTTCATGAGTTTTTTCAGGTCTGTCTTGATCTGCGTTTCATTTCCGTTCATATCCCTCCGGATGATCAGGGCCGTCCGGGAGGCGAAGTCCGTGTACCCACCGGCCATCGCGATCGCCTTAAGGGGGTCCAGGCCGATCTGGTAGCCGTAACTTCCGGGTTTCACGACCTCGCCAACCACAAAGATCACAGGGGGCAGGGATTCAAGCTGAACGTCCACCTGGGGATTGGCGATATATTGTTCATCGAGCTTGGCCGTGATCGCGCGCCGCACATCTTCCACGGTCTTCCCAACCACCGGGATATAACCCAGATAGGAATAACTGATATAGCCATCGGTCCCGACCGTGAGCGTCATATTAAGGTCGCTGTATTTCCATACACTGACCTTCAGGGTGTCCCCGGGCCGGATGAGACGGGCTGCCCACGGTTCGGCATCCGGTGCGGCGGACGGTGCATTGTCCACGGGCCGGACCGCCGGCGACTCGTCGCCGAACGCGGGGAGACCCGCGACCATCAGACAAAGGATCAAAAAAAGCATCATCTTTTTCATGTCATTTCCTCCCATTCTCCAAAGTAGTTGGTAAGCGCGAGATAAACCATGTGTTCATGTAAAGAATCGTTGGCGGTACCACTGTATTGAACGGCCTTACTACGGTATTGAGAATAACGATACGTCAGTTCGAGCCACATGAGCCCGTACCGTAATTTCCGGAGCCAGGTCAGCTCAAAGATCATCCAGTCTTCGATCGTGGCCTGCTGACCATAAACCCCGCTCATGGGCGACTTTCTCAGATAATCAAACGAGGCTCCGAGCCTGTTCTTGGCGTTTGTCGAAAGTTCTATCGCATGCCAATAGCTGACACCCACCCGCTCCAACCGAGAGATCGTGTTTAACGTCCCCGAACTCACACCACCGAGAATCTTTCGTGTATTATCCTGGATCAAACCGTTGTAATAACTGCTTTTAATATAATCTTTCGGCCGTATCCGGCAATGAACGGTGCCTCTTCCTCCGATCTTGGGGATTTCCCCGTCGATTATACTGACATCCGGTCCCCCTTCGATCGAGAATCTGCTTGATATCCTATACCGGAAATGTCCCGTCAGGGTATCCAGATTTTTCGCCTTGGTCTTTCGAGTAAGCGGCTTGCCGCTAAAAGGATCTGTGTCTTTCAAAAGAAACCTGTGCCCGTATCCCAATTCGAGGCGAGCCCTTTTGGTCAGCTTCGTATCAATCGAGGTGTTCACGTAAACTGTTTTGTCTCGCGATCTGCCATACATATCATCTGAACGCGTTCTTTCCAATCCAATCCCGGAACGCCAGGTCAAAAGCGGCGTGAGGCGGTAATTAAATCCAAGAGCATTCGTGATCCGGTAGCCGTGCTTCGGATTCTTCGTCCAGTATTTTTGACCCTGCCGGTTCACTCTATAATCAAGCTGTTTTCCGCCAAACAGGCTGACGTTGTTTCGGGACGAAAGGGAAAATCGTTTCTGGGGGTAATAATCGAAGTTAAACCCGATATCCTGGCTCCTGAGCCCGTCCCCGAAACTGAGCCGGCTTCCCATGGGGAATATCCTTCTTGTCCGGTATTTGATATCCGTTCGCAAAGCCTGAAGTTTTTGTCCCGGGCGGCGCGTGAAACCAAAGCGGCGGAAATTCAGGTCCACGTCCGGCTGCCATGAAAAAGCGCTGTCCTGTTTCGTCTGAGTCCCCGCCCGGCTGAGAATCCCGTTAAAATTCGAGGAAAACCCGTAGGTCTGCCTTAAAGCGGCCCGGACATGTTTTTTCCAGAATTCCGCCGTCCCAAAGGCGGGATATTCCTGACGGAACGCGGGACCGATATCCTCCGGAAGGCCCGCCCAGGGATCAAAGAATGTCCGCGCCGTTCTTTTTTCGGAACGAAGTTTTGTCAGCATTTCCATGATCTTGTCACCGCCGACCACGAACGCCTCGAATTGGTCTTTCGCCTGATACAGGCTCCCGAGAAGTTCCTGCGTCGTCATGGGGCTCACGAACTGCGCCGCCGCGGCCTGGATGGCCGTCATCGTCGCATCTTCCTTCTCCTCGTCTTTCTCTTCCTTGACCCTCGGGGAAAATTCGATTCTCATCCAGTTCTCCGCCTCCTGAAGATCAAAAAAAACGGGCCTGGCGAACTGGATCACGATCTCATCCAATGCATAATAAGGCGCCTGCAGGCCGAGCTTCTTCGTTACTTCCGGCCTTTCCACGAAACGCACGTTCTGAAGCAAGGCGGACGGAACGGGATTCTCTTTTTTCACCCTGGCCACAATTTGCACCGCCCCGCGCCACCGAACGGTTTTTCCGTTCTCGCTGACGGTGACCATCCCCTTCAGTACGTTTTTATCTTCA
>Ga0209718_1000849_pt1 | contig 38869 bp, 24 predicted proteins | sample AD_JPNAS1_MetaG_FD_184420 | JGI IMG/M metagenome (GOLD analysis project Ga0209718, IMG submission 184420) | Active sludge microbial communities of municipal wastewater-treating anaerobic digesters from Japan - AD_JPNAS1_MetaG (SPAdes) (version 2) | ecosystem: Engineered > Bioreactor > Anaerobic...
GGGCGACAAGACGACGCTGCTTGATCTCGCGGTCGGTAAATTGCTCGCGCAGGTGGAGAAACTGCAGGGCGATTCCAGGTTCGAAGTCCGCACCCCGCAGGCCCTCACCGGTGTTCGCGGAACGACCTTCGAGGTTGAGGTAAAGCCGAAGAGCTAATACCCCGCGCCCTGTCCTCCGCACTGATCCCGGAAATTTCTCCATGCATCTGGTTTTCGCGTATTTGATTGTGGCATAATGCGCGCATGCTGATCCTGCGCAAGATTCTTTTCTATTTGTTCCTGGCCATCTATCTGGCTCTGTGCCCGGTGCTGGTCCTCTATTCGCTCGGTTATATCTATGCTCCGAAGTCCGAAGAGGGGATCGTCAAGACCGGTCTGATCCATCTCGAGAGCCTCCCTCCGGGCGCGTCCGTTCACCTGGACCAGAAATTGCTGGCGGAAAAGACCCCCTGTACCCTGAGCAGTCTCTTGCCCGGGGAGCATTCAGTGACCGTGAGCCTGAATGCCCATCGTTCGTGGTCCGCGCAAGCGCAGGTGGAAGCCGGCAAGGCATCCGTTTTCGATCATGTCCTGTTACTTCCGGAAACGATCAAAAGCGAGGTGCTGGTCCGCCAACGTTTTAAGGAGCTTTCGAGGATTCCGGCCACGCGTTTTCTGCTGCTGAACAGTTCGGGAAGGCTGGGCGGTGTCACGGTCTTTGATTGGAAGAATAATGACCTGAAACCGCTGGTCCCCGGGGGCCTCGCCGATGCTGACGAGGAGATCCAGCGAGTCTTTACCGTGAAGCGAAGCCCGCACGCGTTGATCCTGACGAAAGGGAATGGCGCCTCGCGATACCTGTGGTTCGATCTGAGAGGAGAAACGCCCGCCAGGAAGGATATTTCAAGACTCTTCCGGAACGGTGCCCCCCGCGATGTGCAATGGGAAGGCGCCCGGCCGGGATTCCTGTTCGCGTTCTATGAGGACCGTCTCGACCGTCTGGACCCGGACGCCAACACGGTCAACACCCATTTTATCGGGAAGATCAAAGGGTTCGGGGTCCACCGCGGGAAAGTTTACGGATTGCGGAAGGCTTCGCTGTTCCGCGTGAATGCCGACGCGCGGAGACCCGAGGAGACCGAGGTGGATGGCGGCCGTTTTCTCACCGACCTGTTCCGCGAGGACGATTCTTACGGGATCGATTTCCTGACCGGGGACAAGGTTCTTTTCCGGGGCCGGAGCGGCAGTCTTCTCGCGAATCGCCTGCCGTACCAGTTCGTGGAAGAAGGCCTTGCCGGCTATTCGCCCGACGAAGACCTTGAAAAGGTCCTCGTCTGGACCCGAAAGGAGATAGGACTTCTGGATTTTGAAAAAACGGTTCCCGCGGGCGCGCTTTTTGAAAGGGGGATCGAGATCGACTGGTTCTATCAGAAAGGAACAGCGATCCGGAAGGCCTTTTTCGTTTACGGGACCTCGCATGTGATCTTCAATAATGAGGACACGGTTTTCCTGATGGAAACGTCGGCGCGGGAGACGCGGCCGGTTGGTATCACGAGAATCCCGGCGGGCAGTGATCTGTTTTTCGCCGAAAAGACGGGGAAACTTTATCATCTCGACCCCGAGACGGGATATTTCATGGCGACGGAAATCCTGCCCGCGGAAAGAATTCTCGAAAGGGTGTTCCAGGAAGCGGAAGGATCAAGGGAGGCTCCGGCGGCATGAACTTTGTTTATTCGAGACAGGGGCTCAGGGGCGGGGAAAGGGTTCTCCAGCGTTTTCTGGAAGTGATCCCGGGCGTCATGAGCTGGACGCTGGTCATCGGATTCATCGTGACGGCCTTTTGGCAGCCCGTGATCGCGTCGATCTTTGTGATCCTTTTCATGCTCTCATGGGTGATGCGGCTGTTCTATTACCTGATCTTCCTGATGCTCTCCTACGCGCGGCTTCGCTATGAAAAGGACACGGACTGGCTTTCGCGGATGCGCGAACTGGATCGTCTTCCGGATGCCGCGACGGAAGAACCCGGCCGGAGTTCCACGGCGAAGGGGTGGGGCGCCCGGCTCTCATGCTGGTCCTATCGGCAAGACCTCCGGGAGATCCGCCGGCGCGAGGCTTTCCCGCCGCCTTCTTCCGATATTTATCACCTGGTATTGATCCCGGTGATTAAGGAATCCCGGGAAGTGATCGAGGGAAATCTCTCGGGATTGCTCCGGAACCGGGACCTGCTCAAGCGGATGGTTGTCGCGATCGCCCTCGAATCACGCGCCCCGGCAGAGGTCAAGGATGCTGTTCGGGCTCTCAAGCGGGAATATAGCGGCAGGTTCCTCGATCTTCTGGTCGTTGAACATCCTGATGGCCTCCCGGGCGAGGCGCGGGTCAAAGGCGCCAATGCTTCCCATGCCGCAAAGGCGGCGGGTGAGTTCTTCCGCGCGAAGAGCATTCCGTTCGAGAACGTGATCGTCTCCTGCTTTGACGCCGACACGGTCGTGGGACCGGATTATTTCGCCTGCCTGACCTACACCTTTATGGCATGCCCTGATCGCTATCGCGCGAGTTTTCAGCCGATCCCCGTTTATCACAACAATATATGGAAGGTCCCCGGATTTGCGCGGGTGGTCGAGACGGGTTCCTCGTTCTTTCAGCTGGTCGAAATGACGAATCCGGAAAAGCTGGTCACGTTCTCAAGCCACAGCATGAGTTTCCGGGCGCTGGTGGATGTCGGGTACTGGCCGCCCGACATGATCTCGGACGATTCGGGGATTTTCTGGAAGGCCTATCTCCACTTTGACGGGGATTACCGGGTCGTGCCGATCCCGGTGACCATCTCGATGGATGTCGTTGACGCTGGCTCATGGTGGCGGACCTGCCTGAGCCTTTATAAACAAAAGCGGCGCTGGGCCTGGGGGGTCGAGAATTTCCCGCTGGTCCTCAGGGGATTTCTCCGCAACAAAAAGATTCCCCTTTATGACAAGTGCCGGCATGCGTTCAAACTTCTTGAAGGTCATGTGACCTGGGCGGCCCTTCCTTTCCTCCTGACTTTCGTGGGCTGGCTTCCCGCGATCCTGTCGGGGAGGGAGTTCTCGAACACGGTTCTTTATTTTCATTCCGGACGCGTGACCCAGACGATCTTCAGCCTGTCATCGCTCGTGGTGCTGGGGACGGTGATCCTCAGCACGCGCCTTCTGCCGCCCAAAAGAAAGAAGTTCAATCTTTTCTGGAATGTGATCCATAGCCTGGAATGGCTTTTGGTACCCGTCATCCTCCTGTTCCTGAGCGCCTTGCCGGCTCTGGATGCCCAGACGCGCCTGATGTCCGGACGTTACATGGAATTCTGGGTATCCGACAAGCGCCGCTCAAAAACATCATAAGCCATTTTCCGTCAACAAGTTACAAATCGCCAAGGCTTCGGGAAATACATTCCCCGGCCATTGACAGAACAGGTTTGACTGATTAACCTTCCTTACGTAGCACAAATAATCAAGTGAGGTGAAATCCGCGGTAATCCCGTTCAGCGGGTTCCGGTTGTTTCCGGGGCCTTGGGTAGCCGGAGAGGGCCTGGTGGCCTGACTCCTGACGCGGGATGCGAAGTAAAGCGCCTTTGAGTGACAAGTTGCAGACCTGCAAGGGAATGTCGCTTGAAACCTCAAGGCGTTTTTTTTATATCCACGCGAGCTGAACGGGAAACCGGACGCGGGACCGGGAAACCTCACGTTCCGGAAATTTCCGGCGGGTTCCGCAATCGATCCTGAAAGGAGATCAAATAACATGAAAAAGGTGATTGTTGTGATGTTGGCGCTGGCGGTTTTTGCCGCTCAGGGGCTTGCGTTTGCCGAAGACGTGGTGGTTGATGTCCAGGCGACGGCTGAACCTGCTGTGGCTGCGACCCCGGATACCGCGACCCCTGTTCCCGAAGATGCCGTTCCGGCGGAGGATATTGTGACGCCCGAGGATGACGAAATGGTGCTGGTCGAGGAAACCGGGGAGGCGGTTCCTGCGGCGGAAAAAGCGGCGATGTAAGACCCGTTATTCCGTTCTTTCGAACGGAGAACGGGTCGCCGAATTCCCTTCGGGGAGCGGGAGACGTAAAAAAGCGGTGAATCCCTCCGGAACAGCGGCGGGACGGGCTAATCTGCGGTCCGAACCCAAAACTAATCCCGTAGGCGTTGCAGATCGTTATCATAGATCAGGCGAGTGATGAGGGCCGGTCCCATGGGACCGGCCCTTTTCCCATTCCGCGACGGGGGAGACAAGGAAGTTCCCAAAGCCGGGGTTTTCTGCTTTAATACGCAATCCCTTTAACCCTTCCAACGAAAGAAGAAATCATGAGTGATATGCTGGCGTGGTCGATTTTTGGTGTGATCGTGGTTGTCCTGCTTGCCCTGGACCTCGGGGTTTTCCATCGCAAGGCCCATGAGATCAAGATGAAGGAAGCCCTCATCTGGAGCGCGGTCTGGATCGGTGTGGCGCTGCTTTTCAACGTGGGTGTCTATTTCATGAAAGGAAAGGAACTCGCGGTGCAGTTCCTGGCGGGTTACCTCCTCGAGAAATCCCTGAGCGTTGATAACCTCTTCGTGTTCCTCCTGATCTTCAATTACTTCCATCTTCCCACCAAGTACCAGCATGAGGTCCTCTTCTGGGGGATCATCGGGGCCCTTGTCTTCCGGGCGATCTTTATCGTCTGCGGGCTCGGTCTTTTGCATTATTTCTCCTGGATGATCTACGTGTTCGGAGCGTTCCTCGTCTGGACCGGCGTCAAGCTGGCGTTCGAGAAAGACAAGAAGGTGGAGCCGGAGAACAACGTTTTCGTGAAGATGTTCCGGCGGTTCTTTCCGCTTACGAACGACTACCACGACGGAAAATTCTTCGTGCGGATCGACGGGGTGCTTCACGCGACGCCGCTGATCGTGATCCTGCTCGTCGTGGAGTCCACGGATATCGTGTTCGCGGTCGATTCGATCCCCGCCGTCCTCGCGATTTCCCGGGACGCCTTTATCATCTACACCTCGAACGTTTTCGCGATCCTCGGTCTCCGGGCGCTTTATTTCGCGCTCGCGCAGCTGATGAAACTTTTCCACCACCTGCATTACGGGCTGTCGCTCATCCTTGTGCTGATCGGCATCAAGATGATCGTCGCGCATTTCGTCCACATCCCCACCGTCGTGACGCTCGGAACCATCTTCCTGATCCTGACGGTTTCCGTGGTCGCGTCCCTCATTTGGCCGCAGCGCGAAGAGGCACCGAACCCGCGTCCCTGATCGCTGAAAGAGATTCTCCGGCCCTTCCGATAAGGGAGTTTCGGGGATCAAAAGCAAAAAAAAGCCCCGTCGTAACGACGACGGGGCTTTTTTGCTGCTTCTCTCCCGAGAGCGGGAGGTCAGGCTTTTACTTTCTCGGGAATCCGCATCTTGTAAAACGATTTCCAGACGAAGAGCAGTCCGGCGATGAACAAGACCGATCCGCTGATGCGGGTTGTCGCCGGGTTCATCTTGATCGCGATCTCGACGGCCAGCATGCCGAAAAGCGTCGAGAACTTGATAATCGGGTTCAGCGAGACCGACGAGGTGTCCTTGAAGGGATCGCCCACGGTATCGCCGATGACTGTCGCGGCGTGGACCGGCGTGTTCTTCTCGCCGAGATCCACTTCGACGACCTTCTTCGCGTTGTCCCACGAACCGCCGGCATTCGCCATGAACATGGCCTTGTACAGACCGAAGGTGGCAATGGCGATGAGGTAGGCGATGAAGAAATACGGGTCGAAGAGCGCGAACGCGAGGGTCAGCATCAGGAGCCCGAGGAAGATGTTCCACATGCCTTTCTGGGCGTACTCGGTGCAGATCCGGACGACCGTGACCGAATCCTTGCGGTCGGCTTCTGATTTATCGAGGTTCATGTTTTTCTTGATGTACTCGACCGCGGAATAAGCCCCCGTGGTCACGGCCTGGATGGAAGCACCGCAGAACCAGAAGATCACGGCGCCGCCGGCCAGAATGCCCAAAAGGATCGGGGCGGCCGTGAGCGACAGCTTCGCATTCAACAGGGTTTCGCCGATATTTTCAGGGACCAATCCCCCTAATGCCGCGGCGATAGCGCCTGAGTGAAGTTGCTCCTGGAGGAGCAGGATGATCGAGAAGATCATCGTGGTCGCGCCGGCGACCGCCGTTCCGATGAGCACGGGTTTGGCGGTGGCTTTAAAGGTGTTTCCCGCCGAGTCGTTCGCTTCGAGGTAGTGTTTACCGATCCTGAAATCAGGCTTGAAACCGAAATCTTTTTCGATCTCCTGTTCGATGCCGGGGATCGATCCGGTCTGGGCCAGCTCGAAGATCGATTGAGCGTTGTCCGTGACCGGTCCGTACGAGTCCACCGCGATATTTACGGGACCCATGCAGAGGAAACCGTAGGCCACAAGACCGAACGCAAAGACCGATGCGTGCGGCATGATGTTCTGGAGCCCCATTCCCGAGATCAGGTAGGCCACGAACATCAGGCCCGCGATGAGAATGCCTTTCCAGAACGCCGAAAAGTAACCCGCTACGAGCCCCGAGAGAATCGTGAGCGAGGCCCCGCCTTCCCGCGACGCCGTCACGATCTCCTGAACGTGCCTGGAGTGGGAGGAGGTGAACGCCTTGGTGAATTCCGGAATGAGGTAGGCCGCCAGGGTTCCGCACGTAATGATCGAAGCGAGCTTCCACCACAGCGTCGGATCGGGGAGATCGCCGACCAGAAGGTACGACATCCCGAACGAGGTAGTGATGCAAAGCGTCGACGCGATCTGGATCAGACGCGTCAGGGGTTCCTCGAAGTTGAATTCCTTGAGGCCCTTGTACTTGCGCTCGGAGATGAACTGGTTGATGAAGTAAGAGGCCCCCGACATGAAATCCATCAGGAACCGCATCGCAAAGATCCAGACGATGAGCTTCGCCTGAAGCGAGGGGTCCTTGATCGCGAGCGTGATGAAGGAGATGAGCGCGACGCCCGTGACGCCGTAGGTCTCGAAACCGTCGGCGGTCGGACCGACCGAGTCGCCGGCGTTGTCGCCCGTGCAGTCGGCAATGACGCCCGGGTTCCGGGGATCGTCCTCCTTGACCTTGAAGACGATCTTCATAAGGTCGGAACCGATATCGGCGATCTTGGTGAAGATGCCTCCCGCGATGCGCAGCGCGCTCGCGCCGAGCGATTCGCCGATGGCAAATCCCAAAAAGCAGTATCCGACGATATCGCGAGGCACGAAAAGAAGGATAATCACCATCATCACGAGTTCAAGGGAGATCAGGAAAAGTCCGACCGACATCCCGGAACACATGGGGATGTTGACAACATCCCAGGGTTTCCCGCGCAAAGAGGCGAAGGCCGTCCGGGCATTCGCGTAGGTGTTGATGCGAATCCCGTAGTACGCCACCAGGGCGGAACCTCCCATGCCAACGATCGAAAAAAGAAGGATCAGTCCCAGGGTGGTCATCGGCTCATGCTTGAGCCCGACGAAATAATAACCCATCGTGCATGCGATGATCGCGAACAGGATCGTGAGGAACTTGATCTGCTGCTTGAGGTATGTTTTGCAGGTCTGGAAAATCGTCTCCGCCACGGCGAGCATCGATTTGTGGGCGGGGAGGGCCTTGACCCTCATGAACAGATAGAGGGAAAGTCCTACCGTTCCGAGGATCACTATCGCGCCGTAAAGGAGGATCTGAAAGCCCGTGAGACCGCCGAACAGGTTGAATCGCCCTTCATGGAGGTCCGGAATCTTCAGGTCCGCTTCACTGGCCCACGCGGCGGTCTGCCCGAGGCAGAGCGCGCCCAGAATGGAAAGTCGGGTAAAAAGTTTTCTCATAGGTCTCCGGCTGAATTAATAACTCAAGCTTTGCAGGATTTGCGGTGTTGCCGCCATTACCCGGGAATTCGCAACCCGCTTTCAGGCCCGTCCAGGATCTTTCGGGGATGAAACTGAAACGCAGAACTCAAGCTAGTAATTGTTGTTCAATCTTTTGCGGTTGAAACAAGGTTATTGAAGGATTTACATGGCGAACGGGGGCTTATGATAGCGCAACGACGGAAAAACTCCAGTCCAATCTTTCTTTTAAGCGTAAGCGCAGGAAAGCGCTCGCGGGAGGAGACGGCATCTATTGATTGTCTTTTTTCTTCTGCTATATTAGGAGCCCTTTATGGCACTTATCATCAAGCGCGTCGAACGGCCGCGCGAACTTAAATGGTACCAGGCCGGCGCCATGCTCTATGGCGACTGGGGAACCTCCAAAGCCTACGTTATCGGTATCGCGTTCGCTCTGGCCGGGCATGCCTCCTGGTTCTTTTTGGGCCTCATGTCCCTTTTGACGGTCCTTGTCGGGTTTTGCTACATTGTTGTCTGCCGTATCTTTCCGGACGGAGGAGGTGTTTACTCCTCCGTCAAACATCGTTCCCAGACCCTCGCGGTAATCGGCGCGCTGCTTCTCTTCGCGAATTTTGTCGTCACCGCCGCGTTGAGCGTGCTTGACGCGTTCCACTATTTCAACGTCGCAAATCCCGAACTCTGCGCCGTTGTCACGATCCTCGTTATTGGCGGCCTTAATTGGGTCGGGCCTTCCAAGGGGGGGAACGTTGCGGCAGTGATCGCGGTCCTGGCTTCCCTGACGGCGATCGTGCTTTTTATTTTTACGGTGCCTCACCTGGGGCGCGTCCAGCTGGAAATGCCGACGGGAGGGTTGGGACATAACTGGACGGTTTTCGTGGGGATCATTTTGGCGATCTCGGGGGTCGAGGCGATCGCGAATATGACGGGGGTGATGGTTGAGCCCGTTGCGAAAACATCCCGTCGCTCGATTCTGCCGGTTCTCATTGAGGTTTCGCTGCTCACATTTCTGCTGGGGATCGCGATGAATGCTGTCCCGGGCCTGACCGGGCACACGGAGGACATGCTACGGGCTCTCGGAGATCATTTTATCGGACCGTGGTTCGGCAAGATCGTCTCGATCGTTTTTGGATTTCTTCTGCTTTCCGCGGGGAACACGGCCATTTCCGCCCTTGTCAGTATTCAGTTCACGCTTGCCAAGGACCGTGAATTGCCGCCGATCTTTTTCAGGCTCAACCGGTACGGTATGCCGTGGTTTTCCCTTATTGTGGCTACGGTGGTGCCTGTCATCGTTCTGGTGATCGAGAGGGACCTGATGCATTTGGCGGCCCTTTACGCGATCGGGGTGGTTGGCGCGATCGCGTTGAATTTGGGAACCTGTGCCACGAATTTTTCGATCCGGCTCAAGAGGTGGGAACGGGGCATGCTTGTTTTTGCGACGGTGGTCCTGTCCGTTATCGAGATCACGATCGCGATCCAGAAACAGAACGCCCTGTTTTTCGCTTTCGCGGTTCTTTGCGGAGGACTCATACTCCGTTATCTCGGGAAGAAGGTGGCGCTTGCCCCCATGCCCGAACTGGCGCCGACCGTCAACGTGCTGACGGTCCAGGAAGCCAGGGAGATCGCCTCGCTTTACAAGAGCACGGCCCTGATCGCGTTGCGCTCCTTCAATGCCGCGGTCCTTGAAGAAGCGGCACTCCATGTCAAGGCGAAGGGGGAGAACTCGGTTTATCTGAACTACGTTGAAGAGGTTCCGCCGTCCCCGGAACTGCCGACCGAGATGGCACCTTCGTACGAATCGATGGACCTCCTCGCGAAGGCGCATGAGACGATGGAAAAACACGGGATCACGGCCGTTCCCGTCTGGCAGGTAGGGGATAATCCCGGAAAAATGATCGCGCGCGCGGCGAAGGAACTCGACGTGAACACAGTCGTGATCGGCGCCACGAAACGCAGCGCGCTCATCAATCTCCTGCGGGGCGACGTGCTGAGGACTCTTGCGCACAATCTTCCCAAACAAAGCCATTTACTGATTGTCGGTTGACGGTTTTTCCGTTATCTTATCCCGTTCCTGAAAAATCTCCGAAAGGCGGAATTCATCATGAAAAATGCGGCTCTCTTTTTCGCGTTGTTCTTCGTTGCGACGGTCCCGTTTTGCCACGCGGACTGGTTTGAAGGGGAGGTCTCCAGGGTCGACCTGAGATTCGGGGAACTGACCGTCACGGAGATCGATCCCATCACCGGGACCGAAGATGCCGAGGTCATCGCCGTTCTTCCCGCCACTGTTTTCAGCGGCGTGCGCGGGCTGAAGGACATCAAGACCGGCGATGAGGTCACGGTCGAAGCCAGGTATGACGAGTCGAGCGACTCCTGGCAGGCCGTCTCGGTCGAGATTCCCGGCGCCGGGGAATGAAGGCTGTACGAAGCGCGGATTTTCGCGGCCGTGCCCGTTTCGTTCTCGGGATTCTGACGACCCCCCAGAAAGACATCTTTCATTCCGGTTATCATCTCGGGCTCCTTTCCGGAATCCTGCCCCGGGTGAAAGCGCTCGGAGGGCGCCTCGAGATCGTCATGATGCCGCCCCGCCCCTGCAGGAACCTGGATGAGATTCTGACCCGCCACAACCTTGACGGGCTCATGATCCTCACGTGGCGGTGGATCCATCCCTCGGTCGCGCGACTGATCGAAACGCAGAAGCATCCGCGCGTGCTTGTCGTGAACGATCCCTTGCCGGGGCTCAAAGTGAACCATGTTTACACGGACGCGGTTCACGGCACGCGGCTCGCCGTGGACCGTCTGGTCGGGAAGGGGATTCGTGGTATCGGAATGGTCCACGGGCCGCTCGCGATCAGTTTCAGGACCGGCGACAGGGTCCGGAAGTCCCCGTTCATCGACACGATCCTCAAGCGAAACGCCTTTCTCAAAGCACTGAAAGCCCGGAAGGTCCCCGCCGAAAAAAAATGGATACGCGCCGCGGCCGCGAACAGCGAAGCGGAAGGTTATCGTGTCATGAAAACGTGGGTCCGCGAACGGGAACTTCCTGCGGCGATCGTTTGCGGAAACGATGACCTTGCGTTTGGTGTGATCCGCGCCCTGAAAGCCGCGGGACTCCGGTGCCCCGGGGACATTCTCGTCACCGGTTTTGACGACAACGGAAAAGCCGCCGGCTTTCGGCCTCCTCTTACCACGATCCGCCAGCCGCTGCAAAGGATGGGGAAGGACGCCGTCGATATTCTTTTCCGGCAGATCCGAAAGCCCGGCCGGGCGGTCGCAAAAAAATACCCGCCAAAACTGATCGTCCGAAAATCCGCCTGAGCGGTCCGAAGCGCCGGGCCCCGGCTTCCGGACTCACGGCTTGTCACGACGATGCAGTCAATCCAATCCGGATTCCTGCCGTAATATAAGGTGCAAGGCACCTCAAAAAAGGGAAAATCATGCTTATTACAGTCATCGCGGCCGTGATCGGACTCGGTTATTTTTTCTATCCTCCCAGGTTCGGCTGGGTCAGGGCGTCCGTCAAATACCTGGCGGGCGTCTATTGCTTCTGGGCCGCCATCCTCTTCGCGCAGCCGCCGGTCCAGGGACCGGTCTGGCGCACATCGGGGCTCATCATTCTTTTCGTCTGCGCGTTTCTTCTCATCGCGGACATGGTGATGGTGCTTGTGAGCTGGGTCTCGGACCGTCTGTCGCTGCTCTTTAAAAGAAAGATCAAATTGCCCGCTTACCTGAACGAGATCTGGACCGCCTACGAGAACCTCGCCGCCCGCAAGGTTGGCGCGCTCATCGTGCTCCGGCGCGGTCAGCCGCTCGCGGCCCGCATGCGCGGCCCCGGCATTCCCTTCGACGCGGAGATCCGCTCCGAAATCCTGATTCCGCTCTTCCTCACGACGTCACCGGTTCACGATGGCGCCGTTATCGTCCAGAAAGGACGGATCACGATGGTCAAGGCGATTCTGCCGCTCGCGTCGCTGATGGACGGCTCGGTGAATTTCGGCACGCGCCACCGCGCGGCGCTCGGCATCACGGAACAGACGGACGCGGTCGCGCTTGTGGTTTCGGAAGAACGGCGCCAGATTACGATCGCGTATCGCGGCAGTCTCGTGAGCATCCCCGACCGCGGGGAGTTTGAACGGGTCATGAACTGGATTCTGAAGGGCCGGAACATCCTCAAGCTGAAGGGCGTCCGGTTTGTCGTGACGACCAAGGTGCTGGAGGATTTCGCGTAACCAAAGACCGGAGACACCCGGTTTTGGGTAAAATCCGGGTGTTTCCGGTCTTGATTGTCCGCCAGGGGAAAAAGATGGAAAAACATATTCTCGCGATTGACCAGGGGACAACGGGGTCGCGCGCCTTTATCTTCGATCTCAAGGGCCGCGTGGTCGCGAGCGCCTACCGTGAGTTCCGCCAGTATTTCCCCGGGCCCGGCTGGGTGGAGCACGACGCGGAGGAAATCTGGACGTCCTGCGAAACCGTGATTAAAAAAGCGATCGTGAAGGCCGGAATCGGAGCGGAGGAGATCGCGGGGATCGGGATCACGAACCAGCGCGAGACGACGGTACTCTGGGACCGGAAGACGGGGCGTCCTGTCCACCGGGCGATTGTCTGGCAGTGCCGGCGGACGGCGGACCTTTGTCGCCGGCTGAAACGACATGAACCGTTCCTCAAACGGCGGACCGGCCTTGTCCTCGACCCTTATTTTTCCGGAACGAAGATTCGCTGGCTTCTCGACCATGTCCCGGGCCTCCGGAAAAAATCCGAAGCCGGAAAGATCGCGTTCGGGACAATCGACACCTGGCTGATCTGGAAGCTCACGGGCGGCCGGGTTCACGCGACCGATTTCACGAACGCCTCGCGCACGCTCCTTCTGAACATCCGCGCGAAAAAATGGGACCGCCGTCTCCTCGACCTCTTCGGCGTTCCGGGGAAACTTTTGCCCGCGCTCAAGGCCTCGGGGAGCGATTTTGGCCGGACGGTCAGGATCGCGGGGCTTCCCGCCGGCATCCCGATCGCGGGTGTGATGGGGGACCAGCAGGCCGCGCTTTACGGTCAGGGGTGTTACGCGCCGGGCACGAGCAAGAACACTTACGGCACCGGCTGCTTCATCATGACCAATACCGGCCGCCGACCGGTCTATTCAAAGCAGGGACTCCTGACGACGCTTGCCTGCGACGCAAAGGGCAGGCCCGTTTACGCCCTCGAAGGCTCGGTTTTTATCGGCGGCGCGGTGGTCCAGTGGCTGCGCGACAGCATGAAGCTCGTCAAAAAGGCTTCCGAAACCGAGACTGCCATCCGGGGTCTTGAGGACACGGGCGGCGTTTATGTGGTGCCGGCGTTCGTGGGGCTCGGTGCTCCTTACTGGGCGAGCGGCGCGCGCGGGCTCATCGCCGGGATCACCCGCGGGACGACCGTGCCGCACCTGATCCGGGCCTCGCTCGAGTCGATCGCCTACCAGACGCGCGATGTTTACGACGCGATGCGCGGGGATTTCAGGCGGCATATCCGGGAGCTCAAGGTGGACGGCGGCGCCTGCAAGAATGATTTTCTCATGCAGTTCCAGGCCGACATCCTCGGCGCGAAAATCATCCGCCCGGAGGTGATCGAACTGACGGCAAAGGGCGCTGCGGACCTCGCGGCGGTGACGCTTGGTCTTATCAATCCGCCGGGACCGGGCCGCGTTGACCGCGTGTTCCGCCCGGCGATGCGGACCTCGAAGCGTGAGGAGCTTTACCGCGGATGGATCAAGGCCGTGAAGCGGGCGATGATTTGAAAACCGGGGTCACACCCGGATTTTCGGAAGGACACGGGGACACAGGAACCCCGGGAGAAAAGGTTCCGGTTTTTCATGCGCCGTGGTATCTGCGGCTGAAAAGGGCCAGGTTTTTATGATCCGTGATCTCGAACGAATGAACAAAGGGAGTTATGACCTGCTCGTGATCGGCGGCGGGATCAACGGCGCCTCGATCGCTCACCTGGCCGCGCGCGCGGGCTTCAGCGTTGCGCTTCTCGAAAAGGGTGATTTCGCGTCCGGTACGTCCAGCAAATCCACGAAGCTTATCCACGGCGGCCTCCGCTACCTCGAAAACCTCGAGATCGATCTCGTCTATGAATCCCTGAAAGAGCGCAAGCTCCAGCTCAAGGCCGCGCCGCACCTCGTGAGGCCGCTCGCATTCGTGATCCCGGTCTACGAGGGGGACAAGCGGCCGCTTTGGATGATGCGCTTTGGCGTGTTCCTCTATGATCTGATCGCGGGCCCGTACAAAGTGGGCCCCCACCAAAGCCTTTCAAAAGAGAAGGTCCTCGAACTGGAACCCGGTCTTGAAAAGGAAGGTCTCAAGGGCGGCGTCCTTTACCATGACGCGCAGATGGACGATGCGCGGCTTTGCCTCGAGAACGTTCTTTCGGCCGACGCCGCCGGCGCCCACGTCGCGAATTACGCGAAAGTGACGGATTACCTCCGGGAGAACGGGCGCGTCACGGGTGTGAGGGCGGTCGATCTCCTCTCACGAAAGACGTTCGGGGTGTGCGCGAAACGGATCATCGTCGCGGGCGGCCCCTGGTCGAACGAACTCCTGCGCCTCGATGATCCGAAGGCGCCGGAAAAGGTCCGGACCACGAAAGGCATTCACATTGTTTATCGGGACAAGCTTTCGAACCACGCGCTTTTCATCCCCTCCAAAAGCGACAAACGCATCTTCTTCGTGATTCCGTGGCTTGGCCACTCGCTGATCGGCACGACGGACACGGACTACCGGGGGAGCGCCGACGACGTGAAAGTCGAACCCGCGGACGTGGCGTATCTGATGAACGAAACAAGGCGCGTGTTTCCGCGGAGTGATCTTTCGGAAGGGAAAATCCTCTCGACGTTCGCGGGCCTGCGGCCGCTCGTGAAACAGGGCGGTTCGGCAAGCAAGGTTTCGCGCAAGCACCTCTTTTACCGCTCGCCGTCGGGTGTCATTTTTGTCGTGGGCGGGAAGTACACGACTTACCGGAAGGTGGCGGAGGATTGCCTGAAACGCGTCTTTAAAAAACGGGACTGCCCCTCTTGGCAGAAAACGGGAACGGATCCTTTTTCGGCGGAGGCATTCCAGGTGTGCGGGAGCGGTTCGTTCGTCGAATCGGACAAGGACGTCTCCTGCCGGCCTGGTCTTGACACGGATGTCGTTCGGGAACTGGAGGGGCGCTATGGTTCCCGGAGCCGGGAGATTCTCAAAATGTGCGAAGAGTCCCCCGCGCTCGGGCAAAAGGTCTCGAACGATCCTCCCGTCATCAAGGCCCAGCTTGTTTATGCCGTCCGGAACGAAATGGCGCGCACCGTGGAGGACATCACGGAACGCCGCCTTCCCTTGAGCTACCTCGGTCCCGTCCCCGAGTCTGTCCTCTCCGCGGCCGGGGAAGTCCTGGAGATGGCCGCGCGGGGCAATTTACCCGCATGCGGGCAAATTGGAGCGGGTTCAGATAACAGGCGGAAGAAAGGAACCGGGCGCCGGGATGAACGATGAGTCGAGGCGTTTAAAGATGTTGCTTCCCGCTGCGGCGATAATGCCATGCGTGGCCGGTTCAGTCCGGCGGCTTTACTGTTCAAATGAAGGCTTCGATGCACCTCTCGTGAACCGTGTCGATAAGCGATAGCGAAAGCGGGAATCCAGGGGGAAATGACATTTCGTTAGAAGCTTTCAGGACCGTGACCCGGTTTTCGGTTCAAAATCCCGGAGGGATATGGCATACTTTCCCGAACTTTTCAAAGGAGGCTCCTCAGATGAAACGCGGAACACTCTCATTGACGGTGATCGCCGTCATGGTTTCTTTGCTCCAGGGCTGTGCTTCCCAACCTAAAACCCCGACGCTCGCGACGACCGGTTCCGTGACCGGTGTCCCGGCGTCGACTCAAACGACTCCCGCGATGGCCGTGGCGGTTTCTTCCGCCGCGCCGGCTCCCGCGGCCGTCGAACGAAAGGAAACGATGAAAGCGACGATCCAGACGACCATGGGCACGATCGAAGTGGAACTCTACGCGGCGAAGGCGCCGAAGACGGTGGAGAACTTCACCACGCTCGCGAAAAAAGGCTTTTATGACGGCATCATCTTCCACCGTGTGATCCCCGGGTTCATGATCCAGACGGGTGACCCGACGGGAACGGGGATGGGCGGGCCCGGTTACAAGTTCGCCGATGAGTTCGACAAGACCTTGCGTCACGACAAGCCCGGCGTGCTTTCAATGGCCAATTCGGGTCCGAACACGAACGGCAGCCAGTTCTTTATCTGCGAAGTCCCGACGCCGTGGCTCGACGACAAGCATTCTGTATTTGGCCAGGTCACGAGCGGGATGGATGTCGTGACGAAGATCGCGAATGCCCCGCGCGACGGTCGCGACAAACCGTTCTCCACGATCAAAATGGAAAAAGTTACTATTGCCGATACGATTGCCGGTTAAAATCGCACCGCGGGACCAATCCAACCTGCGAGGTTGGATTGGTCCCGCCTGCCGCATACTGCCGCATAGAAGACGGAGACAGTCAAATTTGGGTAAAAATTGACTTTCCCCGTTTTTTGTTTCTGCTATAATCCGCCCGTTTCGCGTTCTTTCAGAAAACCAGAATAACAGGCGCATTTGGGAAGTGAGATCCGCAATGAAGTTTTGCGGAAGCTCCGCGGTGCCGCCACTGTGGTCTCGAGCCTCGGCTCGGGATGAGCCAGAAAACAGGCCTGTTATCCGTCAACAAAATGCTTCCGAGCAGAAGCGCCAGAGGAATAACCCTTTTCGCGCGCGCCGGGAGCGGAAAGGGGTTTTTTGTGTCTCAAAACAATTCGTTCCGGAGCGAGCAACTCCGGAAGACGTTAGCCGTTTTCTCCATCCTTTTTTTCACCGTCAATCTCGCCTGGAGCTGGCCGTTTTCAAAAAGCCGTTCAACGGACAACGCTCAACCTGCGACGGAACAGCAGCCGCAACAGCCGGATGTGATCGCGGCGCTGGCCGATCCGAAATCTGAAGTAAAGGCCCCCGCCCGTCCCGTGGCGGCCGAAGTCACCGTTCTTGAAGTCGTCCGCACGGAGGATCCGCTTACAAATGTGACCCGCAGCGTGTCGGTTATCGATCAGGACGATATCAAAAATTCTACGGCCCGTTCCGTGCCCGAGCTCCTCAAATCCGGGGCGGGGATCGTGGTTTCCAAGACCTTTGATAATCCCAAGGGGACGAGTGTGGATATTCGCGGCTTTGGGGAAACGAGCAGGCAGAATGTTCTCGTGCTTGTGGATGGCCGCCGCGCAAATCAAATAGATTTTACGGGCGCGGACTGGTCGGCGATTCCACTTTCCATGGTGGAGCGGGTTGAAGTGATACGAGGGCCTTCCACGGTGATCTATGGGGATAATGCCACGGGGGGCGTGATCAATATCGTTACAAAAAAGACAAAGAAGGGGATTCACGCCAAAGCGGAAACCGAGGCGGGTCTTCACAAATATAAACGAAACGGCGGAACTGTGTCCGCGGCCAATGATTGGGCGCGCGGGCTTTTTCACTTTGAAAATACCCAGGATGGCGGTTGGCGGACGAATAGCGATTATTGGGCCAATGACTGGTTCGGCAAGGTTGGAATCGGGCCCTGGCATGGCGGCGGGATAGATATGAGTATCGGACATCATCGGGATCGTTACGGAATGCCGGGCGCGCTTTTTATGAGTGATATTGAAAGTTTGGGGCGAAAGGGAAGTACCCATTCGCAAGATCGCGGCTGGACCAGCGAGACTTTTGTCACGGCCAATCCTTACTGGGATTTTGACATCGGCGAGGACGGGTTTTCAGTCTCGGCATTTAATTCATTCCGCCGTCGCCAAAGCAAAGGAAGTTCTCCCTATCCCGCATCACTTTGGTCTCCGGCGGGGGACTGGGAGACGGTGCATCAGATCGATTCTTATGAATTCCAGCCCAAGATCACATGGACAAGAGCGCTCAATGACTGGATCACAAGCAAAACAACAGGAGGTTTCGATGTGTTCTTCGCGGAGGACAGGATCCGGAGCGGGAACCGGGCCCCGGGGCAGGATGTTTTGAACATTGTAAAAAAATCCCTCGGGATGTACCTCCTTGAGAATCTTTCGTTCTGGGAGCGTTTTCTTTTGAACGTGGGAGTGCGGGGGGATTGGGCCAAATACCGTTTTGATCAAAAGGAAGCCATCGCGAATCTGGATACGGGAAGCATTCGAAATGCCGCTTTCGATATCGGTCCGGGGTTTCGTTACAACGAACGGTCGCTGGCTTATCTGAATGTGTCCCGCGCGTACCGGATGCCGGCAACGGATGAATTTTACACGAACATGTGGAGTGCCTGGGGACTTGTCGGTGGAGGGCTGAATGCGGGTCTCAAGCAACAGCAGCAAATGAATTATGAATTGGGTGTTCGTGACAACACCTGGAAGCCCCTGGATTTTGCGCTGAACGTGTTTCTGACCGACGTGAAAGACGAGATCTACTACGATCCCAATACGTTCAACAACCAGAATTACAGTTCAATGACACGGCGTTATGGGCTGGAAATGGAATCGGCCTTGCGGTTATTTGAGAAGAAGTGGTACAACGTAAAGCCGTTCCTGAATCTGACAACCCAGAAACCTTATTTCAAGGGCGGGGATTATGCCAATAAAGAAATCCCGTTCGTGCCGGGCTTTAAAATGGCTACGGGTTTCGTGCTGGAGCCTGTCGAAGGCTTGACGCTTTCGGCCGAATTGAATCATCTCGGGTCCCGGTTTGCCATCAGCGATCAGAGTAATAATCAGGCAAAAATGAAATCGTACACGACAGTGGACCTGAAGGCGCGATATCGGTGGAAGTGGGCAACCGCCTGGGTTGCGCTGACAAATATTTTTGACTCGAAATTCCCGGAATATGCCGCCTATAGCACCACACGCGGTGAAGTGGGATATTATCCCGCGCAGGGCTTCGGGCTGACGTCGGGTTTTTCGCTGGAGTATTAAAACATCTAAGGAATTTATCCCGGGGTGAAATGGGAGTTTTAGCGATCAGGGTTATCGCGTTAATGTTTCTGGCGGCGTGCGCTTGCCCTTCCGGTCTTTATGCCCGGGAGGCGGCGACCCGGGACTGGAGTGCTGTGCAGTCGCGGTCCCGGTCCCTGAACCCGCTCTCGCTGGTAGTGACGGGCGATCGTCCCAATGTCGTGCTGTCAGGGGCCGGGGTTTTGAGCCCTGCCGCCAACCGGAATGAAGGTGCGGAAGGTTCCCGAACGCCCTTTCCTGTTCTGATGCCGGAAGCGATCATCTATCCCCGGAAGGCTGTTAAAAAAAAATGGGAAGGTCGGACGATCGTTGCCGCGGAAGTGCTTCCGGACGGTTCCGTGGGGCGTACCGCTCTGGCGAAATCCTCGGGGCATGAGATTCTGGATGCGGCTGCGGAAGACGCCATCAAAACCTGGAAGTTTGGATATCCTCCCGGGAATAACGGTGAGGCGTTTCCCCGGTATGTGGACATTCCGGTCACATTCAGGCTTCAGAGTGAGGATGGGTCTTGAGTTTTGTAAGGAGGGGTTCTTTTTTTTGCGCTTTTTGTTTTGCCCTCTGCGCCGGGGCCTTGAGTGCGCCCGGTGTTTCAAAAGCCGGACCCTCGCGTTCCGAGCCCCGGGGTTCGAGTCCCCAACGCATCGTTTCCATCAATCTCTGCACGGACGAACTGCTGCTCGATCTGGTGGGGCCGGAGCGCGTCGCGGCGGTGACGAAATTCTGCGGCGATCCCAAGGTATCGACGGTCGCGGCGCGGGCGGGCGGGATTCAAAAGATCACCGCCGATATCGAGCATGTCCGGGATCGCGACCCCGACCTGATCCTCGGAGGCAGGTTCAATGGCAGGGAAACGTTCCGCTTTTTCCGGAAAACGGGAGTCCCCGTCCTCCTTTTTGATGTCCCGAAGAGTTTCGAGGACATTTACCGGGATATTCGCCGGCTTGCGGAAGCGGTTGGAGAGCCGGAAAAAGGTGATGCGATCATCAAGTCAATGCAGGCCGAATTGGCCGAACTTAATGGGGTCAGTCACCGTTTTAGGGAAATGGTGACTGACCCCGTTCGTGCGATCTTTTTTCAGAGCGGTGGCTATGTTCCCGGCGCCGAAACCTTCGAGAACGCGATCATGGAAGCCGCGGGGCTTTCGAATGTCGCGCTGGAACTCGGCATCAGGGGTTATGGCAGAATGGGGCTCGAAGAGCTTATAAAGGCGAGGCCGGATGTGATCATTTTCTCAAGCGAGCAGAGGGATTCGAAGACCGTGCGCGGCGAAGTGCTGGACCACCCCGCGATCAAAAAAGCCCTGCCCCGCGCGACGATGGTGACGATCCCGACACTATATCTCAACTGCGGGTCGCCGGCCTCGGTGGAGGCGGTGCGGATTCTTGTCAGGGAGACGGCCGTATGAACCGTTCGGATACCCGGTCGCCACGCCCGGTGTCGCAGGGCGCCGATTGCCACACCCGGTGTGGCATTTCAGGAGACGGGGTGCCGGGCTGGCTGCTTTATTCCGTTCTCGGGACGCTTCTTGCGGCCGCGTTCCTCGGATCGCTCAGCCTCGGGACGCTGAAATATTCGCTTTGGGACGCGATCCGCGACCCCTCCTCCGATCTCGCGTTCATTTTCTGGGACATCCGTTTGCCGCGCGCCGTGCTCGGACTCCTCGTCGGTGCCACGCTCGGTCTCGCGGGCGCGGCGATGCAGGGATTCCTCCGGAATCCTCTGGCGGAGCCGGGGATTTTGGGTGTGACGGGCGGTGCCGCGCTCGGCGCGGTCGCGGTCTTTTACACGGGGCTTGTGGCGGTGTTCCCGATGATGCTTCCTGTCGGCGGCATTGCCGGCGCTTTTGTTTCTGTCCTGCTGCTTTATCTTTTCGCGGGAACCCTTGCGAGTGTGCAGACGCTGATCCTGGCCGGCGTTGCGATCAACGTGATCGCGTTCGCGGGGACCTCGTTGATGCTGAATCTTGTGAAAGACCCCTACGCGGTCCTCGATATCGTGTTCTGGCAGATGGGATCGCTCGCGGACCGGAGTTTCCGGCACGTTGTCCTGATCCTTCCGTTCGTGCTGGCGGGCTGGGGCCTTCTCCTTTGGGACGGGCGCGCGCTCGAGGCGCTGAGCCTCGGTGAAACGACGGCGTCGAGCCTCGGGATCTCTCTCAGGAGGCTTCGCGCGAGGGTCGTGCTCGGGACCGCGCTCGCGGTCGGCGCGTCGGTCGCGGTGTGCGGCAGTATCGGCTTTGTCGGATTGATCGTCCCGCATCTCATGCGACCCCTCGTGGGATACCGGCCCGGCCGCCTGCTCGGCGCGAGCGCGCTCGGCGGCGCGATCCTCCTCCTTGGCTCCGATATCGCGGTGCGCCTTGTGCCGTCGCTCGTGGAGCTGAAGCTCGGCGTCGTGACGTCGCTTGTGGGCGCGCCGTTTTTCCTGCTTCTGATCTTTCAGATGAGGAAGAAGATCGTATGAACCTGATCCGGACCGAATCACTCAGCGTTTCGCTCGACGGGGTGACGATCCTGGATGATGTGTCGTTCTCGCTCGCGAAAGGCGAGATCGTCGGGCTGGTGGGACCGAACGGAGCGGGAAAGACGACCGTCCTCAAGACTCTCATGGGCCTGCTGAAGGCGGAGCGGGGGAGCGTGGAGGTCTTCGGGAAGCCTCTCGGGAGTTTTTCGCGCCGGGAGATTGCCCGGAAGCTCGGTTATCTCCCGCAGGAGACCGAGATCCACTGGCCGCTCGTCGTGGAACGGATCGTGGCGCTCGGGCGGGTTCCGTATCTGATGCCGTGGGAAGACCTTGGGGAGGATGACGAGCGGATCATCGCGGACGCGATGCGCGCGACCGACACGCTGCCTTTGAGGAAAAGGCGCGTTGACCGCCTGGCCGGAGGCGAAAAGGCGCTTGTCATGATCGCCCGGCTTTTGGCCGGTGAACCCGAAATCCTTCTCGCGGATGAGCCGGTCCAGGGACTGGACCCGTCCCACTCGTTACAGGTGATGGAATTCCTCAGGAATGTCGCCGGAAACGGACGCGGGGTCCTTGTGGTCCTGCACGACCTCGCGCTGGCTTCCCGGTTCTGCCACCGTATCCTGCTGCTTCACGGCGGGAAGCTCATGGCGTCCGGTCGTCCGGAGGAAGTCTTTTCGCCCGCGAATCTCAAAACGAGCTATCATATCGAAGCGAAATACGGGAACGGTGACGGATTCTATGTGGTGCCGTGGCGGAGAATCGCAGGGGGCTCGGATCATGCAAAAAAATAAAGGCCTTGTGCTTGTTTTCACCGGCGACGGTAAAGGAAAGACAACGGCGGCCGTCGGAACGGCCATGCGTATGATTAAACACGGCAAGCGCGTCGCGATGGTGCAGTTCTTCAAGGCCCCGGGCCGGCACATCCTGCCTCGCGGCAAGTTCAGGGTCTGGAGTTTCGGCGGGGGGTTCACCTGGAAAACAGCGCGTGAGGTGAATCGGGCCCGCGTCGCGGCGGCCTGGAAAAAATGTCGGGCGCTCCTGCGCGATCCCGAATATTCGCTTGTAATCCTTGATGAGATCAATGTGGCGCTCGGCCATCAATTCCTGAAAACTTCGGATGTCATCAAAGCCCTTAAAACAAGAACGGGTGCGGCCATTTCGAAGCGAAAAATGACTGTTCCGGGTTTCAAACATGTTATCCTCACCGGCAGGGGAGCGCCGTCCGCGCTCATCCGGTTTGCGGATCTCGTGACCGAAATGAAGTGTCTCAAGCATCCCTTCGGGAAAGGTGTTCCCGCCCAGCCTGGCATCGACTTCTAGCCCGTTCACCCACTCTACCCCCGGGGTCTAGCTCCCGGGGGTAGAGTGGGTGGTTATGGAGGGGGAGGGATTGTCGATTTATCAATTTATAGCAAGATATGGCATCCGATCCATTCCTGGCTGATTAAAGATCCCAATATTTGACGTCTGTATGGGAGGTGTTATCTTTCTCTTATTAGCACATTTTAAAAGTTCTTAGCTAACGGGGGTTGGCTTGAACCAGATCACTCTATCCAATAAGAAGGGGCTTTGTGTCCGGAGCACCGCCATGCTTGTGGCGGTGCTTTTTTTATTTACGGAAATCTGTTTTTTCCCGTCCCGGGCTCATGCCACCCCCAAGTCTTCAACCACGGTTCAGGGAGGGGATTCGCCGGCCGCGTTTCAGAGCCAACCCCTAAATGAAAGCGGCTGGCTCCCTCCCGAACTTGGATCGATAGATGAAATCTATCGCCCGGAGTCCGGAGTCCGGAGCCCGGAGCGGTTCCCGGCTCCCGGCTCCCGGCGCTCAGCCGCGAAGACGATCGTTTTCATCCAGGACGCCCACGACTCGCTCGAGGCGCAGGAGAACATCGCGAAGATCATCGAATATCTTGTCGCGCATCACGGCGTGCGGACGGTCTTTGAGGAAGGTTATGAAGGCCCGGTTCCGACGGACGATTATTTCGGTTTCATCGAGGACCCGGAACTGAAGCGCAAAGTTGCCTATTTCTTCCTCGACCACCTCCGCATCGGCGGCGCGGAGTATGCGCATATTAACCGGGCGACAGGCGATAATCGTAAGGCGGGAAGCGGAAAGGACAGCGGACAGGAAAATCCTGACGCTCCCCGTTTAACGCCTGCCCCTGACTGGCAGCTCATCGGCGCCGACTCGCTCGCCCTCCACCAGGCGAACGTCGATCAATACCGTCTTTCCGCGGAGAAAAAAGAAGCGATCGGCCGCGATCTGAAGGCGCTCGAGAAAGAGATCCGCGCTCTCGCCGACGCCCGGTTCCCGAAGGGGTTCCGCGAATGGCTCAAGCTCAAGGACCGGTTTGATGCGAAAAAACTGGATCTGTTCACGTATCTTTCGAGGACGGTCGCTCTGGCGGATAGTCAAAAGCTCCACACCAGACGCCCTGCGCTCCACGTCGAGGGACTCCTTCGTTTCATCCTCGACGCCGTTAAATCGAACGATCCCGTCGTGATCGGGAAGGCGAAACACATCGACGCGCGCGAAGTGTTCACGGAGCTTCTCAGGCTGGAACGGTCTATCGCCGAAGCCTGTCTTCCGGAGGCTGTCGACCGGGAACTCTACGGCCATTACCGGACCCTTCGTCTCGTTGAGCGCCTGAACGATCTCATGGTGACGCAGGAGGAATATGCGGCGCTTCGCGTCAGCCTGGAGCCGGGAGGCAAGAGCCCGGGGCAGACCTCATCTCCCGGTCCCGGACTCCCGGCGTATTTTGATACGCAATCCCTTGGCGAGTTCATCCATAAACACGCGAAAAAGCCGCTCGTCCTTTCGAAACAATGGGAGCGGAACATCCGGGATGCGGTGAAGTTCTATGAAATAGCCGCGGAGCGCGACGGCGCGCTTTCGGAGGCGCTGGACAGGCATTTCCGGAAAAATCCCCGTACTCCGCACTCGAAATTGCCCGGCAGTGAGCCGGCGATTTTGGTGTATGGAGGCTTCCACAAGGAGAACGTCAAACGCATCCTCGAGGCGAGGGGGATCGGCTATGTGGTCGTGAGTCCCGGAATCACGAAACCGAGCCCGCGTCACGAAAAGATCTACCGGAAATTAATGACGGAAGGAATGTTGCCTTTCGAACAACCGGTCCCGCCCGCTTTGGGGCGCGCCTCACGTCCGATTCCCGTGACCGTGCTCCCGAATGGCCGCGAAGCGATCCGGAGAGTTTGTGACGCTTTAAGATTCAACCCCGAAGCTGACCCCGAAACGCTCGGCCTTGTTCTGGGCGCGCAAACGCGACGCGGGGAGTCCCGCGCGCCGGAAAAAAGTGACATTCGACAGACGCTGGACCGTGACGCGAAACTGCAGGGAATCGCGGAAGCCCTCAAGCCGGTTCTGAAGGAAAAGGACGCGCGCATGGCAACGGCTCGCCAGATTCTCGATCTCGCCAAAGCTCTGCCGGCAGGTTCGAAGCTCGCCCCGGAGGACCTTAAAGCTGTTTCCGCGCTTCAGTCCGTCAGTGATGAAAAACTCCGTCAGATATTTGATCTTGCCGCGGCGCCTTCCCGCGCGCCTCCGGGGCAATCCCGGGATTCGCGGGTCCCGAGACGGAGGATGTTTGTTTTCGCGGGAGCCGCCGCGCTTGCCGGGATCGCGGGCGCAGCGCTGTTCTGGTCCGAAACGAAAAAAACGGCGCGGGTTCGTTCGACCGTGGATGCTTTGATGTCCTATTACCGCGAAAATTATCCGCGTTTTCACATTCAGCCTCCGATGATCGTTCAGCCGGTGAATCATGTTTCAAAGAGCTGGGAAGGCTACCGGCTTGAGCTGATCGCGGGTCCGCACGGGGCTCCCAAAGCCGCCGAGAAAATCCTGGAGCTGGCGCCGCTCCTCGCGGAATCGCCTGAAAAATGGCAGATCGTTCTTGAAGGCGGGGTAAACACGCTGACGCGGTCGGGGCGGCTCGCGGATGTCACCGTGCTCATCAAGCTTTCGGACCTTCTCAGGATCCCGGTGGTCGATCCCGTTCCCACACCCTCGGATCCCGAAGTTATCAGGGAGATCGAAAAACGACTTTCACTGACGAAAGACGAAGTCATGGCCGCGAATCTTTTCGACACGCTGTTTTTTCTGGCGGGTGAAGCCGGAATGTCGGGGAAAAGTTCGCGGCAGGCGTGGGAAACGTTTTTAACCTACCGAAGCATGACCTGTGGTGTTTCAAAGCAGGAGATCTCAAGGCGCATCCTGAAGAAAGCGGGGGAGCTCGAAGCCTCGCCGGAATTGCGCGATAGATTTGCGGAAACGATAAATCGCGTCAATGCCGCGACGCACGGGATCAGGAACGATGTCGGGCGCGGGCGTTCGCTTGAAATGTTTGGCCGAAGCGCCGGCCGCCGGAATATCCTGGCGCTCGTGGGGTCCCGGCACGCGCCGATCTACGGCGAGAACGTGAACGTCCGTTTTGCGGATGCTCCTTTCTCCGTCGCGCAGGTCGACATGATTCTGAGGTTCTTGCAAACGGTAAGGCCGGTGAACGTGAACCGTTCGGAATCGCGGGAAGGTTCCGTGACAAGGCGGGTGTTTCTCACGGCAGGCGCGCTCGGACTGGCGGGCGCGGCGATTACCGGGATGCTGGCGGGACGGCCCGCCCGGGAATATAAAAATCCGCTGATGAAACATGCCGAACTGGCCGGGACATACGAAGACACCGCGGAAGGACTTGTGAAGCTTCGCGTCAACTCCATGCCGATCAACCAGACTCCTTATCCCGGGGTCCCGGATTTCGCCTGGATCAAGCCCGATGACATCGGATACATGATGATCGCCGATCTTTTGATGATGATTCACGCCAGGGAGTATCCCGTCGGCGGACTCGCGAAACCGGAACTTGCCAAGGGACGCATCCTTGATGCTCTGAAGATGATGGAACGCCTGGTGAATGATTTTGAGCTCAGGGTGAGAGTGAACGGTCGGGAGATCGGAACCGGGGTTCTGCCTGAAGTTTTGGTCCCGCGGGGTGATTACTTTGTGCCGGAGCAGTCCGATGTCCCCGGTCAGCCGGGCGCCAAAGGGATCGCCTACGCGTTTTACAATATGGGGCTGACGCACGAGCGGCTCAAGATCATCCGTGACGTGTTCGCGGGCGGGATCGTTGAGGGAATTAAAGACCGCGAGATCAGCGTCCTCGCGGCAAAACTTCTCGCGCGGGCTGATTACCGGCCTTTTATTGACGCCGAAAAACGGATTCACGCGCAGGTTTTCAAACTCTCCGGAACGGATGAAGTCGTGCGGGGTCCGCTTATCGTGGATAACCAGCACACCGAAGCGCGTTTTATTCTTTCGATCGCGGATCTGCTCGGAACCCCGGGGAAAAGCGAGGACGAGCGTTATGCCGAGGGCCTCGAAAGCTGGAACACGATGTGGTTCAAGTGGCGTTCCTTCAGGGTGGACGGTAAAGAGGTGCTTGTGGCGGACGGGGATCATGTCGCGTCGCTCTGGACGGAAGGGGAAGGCGCGCAGTTCTTCGATCCGAGCGAAGCGGCGCCGCTCACCTGGGGACGGAGTTTCGGGAATTACGGGATGATCCTGGAGGACCTCAAGACACGGCATGGACTGACCTGGACGCCCGCGACGGGCCTCGGCACCGCGCAGGACCCCGGCGTTTTCTCCGAGTTCGGGATCGGAAATTATCCCGCGCTGCCGGCCGTGATCGTTCCGGCGTACCAGTTTGTCGCGCTCACTTCAGGATCCGCGGAGGCCGTTGCCGCCGCGTCCCGGTTCGTGGAGGCCGCGAAAAAAAGCGGCGCCTATGTTCCCGGCTGGGGGCTTCCGGATGCGGTCGATCCCGTGACCGCGAAGGCCTTCAACGGCAAGATTCTTTACATCAATCAGGGGCTCACGCTCGAAGCCCTGAATTATCCCGTCCTGCGCGAAATTGTCAGAAAAACGGCCTGGGGTCAGCGCGCCCTCCGCGAATTCCGCGCGGCGGATGCGAAGCGTCCCGCGCCGCGCTCCGAACTGCGGAAGATGACCGAAAAAGAACAGCAGGCCGCGGCGATCGAGGGGCTCGCTCTGATCCGTGGCGGGAAGAAGGGGCAGGATTATTCGAGCGATGACGAGGTGCTCGCGATCATGGATGCCTCGGGCCGGTTAATGGAAAAAGGCCTTCCCAAAAAAGAGGTCCACGCCCGGCATCTCGAGCACATGACGGGGCATATTTATTTCTTCGACCCCGCGGGAAATCTGATCTTCCAGAAACGGAGCCCGCGTAAATCCCAGTCGCCGGGCCGGCTGCAGGTCGCGGTCAGCGGGCATATCAATTTCGGAGAAACGCCGGTCCGGGGAACGCTCCGCGAAGGTTTCGAGGAGTCCGGCATTACGATCGATCCCGCTTCCGGCCGGTTCTATCAGATCTCGGAGGTCAACCAGGTCTATCGTCCTTCGGCGAACGAGCATACGACGGTCTTCGCATATTTTCTGACGCCGGAGGAAATGGGGATTCTCCGGGACAATTACAATACGGAGGAGAACGAGCTCTTTTGCGTGATGCCGTTTTCGGTGTTTGAGGAGCGGCTCGGGAAATATCCCGACGCGTTCTCGGGAAGCCTGCATTTCCTCGTCGAAAAACATCCGGAACTTCTGACGCGGCTCAAGGACCTCGTCCGGGACCGGGAAGGGTTCACCCCGCTCACGCAAGTTTCTTCCGTCCGTTCCGAAATGCGGGGCGAGGATGATGAATGGATCCGTATCTCTTGGGGAGCGATCCGGATGGCGGAATACATCCATGATAAAGGTTTCAAGGCGATCCTGGTCTCCGGGGACAGCGCGGACATTCCGAAGGAGCTGGTCGATACCGCCTGGGAACGTCTTTATCCCGGGCAGGGCATGCCCGCATGGTTCCTCTTCGACGGGAGAGAGAACAAAGTCCTTTACCGGGACTGGGCGACCGCGCGGTTCTTCGGGGAAGATTCCGCCCGGGCGCAAAGCGCTTTCCTCGAAGGAGCCGTCAGGATTCTTGACGACAAGGTTTCCGCGGACGGAGGTACCCGTCTGGCGGCGATCAAAAACGAGGAGATAGTTTTTTTGGACAGCCGCGCTTCGATCGGTACGAAGATATCTCTCCTCAAAGAGGTATTCAAGAAAGCCGGGTTCCCGAAAGTTTCCTACGCGGTTCTGACGGTCGATCACATCGAAACCGTCCCGATTCTCCACCCGGATCTTTTTGTGGCGGTCGACGAAAAACAGGCGGCGCAGAACTTGCGGGTCCTGGATATCTCTCTCTCAAGGGGTAGAAAGAATGATCCTTCCACGCCGCCCTACAGCCTTGAACAGGTCCGTCAAATCCTTGATGCCATGAAAGAGGATATCCGTACCGCGGAACTTCCTCCCCGCCCCGAGTTCCGGTCCCGGCGGTCCGAAACGAGAAGCGTTGAAAGTCCGGTCCCTGAAAAAACAGACAGCGCGGCAGCGACGCGGGAACTTGAGCCGCTGCGCGGGCATTTTATGTCAACAGGGGAATACATGGCCGCTTTTGAAGGGACGCTTCGGATCGGGATCGGGAAGGACACCGCGGGACGTTTTGTGAATTTTGAAGTGGAGCCCGTGACGAATGAAAACGGCGTGCCGTCCTCCTTGCCCACGGAAGCCTTCTTCCGGATCATTTTCCCGGGCGATGACACTGAAGAGTACCGGATCGCGATCCAGGATTTTGAAGTGGTGAACGATGAGGCAGAAACCGCAGCCGCTCCGGAGGAGAATCCGGCAGACAAGATCAAACGGGAAGCGGAGGAGGTCTCCCGGCAGGCCTTCACTTATGTCGTCGCCCGGGAGCGGGATGATACCCTGGGGATCACACATGGGGATCTGTTCGAGGTGGCCGACCAATATCTCAGCAAAGGGAAGCATTTCACTTTTCAGATTTTCACGATCGGCGACCGGACATGGTTCAAGGTCGTGGACTATTCGCTGAACGGCACGAACATCTCCGCGGACATCGACCCCGATACGGTCGTGTACCCGCAGCGTCTTGAAGTTCTGACCACGTTCGATGAACGCCTGGACGAAGTCAGTTCGAAAAGCCTCCAGGTGCGCGAAGCCTGGACGGACAAGGTCGAGGGGGGACAAGCCTTTGAAAGATTCAAACTCATGCTGGACGGCGCGGCGCAGTTGTATCTGGAAAGCGCTGAATTCCCCGAACTCCGGGAGAAACGAAAGAAGATTCTCGCGACCTATTTTTTCCCGGACTCGATCGGTCACTCGCCGCTTCGCGCCGAGTACGCCCTCAATTGGCTTCACCGGTTCAAGGACGATGACCGGGCCTCCGTGGTCACGCCTGTGGGGGAACTGGCCTGTAAATATGCCGTCAGGTTCCGCCGGTTTGTGGAGTTGCTTCCCGCCGAGGATGAGGACGGTGTTCCCGAATCGCTTCGCAAGGAAGCCAAAAAGGTGCGGGCCGAGTTGATGGGGAGGACCCAGCCGTTCTTCAACCCGAGCAATACGATGAAGCTTACGACGCAGGCCCTGAGGGATATCGACGAGATGAACAAAGATCCTCATCCCCGTCCCCGGGTCACGTTCAAGCGCCGCTCGGAGATGCGGAGCGAAGGCGCGAGGCCGGAGCTGACAATGGATTTGCAGTTCACCAATGATTTTTATGACAGGATCAGCGGTCTGGATGAAGCCGAGCGGGAATCTTTTATGTCCCAGCTGCATAGAACGCTCACAGGAATCCAGGAAACCACAAGCAACACGGGCGTCGGCAAAGCGCTCAAAGGGCTTTCAGGCGGCTACAGCGAGTTTACGTGGAGGGCGGCGCTGCGGGTGATTTTCCGCTACAACATCGTTAGCGCGGATGAGCCGGGTGGGGCCATGCGCCGGAAAATGACGTTCTTTCTCTATTGGGACAAAAAGGAAAGCTCCAACAACCAGAAGCCTCTGGATGACGCCATCGCGGCGAGTGCCGGCTCCGGCCTGGTCAAAGATCCCGCCAGAATCCGGCAAATGAAACAGTGGCTCTACGGCGCCGGGAAAGCGCGGGAGCCCTCCGTGCCCGAGGATTTTCCGTTCCTCGAAAAGAATCTCGAGCCGCTCGTCCTTTCCTATCTTCAGCTCGTGACGGACCTGAAGGACATCACGGAATTCGTCACGGACAACTGGAATGTCCGTTCGAGGCCGGGAAAGCCGTCGCTGCTGCAAAAGGCGGTCCGGGACATGCAGGAGGCGCTGACGCGGGCCACGCATGAGGATACCGTCAATTTTGCCGAAGCGGCGAGGTACTGGCTTGAGCAGAACGGACCGGCCGTGCCGGAAGTCCTCGAGAAAGGGAAGAAATTCCTCGGCTACTGGTTCTCGGTCGAGATGCATCTCCTCGCGGTGGTCGCGGCCTCGCTTCCGGCCGGTCCGGTGAAGAATCTCGAGGAAATCGTTTTCGGGCTCGCGGCCCTTTATTTCGAGATCGCGGGACCCGCCTTCCGCCAGGGCATCCAGAAGAAGATCGAGGAATGGGCCGAACAACAGCCCCCGGACCGCGGCGGGCTCTACAATCTCCGGATGGCCCGGGTGCTGATCCGGAAGGTGAACCGCATTTACAGGACCGGGACACCTTTTGAGAGTCCGAGGCTTCAGCAACTGATCAAGGCCACTGCGAAGAACCTGCGGCAGGCTACTATCAAACCGGCAGAGACCGCTGGGCCCGTCGCGATGCCCGCGTCTCCCGCGAAGCCGTTGAATCACGGCATTCTCCCGGTGGTACAGGCCCCAATGACGCCCGGGCCCGCGGCCTTTAAATTACCCGATGCTCCCGGGATTCCGTCGGCGGTTGAAAAGGTCAAGGAATTCCTCCGCAAACAGCCGGGGGTGAGTGCGAAGTCCATTGAGTCGAACACTGAGGCCGTGATGGCCCTGCTGCTCGATCCCGGGGTTTCGAACAGTGAAAAGCAGAAGGGGGTTCCCATGCTGCTTCCGTCCTTCAGCCGGGACAGACTTGCCGCGTTGAAGAGGGCGGTCGAAGAGGCGACGCTTCCGCTTATTGCCGATAGGGTCCCCGCGGCTTCTCTCGTGAAGCTCCTGAAGGATCTTCTGCAGACGGCGTCGGGGGCGTTCGCGAACGATGACTTTGACCGTGTCACCGAACTGGCGGAGCTCGCGGCAAATATCCGGGAGAAACGTATCAATGTCACCGACGAGGCGCTGCTCATCGGACAGGAGGAGCTGGAGAAGCTCTTCGGCCAGGCGGACGCGATTGGAGACGAGATCGACGGAATCTTTGACTGGTTCGTCACACTGCTTGACAGGGAAGGTCAGCCGCGTTTTTTAGTCGAGGAGGACCTCCGCGGCATGATCCGGACCTGGAAGGCGCTTTCGGAAAGGCAGCGGGGGGCGATCCGGCGTATGATGCTTGCCGAAGAGATCCGGGACCTTTTTGCGGCGGTCCCGACACGGACGAAGTCGATCGCCGCAGCCAGTATCCCGTTCCTCGTGACCATCCCGCATGCCGGAACGGGCGATCTCGGTTTTATGATCGATTATCCCGAACTGATGAGAGAGATTCCCCGGGAAGAAGCCTTCAATATCCTGGAGGTCCTGGTCTTCGCGTCGATCTCCATGGATTATGATCCTCCGCAGAGACAGGCGCCCGGCGCGTTGCGGGCACCGTCAGGTAACCTCCGGTCCGAGTCGCGGGAGGCGGCTGAATCGCATGTGCCCGTAAAGATGAAAGCGAGCGACGTTTTTTATACGAAAGCGGTCCGGGATGTACTGGCGCGGCTGAAGACGGGGGCGATCACGGAGCTGGTGATGGAACAGATGGCCGCGGAAGAAAGGATCATCGCTGAGGTCGGCATCAAGAACCGTTTCAAAGGATCCAGGGACAGGATGTTTCCCGACCCGCTCAGGATTATGGTCGGACATTTGAAGGAGGAATCTTTTTATCCAGCCTACCGGAAGGAGATCGCGGATTTCCTTTTTGCGGTCGGGAAGGAAGATACGAAACTTTTTCATTTCGCGCTCGGGGTCCTGATCGATAACGCCGTTTTCCGTCCCGGGGACGCGAAAACCACGGCTCCGGAAGATCTCGAGAAGAAGCTCGCCGGCGAAAGAAGTCTCGATCTTCTGCGGAGCATGCTGGCCCGGGCTTCCGGAAAAGGTCCGGCGGCGGAAGCCGCGTTTATCGGAGACGTGAGGGCCACGGTGCTTGAAGAGGGACGCTACGGAAAGGAGACCCGCCAGCGGATCGGGGAGTTCCTGAACGCACGGTTGTTCCGCGAAACGACCGTCCGGGGAACATTTCAGGGAAAGTCGGAATCGCGGGATGTCTTCCATCTCAGGGAGCCGGCGGTGTTTGTGATCGAACAGAAAACGCTTGTAACGATGCTGCGGCCCGAGCACAAACAGTGGATGGACTGGCTCTTCGGTTTCGCGGCGATCAACAAGGGAATGCTCCATATCGTGATTCCCGACAGGGACGAAGCGGCTGAGTCTTCATGGGTCAAAGACCTCGGGAAAGCGGCTTCCGTCCACACGGGCTTCGGCAATATCGCCCGCGCGGAACACATGCCCGTTTTTTATTTTTCCCGGTCCGATTTTGACAGCGCCGGAAAATACATCGAACGTCTGAATGAACGCGGGATGAAAGTCCGGGCCGGGAGCGCGGTGTTTGTCGATACCGACGGCGGCAGGGGATTCGCGCTTGCGGGTCTTCTCGGCCGCAAGGTCGAGGAACTTCCCGTGGTCAGCGGGTTCCATCGCGACTCGGCGGGACGCTTTCGCGACAAGCTTGCGGCAGACCTTCAGTCGTTTTTACAAAGCTACGTGGTCATTACCACCTCCGCCTGAGCGGACCGGGGGCACTCAAACCTTTCCCGAATCGGGGTACTCCCGATCCCGGACTTGGGGTTTGTTTTGCATTCGCGGGCTTTTGCGATATAATCCCGGGCTCATGGCTTACAAAAAGTTCCGCTTCTACATCATCAAACCCTCCAAATATGACGATGACGGATACGTTATCCGCTACTGGAAGGGTGTGCTCCCGGCCAATACGCTCGCTTGCCTCTATGGGCTGACCAAAGACGTGAAAGATCGCGGGGTTCTCGGGAAAGATCTGAAATGGGAGATCGATCTGTGCGATGACACGGTCCAGCGGCCTCCCTACGAAAAGGTCATCCGCCATGCGAAAGACAAGGACACGAAGACGCTTGTCTGCCTCGCGGGGGTCCAGTCCAACCAGTTCCCGCGCGCCAAGGATATCGCCCTGAAGTTCCGGAATGCCGGAGTGGAGGTCATGATCGGTGGTTTTCATGTGAGCGGCGTGATGAGCACGCTTCCGGAGCTGACACCGGAACTGAAGAAGCTCAAGGATGCCGGAGTGACCCTGGTCGCGGGAGAAGGCGAAGGCGGGCACTGGGAGACGATGCTTCGTGACGCGCTTTCCGACAGGCTCCAGCCCGTTTATAACTTCCTGAACGATTTGCCCGATCTCGCCGACGCCCCGATCCCCGAAGTGTTGCCCGGCATGATGCAACGGTACGCCCTGAGCCACTACGGCACGTTCGACTGCGGCCGGGGTTGTCCTTTCGGCTGCAGTTTCTGCACCGTGATTAACGTCCAGGGCCGGAAAATGCGCTACCGGAGCGTCGACAAGATTCTTGCGAAGATCCGCGAGAATTATCACAAGCACAGGATCAAAAGCTATTTTTTCACCGACGACAATTTCTGCCGCAACAAGAACTGGGAAGCGATCATGGACGGGCTGATCGAGATGCGGGAAAAAGACAACATGCCCATCCACTACATGATGCAGATCGATACCCAATCCCACAAGGTGCCGCGGTTTGTGGAAAAAGCGGGCCGGTCCGGATGCCAGCAGGCCTTCATCGGGATGGAAAGCCTGAATGAAGAGAACCTTATCGCGGTCCAGAAGACGCAGAACAAGACGGGGGAATTCCGGGACCTCGTGAACGCGTACCATTCGGTGGGCGTCGTGACGCATCTTTCCTACATCATCGGCTTTCCTTTCGATACGGTCGAGTCCGTGAAAAAAGATGTGGATCGGCTTGTTTCGCTGGGTTCCGGCCAGACCTCTTTTTTTATGATGACCCCGCTTCCCGGGGCGATGGATTTTAAATCGGTGATTGAGAGAAAGATGATCCGTGACGCAGACCTCAATAACTACGATACGTTCCATGAGACGCACCGGCATGCCCGCATGAACCCCGGGGAATGGCTTGAGTCCTATGAGGACGCCTGGCGGAAGTTCTATTCGGTCGAGAACATGAAGAAGATTCTCAGGAATATCGGCCGTGAGCCCTACTGGGGCGTCTTCTTCAATTTTATCTGGTACAAAAATGGTTTTGAGGTCGAAGGCGGTCATCCGATGATTCACGGGTTTATCCGTTTCAAAGGACGCCTGGAACGCCGCTCCGGTTTTCCCGTTGAGGGCCGCCGGGAATATTTCCGGCGTCGTATCAACGATGTCCGGTGCGTCATCAAGGGGTGGTGGAAGCTGGTAAAAGAACTTGAGGAGGTCTGGCTTGGGACACGCGCTCGCCGTCCCGACGATCAAAAGCTCGCGACAGTTCTCGAAAGCATGCCGGATCGCCACTGGCGTGAAATGTCGCTCGACCAGCTGAAGGAGGTCTATCGCCGGGCCGGTCTTGAGTCGCCTGCGGGATGGAAACTGTGGCTTTCCAGGGTCAATATTTTCCGCGATAACATTACGCCGACCCGCCGGGCGTTTGCTCTTTTCTGGGCGCATGAGGGCGAGAAGTTCCGCCACACGCAGTTTCTGCGCGTGAACTACCTGAAAATGATGTTCGCCCTGATCCAGGAAACGGCCCTCATAATCATGTTCATCCACGGCCTTCTGACCTGCGGGCATATCGGGGGACGGGATTCGTGAGTATGTTCGGACTGGATCCGCGGGTTTGGCCGGGCGTGATTGTTCTTCTGGCGATCCTCCTGGTCGCGCGGGCGGTCCGCTCCCGTTTCCTGTCGGTCCTTGTCCTGGTCGCGCTTCTTTTCCAGGTGGCTTTCTTCCGTGATTTTGCTCCCCGGACGCCGGCGGGGGATTCCGTCGTTTCCCCGGCCAGCGGGCGTGTCAGCACGATTGATACCGTCCGGGAAGGAAGATTCCTCAGGGAGGAGTGCTGGCGGATCCGGATCTTCCTGGCCCTCTGGAACGTCCACGTGACGCGCTCACCGATGGCGGGCACAGTGACCTGTCAGGAGCACGTCCCCGGCAAACACATCAACGTGCTGTTGCCCGGTTCGGCGGAAAAGAACGAGTCGAACTGGATCGGAATCCGCGGGGACGGCCGCAGCGCCCTGGTCCGTCAGATCACCGGCGCGATCGCTCGCCGCATCTATTCCGATGTCGGGCCCGGTGTCCGGGTCGAACGGGGCGGAAAACTGGGCGTCATTTGTTACGGCTCGACCGTCGAGCTTTATATCCCGAAGCGATTGTTTGAACCGTCCGTGAAAGTCGGGCAGGGCGTCAGGACGGGGGAGACCGTTCTCGGGTCGTGGAAGGAAGGAGTCCGGGCATGAAGAACCGGTTCTATTTTTCGACGGCTGCTTTTCCGAACATGATCACGATGCTGAATCTGATCGCCGGTTTTTTTTCGATCCTGCTCGCGACCTCCGGCAAGTATGAGTTTGCGGTCTGGCTGATCTTTCTCGCGCTGATCCTCGATTCGCTGGACGGTCATGTGGCCCGCATTTTCGGGAACGCGACCGATTTCGGTCGCGAACTTGATTCACTTGCCGATCTTGTGTCCTTTGTTGTCGCTCCCTGTTTTCTCGCCGCGACGGTCTTTTCGCCGGTCATGTCGGTCTGGATGCTTCTGGTCATCGTCTGTTTCCTGTCCGCGGGGGCGTTCCGTCTCGCGCGCTACAACATCAATCCGACCCGCGGCGGGTATTTTGAAGGGCTCCCGACGCCGGCGGCGGCGATGACGGTCTCGATGACGATCCTGGCGTTCCACAAGAACGCCTGGCAGAGCGATCCCTCGTTCGTGATCAGCGCCGTGTTCCTGATGACTGCGATCAGCTTTCTCATGGTGAGCGAGATCCCGTATCCGAAGGTGTCCGCCGTGAAGTTCAAGGTGTGGTGCCCGCTTTTTTTTCTCCAGCTTTTTCTCGCGATCTTCTTTTTCTTTTTCTTTAATGCCGAGACCGCTATTTCGGTGGTGTTCCTCGCGTTTCTCGCGATCGCGCCTTTCTATTGCACCGCCAGGAACGGTGCGTGCGCCGATGTCTCCGAAGCCGGGCAGGACGGAGATCTCCCATGCTCCTAGGTTTCATCGCAGGGTTTCTCGGGTCAAGTCTTGGCTGGCAGATCAACCTGCTCGCGATCCAGCGGGGGGTTCGTCGCGGGAAACTGGCGGCGCTCCTCGTCGGCTGCGGTGCCGTGACGGCGGATCTCATCTTCTTCTGGTTTGCGTTCACCGGGGCGAAGACGCTGATTAGTCACACCGAACATTGGGGATGGTTCCGCGCGGCCGGCATTGTTCTTTTGCTGGTCCTGGCGGCCCGGGCGTATTTTGTGCACGGGCGGCCCCGTCCCCGGACGCAGAAAGTGATTGCCGGGAATCCGACGCGGAATTTCCTGGTAGGGTTCCTCGTCGTGATCTTCAACCCCGCGGTTTTCCTGATGTGGCTCGGTATCCTGACCTTCCTCATCGGGCATTTTCCCGAAGCCCGGCGTCCGGCCTTTAAATGGTGCTTTTGCGGGGGGTTCATCCTCGGGTCGCTTTCCTGGTTTGGACCTCTGGCGTTCGTCCTCCTTGCCAAGATCAGGGAATGGGACGAAGCGCATCTTCATACCCTGTCACGGCTTTTGGCGGCGGTGCTGGTGGCCGTCGCGTTCCTCCTCGTGCTGGAAAAGATATAAAATCCTTCTTTTATTACTTTCTGTTGCCACCTTTTTGACGCTTTGATATACTTGGGCCGCCTCCCTCGTCTGAATGCGGTCGAAGGTATCGGTGAATCTCGGAGTTAGCCGTTCGTTTTGTCGTTGTCTTGATCTGTTTCTTTCAAAAATGAATCGTTACCGCTGTCGAGGCGGAACGATGTTTTTATAAGGGGTTGTGACCATGGCTATTCCTCCGAGGAAAAAGAAGACCGAAGGCAAGATCAAAAGTTCCAGGTCCGCACGGACGACGCATCGGGCAGAAACGAATGACCGCACGCCGGCCGTCAGAACCCCGCGCAAGAAAGCCCCTGTTACACGCGCTCCCAAAACGATCAAGCTTCCCGAAGCCCTCGAAAAGCCCGCGATCGTTCCCCTCAGCGCGGCCAAAGTCCGGCTGCCGCCCGTGCCTCAAACGGAGCTCCCGGAAAATTACGGCGACAACCAGATTTATCTTCTCGTCCGCGATCCTCATTGGATCTACTCTTATTGGGAGATCCAAAAGGACCATCAGGATGAGGTTCTGAAGAAGATCGGCGGAAGCTGGGACGGTGTCACCTCGATCCTCCGCGTTTTTGATGTGACGGACGGTTCAATGAACCCGCCTTATTTCGACATCGTCCTTCAGCACGCGGTTCGCAGCTGGTACATCAATGTGCAGCCGAATCACGCCTATGTCGTCGAGATCGGGCTCTTGCACCGCGATGGCCGCTATGCCTCGCTCGCGCGTTCGAATACGGTCCGGACGCCGCGTTCCGGGATGTCCGAAGTGATCGATGAGCAGTGGATGTCCGTCGACTGGGACAAGATGTACGCGCTTTCCGGCGGGTTCCAGGTCGGGAAGAGCTCGGCTGAACTCCGCAAGTTGATGGAAGAGCGACTCAAGGGCGCGATCAGCTCCGGATCGGGCGCGGGCCTGGTTTCGAGTATGGCCAGCCCGGTCAAGATCAAGAAACGCGGATTTTTCTTCTGGCTCGAATGCGAACTGATCATTTATGGGGGGACCGAACCCGACGCGACGGTCACGATGCAGGGGAGGACCGTCAAGCTCCGCCCGGACGGCACCTTCACGCTGCGCTATGCGCTGCCCGACGGAAAGTTCACGTTTGATTGTCACGCGCATTCCTCCGACGGCGTTGAGGAACGCGAGATCACTCCCGTTATCGGACGCAGCACGAAAAGACCCGCCCCGATCATTAAACGGGATTTCAAGAAGTAGTCCATGGAAAAAGGTTTTCTTTCCATCGTTCTTCACGCGCACCTTCCGTTCGTGCGCCACCCCGAACATGAGTTCTTCCTGGAAGAACTCTGGCTCTATGAGGCCATTACCGAGACCTATGTCCCGCTCATTCACATGATGGAGGGCCTGGAACGCGACCGCGTTCCGTGGCGGCTCACGATGTCGCTCACGCCCTCGCTCATGTCGATGCTTCGCGACGGACTCCTGCAGGACCGCTACGTTCGCCACATCGACAAGCTGATCGAACTGGTCAGCAAGGAGATCGAACGCACGCGATTCATGCCGCAGTTCCACGAAACGGCCCTCCACTACTATTGGGAGTTTACGCGCGCGAAAGACACGTTCGTGAATCGCTATCACCGGGACCTCACGCAGGCGTTCCGCCGGTTCCAGGACAAGGGACATCTCGAGATTATTACCTGCGGCGCGACGCACGGG
>Ga0209718_1000858_pt1 | contig 38472 bp, 28 predicted proteins | sample AD_JPNAS1_MetaG_FD_184420 | JGI IMG/M metagenome (GOLD analysis project Ga0209718, IMG submission 184420) | Active sludge microbial communities of municipal wastewater-treating anaerobic digesters from Japan - AD_JPNAS1_MetaG (SPAdes) (version 2) | ecosystem: Engineered > Bioreactor > Anaerobic...
TGCGGAAGGCGTCGAACCGCGCGAAAGACTCGGCGGGTGTGGGGGCGGCGAGATAGGCGCGGACGGGATGGTCGCGGAGGTGGGAGGCCAAAGCGGTTTCGAGGTTCGCATATCCGGCGGGCGAGGCGGCGTGCCCGAGCGCGTCGTCACCCGTCTTGAGAATCTCCCAGGCGCGATCGGCGTCGCCCGCGCACACCGCATCCTTGAGACGGCCGATGCCGCGTTCAGGGTCGAAACGGTGCGACCGGGTCAGGCGCGCGACCGCGCGTGTGCCTTCCCAGGCCGCGCACATCTCACCCATCGCCGCACCGATCTCCACTGCGGCGAGCTGGTCGCTGTCGCCCAGCAGAATGACTTGGCACGCGGACGGAATGGCGGTCAGCAGGCTGACCATCAGCGGCAGGTCGATCATCGAGACCTCATCCACGATCAGCGTGTCAGCGGCCAGCGGGTTGGACGCATGGAACGCGAACCGGCCGAGCGGGGGGCGCGCGCGCAGCAGGCGGTGAAGGGTGGAGGTCTCCAGTGCGAGCAGCCGTTGCCGGAGATCCTCGTCATGCTCAAGCCGCAGATGGCGGTTGATCTCCCCGTCCAAGGCCTCCTTGAGACGCGCCTGGGCTTTGCCGGTCGGCGCACAGAGCCGGATGATCCGGCGGGGGGTTTCCCGTAGCAGGGCTGCGAGCACCACACTGACGAGGGTGGTCTTGCCGGTTCCGGGACCGCCGGTGATCACGCAAAGGCGATGGGTCAGAGCCTGCCGGATGGCTGCGCGCTGGGCATCGTCCAGAGTGAGGCGCGTGAGGGTTTGCGGCTCCACGCGGTCGGGAGCGGACTGCGGGGTTTCGGTCGCGCGCGCGTTGAGTTGGGATGCCAGAGTGTTTTCGGCCAGCCAGTAGCGTTGGAGATAGAGGCGGTTCTGCTCAAGTACGAGCGGGGTATGGGGCACGACGTCGGACGGCGGATCGACCGTGACCGCGAAGGCACACTCCTTGCCGCGGAGCGTCTCGGCGAGGTCGTCCAGTTGCGCGGAGAAGAGGTCCTCGGCGTCGGGCGCATCCGTTGCGATGGATTCCGGGGGCAAAAGATCGGTCAGCCGCAGACCGGGATCGAGGGCCAGGCAGACATGTTTGTTCACCACGGTGTTCTGTGCGGTCAGCGCGGCGGCCAGCCAGGCGGCCGGGGCACCGCCGAGACCGACCGGCGCAAGCCGACAGACCGCGTCGGCGAAGTACCGTGCATACGGTTCAAGCCGGTCGCAGGCTTGCAGCGCTGCGCACAGGTTTCCGAGATCGCGGGATGGGGTGGTGGAGGGCATGTTTTGTTTCATGGGGCCGGGGTTCTGGCCCGCGTTCGGAACCATAGTCGTGTTTCTGCCGGTGCCGGTCAAGTGCGTTTTGCCGGCTTGACAGGTTTGGGGTAATTGGAATATGTTGCTTTTGTAGGTTATGGTATTCCTATTGAAACAGGTCATAAAACGGGAAACGGGAGGAGGGCTGAAGAATGTCGAAGAGGCTTTCCGATGCGCCGGGTGTCAGGTCCAGACGGGGGTTTTTACGCACAGCCGCTTCAGGGGCCGTGGGGTTTCCATTGTTGATCCGATCCGAGACCTTTGGGAAGAACGCGCCGTCGAACCGGATCACGATGGGGATCATCGGTTGTGGGAACCAGTCCGAGCATGATCTCAAGCAGTGGTTCGCCATGGATGACGTGCAGGTGGTGTCGGTCTGCGATGTCAACCGCGGAAGTCACGGCTACCGGTCGCCGCAGCAGTTCCTCGGGCGGGAGCCGGTGCGGGACCTCGTCAATCAGGCCTACGCGCAACGGGCGGCATCCGGCACGTTCAAGGGGTGCGGCATGGTCGCGGATTTCCGCGAGCTTCTCGCGCGTCGGGACATCGACACCGTGGCGATCATCACACCCGACCACTGGCACGCGATCCAGACGATTCAGGCCGCGGCCGCGGGCAAGGATATCTATTGCCAGAAACCGCTCGGGTTGACGGTTCAGGATGGACAGGAGATGATCCGGGCCGTGCGCAAGCACAACCGCGTTTTACAGACCGGGAGCCAGTGGCGTTCCACACCCTCCCTCCGGCGGTTTTACGATCTGGTGCGCGGCGGCGCGGTCGGCACGCCCCGGAAGGCGGTGACCTACGTTGCCCGCAACAATTTCACAGGGCCGGGGCCGGGGTGGCAACCGATGCCTGTTCCGCAGGGATTTGATTATGACATGTGGCTGGGGCCCGCGCCTGATGCCCCATACCACAAGGACCGCTGTTTCTACCGTTTCCGTTTTATCAGCGCCTACTCCGGCGGGCAGACCACGAATTTCGGCCATCACGCGATCGGTGTGGCGATGTGGGCGCTGGGACTGGACGAGATCGGGCCGGAAACGGTGTGGGATATGGGTGCCGAATGGCCGCCCGCAGGGGATCTGTTCGACACCGCCACCAAAGTTCATTTCGGATGCCGGTATCCCGGCGGATTCGAACTTGAATGCGTTTCGTCGCCGAAATCGTTCGGTGTGCGCGTCGAGGGCGACAAGGGCTGGATCGAGACCAACGGGTTCAAGATCCAGTCGTCATCCCCGGATCTCGTCTGGAATCCGACGAACGTGCGGGCAGAGGCCGAGTTTTTCAATCACTACCGGAACTTCATCGATTGCGTGAAGTCGCGCGGCACGCCGGTGGAGTCCGTCGTGATCGGGCACCGCATCTCGACGATATGTCACATCGGCAATATCGCGATGAAGCTCAGCCGCAAGATCCGTTGGGATGCGCAGGCCGAACAGTTCGTGGGGGACGACGAGGCGAACGCGATGCTGCGGAGCCGCCATCGCGCGCCGTGGTCGTTTTCGGTATGAGGCACGGCCCTCAGACGGGCGCCCACTCAGGTTTGCTCCATAATGTCAACCGGTTCGGTCCGCATGGCGGTCCATCATAACTGGGAGGTTCGCCGCGCAGGGCCTTGCCGCAAAGGGGCGTGGCCCGCTTTCGCGGGCAGGCGGCGCCTTGCGGCCGCGTTGATGTCGGTTTTTGATAAGGAAACAGGAACATGAAAAAAATTATGCTTGCCGCGGCGACCGTGGTGTCGATCGTTTGCGGAGCAGAAACCTGCGCTGCCGATCATCCGATCACGGAGAACGAGCGGCCCGGCCGCGAGGCGACCGAATGGTCGATGAGCAACAATTACAACTGCCGCGATATCGGCAAGCTGCCGCGAGTGATGCTGATCGGCGACTCGATCACTGCGCAATATCAGGGGGCGGTGGGCCGGGAACTGAAGGGCAAGGCGTATTACTCCTACTGGGCGTCGAGCTACTGCGTCGCCTCGGCGATGCACCGCACGCTCCTCAAGGCGTATCTTACCGATCTGAAGTACGATGTCATCCATTTCAATAACGGGCTTCACTCGCTTTCGACCGATCCGAAGGTCTGGGCGCGGGCGCTCAAGGCGGCGCTCCTCCTGTGTCGTGAGCTCCAGCCGCAGGCGAAGCTCATCTGGTGCAATTCGACCACGGTGGAGGGCGAGGGTATGAACGAGAAGGTGATCCGGCTCAACCATGCCGCGCTTGAGGTCTGCAAAGAGTTGGGCATTGACCTGATCGACGACCAGTTCTCGCTTGTCGCGGCCCAGCCGGATGCGCATTCCGATGCTTATCATCTCAAGGGGCCGGTCAAGGAACTTCAGGCGAAGCAAGTCGCAGAAATCTGTCTCCGGGCGCTGAAACCGGCCGTGTCCGTGGTTGATTCCGGAGCGAAGGGGGACGGTGTCCATGACGATACCCCCGCTTTCCAGCGGGCGATCAACGCCGCGGCCGCTGATAAGGGGACGGTCGAGGTTCCGCGAGGCGTGTATTTCCTCAAGGCGCTGGAGATGAAGTCCGGTGTGACCCTGCATCTCGCCGCCGGTGCGCATCTCAAGGGATCGCGCCGGATCGAGGACTACGGCGAAGGGAAAGATCTGTACGGGAAGAGGCTCGGCATGATCCGTTTTCTGGGGATTCGCGACGCTGCGGTGATCGGCGAGCTGGGCTCATTGATCGACGGTTCCAATTCGAGTTCGCCGACGGAATTCGAGGCGCGGGGTGTCCATCTCTTCCATGTCACGGGGAGTACGAACCTCCTCTTCCGCGGTTATACTGTCGTCGATGCCGGTAACTATGCCCACTGGTTCCGCCATTGCGCGGACGTCCGGTTCGACCATGTCCGCATCGAGGGCGGTCATGACGGCGTCCATTTCTGGAATTCAAGCCGTGTGACGGTCGAGGACTGTGAATTCAACACCGGGGATGACTGCGTCGCGGGGCTTGATTACCGCGATCTCGTTGTCCGGCGCTGTAAATTGAACACGCCCTGCCAATGTCTGCGGCTCGGCGGACGCCGCATCCTCGTCGAGGACTGCGAGCTGACCGGGCCGGGAAAGCATCCGCACCGTTGCACGCTGCCGCGTCAGGCTGTGCTGGATGGGCTTGAACCCGCAGGCGAGGGTCGGCGTTACAATCTCGCCGCGTTCCTCTACTACTGCGAGAAGGATGGGGATGTAAAGGAGGATTCCGGAGAGATCGTTGTGCGTAATTGCCGCGTGCGCAATGTCCAGCGGTTCTTCCATTACAATTTCGACGGCAGCGAGATCTGGGCGCAGGGGCGTCCCTTGCGCGACATCCGCTTCGAAAACGTGACTGCCGAGAACGTCGACTTCCCGCTGGTCGCCATCTCGACTCTGGAGTGCCCGACCCGCTTGACGCTCGAGAACTGTTCGATCGCCTTTACGAAACCGGTGCCGGAGTTCATCCGGACGGCCGCGTTCGGGAAGCTGACGCTGAAGAACGTGAGGCTCTCCGGAGTCGAGGGCCCGCTGGTGCGCGCCTGGGGAAGGCCGCCGGATGTTGTCGCTGAGAACGTGACCGGCGCATCGGGGATCAAGGAGGGGGCGGCGTCCGAGAAAATCGACGCGCATCCGATCCTCGGTTTCCTGATGGACTATCCCGAACACGAGATGAGTCCGCTCAACCCGAAGAATCTGAAAAGGAAATGAGCGGCTGCGGCAAGGAAGGCGTCCATCGCCTCTGTCTTCTGTCTCAGGCGAGTCCGCGTGCCGCGAGATCGGATTCGTCCCACCCGAGATAATGGCCGAACTCGTGCAGCAGGGTGGTGCGGACCTCCTGCCGGAAGAGCAGGGGATCGTTCCGGGCCTCGTCACGCAGATTCTCGACAAAGAGACGGATCGCGGCTGGCATCGGCATGTCGCTGTCCTCGCTCTCTGCAAAGCCCGGTCCGGTGAAGAGGCCGAGCAATCCGTCGCGGTCGCCCGGCTCACTCCTCTCCGACGGTGCGGGCCGGGAATCCAGCGTGACGGTCAGTCGGGCGAGACACGTGCGCAGATCGTCCGGCAAGTCGCGGTATACCGTGCGCACCTCCTCATCCGCGAGCGCGTACCAGTCCATGTGCGCCTCAGCGGTATTCCCGCTTGGTGAGATCGCGGAGTTCATTGGTGAACAAGTTGACGCGGATGTATCGGGTCACGTTATCCTTGACGGCGCGGACGTAAACGAATTTCTGGCCCTCGCGGAGTGTGACCGGGAACCGGACTTGTCCGTTACGGTCCACCCGCGACGTGATTTCGGTCTCGGTCCCGCCGGGCATTTTGTAGTAGAGGCGCGAACCCGGCTTCACCGACAGCGTGACGGTTGTGGCCGCGCTGGCGGAAACGTCGGTTGAATCGAAAACCGCCCCGACCTCCGCGGCCTTCAGGTTCAGGGCCTGCTTGCGGTCGCGGGACCATATCGAAGCGGACTCGACGAACATCAGTTTCGGGTGGAGCGTGTCGAGATCCGCAAGGCGTGCGACACGGAAACGGTACTCGGGATAGGCTGCGGTTCCTGCGCGGGTCACGGTGCCGACCGCCACGGACTGGATCGCGGCCTCCACGCGCATCTGATCCTCGGAGCGGGAGAGCATCTTGAACCGGTAGTGGCAGGGGATGCTCCCCGTGTCGTTCGCGCGTTTGCCGAACACGGCGCAGCCGGACGCGGCGAGCAGAAGGCAAAGAGAGAGCGGGATGATACGTGTCATGCGTGGACTCCTGATTCGGGTTTGTGGAAATCGGGCGGGGTAGCGAGATGGGCTTGGCCCATCAGGTGCTGGCCACCGTCCGTATACAGGATCTGGCCGGTCACGGATTCGGCCTCCAGCAGAAACCGCACGGCTTCTGCGATGTGCCGCACGGTTGGCCGCCGTCCGAGCGGGAACCCGCCTGCGGGTTCCCGGTCCGCTTCCGTGACGGGCGTCAGCACTGCGCCGGGCGCCACGGCATTGATCCGCAGACCGGATGGTGCCCATTCGAGCGCCGCGCAGGTTGTGAAGGTGGCGAGGGCCTGTTTGGAGAGCAGGTAGGGGAGGCAGCCCGCATGGGGGAGGGCGATCCGCTGGTCCAGCAGGTTGACCACGCATCCGGCGGTTTGCCGTGCGGATGTGTGGGCGGCCAGCCGTTGGGTCAGCCGGATCGGGGCCAGGGTGTTGAGCCGCCACAGCGCGTCAAACGCCTCGGGGGTGGCGTCCGCGAGGGATTGGCGCTCGAAACACGCGGCGTTGTTCACCACGGCATCGATGCCGCCGGCCTCGGCGAGGGCCGCGTCAAACACGGCATCCGCCCCGCCGGGGGGCTGAAGGTCGCCCCGCACACGCCACGCTTGGACACCTTGCGCACGGAGTTCGTCGCGCAGGGCGTCTGCCGCACGGATCGAGTGGTGGGCGTGAAGCACCACGTTCCAGCCCGCGCGGGCGAGTTCACGCGCGAGGGCTTCTCCGATCCGGCGTGCGGCGCCGGTGATGAGCACGGTGCGGTTCATGGTAATCGTTCGGAACGAAAGGTTGCTTATTGACAAGCGATAAGCCGCATCATACCTTAACCCGCAATGCGACGTCATGCACAAAACGTGAATCTGAGGGTCGCCGAGCGCGATTTCAAGTATTACATTTTCGATTGGGACAACAACATCCTGCACATGCCCACGCGCATCCATCTGGAGAAGCGCATGCCGGACGGCTCATGGCAGCCGCACAGCGTTTCGACAGCGGCGTTTGCCGTGCTGCGGAAGGATCCGGAGCGCTACCGTCCGCCCGGAGGGGTGTGGCCGCGCGCGTTTGTGGAGTTTCAGGATGCGCACGGCGAAGGCGAAAGCCGGTTCTTGCGCGACACGCGGGATGCGTTGCGGCGCGTTCTTTCCGGAGAGATCAAGCCCGGGCCGAGTTTCGAGACGTTGCGGGAGACGTTGCGGGAGGGGCGCCTTTTCGCGATCGTGACCGCACGCGGCCATGAGCCTGATTCGATCCGCAAAGCGGTACAGTTGTTCATCGACATGGTGCTGACACACGAAGAGCGGCAAGAGATGATGGCGAACCTGCGCGGGTACCGCGCCTGTTTCGATGGGCTGACCACTTTCGGTACGGATGAGGAGGAATTGGAATACTACCTTTCCCTGAACCGGTATCATGCGGTCACCCATCCCGGGTTCCTGCAATGGATGTCTGCTGAAGAGGGGGACGCCGGGGAAGCCGACACCGCGAGCGCCAAGCAGTTCGCGATCCGCGATTTTGTCGAACATGTGTTCCGGTTGTTGTCGCGTACGGGCGCCGAATCCCTGCGTCGTCCGATCAGCGTGGGGTTTTCCGATGACGACCCGGAGAACGTGGCGGCGGTTGAACGGTACATTCAGGAGGAGTTGTCGCGCCGCTTTCCCGCGATCAAATTCTGCGTGTACGACACTTCGGATCCGGCACTGAAAGACGGGCGGAAGGTGACGGTCGCCGGACAGTTGGATTTCGGGTTCTGACCGCGCTCCCGACTGGGCTTCATGCAAAACACGCTCCCCGCCCGCAACGACGGATCAGTCAGATCAGTCGCTCCGCCAAACAATCCAAACGTCGCAGGTTGAAGTACGCGAAAACGGGAACGAGGACGGCGAAGCGATCCCGATAGGGATAAACCAGAAACCTGAAGTCCGGAACCAGAAACCGAGTTGCGGGCGAGGGCGCCCGCGCTCCCGACTTTTCCCCATCTTGATTTCATGAAGGGTCATATGTTTCATGGTACGGATGTTTACAGGCCTTTACCCCCAAAAGGATGCAACTCCGCTCGTGTCACGGGTGACCGCTGATTGACACAGCCGCCGCAGTCTGCGACACTGTACACCCATCATGAAACCCCAACAGACCGTTCTTTTTCTTGGCGACGGCATGGCCGACGAACCGATCGGCGAACTGAATGGGCGTACCCCGCTTCAAGTCGCCCGCATCCCGAACATGGACACTATTGCCCGGAACGGGCGCAGCGGCACGATGCTCACCCTGCCCGCAGGATTCCCGACCTCCAGCGATGTGGCCAACATGTCGGTGCTCGGGTGCGACCTCGCCACGGAGTTGTGCGGCCGCGGACCGCTCGAGGCCGCCAGCCAGGGTATTGCGCTCGGACCCGATGACATCGCCTTTCGCATGAACCTTGTCACCGTGGATGCGGAGGGCATCCTGCGCGATTTCTCCGGCGGACACATCGCTCAGGCGGATGCGGTCGAGTCCATCCGATTGCTCAACGAGCAGTTGGGCGGTGAGGCGGTCCGTTTTTATCCCGGTGTCAGCTATCGTAATCTGTTGATCCTTTCCGGTCCGCAGTTCAGCGCCAACATCTCGTATGACAAACCTGATGACCAGCACGGGCAACCGGTCGCCAAGCACCTGCCGCGCACCAAGTCCGAAGAAGGGCGATTCACGGCCGCGCTGTTGCGCGACCTGATCGCCCGCGCGGCCGAAGTGCTTCAGGGCCGTACGGCGAATGGCATCTGGCCGTGGAGCGGCGGCAAGGCCGGTGCGATCCATAATTTCTGCGAACGGTACGGGGTCCGCGCCGCGGTGATCTCTGCCGTGGATGTGATCAACGGGCTCGGACGCTGTCTTGGAATGGATGTGCTCCCCGTTCCCGGTGCGACGGGGTATATCGACACGAACTATGAGGGCAAGGCCGATGCCGCGCTCAAGGCGCTCGCGGACGGGTATGATTTCGTCTATGTGCATGTCGAGGCCATCGACGAGGTTTCGCACGCGCGCGACCTCCAACTGAAAATCAAGACGATCGAGGATTTCGACCGGCGGCTCGTGGGGCGGGTCATGGCCGGCGCGGGTGACCGGGTCGCGTACTGCGTGTTGCCGGATCATCCGGTGCCGGTCGCGACCGGAAAACATACGCGCGACCCGGTGCCGGTCGCGGTGTGGCAGCCCGGCGTGAAGCCGGACGCGGTTGCGGTTTTCGACGAGGTTGCCGCGCGGCGTGGCGCGTTGAAGCATCTGAAGGGTGCGGACCTCATGAACCTGCTGTTGCGCGCGACGGACCCGCAGTCCTGAGGGGAAAGTTGGGCAAAGCTGGCGGAAATCCTGACGCGTTTTATATCTGTGTAATCCTAAAAAGAGCAGTTGAACCTTCAACTCTCTTTGGTTTCAAGGTTTCTGGGTTTCAGGGTTTCTGGTTTCATGGTTTCATCCAAATCGGGGTCGGGATCGGGATCGCTATCGGTATCGGGATCGCTATCGGTATCGGTATCGGGAACGTCGACCCGCGACCCGCGACATTCGACCCGCGACGATCGACAGGGACCAAGGGTTCAAAAAGAGCGTCTGGCGCACCGCAAAACCCAATGTTTGCGGGGCTTTGCTAGAATTCTACCCGTTCAACTGCTCCTTTTAGGGTTAATCCTGTAATCCTGTCAATTTATTCTAAAAAGAGCAGTTGAACCTTCAACTCTCTTTGGTTTCAAGGTTTCTGGTTTCACGGTTTCATCCAAATCGGGGTCGGTATCGGTATCGGTATCGGGATCGCTATCGGGATCGGGAACGTCGACCCGCGACCCGCGACATTCGACCCGCGACGATCGACAGGGACCAAGAGTTCAAAAAGAGCGTCTGGCGCACCGCAAAACCCAATGTTTGCGGGGCTTTGCTAGAATTCTACCCGTTCAACTGCTCCTTTTAGGGTTAATCCTGTAATCCTGTCAATTTATCCTAAAAAGAGCAGTTGAACCTTCAACTCTCTTTGGTTTCACGGTTTCATCCAAATCGGGGTCGGGATCGGGATCGGGATCGGTATCGGGATCGCTATCGGTATCGGTATCGGGAACGTCGACCCGCGATCCGCGACATTCGACCCGCGACGATCGACAGGGACCAAGAGTTCAAAAAGAGCGTCGGGCGCACCGCAAAACCCAATGTTTGCGGGGCTTTGCTGGAATTCTACCCGTTCAACTGCTCCTTTTAGGGTAATCTGTGGATCAGGTTGTCCCAGCGTTTGTGCCTGCTCTGCGGGCGGCGGGCTTATCCCTCCATACTGCGCACCGGGCGCGAGGGTTCGTCAAAGGCATCCTCCATCTCCGCCCAAACCAACCCCATCCGGATCGTCACCCATGTCATGAGCGTGGACGCAAGGATCGCCGTCACCCCCATCAGGTATCCCGGCACGCCGAAGCTCAGGGTCACAAAAAGCGTGCAGACCAGCGTGGCCAGATTGACCGCCTGTCCGGCCAGAATCGCATTCGGCCGCTTACGCCAAGCCGCCAACCCCTCGGCATGTCCGCGCAACGACTGGATCACCGGCAGAACCGACATGTACAGCATGGCGCGCATGGCGAGCGGAATGTCACACGCCGGCACATTCTGGACCTTCCCGAAATACCACTGCGCCACAGCCGGGATTTGTCCGATGAGAGGGAATAACGCCAACATGCAGCCTGCGGCCAGCGCAAACCGGAAGACCGAGTTGTCATGCCGGTCACGCGGCGGAAAGGCCAGCACCACCGCCTGCATGCGCAATGCGGCGAACCCCACCGGATTGACGATCCCGATGGTGACATAGTGAATCGGCAGCATGCGCGCGGGTTCCGCCGCGCGCGAGATAAACGCGCCGATCATGAAGCCCGCCATGGCCAGCAGCACCCCGCCGAACGAGAGCGGGACCGTAAACAGGAACTGCGTCCGGGAATCCTCCGGCTGCCCGGCGGACGGTTCCAATCTGCGGATATACGGTTTCGCCATCCAGTTGATCAGCCCGTATTCCGCCATCACCGGCCCGGTCATGGCCAGAACCCCCATCTCATGTCCCACCCAGCCTAGTCGCACGAACAGTGGCGACAGGCATGCCGTCAGTACGATCCGGCACAGGGTTCCCCAGTTCGCCACGATACTCGCGCGCGCGTTGTAAAGCGCCACCAACCCCGGAATGCGCAGCAGGAAAAGGCAGTGCAGCGGGATACTGTAGAACAGGACCGCGCGGGCCGTGCCGGCCATCGCCGGATCCAGCCCCAGAATCTCCCGGAAAACAAAGGTGTCGAACGGATGCACGCATGTCAGCGCTTGCAGCGTCAGCAGCACGCAACAGAACGCGAAGTTGATGCGCGTGAAGGTGCGGAACCCTTCCATCGTCCTTCCGAACACCATCCCGGTGGTCAGCAGGCCGCTGCCCAACGCGCCGATCACAAACATCACCGCCTGCCCCTGCGCGAATGCGGCCAGTTCCACGACCCCATGTTCGCCGTGCGACACGATCGCCGCGACCAGCGGATAGGTCAGGCTCTGCGAGACCGCCTGAAGTAAAAGCGGGATGTAGAATGTGGTGGCCCGCCACGGTGTGTAGTCGGATCGGGTCGCAGCCTGCTCGGATGTCCGCATGGATTCATATCTTACCATGCCCGCCCCGGAAATCCAATGCTCATCGAACCAAGGGGATGTGCCTCTCGGAACGATTCGCCAAAATGGGTATGCCCCGGTTCTGTTTCTTTCTGTTATACTGGCGAGCATCCGAAACGATGAAAATCCTGATCACAGCAGGCCCCACACGCGAGCACCTCGACCCCGTGCGTTTTCTCAGCAACCGGTCGAGCGGCAGGATGGGCTTCGCCCTTGCGCGGGCTGCAGCGGAACGCGGGCATGAGGTCACCCTGATCGCCGGACCGGTCGCGTTGCCCACCCCGACCGGAGTGACCCGCACGGATGTGGTCAGCGCGCGCGAGATGCTCGCTGCTGTGGAGCGGCTTCTGCCCGCGCACGACGCGCTGGTGATGTCTGCGGCCGTGGCGGATTGGCGTCCCAAACGGAACAGCCCCGCGAAACTCAAGAAAGCCGCCATGACGCCGGTGCTCGAACTGGAACCGAATCCGGATATCCTCGCGGCAGTGCGCGACCTCAAAGGGAAACGACTCTTTGTCGGATTCGCGGCTGAAACCGGCGACCCTTTGGGCGAAGCCCGGCGCAAACTGGAAGCCAAAGGGCTGGATCTGATTGTGGCCAATGACGTGACCTTGCCGGATGCAGGGTTCGAGGTTGAAACCAACCGCGTCACACTGATCGCGAAAAACGCCGCGCCGGTTCCCTTGCCGCTTCTGAGCAAATATGAGGTCGGCCTGCGGATCGTTACGTGGCTGGAATCGGCCTGCTCCCTGTAACCCGGTTGGGACGCCTCCGATTTGGATGATCGGTCTGAGCCGGCAACCCGAAACAAACCGGGGTCTCGCGACGGTTTGCCCTGATGGAGCAAGTGTGCTATACTTGGCAGACCATTTTGAGGGAGAAGCAACAGCAGGGGGGGCATGGACGCGCTTTCGCTATATGATCTGATGTTGACGATCCGCTTCTTCGAGGAAGCGATTGAGCGCCTGTTTCTGGAAGGGCGCATCATGGGTACGGCGCACACCTGCATCGGGCAGGAGGCGGTGGCGGTGGGGGTGGCTGCCGCGCTGGAGCCGTGCGACGCCCTGACCACGACCCACCGCGGGCACGGACATTTTCTGGCGCGCGGTGCGGATCCCGGTCGGGCCTTGGCCGAACTCTTCGGCCGCGCCGTCGGATATTCGCGCGGCCTCGGCGGCAGCCAGATGATGATGGACGTGTCGCGGGGGTTCTACGGTGCGAACGGCATTACCGGCGGCAGCATCCCATTCGCCACCGGGCTCGCGCTCGAAGCGCAATACCGCAAGACGGGACGGGTGACGGCCTGCCTTTTCGGGGACGGCGCCTCCAATCAGGGCGTGTTTCACGAGTCGCTGAACCTCGCGGCGCTGTGGAAGTTGCCGGTGCTGTATATTGTGGAGAACAACGGCTACGCGATGTCAACCGCCACGGCGCGCGGGCTTGCGGATCCCTGTGTGGCGGGCCGCGCGGCGGCCTACGGTATACCCGGCGAACGGGTGGACGGGAACGACGTGCTGGCGGTGCGCGACATCGTGGCGCGTCATGCGGCGCGGGCGCGCGCCGGCAAGGGGCCGTCCCTGATCGAGTGCGTTACCTACCGGCTTTCGGGCCATTCGCGCGGGGATCCGCGCGTGTACCGCAGCCGGGAGGAAGAGGCCCAGGCCTGGAGTCGTGATCCGATCCGTCTTTTCGAAGCGCGTCTGCTTGCGGAGGGGGTGCTCGGGGAGGCGGACGTTGCCGCGCGGCACGAGGCCGCGCAGCAGCGCATCGAAACGGCAATCGCCTTTTGCGAGGCGGCGGAACTACCGGATCCGGAGATTCTGGGCGAACCGGTTTTTGCCTGACAGAGAGGAGGTGTGTGCTGCCTATGCGAACCGTCACGTTCACCCAGATTTTGCGCGAGACGTTGGCCGCCGAGATGCGGCGTGACGCCTCGGTGATCCTGATCGGCGAGGATATCGGCGTATACGGCGGTTCCTTCGGCGTCACGCGCGGTCTACTCGATGAGTTCGGGCCCGAGCGCGTGCGAGACACGCCGATCTCCGAACAGGCGATCACCGGGGTCGCGATCGGTGCCGCGGCCGCGGGCCTGCGTCCGGTGCTTGAGATCATGTTCATGGATTTCATCACGCTGGCGGTGGACCAGCTCGTGAACATGGCCGCCAAACTCTATCCGATCTACGGGGTTCGCTGTCCGCTGGTGGTTCGCACGCCGCCCGGCGCGGGGCGGGGGTATGGCGCGACGCATTCGCAATCTCTCGAACGGCTGTTCACCGGTGTGCCCGGCATCAAAATCGTGGCGCCCTCTGACGCGACGGACGCGGCGGGACTGTTGCAGACCGCGATCCGGGACGACAACCCGGTGTTGTTCCTCGAGCACAAGTTGCTGTATCCGCAGCGGTTTGAAATGGAGGACGGGCTGCCGCCGCCGATCCCCTTCGGCACGTCGCGGTTCGTGCGCGAGGGCACGGACGTCACGCTGGTGGCGTGGTCGTACATGACGCAGGTGGCGCGGCAGGCTGCGGCGGCGTTGGCTGAAGAGGGGATCGAGGCGGAGGTGGTGGATCTGCGCACCCTTAATCCGCTTGACCTCGGCATCGCGGTCGAATCGGCGCAGAACACGGGCCGCGTGATCCTTGTGGAAGAAGGCCCCCAAACCGGCGGGTTCGCGGCCGAGATTGCGGCGCGACTGGCTGAGCGGGCGCACGGCGCGTTGACGTGCCCCGTGCGGCGTCTGGCCGCGCCGGACTGGCCGGTGCCCTCAGCCAAGAATCTCGAAGCGGTCTGGATGCCGTCCGCAGACGCGATTGCCGCTCTGGCTCGTAGCATGGTCGACGCATGATGAAGGAAAAACACGCTTACAATGAAAACGTGCCTATGCCCGTGAAAAAACAAAAAAAAGGATCTTATATCGAACCGGGTACGGTTTTTCCGCATCGCAAACGCTACACCTGTATTGACTTGTTTGCCGGATGCGGCGGGTTGTCGCTTGGTCTTGAACAGGCGGGTTTCACTCCGATCTTGTTTAGCGAAATCAACCTCAATGCCGCCGAAACCTACATGGCAAACCGCAAGGGCAAGGAAATCATTCCTGTTGGGGACGTGTATAGTCTGACCGATGCCAATCTTGCGGTTCTAAAATCCTATTGGAGGTTACATCGTGGAATCGATGATGTTGATTTGGTTTGTGGCGGCCCGCCTTGTCAAGGATTCAGCGGAATCGGGCATCGGCGCACATTCCGTCTCGAAAAAAAAGACATTCCGTCGAATCATTTGTTTCAGGAGATGATTCGTGTCATCAGCGCTGTCCGGCCCAAAATCTTTCTTTTTGAGAATGTCAAAGGATTACTTGTTTCAAAATGGTCTGCAGAGGGAAGAAACGGAGAAATTTTCAAGCAAGTGCACAGTGAGTTCTCACGGATCCCAGGGTATTCCGTCCGCTATGAACTTGTTCATGCCAAGGATTATGGTGTTCCGCAAAATCGCCCCCGTGTGCTGATGGTCGGTTTGCGGCAGGATGTCTTTTGGAAATCGGAACAGATGTCGTTCTCTCTTTCAAGAGAAGTAGATCTAGCCGAATATGATTCAGGGCGGCTTGAGTTACCCAAACCAAGCGCGATCGCGCACGGATTTTTGCCTAAATCGTCAGGAATCCCCCCGACAATGTGCGAATTGCTTTCGGACTTGGAAGACCCCAATTATTTCTCAAAAACGGAAACGGACTCGTATCCGTCTGAGCCTCAAAACGAATTTCAAAAGATGTTGCGAACGCTTCCCAATGGAAAAACGTTGGGGAGGGGAGATGCGTTGACCGAACAGGAATATTCAAAACATAGACCTGAAATACGAAAGAAATTTGAATATATGATTGCGAACAACGGAGAAATCCCCGCAGCGATGCGGACCAAGAAATTCGCTCAACGCGTGTTGCCGAAAACATGGCCTGACAATGGGCCGAACATCACGGCTTGTTCTTTGCCAGAAGATTATGTGCATTATTGCCAACCGAGAGGGCCAACCGTTCGTGAATGGGCAAGAATCCAGACTTTCCCGGATTGGTATATCTTCACGGGGCCACGGACGACCGGGGGACGTCGACGTGCTGGGGATCCGTCGCTTGGCATCTGGACGCGCGATGTTCCACGCTACACGCAAATCGGTAACGCAGTTCCCGTGTTGCTCGCACAGAAGGTCGGAGAACATCTGGTAAAGCTGCTTAATCGGGAGGTTATCCCGTCATGATGAATATGCGTCCACTTACTGCGAAAGAGTCGCAGAACCTTGCCGTTCTCAATGCAGCCGGAATAGAAAGTGTTCCGCTTTTCCTGACCGCGACGGGATATCGTAAGGCGATTTGCGATGCGACGGACCCCATGCGGGCGTTTCTGCTCAAGCATTCGATCCATGATTATTCCACACAGAGACAAGGGCCGGACAACAAAGTCATCCGACAAGTTCACTTCCTTGCCGAGAACGGCCTACGTTTCATGGATATGGCATTCTATCGTCCTGTGACCAAGAAAGGCGATCCGAGATTTTGGGTGTACGGATGGAAAGCGTTTGTGGATGCGGACAATGTGCTTGCGTTCTTTTTCGATAACGGTTCGCTCTGTATTGCCAATCTGTCGACCGTGAATCTGGCTGCCCCTGCGATCAACACATGGTTAACCCGCCGCATTCAGCAAAGCGAACGCATCTCGAAGGAACTCCTGTCGAGACTGTGCGAGCTTGCCCGTAGACCGCTCCCTGCGACTTGCTCGGGTGACACCGCCATCGGGCGTGCCGTTGAAGCCGCGTTGGGCATTCCCATCAACTCCAGCGGGAATCCTGATTATAAAGGTATTGAACTCAAGGCCAAACGCGAGCGGACATCAGCAAAGCGCAATGGCCTTTTCACTTGCGTTCCAGACTGGACTTTAAGCCACATTAAGGACTTCAAAACTTTTTTGGATCGCTTCGGATACCAGCGCGGCGATGACTTCAAACTTTATTGCACCGTCTCCACGAAAGCGCCAAATCCGCAAGGGTTGTTACTCTCGCTTGGGGACGCGGACCGCTTCCTGTGGGAAAACGTCCGAAAGAACGGTAGTGACGAACGCTTGATGGTCTGGCCTCTTTCCAAACTTGAAGACCGCCTGACTACCAAACATAAAGAGACCTTTTGGATCAAGGCTGATTCCGTCCGCGACAACTCGGGACGTGAATTCTTTTACCTCAAATCCGTAACGCATACGCGCAACCCCAATGTTCCGCAGTTCTCGCGGCTTTTATCCGACGGTAGTATCACGCTAGACCACCTAATCAAACGTACCCCTTCGGGTGGGGTAAAAGAAAAAGGCCCGCAGTTCAAACTTGCGCCGGATAAGTTTTCCGAACTCTTCCTTGGCGAACCCAAACGCTACAGACTAGCGGAATAACGATGAACGCCTTGCGAGAAAGATTTTGTCGATGATTTTTGCTTTATTTTTCAACCCAACAAGAAGCAACTTGACGTTTAGGCCGCAACAAAGGACGGTAACCCGTTATCTGGCATATGTGTAATCCTATGCTCTACTCCCTCATCACGCTTTCCTACAATAAGTTGGCCTGTACGCGGCGCTGTCTGGAGGCGCTGGTGCGCCATACGCGTTCCGTCGTGCCGTGGGAACTGATCGTGGTGGATAACGGCTCGACCGACGGCAGCCGGGAGTGGTGTGAAACCGGGCTGATCGAATTGGGGGCGGCTTGCGGGGTGGCGGTTACCGTGTTGCGGAACCACGGGCGCAACAACTGTTCGGCCGCGCGCAATCTAGGGGTGGCGGCGGCACGCGGCAGCCATCTGGTTTTTGTGGACAACGATGTCGCGCCGCGCACGCGGCATTGGCTGGATATCCTGCGGGGGGTGCTGGAGAGCGAACCGCAGGCGGGCATGGCCGGTGCGAAACTCGTCTATCCCTGGCCGCCGTATGCGATCCAATGCGCGGGGGTCGGCATTTCGCAACGGGGGCATGTCTGTTTTCTCGGGCGGGGCGAGTCGCGGGAGGACGCGCGTTACACGGTGCGGCGTGAAGTGCAGTGCCTGATCAGCGCCTGCCTGATGATCCCGGCGGCGCTGCTCCGCGAACACGGCGGCTTCGACGAGGCGTTCCATCCCGTGCAGTTCGAGGATTTCGATCTGGTCTACCGGTTGCGCGAGGCCGGGCATCGCGCCTTTGTGGAGCCTGCGGCGGAGATGTACCATTTCGAGAGCGTCACCACGCAAGGCACGCCCACGGTGCGCAATGCGGCGGCGGTGGTGCGAAACGGGATGCTCTTCCAGAAACGCTGGCGGCACCGGTTCGAGCAAGAGGAAGGCCCTCCGGAGGAAGCGTGCCGCTGGCGCCGGATCGAACCGAAGCCCTTTGACGAGATCGTTGACCCGCCGCTATTCTAATAAAAAAGAGCAGTTGAATTTTCAACTGCTCTTTTTTTAGGTTCAGCGGTCGAATTGCGCGTCGAACGCGATCGCGCTGGGCGGGAAGTCCACGCCTTTGACAAAGTCGCAGGACTCCTGGGCACCGTGGCAGCGGTCCATGCGGGAATCCTCCCACTCGACCGAGAGCGGACCCTGATAGCCGATGTCGTTCAGCGCCACGATGATGTCCTCGAAGTTGATATCACCGTGCCCGAGCGAGCGGAAATCCCAGAAGCGGCGCGGGTCCGCGAACTCGGTGTGTCCGCCGAAAACGCCGACCGTGCCGTCGCCGTGGCCCCACCACGCGTCCTTCATGTGGACGTGGAAGATCCGGTCCGGGAAGGTGCGGATGAACTTCACGTAATCCACACCCTGATAGCCGAGGTGGGAGGGGTCGAAGTTGAACCCGAAGGCCGGATGGCCGTCCAAAGCCTCCAGCGCGCGCTGCGCCGACGCGATGTCAAAGGCGATTTCGGTCGGGTGCACCTCGAGGGCGAACCGGATGCCGTTGTCCGCGAAGACATCGAGAATCGGTTTCCAGGTTTTGGCGAACTCCCTATAACCGCTCTCGATCTGGCCCGGCAGACAGGGCGGGAACGAGTAGAGCAGGTGCCAGATCGGGGAGCCGGTGAAGCCGTTCACCACGGTCACGCCCATATTACGGGCGGCCTTGGCCGCTTTTTTCTGCATGTCGATTGCCCATTTGCGGGCGGCTTTGGGGTCGTTACGCACCTTGGCGGGCGCGAATGCGTAATGGCGGGCGTCGATCGGGTCGCAGACCAACTGTCCGGAAAGATGGTTCGAGATGGCCCAGCATCCCAACCCGTATTTCTCCATCAGACCCCGTTTCTCATCGCAGTAGGTTTTACTTCGGGAGGCCTGGTCGAGGTCGATGTGGTCGCCCCAGGTGCACACTTCGAGTCCTTCATATCCGAATCCGGACATCAGCTCGCAAACTTTTTCAAACGGCATATCCGCCCATTGCCCGGTGAAGATCGTTACAGGTCTTGCCATAATCGGAATACTCCTTTCGCGTTGCCGCGGAGCGGACGCGCCGATTGGCACAGCACCCGGCAACAGAGGTTATGCGGGTAACCATACCGCAGGCGGCGGCAACGATCAAGAGCAATCCGGCGGATATATGCAAAAAGTTAGAATTGGGGCTTGACCCGTTCCAGCGGATCGTGGAAACTATCGACACTGCTTCATTGTAGCACCATTTAAACGTTTGTCCCACGGGAAAGAACGCGAGATGCTCAACAAGTTGTTGTCTTTTTTTTCAAGTGATATCGGGATTGATCTAGGTACTGCCAACACGCTGGTTTATGTCAAAGACCGCGGGGTTGTGATCCGGGAGCCCTCTGTGGTGGCGATCCAGGAGGGGACCAAGCGGATTCTGGCGGTAGGCGAGGAGGCCAAGCGCATGCTGGGCCGCACGCCGGCTAACATCGTTGCGATCCGTCCGATGCAATCGGGGGTGATCGCCGACTTCGACATCACCGAGGCGATGATCCGGTATTTCATCCGCAAGGTGCATGTGGCCAAGGTGGTGAAGCCGAGGGTGATTGTGGCCGTGCCGAGCAACATCACAGAGGTGGAGAAGCGCGCCGTGCAGGAATCGGCGCGGCATGCGGGCGCACGCGAGGTTTTTCTGATTGAGGAGCCGATGGCCGCGGCCATCGGTGTCGGGCTGCCGGTTTCGGAACCGGCAGGCAACATGATCGTGGATATCGGCGGCGGAACATGCGAGGTCGCGCTGATCTCGCTGGCCGGCATCGTTTATGCGCGGAGTGTGCGAGTTGGCGGTGACGCCATGGACGAATGTATCGTCCAGTACATGCGGAGAGTTTACAATCTGATGATTGGAGAGCGGACCGCGGAGGAGATCAAAATCACGATTGGTTCGGCTTATCCTTTAGGTGAGGAGAGCACACTGGAGGTCAAGGGCCGCGATCTGGTGGCCGGGCTTCCCAAGACTTTAACGGTCACGTCGGAAGAGATTCGAGACGCCCTGCAGGAGCCGGTGTCCTCGATTGTCGACACCATCCGGATCACGCTGGAGAAGTGTCCCCCTGAGTTGTCGGCGGATCTCGTGGACCGTGGTCTGGTGCTGGCCGGTGGTGGCGCGATGCTACGGGGGCTTGACAAGCTGATCGCGTCGCAGACAGGATTGCCCGTCACGCTGGCCGATGACCCGCTGAGCGCGGTCGCGGAAGGCACGGGAGTGGTGTTAAACGAGCTGAATTTCCTGGCGAAAACCAAGTTGGGACGTTGATCTGACTTCGGCTGCTTTCTGGTCTCTGCCTGCCCGGCAAAACGGGGGGTGACCGGAAATGAAGCAAACGAAATTGTGGGTCGGACTGTTGGCGGTGACGCTCGCGGCGCTGGTTTTTTGGCGCACGGGCGCGCATGATTTTGTCCGCGAAGCCCTCTATCCCTATCAAAAAGCCTGCGTCTGGTTCGAGCGTGCCGTATGGTTGCGCGCGCGCGCCATGTTTTCGCGCTCCCGGCTGGCGGCCCGGAACGCCATGCTGGAGCGCGACGTGGCGCGTCTGCGGATGGTGGCGGACGATGTCGAGGCGCTGGAGGCGGAGACCCGCAGGTTGCGCGCGCTGCTCGACTTCGTGCCGCCGGTGCCTTGTCGTTGGCTGGCCGCCCCCATCCTTTCGCGAGGCGGCACCTCGGCGGTCTGGCAACAGGTGCGGCTTGGCAAAGGATCGCTCCACGGGGTACGCAAAGGTGCGCCGGTTGTGGTGCCGGACGGTGTGGTGGGGCGGGTGATGGATGTCTCGCTGCATACCAGCGACGTGATGCTGATCACGGACCCCAACAGCCGTGTGGCGTGTGAGCTCGAAACGCCCGGCGAGGGGGTGGGGGTGGTGCGCGGGATCCTGTACGGCGGAGGGTCTGTGCCTGCGGCCGGTCCCGAACTCACATTGCTGTATGTGGTGGAGCCGTTGCGGTTGCGGTATCTGGCGCGGGATTTTGAGCCGTCCCCCCACACGCGGGTGGTGACCTCCGGTTTGGGCCAGACCTTCCCGAAGGGGCTCACGGTCGGGTTTCTGCTGGACAGCTGGATCGAGCCGAACGCGCTGTCGCGTGAGGCCGCAGTCATGCCGGCAGTGGATTTTGCGGCATTGGACGAGGTGTTTGTGCTTTCCCCGGGAGGTACGCATGCGCCTTGACACGGATCTGTTCCGGATCTTCTTCGCGCTCGGTGTGGCCGCGCTGCTGCAAGAGATGTTCCCCGTGATTCCCCTCGTTCCCGCGAAACCCGGGTTTTTGACTGCGGTGGCGTTGTATTACGCGCTCACCCGGCCATGGCCCGTGGCGCTGACCGCGCTGACGTGGGCGGGCGCGCTGACCGATCTGCAGGACGGGCTGCCGCTGTTCTGCACGATCGGATTTTTGCTGGTCGCGTACGGTGCGGTCCGGCTGATGCAGCGGCTGTTTCTGACTGCGACCGTGGCGCATGGCGCGGTGCTGGTGGCAGGGATGGCGGCGGCGCAGACGTTGTGGACGCGATTGTGTGTTGGTGTCGGCGGTTGGTCCCTCCTGTGGCAGACGTTAGCGGCAGCCGGGTATGCGGCTCATGCGGGACTGGTTGCGGGGGGGCTGGGATTCGGTTTTTGCGGTCTGCTGGACCGCGTCTCAGGAAGCGAAAGACCGGTGAAAGAGGACAATGGAATCGGGTGGACAGAAACAGACCAGTAGCTGGCGTATCGCATTGCTGGCATTGGTGTTCGCGGCGGGTGTCGCGGTCCTGGGTTCCGGGTTGTACCGGGTGCAGGTGGTGCAGAACCCGTCTTTTTCGCGGGACCAACTCCGCCAGAGTGTGCGGCGCGTGCAGGAACCGGGGTTGCGCGGCCGGATTTTCGACCGGAACGGCATCTGCCTGGCCGAGAACCGCGCCAGTTACTGCATCGCCTTTTATGTCGAGGAGTTGCGGAAACGCGGCCCGTGGATCCGGACCATCGATGCGGTGAATACGGAGATCGACCGGCTCGCGGCAGTGTTGGGGGTCCCCCGCGTGATCTCGGTTGCGGCGGTTTCGAATCATGTGATCAACAGCCGGTATATGCCGTTGCTGGCGTGGCGCGATGTGGGGCAGGAAATTCTGGCCCGCTGGGCTGAGACTCAGGAAGTGTTCCCGGGGGTGGACGTGTATGTGCAGCCGGAGCGATCCTATCCCCAGGGGGCGCTGGCCGCGCATGTGCTGGGTTACGTCAAGCGCGATATGCCGTTGCCGTTGCCCGGCGAGCGCGTTCACTTCTTCCTGCCGGAAATGTTCGGCGCGAACGGAGTCGAGCGGCAGTACAACGCGTTGCTCACCGGGCGCTCTGGCGGCAAGCTGATCCGCGTGGACGCCCGCGGGTATAAGCATGCGGTGTATCAAGGCGAGGAGGCGGTGGCGGGGCAGGACCTCCATCTGACACTTGATGTGCGGATCCAGCGCACACTGGAGCAGGCCCTGCGCGGTCTGCGGGGGGCGGGGGTTGTACTCGATCCCCGCAACGGCGAAGTGCTGGCCATGGCGAGCGCGCCCGCATACGATGCGAACGCGTTTGCGCCGTATATTTCCACAGGACTTTGGAGGAGCCTGAACACGGATCCGCATTTGCCTCTGTTCAACCGTGCGCTGCAGGGCGGATACGCGCCGGGAAGCACATTCAAACCGGTTACCGCCATCGCGGCCCTGATCCACGGTGCGGTGGAGCCTGAGACGCTCCACACCTGCACGGGCGTGTTCGAACTGGGAACCATGCGGCTGCATTGCTGGAACACCTACGGCCACGGCGCGATCGCGCTGCGCAAGGCGATCGAACAATCGTGCAACAGCTATTTCTGCCACATCGGATATACGGTCGGCTATGAGGCCATCCGCACCGAAGCCGCCAAACTGGGGCTGGGACAGCCGACCGGAATCGATCTGCCCTCCGAGAACCGCGGACTGCTGCCGACCGACGAGTGGAAGCGGAAGCAACTCAAGGACCGGTGGCGGCCCGGCGACACCTGCCATATCGCCATCGGGCAGGGTTTGCTGATCACCACGCCGTTGCAGATGGCGCTCCTCACCGCGACTTTCGCGAACTACGGCAAGCTTTGCCGACCGCATGTCGCGCGGCACGCGCCGGAATCGGTGCGGGACATGGGATGGCCTGCTGACGCGCTGAAGTGGGTGCGCACGGGGATGCGGGATGTGGCGGAACTCGGTACGGGACGGCGTGTCCGGGTGCGGGGGCTCGAAGTCGCCGCCAAGACCGGCACGGCCGAGTTTGACGCGGGAGGCGTGCGGCGCAAGAACACCTGGGTCACGGCCTTCGCGCCCTTCGAGCAGCCCACTGTGGCGATGGCGGTCATGGTGGAGGACGGTGAATCCGGCGGCCTGACCGTGGCACCGATCGTGCGTGAGGTTCTGGTGTCCATCTTCGGGGAGGCGCCGCCGGAGGATGCGGCGGCGGAACCGGCGGCAATGCCGGATGTGAGGGGGGACTGACATGCTTAAACAGATCCTGCTGCGGTTCCAACGCCTGAACCCTCTGCTCCTCACCTGCATGATCGCGCTGATCGTCATCGGCGTGGCGTTCGTGTACAGCGCTTGTTCGATCCGGGAGGATCCGGAACTCCGGATGCTCTACCTGCGGCACGCGAAGATCGGCTGTGTGGGGCTGGTCGTGTATCTGGCGCTCGCCGCCTGCCCGTTCGCCACGCTTCTGCATTGGCGTTGGGTGGCGTATGGCGCCTGTCTGGTCATGCTGATCCTGGTGCCGTTTATCGGCGAGACCACGATGGGCGGTCGGCGCTGGCTGTTCGGTATCCAGCCGTCCGAGCCCGCCAAGGTGGCGATCATTCTGGTGCTCGCCCAACTCTATGGACATCCGGACGCGAAGCGGGGGGTGGGCGCTTTTCTGGTGACGCTGCTCGTGGTGGGCATCCCGGCGGTGCTCATCCTGCTGCAGCCCGATCTCGGAACCGCGATGGTTCTGGTGCCGACCGTGCTCGCGATGCTGTTCGCGGCAAATGTGGCACCGCGTTGGGTCTGGTCCTGCGTGTTGATCGGGGGGGTCGCAGTCGGACTGTTGCTCGGCATGATTTACGCTGCGGAAAAGGCCGACCTCACGCCGGAGAAGCGCGAGGCCCTAATCGCGGCGACGCATCTAAAGCCGCATCAGGTCCGGCGTCTGCAAGTCTTCCTGTTTCCGGATAAGGACGTGCTGAGCAGCGGCTATAACCGGCGGCAGTCCGAGATGGCGGTCGGGTCCGGCGGCATGCGCGGCAAAGGGTATCTGAAAGGCGAGCAGTATATGCTGGGTTATCTGCCGCCGTCGGTTTCGTCCAATGATTTCATTTTCGCGGTATTGGCCGAAGAGGCCGGTTTCGTGGGTTCGTTGACGGTTCTGCTCCTGTTTCTGGGCCTGTTCTGGTCCGGGCTGTGGGTTGCGGGCCGTTCGCAAGACAATGCGGGGCGCTTGTTCTGCGTCGGGGTCATCTCCCTGCTTTTCAGTCACATGTTCATCAATATTGCGATGACGATCGGGATGATGCCCATTACCGGGTTGCCGTTGCCGTTTATCAGTTACGGGCGTTCCTTTATGCTGTCGATGATGGCGGCGCTGGGGGGAGTCCAGAGTGTGTCCATACATGGACGTGAATCAGGGATAAGGTTTTGAGCGGGGCGCGCTGTGCGCGGAATCCCCGTCCAGTCAGGAGGTTGGGTATGTTATTCGGTTGGTTTAAAAAAGGCGCGCCGAAGCGTGAGATCGTGGTGAATGTGGAGAAGCTCGAAACGCGCGTGGCGGTTGTGGAGAACGGCCGGGTGGAGGAGTTTCAGGTGGAGCATCCCACCGAGGAACGTCTGGTCGGAAGCATTTACAAGGGCCGCATCCAGAATCTGGAGCATGATCTGCAGGCCGCGTTCGTCGATATCGGCATGAAGAAAAATGCGTTCCTGCACTACTGGGACATGCTGCCGGATGACGACAGCCGTCTGGATGACGACGAGGAGAACGTGCGTCCCTCGCGCCGCCGGCGCATCTCGAATGATGAGATCGCGAAACGGTTTCCCCCGGGGTCGGAGCTGGTGGTGCAGGTGACCAAGGGGCCGATCGGCACCAAGGGGCCGCGCGTGACCGCCAACCTGAGTCTGCCGGGACGGTATCTGGTGATGATGCCGGGTACGCGGTTACGCGGGGTGTCACGCAAAATCGGCGATGCGAAAGAGCGCCAGCGCCTGAAGAAGATTCTGGATCGGCTGCCGTTGCCGGATGACGCCGGCCTGATCGTGCGCACGGTCGGGGCCGGGGCCAGCAAGCGCGCTTTCGTGCGCGACCTCCGGAACCTTTGGGAGTCATGGAATGAACTGCAAGACAACATCAAGAACCTGCGGGCGCCGGCCTGCGTGTATCAGGAGCCGGATTTGGTCGAGCGCGTGGTGCGCGACTGGCTGACCGAGGAAATCAACCGCGTGACGATTGATGACGGCGAGGCTTACGCCCGTATCCGGGAGGTGGCCGGCCGGATCTCGCGCCGGGCCAAACACGTGATCGCCCAGTATGAGGGACAGTTGTCGATTTTCGAGCACCACGGCATCGAGCGTCAACTCGAGGAGGCGTTCCGGCGCAAGGTCAACCTCCAGTCCGGCGGGTATCTGATCTTCGATGAGACCGAGGCGCTGATCGCCATCGACGTGAATACCGGACGCCACCGCGGCAAGGGCTCGCAGGAGGACGCCATCCTCGAAGTGAACCTTGAGGCGGTGGAAGAGGTGGCGCGCCAGTTGCGGTTGCGCAACATCGGCGGTCTGGTGGTGGTGGACCTGATCGACATGAAATCCCGGAAACACCAGAACACGGTCTACAAGGCCATGAAACAGGCACTCAAGCGCGACCGCGCCCGCACGAACGTGTTGCCCATCTCGGAGTTGGGGATCATGGAGATGACGCGTCAACGTCAGGAAGAGAGTCTGCTGTCCCAGATGTATTCGGACTGTCCGTATTGCCGCGGCCACGGCCTGATCAAATCACCGCTGGCCCTGAGTGTGGATATCCAGCGCCAGATCGCGGTGCTCATGCGGAAGGCCCGTCACGAGCACGAGGGACAGGGTCTGGTGGAGCTGCAGATCGTGGTGGCGCCGAGTGTGCTGGATCGTCTGCGCACGGAAGACGAGGCGTTTCTCGTGGAGTTGCAGCGCCGCTACACCGGCCGTCTGACCTTCAAGTCGGAATTGCACCGCCATCCCGAATCTTTCTGTATCGCGGACGGGCAGAGCGGGAAAATCCTATACGCTGTTGGCGAGCAGGGCGCGAGGTGATGGGGGCGTTCGCGGTGAACGTTCCACTGTTTTCGCATTGCCCCACGCGCGTTGGGAACGTATGATATGAACCCTATGTCGAAAGAGAGTGATCACAAGCGCGAGCTGCCGAATCAACCTCCCGCGCTCCCGAACCGGGGGGGCAAGCCGGAGGGGGGCGCGACAAGCGGCGCCCTGCCTCCCAAACGGGTTTTCGGCGCCTGGATGGTCGTCGGCCTGTTGCTGCTGTTCATGCTGGGGATGTTCTATTACAAACCCGAAGGCGCGATGCGGCCCATGGACCAGCTCGAGTTCCGGGGACTGGTGGAAGAGGGACTGATCGAAAAGGTCGAGTTGGTGCGCGAAGCGAACGGCATGACCTACCTCCGGGGAGTCCGCAAGGGTGCCGCCAAAGAGCGGTTTCGCGTCAACCTGATCCCGTCCGAGAATCTCGAGCAGTTTCTGCTCGAAAAGAAGATTCCCTGTCCGTTGGTTTACAACACCAATGTCTTCGGCGCGCTGCTCCGCGACATCCTGCCGGTGATCCTGATCCTGGTGATCCTCTATTTCGTTTTCATCCGCCAAATCAAATCGGCCAACATGGGCGCGATGAGTTTCGGCAAGAGCCGGGCGAAAATGTTGAGCCAGGACAAGAAGAAGCTGACGTTCGCGAATGTGGCAGGCATCCGGGAGGCCAAGGAAGAGGTGCAGGAGATCGTCGAGTTTCTGAAAGACCCCCGGAAATTCCAAGTCCTCGGCGGACGGATTCCCAAGGGGGTGCTGCTCATGGGGCCGCCGGGAACGGGCAAAACCTTGTTGGCCAAGGCGATCGCCGGGGAGGCGGGCGTGCCCTTCTTCAGTATCAGCGGTTCGGATTTCGTGGAGATGTTCGTGGGGGTGGGCGCGTCGCGGGTGCGCGACATGTTCGAGCAAGGCAAGAAGCATGCGCCCTGCCTGATTTTCATCGATGAGATCGATGCGGTGGGCCGCAGCCGCTTCTCCGGTATCGGCGGCGGGCATGATGAGCGCGAGCAGACGCTCAACGCGCTGCTGGTGGAGATGGACGGTTTCGAGACCTCGGAAGGCGTGATCATCATTGCGGCCACGAACCGCGCCGATGTGCTGGATCCGGCGTTACTGCGGCCGGGCCGCTTCGACCGCCAGATCATCATCGACCTGCCCACCCTGAAGGGCCGCGAGGAGATCCTGCGGATGCACGCCGAGAAGATCAAGTTGGCGCATGACGCCGACCTGAGCCGAATCGCCCGCGGGACGCCCGGCTTCTCCGGTGCGGATTTGGCCAACCTGCTGAACGAGGCGGCGCTGCTGGCGGCGCGCGCCAACAAGCGGGCGGTCGGGCAGTCCGATCTGGAAGAGGCGCGCGACAAGGTGCTGTGGGGCCGCGAGCGTCGCAGCCGGGCCATGGATGACCGCGAGCGCCGCATCACCGCCTGGCACGAGTCGGGCCACGCGTTGCTGCAAGTGCTGTGCGAACATGCCGAGCCGCTGCACAAAGTCACGATCATTCCGCGCGGCCAGGCCTTGGGGGCCACGATGTCCCTTCCCGAGCGGGATGTGCTGAACCGTACGCGCAGCGAATTGCTCGACCAGTTGGTGGTTCTGATGGGTGGACGCATCGCGGAAAAATTCTTCACCGCCGACCTCTCCACCGGCGCGCGCATGGACATCAAAATGGCAAGCGAGATCGCGCGGAAAATGATCTGTTCGTACGGTATGAGCGACCGGTTTGGTTTCCAGTCATTCGGTGACAATCAGGAGACGCTCTTTCTGGGGCGCGAAGTGGCGCGCAACCAAGCCTACAGCGAGGAGACCGCCAAGGAAATCGACGCGGAGGTCTCGCGGCTGGTTACCGAGTCGTACGCGCGAGCGGAACGGATGCTGCAAGACAACCGCGCGAAACTGGAGCGCTTGGTGGAGTGCCTGTTGGAGGCCGAGACGCTGGACGGCCGCGATGTGGAGAGCCTGATCCGTCAAGGCCGCCTGCCCGACGAGGTGTCGTCGCTGGAGGACGGGCAGGCAGACGAACCGGCATCAACGGATCCCGCTGTTCCTGTCGACAAGGAAACGCCGCAGGATAAGCCGGATGAGCCGCCGGAGTTTCTACTGTAGTCGTACGCGAGAGGATGGGAGTGCAGAGTGTGGAGAGAGACAGCGGGCGCACATGGGTGTGCCGCGGGTGCGTGGTGCCGTTGCGCCATACGCTCGTGATGGGCATCGTCAATGTGACGCCGGACTCCTTTTCCGACGGCGGCAAGTGGTTCGACGAGGAACGCGCCGTGGCCCACGCACTGGATTTGGTGGAGGAAGGGGCGGATATCCTTGATATCGGTGGCGAATCGACGCGGCCGGGCGCGGAAGAGGTCAGCACGGAAGAGGAGACGCGCCGGGTGGCGCCGGTGATCCGGATGCTGGCGGAGCGGAGCGGCGTGCCGGTTACGGTGGATACGCGCCATGCTGCGGTGGCCCGCGCGGCGCTGGAGGCGGGAGCCTGTGCGGTCAATGCCGTGCAGCCGTTCACGGAAGACGCGGAGATGGTTCGTCTGGTGCGTGACAGCGGGGCGGGTGTGGTGCTGATGCACATGCGCGGGACGCCCCGCACCATGTCTGACCTGACCGAATACCGCGACGTGGTGGGCGAAGTGGAGGCAATGCTGCGTGATGCGTTGGCGTGTGCGGTGGAAAGCGGGATCGGGCGCGAGCGGATTCTTCTGGATCCCGGTATCGGGTTTGCGAAGGACACGGCGCATTCCGTCGCGTTGTTGGCCGCGACCGCGCGCCTGTCGCGATTGGGGCCGTTGCTGGTGGGCGCCTCGCGCAAGCGTTTCGTCGGCGAGGTGTGCGGCGAGCCTGACGCGCGTGAACGTGTGGGCGGCAGTGTGGGTGCGGCGGTCTGGTGCGCGTTGCACGGGGCCGCGGTGGTGCGGGTGCATGACGTGAAGGCTACCCGCCAGGCGTTGGCGATGGTCCGCCGTCTGGCGGAGGCAACAGTGGGTGAGACGCATGTTTGATGGTGTCCAGATCGGCTTCAACGACGTGATGCAGATCCTGATCCTCTATCTGGGGATCTATGCGCTGATCCGTTTCGTGAAAGGCACGCGCAGTGCGCAGGTGTTGTTGGGGTTCTGCGTTCTGGTGGTCTCTTTGCTGCTGTTCACCTATCTCTTCCGCTTCGATGTGCTGGCGTGGGTGGTGTATTTTTTCCTGATCTATCTGGCGCTGAGTATGGTGGTGGTGTTTCAGCAGGAGATCCGCCGTGTGCTGGCGCTGGTCGGCGGACAACGGTTGTTCTCACGCCAGTACACGCGGCAGCAGTCCTCTGTGCCCGAGTTGATCTGCCAGAGCGTGATGAATCTGTCGCGGGCGCGGATCGGTGCCCTGATCGCGGTGGAGCGCGGCATTTCGCTGTGCGGGTATGAGGAGACAGGGGTTAAGCTGAACGCCTTGTTCAGTCATGAACTGATGGTCTCCCTTTTCACCCCGCCGCTGCCTCTGCACGACGGCGGCATCATTCTGCGTGATGGCCGGGTGGCCTCTGCGCACTGTCTTTTTCCGGTATCCAATCAGGGTGAACTCGCGGCTTCCGGAATGCGCCATCGGGCCGCAGTGGGGCTGAGCGAGGAGACCGACGCCGTGGTGATCGTGGTGTCCGAAGAGACCGGACGTATTTCCGCGGCCTACAACGGCAGACTGCATCAGTATGAGGATGACAAGATCGGTAAGATGATTCTGCGCTGGTTGCGGGTGGCCATGCCGCAGCAGACAGGGGACGCGTCGACCGTGACCGAATGGCTGACCCTGAAACTCGAAAAGTGGTTGAAGCCGTTGGCGATGTCGGTCGGGGGGGACGATCATGCAAAGGGATAAGGTGCTTTCGATCCTGCGGATCGTGTTTCTCAACAACGGGTATTGGAAGTTGCTCTCGTTGGTGATCGCCGTTCTGGTCTATTTCTCGATCCGGGCCGAAATCAGTCATGTGCGGGTCATCTCGATTCCGGTGGAGGCCGAGTTCGATGCGGCGGGTGCCGGTGCCGCGATTGAATCCGTGGAGCCGCGTTCCGTGCAGGTGACCCTGCGCGGCTCCTATACGGATGTGAACCAGTTGTCGCTCTCTGTGGCGCGTTGCGTGGTGCGGCCGCGGCAGAAGAAGGGGAATCTGGTGGACTCGGTGCCGGTCAAAATCCGGCGCGGCAATCTGCGCGGGGTGCGCGGGATCCGGGTGGTGAAGGTTGATCCGAACGTGGCGGTCGTCAAGTTTGACGTGCCCATGTCCCTTCCGCTTATGATCGCGCGACCCGCCGAGATCGGCACGGCGCGTGGCCGCGTGCAGTTGGTGTACGACCTCACCAATGCGGTTGTGCGGGGTTCGCGCCGCCAGCTCAGCACGCTGAATCCCGAGGTCACCCAGATCCAAACCGAACCCATCAATGTGGACGGCCGCTCGCAAACCTTTTCGACGCGTGTGCGCCTGTTGCCGCCCGGCGATGTGGTGAACGCGACCGTGGAACCGCCCGAAATGGTGGTGCAGGTGCAGATCCTCAGCGAGAAGGCCACCGCGAAACTGGAGCGCGTGCCGGTGGTGGTATACCCGCATGACATGGTGCAGCGCTGGCACGTGGAGCCGGAGTGTGTGGAGGTCGAGTTGAGCGGACGCGGCGAGATCGTCAAGGCGGTCACGCCGGAGCAGGTGACCGCCGTGGTCAGCGGTAATCTCCCGCTGTCGCGGGAGACCAACGGGGTGCCGGTCATGATACACCTTCAACAGGGATTAGAGGTCAGCGAGGTCCGGGCGTTGCCGCCGACGGTCCGCCTGATTCCCGTGACAGCGTCGGTTGTCGGCGCCGATACGCCCGCGGGGCAAAAGTGAGAGCCATGTCGGAACGGTTGATAGAACAACAGGACAGGATGGAGTTGGAGCGACGCATTCAGCGGCGTTGGACCGGTGTGTTGCTCTTTCCGATTGCGCTCTTTCCGCTGCTGAGTCTTCTGACATACAATTGGCGCGACATCTCCTGGTTGCAGGCGCCGCCCCTGACGCCCCCCTCGAATCTGATCGGCATCGTCGGCGCTTGGTCGGTGTTCATCGGCTACAGTCTGGTCGGTCTCGCGCTTTGGCTGGTTCCGGTGATGGTGCTGCTGTTCAGCGTCATGCTGATCTACGGGCGTGCCGTGCGTCTTGTCCGCCGGGCCTTCTGGATGCTGATTTTCCTGATCGCGCTTTGCTGTTTGCTGCAACTTGGTAGCGCGACAGTGTTTGATCCTGTTCTGGAACGCCTCAACCTGAAGCCGAATGCCGGCGGGGCGGTCGGATATGTGCTGATGACCTGCCTGTTGGCTCGCTGGTTCAGTCCGGTGGGTGGCGGGATCCTGATGCTCTCCATTATGCTGTGCTCCCTGTTTCTGGCGGTGGGGTTGCGGAATATCGTGGCCGGGTTGGGATGGGTCACCGGTTGGTGGACGACGCGGCCGCGTGCCGCAGACAAGACGGAACCCCCCGGTACGGCGGAAAAGGAAGATTCGGAGGCGGATGACGGGCTTACGCGTCGCGAGCGGGAGCGTCAGCAGCGTCAGGCAATCCGGGAGGCCGCGCGCCGGGCCAAAGAGGAGGCGCGTCAGGCGCGTGAGCAAGAGCGCCAGCGCGAGCCCGCTCCGGCCGCCCCCGCTCCCGCCCCGCGCGTGGAGCCCCAACAGGTCGTGCCGGAAAAGGCGGCGGGGACCCGGCCCGCGCCTGCCGTTGTCGCGCAACCGGAACCTGCCGCAACGCTCCCGGCCGCCTACGAGCTGCCGTCGGTCAGGTTACTCAACCCGATCCCCAAAGGGGCGGCGGATCATGGCAACATCACCGAAACCTCCGATATTCTGGTCGAAACCCTGAGTCAATTCAACGTGCCGGTGGAGGTGGTCGGTACCACTCCGGGCCCTGTGGTGACGCAATATGAACTGCGCCCCGCGCCGAACATCAAGGTTGAACGCATCGCAAACCTGACCGCCAACTTGCAGATGGCGCTGGAAGCGACCAGCCTGCGGGTTCAGGCCCCGATTCCGGGAAAGAATGCGGTGGGCATCGAAATTCCCAACCGTCGCGCCCGCGCGATCACCTTCCGCGAGATCATCGAGGGCGAGGCCTGGACCCGCAACACCTGCGAGGTGCCGCTGCTTTTGGGCAAGGACGTTGCGGGGGACGATGTGGTGTTCGACCTCACGAAAGCGCCTCATCTGCTGGTCGCCGGGGCTACCGGTTCCGGCAAGAGCGTGTGCCTCAATGCCATACTCACCGGGTTTCTGATGAGCCGCACGCCGGATCAACTCCGGCTGATTCTGGTGGATCCGAAGCGCGTGGAGTTCACCTGTTACAACGAGTTGCCCCATCTGCTGGTGCCGGTGATCAACGACCCCAAGAAAGTGGCGTTCGGTCTGCGGTGGGCCATCATGGAGATGGAGAAGCGGTACCGGTTGCTTCAGAAGGAAGGGTGCCGTAATATCGTGGCGTACAACAGCCGGGTGATCGCTCGGCAGGATGATCTGTTCGGGGAGGAGGACGCACTTTCTCCGCAGGCGTCCGCAGTCGATGAGACGCCGGACCGGTTGCCGTACATCGTGATTGTCGTGGATGAGGTGGCGGACATCATGGCGTCGGTCGGCAAAGAAGTGGAGCCGGCCATCGCGCGCCTCACCTCGCTTTCGCGTGCGGTGGGCATTCACCTGATCCTCGCCACGCAACGCCCGTCCGTGGATGTGATCACCGGGACGATCAAGTCGAACATTCCCGGACGCATTGCCTTCAAGGTGTCGCAGTCCAACGACAGCCGCACGATTCTGGACAGCCCGGGTGCGGAAGAGCTGATCGGCAAAGGCGACATGCTGTTTTTGCGGGAGGGCGGGCAACTGACGCGCCTGCAGGGCGCGTGGGTCTCGGATGAGGAGATCGCGCGTGTCGTGGCCTACGTCAAAGAGCAATCCGCGCCCTGTTACGATGCCGCGCTCTCGGGCCGGCTGGAAAAAATCAGGGAGAGCGAGCCTGGAGCGGCGTTGTCGGATGAGGAGGACGGCGAGGGCGGAAGTGAGCAGGGGATGGAGGACGGCGAGTCGGATGACGTGCTGCTGCCGAACGCGATCGAGGTGATCCGCATGACGCGGCGCGCGTCGACCACCATGCTGCAACGCCGGTTGCGCATCGGGTACACGCGGGCCGCCCGCCTGATCGACATTCTGGAAGAGCGCGGTGTGGTGGGTCCGCACGCGGGCTCCAACTCGCGTGAGATTCTTATTGATTTGGACAAGGAAATTCCGGTGGGCGGTGGCACGGATCGTGCGGGCGCTCCGTTGCCGGACGAGGAGGCGGAGGCGGACGAATCGCCCCGCGTGTAACAGGAAAGCGAGGTCACCATGGCATTCGGAGAGATTCTGAAGAACGCGCGCCTGCAACGCGGGCTGACGCCATCGGATGTGGCGGAGAGCACGCATCTGCTGGTGCAGGTGGTTGAGGATCTGGAACGTGAGCAGTTCAGCCGGGTGGCGGCGCCGATTTACGGTCGCGGCTTTATCAAGCTTTATGCGGAACTGCTGGAATTGGATCCCGAGCCGCTGATCCGCGAATTCATGGACTTGTACACTGGTGCGCGTGTGCCTGCCATCCGAACCCGCGACGTGCCCCATGAGGCCGAGCAGGATGCGGCGGAAACCGCGTCGGCGGTTACGCCGCGTCAGGCACCGGAGGCCGGGCCGCAGCGCCAGCGGATTGAGCCCCGTCCCGCCGTGATGGTGCGGCCGGTGAAGGAAGCGCCGGAATCGGCAGCACCGCCTGCCGAAGATGCGGACAGGGTTGCGGTCAAGTCCAGGACGGAGGAAACGGGCGCGGAACGGGAAGTCCGGTCAGCCCGCCACGGTGCGCACGATCTGTTCGGGTGGGTGGTGCGGCCAGAGGAGGAGGAGAAGCCAGAGCGGGATGTGCCGCAGGAACCGGATCTCTTCCATCCCGCGCCGTCCGTTACCCCGCGTCAGCCGGATGCCGCAGACGCGGAAAAACGCAAGAGTGCCGACCGATTCGCCGTTGCCCAACGGCGCGTGTTGCCGATCTTCAAAATCGGCGGAAGAGCCAATGACCGCGCTCCAGGCGGGTTCGCGGATGAGGACTCTGACGCCCACGCCCGGCGGAATGCGCGCATCCGGGCGTTTAAAGAGGGGTTCATGAAGCTGCGGACAGATGTGGGGCGCCGTCTGCCCGTGACCCTGCCGCATAAAAGCGTGCTGATGCTGGCGGGTGCCGGTGTGGTGGTGTTGATCTGCCTTCTGGCCGGGATCAGCCTGCTGTTCCGGCTGACCGGATCGGGAGTGAGCGAGGGTCCCGCGCCGGTTTTCGAGACCGTCTCTCCGCCGCCTGACCTCTACATCGACTAACCGGGGCGGAGCCCGAAGCCCCCAGAAGGCGGGAGCGCCGAACGTTGAGGTTGCCGGTAGGGACGCATCCCCGAGGCGTCCGCAACTTCCGCGACTCGCTTCGGTGTGTTCAGGTGCGGCGCCGCTTGTGCGAGGGCGGAATCTTCAGGATGCCGCGGTATTTGGCGATCGTCCGGCGTGCGACCTTGATGCCCTGCTCTGAAAGCTTCTCTTCCAGAGCCTGATCGGAGAGCGGGGCCGTAGGGTCTTCCGCCTCCACCAGCCGGCGGATCTGATCCTGCACGGATTTGTTCGAGACGGACACCCCGTCTTCGGACTTCAACCCGTGCGTGAAGAAATACTTCATCTCAAAGACGCCGCGTGGTGTGCGCATGTATTTGTTGGAGACCGTCCGGCTTACCGTGGTCTCGTGAACCCCGACCTTGCGGGCCACCTCGGCCATGGTCAACGGCCGCAGCGCCATCACACCCTTTTCCCAGAAATCAGCCTGCGCATCCACGATCTCCTGGGCGATTTTCCGGATAGTCTCCTGGCGCTGATACAGGCTCCGGATAAGAAAGGCGCCCGCACGGATGCGCTCACGGATGTAGGTTTTGGTCTCCGCCGGGGTGTTCCGGTCCTCCAGCAGACTCCGATAGTGCTTGCTGATGTGGATGTGCGGCAGCCTCTGGTTGTCGACCCGGGCGACCAGACGCCCCTTCTCGCGGACCAGAAACACCTCTGGCTCCACATACTCCGTCTTTTCCTGAACATACGCCCGTCCCGGACGCGGGTTCAGGCTGCGGATCAGGGCGGTCACATGCGCCAACTCCTCCCGGGTAAGTTCAAGCACCTTGCAGAGGTACTTCTCGTCATGCGCGCCGAGCCGCTCGAGATGCTTGTCGATGACCAGCCGGGCCTCATCCTCCCAGGGGGAGTCTTCAACCAGCGCGAGTTGGAGAAGCAGACATTCGCGCAGCGTGCGGGCTCCCACGCCCGGCGGATCAAACGTCTGGATGACCTTGAGCACATCGAGCACTTCGCGCTCGCTGCGGCCCGAAACCATGATGATGTCCGGCAGGCTTCCGGTGAAATACCCGTCATCCGAAATGTTGCCGATCAGCAGCACTGCGAGATCATAGTCCTCGCCCTGGAGATCCGTGAGCGTAAGCTGCTCCAACAGATAATCCTGCAGCGAAGCCTTCTGGCGGATCGAGTCCAGCAGGTATTGCCGCTTTTCATTCTCTTCCTCGTACGAGGGGGCATTTTCCATGCCCTGCATGAAGTAGTCGCGCCACTCGTCATCTTGCCGCAGGATCGCGTCGATATCGGGATTGAAATCCAGTTCCTCATCAGCCGCACTCTGCTGCTGCGGTTCCGGCGCGGTCACGGTGGCCAGCGACACTTCGCTGGGATCCTCCACCTCCTCGATCGTGGGGTTGACGGACATTTCGTTGAGGATCGCCGCGCGCAACTCCATCACCGGCATCTGGAGCATTTCCAACGATTGCCGAAGTTGCGGCGCCAGCGTCATGACCTGACGCTGCTGCTGACTTAAACTCAGGGACGGGACAGCCATAATGATCCTCTCCCGGACTCTTGGGCCTGCGGGCCGTAAGCAACATTCATACCATCCGGGTTTTGAAGTCATCATAGTTGAAACGTTTCAACGGGGCAAGTCCGTTCGGGCTCCTGATTCCGGGTTTATCGCTATCGGGTTCGGGTTCGTCCTCGTCCCCGTCCTCGTTTTCGCGTACGTCGACATTCGGCAAGGCCTGAAAAAGCTCGTCGCCGCAGTCACGACATGCTACACTTCCAATCATGAAGAACCGATGCGATGCTGCGGACGGGGAGGAAGGTCAGCAGGTCTTTTGTCATCTCTGGCGCTTGCGCGACCCCGGCGGCGGAAGCTGGAGCGGGGAGCTGGCGGAGAGCGCTTTGGCCACGGCGCTGGCTGCCGCAGCCTTGGCGGATGCGGGGGAGGCCGACGACCGGGTGCAGGCGGATTCCGGATTGAATTGGCTGGCGTGTCACGTGAATCCGGACGGCGGGTGGGGGGATACCCCGCACAGCCGGTCGAATCTGAGCACGACCCTGTTGGTTCATGCGGCACTGCAACGGTTTGCGGGTGAGCGTCATGCGAAAACGGTGGCTCGCGCCGGAGAGTGGATCGACCGGCAGCTTGGCGAAGCGCGGTCACCCGCTTCGGTCGCGCGCGCGTTGCGTCGCACCTACGGGGAGGATCGGACCTTTGCGGTGCCGATCCAGGCCTTTCTCGCCATGTGTCAGGACACGCGGCAGGCTTGGCAATGGGTCATGCCCCTGCCTTTTGCGCTGGCCTGTCTGCCGCAGCGACTCTATCGGCTTCTCCGGTTGCAGGTGGTGAGTTACGCGCTGCCCGCCTTGATCGCTGTGGGGCTGTGCCGCCATCTGCGTGTGGCGCGGAACCGGCGGATTGCGGCATGGGGGCGTGTTCTCGCTCCCGCGCTGCTGCGAAAACTGGCCGCGCTGCAACCGGACCACGGCGGATATCTGGATGCGATTCCGCTGACCGCTTTCGTGGTCTTGGCGTTGCATCACGCCGGTTTCGGCGGGCACGCCGTGGTGGGCAAGGGACTTGCGTTCCTGCGGCATTCGGCGCGCGCGGGCGGAGGCTGGGCGATCGACTCCAATCTGCGCACTTGGGTGACATCGCTGGCGGCGCGCGCGATAACCGCGTATCGGGAGGGGGCGGGTGCGGGAAGGGTGGAGGCCGAGGCGCTGACGCCGATCGCGAGGTGGTTGATTCAGGTGCAGAAGACAGAACGTCACCCCTTCACTGGTGCGGCGCCCGGCGGCTGGGCATGGACGGATCTGCCGGGCGGTGTGCCGGACGCGGACGATACGGCAGGTGCGCTGGTGGCACTCAAACGCCTGCGGGACGCCGGATGCGCGGTCGATTTTCGCGCTGCGGTCCGCGATGGCGTACGGTGGTTACTGGACTTGCAGAATCGGGATGGGGGGCTTCCCACGTTCTGCCGGGGATGGGGCCGGTTGCCGTTCGACCGGAGCTGTCCCGATATCAGTGCGCACGCCTTGGCGGCATGGGCGGCCTGGCGCAACGACCCGGCTCTTCCGTCGTACGCGGAGCGTAAGGTGGATTCCGCCATCCGGCGCGTTCTGGGTTATCTCAAACAAGAGCAGCAGCCTGATGGGAGCTGGATTCCGCTTTGGTTCGGCCATCAGGATGCGGAGCACGGACAAAATCCAGTGGTGGGAACCGCGCGGGTGACGGATGCGCTGCGTGCCGCACACTATGCCGCTGATGCCGTGGGATGGGCCGGAGAGGCGGAGGCGATGCGCACAGCGGGCGAGCGTTGGCTGATCCGGAGTCAGAAACCGGACGGTGGATGGAGCGCGGGAAAGACGGCGACCGTCGAGGAGACGGCCCTGGCTGTGATCGCGCTGCTTGGCGGGGATGCTCCCTGCCGTGCGGCAGCCGAACGCGGACGCAACAGACTCAAGGAGGCGTGGCGGTCAGGAAACGTACCGCAGGCAACCCCGATCGGCCTCTACTTCTCGGTGCTCTGGTACCACGAACAACTCTATCCGATTGTCTCGTCGCTGGAAGCGTTTGCGGTCAGGACGCCG
>Ga0209718_1000863_pt1 | contig 38356 bp, 34 predicted proteins | sample AD_JPNAS1_MetaG_FD_184420 | JGI IMG/M metagenome (GOLD analysis project Ga0209718, IMG submission 184420) | Active sludge microbial communities of municipal wastewater-treating anaerobic digesters from Japan - AD_JPNAS1_MetaG (SPAdes) (version 2) | ecosystem: Engineered > Bioreactor > Anaerobic...
TTACGACGTAAAGTAATTAATTTTTCGCAATACATGATTTTATCTTAACTAAACTAAAACGCTTTTACTTTATTAATTGCTTAATATTCTAATTTAGAATAAAATGGCTTTACAAATATTCTGTAACGGAATATTAAAAAGACATTATCAATGCATAATTGGCAGGAACCGAATCGCAAAGATAATGTCTTTTCTTTAAATGGGTTAAGCTTTTAAGAGTTTTTCGTTAAGTTCACGCATAACTTTTGGATCAATCTTAACAACCTTTCGGTCATAAGTTAATACACCATTTAATTCGTCTTCGACATCACTTAATTGGGTATATATCGCCGCTGCTAGGCCTTGCTTAACTGCAGGAATAATTTCTTTTTCATACAGGTTAATTACCGCTTTTTCTAATTCTTCTTTAGTGTTATATTTGCGATATCCAAAGTTAGCGACCCCGTAATAGTGTCCAGGTATCCGATGCGCATAACCGCCAAATTCACTTAGGATAACGCAGCGATCAAGCTTATCTTTTTTAAAGCGATATTTACGAAAATAAACATGATGACTGCGGAACTGTCCAAGCCCCATATCATGCCAACCTGAATTAACATCTATTAGTCGAGTATTATCAAGTTCAAGCACAAACGGGAGTAATTTATGACTATCAAATTGGCCCCAGCCTTCATTAAATATTGTCCATAAAACAATGGACGGATAGTTATATAAATGTTCAATCGTTGTTTTAGCTTCAGCGTAGAATAATTCGCGTCCAAGGGCATTTTGCCGTGCAAAACGCTTATAATTTGTATCTTTAAAGTGAATATTTAACACTGCTGGAACATGTACAGTAACGAAGTTATACGGTTCGCCACCATTAACAAAATCTTGCCACACTAGCATCCCTAAGCGATCACAATGATAATAAAAGCGTTCCCATTCAATTTTGATATGTTTCCGTAAAACATTAAAGCCCATCTCTTTTGCGACTTTAATTTCATTAATAACTGTTGCTTCATCGGGTGGTGTTAAATAACCTTCGTGATAATAGCCTTGATCGAGTAATCCCGTATTAAAAAGTATCTTATTATTTAAATATATGCGTTTAATCCCTTCTTCATCTGTATCAACACTAATTTTACGCATCGCAAAGTACGAATCAACTTCATCTTCACAGTATTTCACTTTAAAGGGATAGAGATGCGGGTTATCAGGTGACCAACTAATAAAGTCTTTAACCTTAAGCTTATATACTTTGTTAGGTTTTACAGTATATTCTTTTCCATCAAAAATAATTACTGCATCATTATCTTTTGAATTAGTGAAAACAGTTATCTCCACAAGTGACTCGTCATAGCGCGGAGTAATCTTTAATTTTTCAATATAATCACGCGGCATACTTTCAAGCCAAACTGGCATAAAAATACCGCTCTGTGGGGTATACCATATTTGTCCGCGTTTAATCTTTTGTTTACCACGGGCATAAAACCTAGTGTCACTATAATCACGGACAACGAGCACTAGTTCATTGTCTATTTTTAGGACTTTACTAATTTCAATAGAAAACGGATGGAAACCACTTTGATTAAAGCCAATTTTAGTACCATTTAAATACACAGTTACAACTTGATCAACTGCGCCAAAATGGAGCGTTACATATTCTTTTTTAAAACCCTTTGGTAACGAAAAGCGTTTACGATAAAAAAGAACATCATTTGGTCTTACTGTGCGGTTAACACCAGAAAGCGGTGTTTCTGGTGAAAAAGGCACTAAAATATCACCATCAAACTCGATTGGTACTCTTTCATCATTTTCCCTAATAGCGTATTCCCATACGCCGTTTAGTGATAAGTAAGAATCACGAACCATAATCATTCGTGGGTATTCACTTAATGGTACTTTATTATTCATATTCATTGCTCCTTTTCATCTTGAAATAAATATTTATTGTTTTTATTATTGCCTTAATTAGTTTCTAAAGGTTTGTTCATATATCATCTTTATTATACAAGATTAGCGCCATCTTAAGAGGCAATACATAATGTTAACTATCATTTATTACTATGTAATAAGCGAAATTCTAAAGTATTTTTGCAAAAGTAATTCATAGAATCAAAACATCGTATTGAAATACTTGCAAAAAAGTTGGAACTTTATTATAGTATATAGGCTGGACCAGTAGTGTAGTGGTTAACATGTCTGCCTGTCACGCAGAAGATCGCGGGTTCGAGTCCCGTCTGGTCCGCCAGTAAGGCCCGATAGCTCAGATGGTAGAGCAGTGGACTGAAAATCCACGTGTCGCCGGTTCAATTCCGGCTTGGGCCACCATTATTGCGCGAAAACGGACTTGAACAAGTCCGTTTTTTTCTTTTATTACAAATTAGTAATATTTATTAAATTTCATTTGATATAATGAAATGGTTGTAATAGGAGATGAATAGTTTATGACAGCTTTCATGAAATTATCAATATTTAATCTCATATGTCTAATAGTGATTGGAGTATTGCTTTTTTTATGCAAGAAATTCATCAAAGAACGTCGAACTCATGATCTTATTTTAAAAACTACCTCAATCTTACTTATTCTTATTCACTATAGTGCAGTTTATGTTGAATTCTTTCAAAATCAAGGTGTAGCATATGCATCCGCTTCTTATATTTTACCGGTATATCCATGTCACATTATGATGTGGTTGCTCGTAATCGTTGCTTTTACGCGTCATAAAAAGTCCCGCTTCTTTGAAGGACTAGCAGAATTTGTATTCGTTGTTGGCACTCTTGCGGCTTTAATTGGAGCACTCTTTAATATGAATTTTTTGAATAGTAGTAATCCAACATTCACCAACTATTTTCTTTTTAAAGGTGTATTTGGTCATATGGTGATGTTTTTTGGTACAACATACTTATTTGTTTTTGAGTATGTAAAACCACGCGTTGAAAAAACAATGATTAGTGTTATAGTTGGACTTCTCTTTTTTGTCGCTGATGGTATTATTATTAATACACTTTATGCAAAATTTGATATCCCACCTGTTAATGCGATGTTTCTTTTAGAACCACCGTTTGAAGATTATCCGTTTATTAATTTCTTCACTATCGGTTCTATTGGGCTAATTTTGTGCTTTATTGGACTGCTAATTTACGAGCACATCACCCTGCCCAAAGCTGAACAATGGATAACTAAAATATCGACTAAATCAAATAAACAAGATGAGGATTTAACTACTGATAAAACTAATTAAGTCATTTTTAGAAAGGAATAATTATTCACTACTAATAATTAAAAAGATATTATATGTTTAATCTAATGCATGAATTATTTAAGGATAAAGATACGGGTGTCTTTACTTTCTCGGCTTTTAGTTTATGCCATATTATTTATTTATTATTAATTATTGGTGGAATCATTTTAGTAATTTTCTTATACAAAAATAAAACACAAGAAGCAAAGACAAAACTTATTACTACCACTGTGACAATTGCCTTCGCACTTTATATTGCTGACTTTTTCCTCATGCCTTTTGCTACCGGCACAATTGATATCGGTAAGTTACCGTTTCACTTATGTACCTTAATGAGTGTTATGTGTTTTGTAGTGCGGCACAATAAAAAAATGGAAGTATTTAAAACAGCCTTTACCCTTCTTGGGCTAATCGGCGGATTAATGTACATTACTTATCCCGCAGGTGTGGCACAAGCTGATGGCTATAGTTACCGTATTGTGCAAACAGTAATTTACCACGGTCTTATGATCGCACAAGGGGTTTTTGCGCTAGTATTTGATGATTTAGATTTGAGTTGGAAAAACTTTAAATATGATGTTATTGCCGTCTTAGCGGTAGCAGTATGGGCCTATATTGGTAATACGCTCTATAGCGGAAGTAACTTCTGGCTTTCTTATGAACATGACTTTAATTGGTTTTTTGTAAAGCATGATGGGTTATATTTAATTGATGACGAAAAAGATGCATTTATTGCCCCATTAATGTCGGTGTCATCTGTCCTTGCTATTAGTGCCTTACTTCGTTTAATTGCTATTAAGCTTAAAAGCCTCTTTGTTAAAGAGCAAGTTCTCGAAGCAGAAAAAGAAGCCTAAAATTCACTTATATTTCGTATTTTTCCGTTTATTAGAGAGCTTTTTTATTTATTTATTAAAGTAGTTTAACATCTAGCAAAAATAAGATAAAATACATTTAATAGGAGAAAAAATTATGAATAATAAAACGAAAAGTCGTCGTTTGCGTTTTCGCAACATTTTACTATTGTGGCTTGTTGGTCTTGCTGGACAATTATGTTGGAACTTAGAAAACCAATGGTTTAATACATTTGTTTACGCTGAAGTTGGTCCGTTTCCGCAAATTGTCAATGCAATGGTCGCTGTTTCGGCGATTGCTACAACTTTTGCCACATTCTTCTTTGGGACACTTAGTGACCGGGCTGGTAAAAGGAAACCATTCATCAGCATTGGCTATATCATTTGGGGTATCTTCACGATTGCTTTTGGTTTAACTGGTCTACTTACAAAATTTACGATGAACATTTGGGCACTAGCGACTGTTATTGTCCTTGCCGATACAGTTATGTCATTTTTCGGATCAATGGGAAATGATGCCGGGTTTAATGCCTGGACCGCTGACTTAATTAGTGATGATAATAAAGGGGCAATCGGTACCGCACTTGCGGTTCAACCCGTCATCGGCACGATTATTGGTACAGTACTAGGCGGAATTTTAATTGAAGCTTTTGGCTATATTGCCTTCTTCTCAATGATGGGCGGCTTTGTGAGCTTAATTGGTGTCCTTTCGCTTTTCTTACTTAAAGATTCACCAAAATTAGAGCCAAGTAAACGCGGTAGTTTTTGGCGTCAATTCGCCGAAGCTTTTAACTTTAAATATTTCTTTAGTCAAAAAGAACTTGTACTCGTTAATGTCGTCGCTGCTATTTACTTTATTGGTTTTAATGTTTATTTTGTCCATATTGGTAATTTATTTATTTCAAACTATGGGTTTAACGCTGGGGATGCTGGTATTATTCAAGGAATCGGCTTAATTATTGCGATACTCTTTACCATACCTGGCAGTCGCTTAATTAATCGCGGCAAGAGTCCGCGCGTTGCGTTAATTTCGATTTTAATGACGATTGTTGGCCTCATTTATTTAGGATTAATTGGTGGTTATCATGATCCAGCGAATTTATTTGGCGCCAAAAATCTCCCGCTTCTACTCGGTGTTATTGTTGTTGGTGCAGGTTATATTTTAATTATGCAAACGCTCGGTGTCTGGAGCAAAGTGCTCTACCCTGTTGGTAGTAAAGGACAATTTGAAGGATTACGCATTATCTTCTTTGTGTTAATACCGATGGTGTTAGGTTCAAGTATTAGTCAACCAATCATTCGCCATTTCGGGATTGAAACAGTCGTTGAAGTTTTAGAAGACGGCACAAAAGTGATGGGCTATATTCCCACTGAAGCACTTTTCTATTTCGCTTCTATTATTATGGTACTAGCGCTTATTCCGCTTATCTTCTTACGCAAAGGATATTATAAACGGATGCGTAATACAAAAATTAGTGAAGCAGTCAGTACCGCTAAAGAGGAATTAGGTGTTGATGAACTATATTACACAACTCCTACCCCAGTATTTGATAAACAAAAACGACATATTAATTTCGGTTACGCGACTGATATGTCATTTGTATTTGATAAAAAACTAGTGAAAAAGCCACTCCGCCTTAAAGAGTGGGACTTCTATCAAATTCAACATGGGCGTTATGTTGTCCAGCTCACACTTGGCCATATTGCATATGCACAAAATATCGCGATTAATTTAATTGATTTAGAAGGTGAAGAAACTTATTCCGCAAGTGTTGTTAAACTCTTCAAGGGTGCTAAGAGCATGACTATGCCAACTGACCCATCAGTGGATAATGAAATTCATTACACCGACACGAAGAAAAAAGTTGACCTTCATTATGTTACCAAAGGGCGAATTCGTCATTTATACGGCTCAATGGTTAATGAAAAAGGTGTGACATTTAAAGTTGATGTTAAACTTGAACGCTTAGAGAATCACGATGCAATGGTTATTAATACACCATTTGAAGATTCTTTGTATCATTTCTATCTCAATTATAAAATTGGTAATTTACGCGCAAGTGGAACGTTTAGCATGGATGACTTAGCGTTTACTTTTGACCCGAAAGTTGACTTTGGCTTACTTGACTGGGGTCGTGGGGTGTGGCCATTCCATGAAGTATGGTACTGGGGTCAAGTAAATGACTACCTCGCAGATGGACGAATGATTAATCTAAACTTAGGCTACGGTTTTGGTAATTTAGAGGCCGCTAGTGAAAATATGATGATTATTGATGGTAAAGCTTATAAGCTTGGTCGCCTCTATATTGAAAACGATGTAACGCTCGATTACATGGCTGACTGGATTATTAAGTCCGATGATGGTAAGATAGATTTGGTCATGAAAACTATTTATGACCGCTATAGTGATAACGACTTCAAAGTTATCTTTATGAAATGCCACCAAGTTTATGGTCGCTACTACGGTACAATTACATTAGATGACGGTACTGTGGTTGAATTAACTGGCCAACAAGGCTTCTTCGAGCGCTCCCATAACAAGTGGTAATTTAATTAGTGTTTCCTGCCATAAGTGCTGCTCAATAAGTCCTGCCTAAATGAAAAGTCACATTGCAAAATGTGGCTTTTTATTTTTGGATATTTAAATTATTTTTTAATTAAAATTAAGATGATAATTAGAGTAATTAAAAGCACAATATATGTGATTATTTTTAGAATTTTTAGCACTTTAGCGCGCCGCACAATAAGTGGGTCGCTAAGTGTTTTATTTTCTCTTTCTTCAACTTGTAAGGTTGTTGTTAGTTCCACAAAAGCGTTACTCGAATTATCAGTGTCAAATTTTAAGTCAACTTCATCTTCACCACTTAAATAAAGTGTGGCTCTATATATTGCTTCTTTATTAAGTTTTTTACTCTGTAAATCCAAAATACCAAGGAGTGAAACAATAAAGAACAAAAATTGCCACACTAACCATAATCTGCTGCGAAGTGGAGAGCGGCGAATAATAAGGATATCGACTTTATCCGCTGGGGTTTCAATATTAAAAACATAGTGGCCCATATTATCACCTTTTGGCTTTAGCGCTTTACCGTCAAACATATAAATAACATTATGCATACGTGGGTTAAGCACTCTTAACTTTAAAGTCTTCATGTAAAGTTTCCTCCCGCTAAGGCATAAATTAATGCGACGATATTTAAAATAATAATGATAATAGCAGTTACTAAACGAAAGCGACGCACTGGTAACTTACTAGTGTAGAGTAAGATAAGCGCAAAGATATTAAAAGCAATTATTACACTACATATTAGCGGAACAAAAGTTAGTATTTTATCAATTACTAAAAGCGCAGTCTCCCTGTTTTCGAGTATATTAATTAAGTTTTTCCAGTGCCGACCATGATTTTTATCAATAATTAAAATCGTTCCAAGCGTAATTAAAAAGATAAAAGAAAGAATGACAAGCCCGATCATAAAAATGATAATGCTAGTAATCGAAATGAGTGTTCTTGCTAAGAGTAAAACAATAAAGATAATACTAAAAGCAACACCTAACCGCCAAAATAATATACCTAAATGATGACGATTAATACGGCCGTCATATTTTTTTACTATTTGATCGTTTTGATAATCGTTGTAATTAAAAGTGTCTTGCAATTTCCTTTCTCCTTGCTTTTAAATGAAGTATTTTTCTAATTGTATCTTAAATTTAGACTTTATCCTAAAAATACCTAATTGTAATTAAATAGTCTAACTAATGTTTTAAGTCTAAAAAACTGGCAAAAATGCACTATTTTGCTCTTTATTGTAATTTACTATTATATTTATCATCAACATAATTATTGAGTAAATACATTTTATAATCTTCAAGTGAAAAGACTTTATCGGAGTTTGAATCACCGTATAATTTTACAAGTTCACTAAGCAAAATACTTCTGGCAAATTTTAAAGCCGGAACATCACCTGCGACAATTTTCCGCACAATTTCACTAATGTCGTCATCTTCAATATTTCCGATTTGCCAAGCAGCACTAGGATTAGTGAAATTAAAATAAACATTTAAATCACTCGTTATATAAATGACAATTTCATCTTTGTGTTTCGGGATAAAATATGAATCGTCATCCTTTAAAAGTTCAATACATTCACTCTCAGACAGAAGATTTTCATAATTTAAGTAATAAGGTTTAACTTTAAGAGGAATATTGTCTTTATTAATACGAATATCATAAAGTTTACGATTATTACCGTCACAACTTCCTTCATGCACAAATATGTCAGTGACCTTATTTTCTGCCGCTACATCTAATAAATGTGACACTTCATCCTTATTTTCTTCATTGATAAATAATTGCCATCGTACATCGATATCGTTATCCTGCAAGATTTTAGTTGCAGCGATTAATTCTTTATATGCTCCCTTACGTCCTACATACTTATCAGTCATAGCTTCTAAACCAAAAAAAGTTAATTGCACTTTTTTTGTGCCCACTGCTTTTAACCATTTAACATATTCAGGATCTCTGATAATTGTAAAGTAGCTTGCCAGTTCAAAGCGTTTTGGTTTAATAGTTGAAAGTTTATTATCTTTTAACCATCTAGCTTTATAATCTTTGGTGAAATCTGGTTCCCTTAACCAACTATAAAAAGTAATATTTTCAAAATATGGTTTAAAAAGTTTTACAATTTTCGTCGCCGTTTTATCATTAAGCTTATGATTAGGTAAGTCACCTAACCAGCAATGTAGGCAACGATTTGGGCAGCCGTTCATATCAAGACAAATTGCTAGTGTTCTTTCAAATTTCATCTTTAAATCCTCATTTATATAATTTATAACGCTGATTACGACTTGTTCTTTTAAGCGGATATTCACGAATCACTAAATTGTATTTTAACGCTGGATCAAGATAATTTTTACGCAGTGTTTCTTTACTTTTTAGATTGAATAATATTTGTATCTGACTTGCTTTGTATTAGAAATTATAAATGTTTAGCAAGCGAAGCAGCAATTGTTGAGCGTATATTATCATTTTTATAAGAATACCAAAGCAGGTGATCCAATTCATGGCGGGTTAGTTCAGGTAACTTTTCTTTTATTTTTTCAAAAATAGCAAAAAATTCAACATAGGTTAATTTATCAAGATTCTTATTAGCCCAATAGTGCTTTTCGATTTTATAGTAGGCTAAATAGTACGGTAGAACCTTGCGTACAACAGAATCATTGATAGTGAAGTCATCTTTATCGAATAACCATTCATTTAGATAACGGCAAACTTTACTTGCTAAACTCTTATCTCTTCTATTATTATTTTTAAATAGATAATCAGTGATATCATCTACTAAAGTTAAATCACCCTTTTTTACTCTTTGTAAAAATTGATTTTCAGAATTAAGTGCGAAATCAGTTAATAAATCTATCGTTTTTTTGGAGCTCCTGGTTGAATTTTCAATCGCTATTCTATGAATAATAATGTTAAATGTTTCGCTGGAAAAATCATTATTTCGCTTGATTAGTTCTTCACATATTTTCTTAGCTTTTTGAGGATAAGAAATGTCATTAGCTAATTCATGCTCAACAATCTCCGAATTTGTTTTTGTTAGTTTTACCATGTAATATTCATCAACTTCTAATTTAAGTAAATTATTTGGAACATCTAGAAATATGAGATCTGTTGCATTTTCAATTTGTCGTTTTAGGTCTGAATTCTGCTTGCGATTATTCTTTTTACTTTTTTCCGATTTTAATTTATTACCAACTTTCCTAAAGTTTGCAATTTCGTCACTCATTCTCACATCAAAGGATTCATATCCTACTGGAAGCCAACCCCATGCCAATGCCTCCATTTTATTATTTGACCAGTTAGCACGATATTTTCGAGATGACGGCGGCAATTTAAAACCTAGGATTTTTTCTATTTGATTAAATGTTAAACTTACAGAGTTTTTATTAGATGCTGACAAATAATCTGCCAATGGTTTATATTTCGATTTTCGCATATAACATCACTTCTCTTTGTCCATATTATATAACAAAAAATTAAGGCTTATTTTATACTGAGTTTTTTTCATTTGTTAACTACTTTTAAATTTATGCTCTTTATTTTCTGCTTTTACAACTTGAGATTATTATTTATTAAAAGACATAATCTAATCTTGAGAACCTATAAAAATTACATTTAAACATTTATAAATGGCAACATTTTGTAATTGGCTTGAATAAACTCTTTTTATACAATAGCTAATACTTTTATATTCAAAAGTCTTAAAAATGAAATTACTCTTTATTATATAATTTGTGGCCAGCTCGTAAATAATTAACTATGAATGTTGATTCTAAGTTTCTTCTAGATATAACATCAACTTTTTTATCAAGGATAATTAAACATATTTTATTTGCTTCTTCAAACCATTTTGAATCTTTTTCTGGGTCCTCATGGCGAATAATCCTATCCCAAAGACAAATGCCAGTCTGACCAATATACAAGCATTCATCATCTTTGTAGAAGAAATATAAAACATTTTGATCTTTTAATTGTTGAGAAAATATCTTCACAGGGTCATCACTTTTGCGTCTTCCTTTATGAGAAATCCCTTCTTTTATTATTTTTGAATCATAATTAACAGTTTTAAATTCCATAATTCCTCCTTTAGATTATCTCTCAAATTAGATTGTTCCTTTTTCTGTAAAGCGATGATTTAAGTATGAAGTCGAACAACCATGCCTTTACAAGGTTTTATCGATTTACAATTAAAGAAATTTCATGTTCGTCTACTTCAAAATCAAGAAACCGATTGTAAAGCCGTAATCCGTGAAAATGTTCCTTTGAATTTTTTTCATATGTTTTAAAAATTTTATCATATATATTTTCAATTTTGGGCTTATTTCAAAAGGTTTTTGACTTTCTTTTTTAAGAAAAAGCACTAAATTTTATTTAATAGGCGAACAAGCTAACATAATAAACATCTCGTATTTCTTGCTCAGAGTTAAAACTTTTAATATGTTAAGGCAAAAATATGTGTTTTGTACGAAAAAAGGTTTGATACATTGTTTCTATTGTATCAAACCTTTGCTGTTAACTTGGTTGCGGAGGGAGGATTTGAACCTCCGACCTCCGGATTATGGGCCCGACGAGCTACCACTGCTCTACTCCGCGATGTATTAGTATTATAACATGATTATTAATTAATGCAAATTATCTAATTAATTTAGTGAAAAAGGCAAATAAGTGGCTTTCTATGTAAGGAGTAAGCCAAAAATAATATCCCGCTTTAGTTGGATGAACAGGATCAGCCATATATAAAGCGTATGTCTCCGCGGAAATATTATTGAAGTTTTTGTCATTATACATATCAATTACACTAAACTGCATTTTCGTAGCAATTTCGTTAAGTATACTTACTAATTTTTGATACCGCTCCTTATCAAAATAAGGACAAGTGTAAAAAATAACAGGACACTTAAGCACATCACGAGCGTACTTTGCAATATATTGAATAGCGCCACATATTGTTTTCGTATCGTAATCACTTTCTTTAATAACACCAAATTCTTGTTTAAGCCGCACATCATTACTTGAGAGCTGACAAAGTAATGCGTCATACTTCTTGCCTAACGGTACTTTTTTTAGCCGAGTAATATAACTATCTTCAATATGCTCCACAAGTGTTGTGCCGCTCACGGCTTCTTTAATACAAGTACAATCATTCCGCACTTCAATATATTCGACAAACGATTCACCAAACGAAGCGTGACCATAAGTAAAAGACGCACCAAGAAATAATAATGTTTTACCTTTTAAAATATTTGGCTTATTTTTCTCAATACTAAAATTTAAATTATTGCCTTTAAGTTCATTATAATTTGGCATATTTAACTTTTTAACCGTTCAGTAATAGCTTGCGCTTTACGATAAATTTCACTAATAGGTTCATCAAGATTAAATTCACCGTCTTCATATAAAATCTTGCCATCAATCATCGTTAATAATACATTAACCTTACTACCAGCGTACACAATATTTTTTTCAATATTATTAACAGGTTGCATATTCGGTTGCTGCATATCAAGCATAATGATGTCCGCTAGACTGCCAACACTTAAATATTTAGCGTCTTTTAATCCCATTGCTTCAGCACCATTTACAGTAGCCATTTTAAGGACATCATAAGCATCAACAACCGCCGCGTCTTTTTCACGTAACTTCGCTAAACCAGTAACAAGCCACATTTCACGGAAGAAATCAAGCGCGTTATTACTAGCGGGCCCATCAGTGCCAATTGCAACATTAATCCCTTCTTTAAGGAATTTGTTAATCGGGGCAATTCCGCTTGCAAGTTTAGTATTTGAACTAGGATTGGTCACAATACTTAAACCGCGCTTTTTATACACGGCAAAGTCTTCATCACTAAAGTGCACTCCGTGGAAACCGCCACCACCGTAATTATATAAACCTAATTTATCAAAATACACTGCTGGGGTGTAGCCGTGGCGTTCAATACATTCTTTTACTTCCGTTTCTGTTTCACTAATATGACTCCAAATTGGGACTTTTAATTCGTGAGCAGCTTTCGCTAATTCTTTTAATATTTCGGGCGTGCTTGTATATTCAGCGTGGAACCCAAGATGATAACTAACAAGCGGATGCATTTTATTAATCGTGTGATATGCTGCTTTCATTTCGCAAACACTTTCTTTGTATTTTGTAACAGTGCCCACAAGTGCCGCTCTAAAACCAACATCAATTGCCGCTTGCGCTGTTTCAAGTGGTGAATAATACATATCAAAACATGCCGTCACGCCACTTGTTAAGTATTCCGCAAAAGCAATTTTACTTAAGACATATTGATCGCCAGGCTCAAGTTTATCTTCAAGCGGAAATACGGCCTTATGTAACCAGTCATAAAGCGGTAAGTCATCAGCGTAACTCCGTAAAAATGTCATCGGTGAATGCGTATGGGCGTTTTTAAAGCCAGGCATGAGTAAATTACCTTCAGCGTTAATAATACGGTCAAACGGTTCATTAAAGTCACCACTTGGCCCAACATAAGTTATTCTATTACCTTCAACATGGACTTCACCATAAAAAAGCGGACGATTTTCTTCCATTGTAAGAATAAGTGCGTTAATAAAACGTATTTTCATAATGTTTTCCTCATTTATTAGATACTTAATTTTAGCATGTTTTTATTAATAATAAAAAACATGGGTTGCCCCATGCTTTTTTATATGTTTATTTAATATTTATTCTTCTTCGTAAGGAACGATGTTTTCTGATGTTGCACCACAGTATTCACAATAATCTGGGTTATCAATAATCATCCCACATAATAAACATAAATATTTCTTTTCAGAACCTAATACCATATTTATTTCCTCTTCCTCCCATACCCTATTATATCTTATAATTATTAGAAGTAAACCCGCTGATGCATTAATTTACAACTAATTTTCTTTATTTATAAATGTGTTTAAATCAAGTTTTTTATTACAAAATTTTAAATTTTCATTAATTATAATCGCATTGCCCGATACCCAGCGCGACTAATTGCACCGATAACTTTGTCATCATCTACTCTATTACTAAAGTGGATCACAACAGTATTTTTTTCTAAATTTATTTCGTAACTTATATTATCCACTCTAAATAACGCGCGTTCAATACGACGTACGGATCGTTCGTTTTTCATCCCTTCAACAATATAAGTCCGTGTCACTATTAATCAATCTCCAGATATTTTTCTTCACGGCGTTCCGCGATAAATTGATTTCGATATAATTCAAAGTAATGCCCGCGATTACCTAGTAATTCAGCGTGAGTACCTTGCTCAATAATCTTACCGTTTTCTAAAACAACGATTAAATCACTATTAACAATCGTGCTTAAGCGGTGCGCAACAACAAAACTTGTTCGGCCTTTTAAGAGTTCATCAGTGGCTTTTTGGATTTTTGCTTCAGCTTCGCTATCAATCGAACTAGTCGCTTCGTCAAGAATTAAAATTCGTGGATCAGCAATAATTGCTCGCGCAAAAGAGATGAGTTGCTTTTGGCCCACTGATAAAAGGTTACCAGCTTCACCAACATGCGTGTCGTATCCCTTTTCTAAGGTATTCACAAATTCATCAAGGCCGACTGCTTTACTCGCAGCAATGACTTCTTCATCACTTGCCTCTAAATTACCATAGCGAATGTTTTCTTTAATCGATGTGGAGAAAAGCTCGGGCATTTGTAAAACATATCCTAAGCGGCTATGGAGCCATGATAGACTACGCTTTCGATAATCTTTACCATCAATTAATATTTCACCAGCGCGCGGCTCGTAGAATCTTGCGAAAAGATTAACAATCGTTGTTTTCCCGCTGCCGGTATGACCAACAAGTGCTACTGTTTGCCCAGCTTTAACTTTTAAATTAAATTTATCGAGAATAATTTCTTTTGGATTGTAATAGAATGTCACATCTTTAAATTCAACATCACCTTTAATTTCTTCCCAATTTTCTTTTTTCTTATCAAATAAATCACCATACACATCTTTAACTTCTTGCGTATCATCAATCGACGGCTTTTCGTTGACTAATTGTAAAACACGTTCAGCACTAGCTTGCGCGACTTGTAGTTCATTAATAAAGTTCGTTAAGTTTAAGATAGGTTCAAAAGTATTCATTGCCGCACGAATAAACATAAAGAGAATCGGCATCGTCACTAAGCCTTGGAGGGCAAAGTACCCACCAAGCGCCATGACAAAGGCAACAATTGTGTAACTGCCCGCTAAAAGGAAACTCGAGAAAATAGCGCCATAAAGAATCGCCTTTAACGTCACTTTTTTCATTACGCGCGCTTCTTTCGTAAATTCGTCACTTAATTCACTTTCAATTGCTAAGCTCTTAGTTGTTTTAGCGCCTAAAAATGATTCATTAAAAAGGCCAGTTAACTGACTATTATGGAAACGTGATTTACGATTTAAGATTAAAACTTTCTTACGGAAAATAATCGCAATAAAAAGTAAGATTGGTAAAAATGACACAAACACTAAAGCTAGCCGCCATTCACTAATAAATAAGACAACAATCGTGAAAAACATAAAGAAACCTGACCAAGTTAAATCTAAGATTCCCCATGAGACAATGCGCGCTAAACGGTTTGTATCACTTGTCATCCTGGCCATAATCCAGCCCTGTTTTGTCGAGTCATAATAGCTAAATGGTAATTTTTGTAAATTTTTAAATGACTCTTTGCGTAATGTATATCGTACTTTTGTTTCAAGTTTTGAACCAAAGTAAATAAAGCCAAAGACACCAAAGGCAAAGACAACAATTTGGGTAACACTTAATACAATAAAGGGGAGTAAGGCACTTTCATTATATGTTTCAATAAGATTACTAATTGCATAAGCATTAAGCGGAATTGTTGAAGCTTCCGCGAGTGACATAAACACCGCAAAAATTAAGAGTAACGATAGTTCTTTTTTACTTCTTAAAATAATCTTTAAGATTTGTTTCCAAACTCCGAAAGTTACTTTTTTAACTGCTTCTTCTTCGCGAAAAACATCTGCACTCATACTCTAAACACACTCCTTAGCAACAAGTTCTAAGAACTCTGTTTCTAAATCTCCTTGAATATCCCATAAGACTTGATATAACCCGCCCGCTTTCGCTAGGGTGTCATGGGTTCCAATATCTTCAACAGTCTTGTTATTAATTACAATAATTTGATCAGCCTCTTTAGCGGTAGTTATCCGGTGAGTAATAATAAGCGTTGTCGATGTTTGTTCTTTTTGTTTTAATGCTTGACGAATAAGGGTATCGGTGCGACTATCAACCGCGCTTAAAGCATCATCAAATATTAAAATTGGTTTTTCACTAATAAGCACGCGCGCAATCGCTACCCGCTGTTTTTGCCCGCCAGAAAGCGTTGTTCCTCTTTCGCCAACCATCGTATCATAACCTTTTTCAAAATCACGAATATCATGGGCAATTGTGGCAATTTCACTGGCATTAATAATCTTTTCCATCGGGGCCTTACGCGCAGTAATATTAATATTGTCACGAATAGTGCGGGAGTAAAGAAACGGATTTTGTAAAACCGTACCCATATTTTTCCGTAAGTGATGTTTTTCAATGTCGCGAAGTTCAATATCATCAATTAAAATTGACCCTTCATATTCATACATCCGCATTAATAAATTAATAATCGTTGTTTTCCCGCTGCCAGTGCGCCCAACGATCGCTACAGTTTGGCCCTTCTCAATTGTAAAGTTCAAGTTTTCTAAGGTATAACTACTATCACCAGGAAACTTAAAGGACACATTTTTAAATTCAATTTTTCCCGCAATCTCCGGTAATAAATCACCATTAATTTCAAATTCACTCTTTTCATCGAGTACTGTCGTAATACGGTTATATGCTACATTAGCGTGCGAGACATCATTAATTAATCGGCCTAAACCACGAATTGGCCAGATTAAAAGGCCAACAAGCATTAACGCTGCGGCTGCGTTACCAGCATCCATTTGTCCGTTTCTAGCAAGAAACACACTAATGAGGGTAATTACAAAATATTGACTAAGAGCAAAGAAATCCATTGCTGCCCAATACATACCAACAATTTTATTAGTTTTAATCACTGCATTTTTATGTGCTTTATTTTTAACTTCTAACTTTTCTGTTTCAAACTTTTCATTAGCAAAAGCCTTCACAACTTTAGCGTTATGGACATTTTCTTGAATAACGGTTAAAATTTCCGCTTCTTTTTCTTCAATATCGTTATAACGCTTCCAAATATTTTTAAAATAGAAATAAGAAGAAATACCATAAAGCGGAATGACCGCCAGCGAAATATACATTAAAAGCGGACTTAAAAAATACATTTGATACGCCCCGCTTAACACCATGAATATTAAACCGACCGCATCCATTACGCGCATTACGACAAAGTTTGTTGTCACTTCCACATCAGTCGTTACTCTTTGAATGAGGTCACCAGTGTCACTATTATTATGATAATGATAGCTAAGTGACTGAATATGATCAAAAAGTTTAACGCGTAATTTTAAAGCAATGCTCTCTTGCACTTGGCCTTTAAGTCGTTGCTCAACAACCATTAAACTAAAACGAAATAATTGATATAAAAGGAGCGTAAGGGCAACATAAAGTGAAACCTCAAAAACATTTTGACCCTTTTCAAATATTTCAATAACAAATAACGGTAAATTAACACCGGTCACTACTCCATTATTTTGTAAGTATTTTAAAATGTACTGTGTAAATAGTGGTACAAAGGAATACGATACACGATGGAAGATAACTAAAAGCGTAACAAAAAACATCCCCCAAAAGTGGCCTTTTAGTAAGTGTAAGATTGAATGTTTCTTTGCTTTTTTTCTCTTCATATCTATCCTTCTTTTAATAGATTCTATTAAAACAATCTCTACTATTATACATTAAATGGAATAATTTATAACAACGATAAAATTAAAAAAGGTACATATTTACATACTTTACACAAATTGTACCTAGTAAAGTGCTTTCATAAGGAAGTTTATTCTATGTCCATTCAAATTGACCAGTGTATAACTGATAGTAAACTTTACCTTCTAAAATTAAATCCTCATGACTTCCGCGTTCAATAATTGAGCCTTTTTCCATTACTAATATTGCTTTAGCGTTTCGAATAGTGCTCAAACGGTGAGCAATAACAAATACCGTTTTATCTTCCATTAACTCATCCATCGCTTTTTCAATGAGTCTTTCACTACGGGTATCAATTGAGCTAGTAGCTTCATCAAGGATTAAGACTGGTGGTTGTAAAATAGCAGCGCGCGCAATAGCAATAAGTTGCCGCTGTCCACTTGAAAGATTTGCCCCGTTATCGTAAAGCATCGTTTCATAACCTTGTGGTAATTTAACAATAAAATCATGAGCGTGCGCAATTTTAGCGGCGCGTTCTACTTCGGCAATTGTTGCGCCAGGACTAGGATAAGCAATATTTTCAAAAATAGTACCAGTAAATAAATGTGTATCTTGAATAACGACACTTACTGATTGGCGTAAATCACTTTTTTTAATATCGCGAATATCAATCCCATCATAATTAATCGTGCCGCTATCAATTTCATAAAAGCGAGTAATAAGATTGATAATTGTTGTTTTACCGGCACCAGTTGAACCAACAAGCGCAACTTTTTCACCTTTTTCGGCATGTAAACTAATATTATTTAAGACGCGTTCATCTTGCTTATAACCAAAAACAACATTAGTAAAATCGACTCGCCCTTTAAATATTTCATAGGTGAATTCCCCGTTAGCCGTCGGAATCTTCCACGCTAAACTATTAGTCGGGTGTTCAGTTTCAACGATATTACCATCAATTTCAACAGCGCTGACAAGCCGGACTTTACCTTCATCTATTTCTTGTTCTAAGTCAAGAAAAGCAAAAATCCGTTCTGCCCCTGAAAGCCCGTTATAGAGAGCATTTAATTCAGTCATAAAGTTATTAAACGGATTTGAACTTTGGCGGACATAAATTAAGTATGATCCTAGTGCTCCTAAACTTAGCCAGCCATTTAATACAAAAAGCGCACCAGCAATCGCACTAATCGCATAATTAAAATACGACAAACTAACAATCATTGGTGTCTTTCGTAACACTAAAGTATTCGCGTATATTCCGCTTTTCGTTAATGCATCATTGCGCCGCTTAAATTCTTTCATGTCTTCTTTTTGGTGTGAAAACATTGCTGATACTTTAAGCCCTAACATCATTTCTTCAATATAACTATTTAAATGCGCAGTATCTTTTTGAACACTAGCAAAACCAACCCGCATTTTTTGACTATTACGCAGTACCATAAAAAACATTACAACGATGAAAAAGACAACAATCAGTGACAAATAAAAATTAATAAGGAAAAGAAATACAATTGTGCCAATGCCTGTTACTACTGAATAAATCATCGTTGTAAACCCAGTATTAAGTGCTTGATTAAGTGTGTCAACATCATTAGTGAAATAGTTCATAATTTCACCGCGCGGTGTCCTGTCAAAATAAGATAGCGGTAATTTTTGACTATGAGCGAAAAGTTCATTGCGAATGTCGGCGATAACAGTTTGTGAATATTTAACCATCATCGGGTTATAAATAAGTGCACTTAAAGCACCTGAACCGAAAAGGATCGCTAATTTAATAAGTGACTTATTTAAACCATTTATATCAAAGTCTAATATGCTTTTATCGATGATTTCACGCATTACATAAATACCGTAACCATTAGTAAACCCGCTCCACACAACAAGGAGTACAATAAAAACTAGCGGCACAGGTCGTTTTAATAAATAACTAAAGAGCCGGCGCATTGTTTGCTTCATATGTTTAGGCTTACTTTGCTTTTTCATGCTTTTGCTCCTTTTAGTTGGGTCGTGTAAATATCGTGATAAATCTCATCATTTTCCACAAGTGAGTTATGCGTACCTGCCCCGTGAATTTCCCCTTCATGCAACACTAAAATATGATCAGCGTCTTTAATAGCACTCACACGTTGCGCAACAATAATTAAAGTAAGTTGCGGATAAAGTTTCCGTAATTTAGTGCGAATTTTCCCTTCATTAATCGTATCAATCGCTGATAAAGAATCATCAAGCACTAATATTTTTGGTCTTTTTAGTAATGCTCTTGCTAATGCTATTCGTTGTTTTTGACCACCTGAAAGCAAAGAGCCTGCTTGCCCGACTTCACTATTTAAACCATTTGCTAATTTATTCACAATTTCGTCACTTAGACTTGCTTCTAATGCCCGATTAATTTCTTCGTCACTTGCATCTTTATTACCCCATAGCAAGTTATCACGAATTGTTCCGCTAAAGAGCATATTATTTTGAAAGACAATGTTAATAGCATCTAGAAGATTATCCGCACTATAATCTTTAACATTATGGTCGTCTAAAATAATCTCACCATCAGTTACATCATAAAGCCTTGCTAAAAGATGGACGAGTGTTGATTTACCGCTTCCAGTTTGACCAATAATCCCAAGTGTTTCACCAGCCTTAAGCGTGAAATTAATGTTTTTTAAAGCATAATTATCATCACTTGTGCCCGGATACTTAAAACTTACATCTTTCACAATTAAACTCGGTTTTGCTTTAACACTTAAATCATTAATCAAGTATTCAAGACTAGTGTCAGTGTTAAGTACTTCACTAATTCTACTTTTTGAAGCGCTAGTGCGACCAAACATAATTAATATTTGCGCAAGCATCAGCATCGCATTTAAGAGTTGTAAAACAAAGGTTAGTAACCCTTGAATTTCACCAATTTTAGCTTCGCCAGTATTAATTAAATTACCACCGACAAGTAGAAGACCAATAATCGTTGAATAAAGTCCAAGTTGCATAATCGGACTATTGAGTGATACTGTCATAAACGCATTACTAGCGACTTTACGATACATCTTATTAATCGCCTTAAACTTTGCTTCTTCTTGCTCTTCCGTAACATAAGCTTTAACAACACGGATCGCTTGAAAGTTTTCTTGTAAAGTACGGTTTAATTCATCAAAATTACGTTGCATCCGTTCATAAAGTGGTCTAACTCGAAAAACAATGACTAGCATCGCAAACGCAATAACAGGAAGCGTAAGTGCAAATACAATTGCTACTTTAGAATTCATATTGAAACTAAGCATTAATACCATCGTAATCATAAATGGAGCACGGAATATCCCGCGCATCCCAATAATGATGGCATTTTGAATAGTGTAAGTATCATTTGTAAGCCGAGTAATTAAGGAAGACACTGCGAATTTATCACGCGCTTCTTGGTCTAAACTTTGTAGTTTCGCAAATTGAGCACGACGTAATTCCGCCCCAAATCCTTGACCAGTACGAGCGACATAACGGACACTAATGATGCCAATAAAGAAAGCAAGAAAAGCCGAACATACCATAAGGGCACCCCATTTATAGATATAAGGTAAATCATTATTAGCGATACCAACATCAACAACGCGACTTGCCATAAATGGCACTAGTGTTTCTAAAACAGTTTCAAATAAAATAAAAAAGATGGCAAGAATCCCTTCTTTCCATACTACTTTAAAATATTTGAATAATCCTTTTTTCATAGCATTATTATGCCAGTAAAATCTCTTTTTCTCTATATATAAGCTACTTAGTTTTTGCTGTTAATGTTTCTAACGTTACTAGGCGTCCTTTTCTTAGCTTTAGTCTTCCACCAAACCAGAAAAACTTTTCGCGTTTTAAGTACGCTATCAACGCCTTAGCATTCTCATACCCTAAATCAAAATATTGCTGTGTTTTTTCAGGACTAAAATCAAGCGACACTTTAGGAAATGGTCCTAACTCTTCTAGCGGGGTAAAATCAATATGTAAGCGTCCGGGTAATGGTTTTGTTGGTAAAAGTTTTGGATCTAGACCAATTGAAATAATTATATTAGCGTTAGCGATAAGCGCTGGTGTAAACGGGAAATTATCGACTAAACCGCCATCCACATAACGAGTGCCTTCAATTTCTTTTTCCCCAAAGACAAGCGGAATAGCAGCACTTGCTAAAACAGCTTTTAGCGGGTGTTCACTCTCATTTAAAAAGACAACTTCTTTTTCGTAATTTTTCATATTTAATTTTGCAAATAAACCTTTAGTGGGTACTTTTGCTAAAGTGACATAGCCTTCAATCTTTGTATTTCTAAATGCTTCTTCATTAGTGAACGGTAATATTTTTTCTAAGATACCTTTAGTGTTATAAAAGCCGCTTATATTCCATGTTTCTTTGAATTTGTTTCTACCATAAATCGCTTCATTTGTGAATTCTTTCCACACATTAATCATCTCTTCAATACTTAAATCATGCATTAATAAAAGGGTGTGGATGGCCCCAATCGAGGTACCGCTAGCGACCCTAACGCGTTTTAATATTTTAGTCTCGTGCAGCGCTTTTAATACACCAATTTGATAGGAGCCTTTCGCGCCACCACCACCTAAAACTAAGGCTATCTTCTTCATAAATTAAATTTTCCGAATAAGTCCAGCTTCTAAGAGTTCATCGATTGTTTGCGCTGCTGGTATATCACTTGCCCCTAGTTTATATTGTGGGTCTTTTTTTAGTTCAAGTTTCTGCATTAAAATATCAATCGCTTGGAGCGCACGCTTGACACCAGTATTACCACTGATACGTAATAAACTTGGTGTTAATTCGTGTTCTTTATAACGACTAACATCATCAATCTTAATATTTACATCACTTAATTCTTCAAGCGTTAAGGCAATATACATCCGTAAAACATTACCAATCAATTTAAATTTAACAATTGTTTTCCCGCTTAATGTAAAGCGTTCTTCACGCCATGAAATAGTATTATTAACACTAGTGTAAGAGAGAATTTCTTGTTTTATTTTTAAATAGCGTTCGCGACTTGCTTCTGGCGCTAAACTAACTTGTGCAGTATAAGAATAACTATATTTAATGGCGGCGAATTGATCGTCATCAGTGTCTTCTTTTTTAACTTTAACTTTTTGTGCTTCTCTTTCTACTTTTTTTGTTTTAACTTCTTCAGTAACCGGTTTTTCTGGCGTTACTTCTGTTTTAACTTCTGTTTTAGGCGCTTCAACCATTTTTAGCGCTCTTTCTTCAGGCCGCATTTTTTCTTTACTTGGTTCTTTTTTGGAAACAATAAGATAAATAACGACCGCTAAGAGTAGGAAAGCAAAAAATAATACAATCGTTACTGTATCATTATCGAGTAAGTTTGCTAAGGTTTTCATATGTATCTCCTTTTGCTTATAGCGGTGTTTACACAATAATTGTACTTATTTTAGGTGCTTTTTGCAATGTTATTCGACAATTGTGGCCGCGAGATTATTAATTTCATCATCACGTAAGCCAATATGCGATAAGTAAGCTCTGCTCCCACCATACTTTGTGTATAAATGATCTAATGTTCGTTCCATGTATTCAGGTTCACTAAGAATGAAGCGTCGCCATTCTGGTTTAATAAATTTATAGCCTGGCCGCGATAAGTTATTAGTGTACGATTCACTATAATTTTCAACGATTACAGAATGCGGAACACCCACTAAGTCTAGGAGTAACATTGTGACAACTCCGGTCCGATCTTTACCAGCGGTACAGTGGAAATAAATACCGTCCCGCGGATACTTTAAGAAGATTTTAAAGATCGTTAGCAGTTTCTCTTGCGAGTCATCAAGCAAATCAATGTATAAGTCGGTCATATCTTTATAACCTTGTTCACGCATTTGCCAAAATTCGCCCATCATATCGACATGATAATACTTGATATCTTTATAACCTCGTAACGGACTTGGTGTTTTTTCGATTTCATTCGTATAGCGTAAATCCACTACTACTCTTACTCCTAAGTTATAAAAGTGCTCTTTTTCGATTTCAGTCATTGTGCCTTTGGCAGTACCTCTAATATATTTATAACGCCGTGTCTTAGTACCATACTTTGTATCAATCTCACCTAAGTCACGCACATTGAATAAGTTGTTTAAGAGAAATAAATTATTTTGTTGTTTGACCATAACTACCTCCTGCTTACACTATGATATCACATTACACTACTTCTTTCTTTAGTAAAGAAAACGCATTATTTACTAAGAAAAGTCGCTAAATTGGCTAAAAAATTGTTATCGTTATCATTTTTTTCGTATTTTTAGGTGTTTTTGGTTGTAATTCCCTGCAAATATGCTTTAATTAAGATGAAATACCTTTTAATAAAGGTAGATTATAAGCGAAAGTAATCATTAAAATGTATCTCGCACACTAACCTTAAAGCTTATGAAAAAAATTGTTATCCCGTTAGTAATGCTCTTATCCTTAGTCGGTTGTAAGACTGAGAAACTAATTCGTGTCGCAACGAGAGGTTGCATTCATGAAGAGATTTTAAACGCGGCTAAAACTTCACTTAAGGAAATGGGTTATCGCTTAAATCTTGAGACAATTGATAATGCTTTGCTCGCTAATTCTTCATTATCAAGTGGCGGGATTGACGCAAATATTATTCAAAGAACAGATGATTTAATTGCCTATAATAACCGGGTATCAAAACGCGCAGAGCTTACTAGTGCTGGTCGCGTCTATCTTTCAGCACTTGGTGTATATTCAGGAACGAAAACAACACTCGAGGATTATAATCCTGGCGACAAAATTGTCATTAGTGATCGCGCTGAAGATTATGAGCGGATTATGAGTTTTATCGAGGAAGTTTTTACTGTTACTGTATTTACCGAACAAGAAAAAACACCAAATTACAGACAAACACCACTTGACTTTTTGACCATTGAATATATGAATCCAGATTTAATTCCGGAAGCCCAAAAGCATCCTGAAGAAGCTTTTTACATTATGACTGGTTCACAAGCTTATAACAGCGGACTTAGTTATGAACATATTCTCGCTACTGAAACTAGTAATGATTATGCATTTATTGTCGGTATTCGTCGCGGCGAAGAAAATAATGATAGAATACGCGCACTAATGAAAGTATTATATAGTGATGAAATCGGTGACTTTATCGTTGAACATTTCCGCGGATTAATTATTCCTTATCGTTAATTTATAAATAAGGGGCTAAGGCCTTTGCAATTACCGCATAGCCCTTACCTGAAATATGCAACCCTTCAACTGTATAACGGCGGTCAATCCGCCCTTTTTTATCCGCTAAAAGAGTGTAGAAATCTAAATATTTAAGTCCTTCTTCAGCACAAAAATTAATTAAGAGTTCATTTGTCTTTTTAATTTTCTTATTCGTTCTTAATCCAACAATAAATGTGGATAAAAACTTTTTAGTGCGTGATACGGGATAAAGTGAAATGCAAATTACTTCAATATTTGGTACTTCTTTTTTGAATGTTGTAATAATCTTTTTTATATTAGCGACTATTTTACGAGGACTACTTCCTTTGGCTAAGTCATTCGTGCCAATTTGTAAAAATAACTTGCGCGGCGCTAGTGCTACTACATTATCAAGCCTTTTTAATACATTTTTGGTCGTATCACCAGCAATACCGCGGTTATATATCTTTACACCCGGAAAGAAATCTTGAATCGGAAAAAAGTCTGTTAAACTATCACCTAAAAAAGCAATCTTTCCGCTTTTGGCTTCTTTGTTAACTTCTTCAAATATTTCTAAGCGATTAACTGCATTTGTGTGTACGACAAATAAATAAATGGCAACAATTAAAATAAGTGCGCCTAAGACACTTACTAACACAATTTCTAGTGGACTCATAATAAGTAGCTCCTCTTTTCAATTATCTTTATTTTAGCAAATATAATATAAGACTTTTTATAAATTAAAGACTTTTTTACTTTTTGATTATAATCTCTTCCACTTCAAACATTATAAAACTATTTTTGTACTTTGTTTATGCCTTAAGAGCACAAATGGTTTTCACATAAAATTATGCGTTACACGATTGTTTTAAAAAGTAATTACTATATTTTGTGGTGTTTTGTTGTTTACTTTTGTGGTATTTTGCCAGTAATATTTGTGGTAAAAAATGCAGCTAATAAATAAAGTATCGTAACTGTACAAGTATCTTATTACTTATAATCAACAATTAACATATCATCTGCAAAGTAAACATTAAATATACATGCGCGACTATCAGGTGAAGGTTTATCAATAGGAGTATGAACTGAATCAAAAAATAGATTTCGCTTTATTGTTTTTTATATCTTTAACTATTAATTTGTCACTTTTTTGTGAGAAAGGCACACTTAAAACAAACCTAAATTAACTGTAAAATTAAAAATTTTGCGGGAAAATTTAAGTTTTTTAGTAATAAAACTATTACTTTAATGATATTTTAACCAAAAGCATCAGCGAAAAACTACCACTTTTACAACTTCTTTACAACTTTTTACAGCTTTATGATATATCTAGCTCTCCGTTTGCTTTAAAGTTTATGTGTCTGAAAGGAGGTGTTCAGATATGAAAAATGCAATTTGCAGAATCGGAGAACTTATGGCGATTGCTATGGGTAGTCTCGAGCTTGTATCCATGCGGATTAAGGAAGAGCCATTTGATACAAGTAACACTATTACCCGTTATACACGGGAAACTTCTTCCACCATACGTGACAGTTTTTTTACCACGATTGATTTTAAAGCCGCTATTAGTGATAACACTATTATTAAAGGAGCTACACTAACTGCGGATGATAGCGATATGATCTCTTTACTCAATAACGATTTATACGGTATTGGATATATTTCCTACGCCGCACTTGAATCTTCCGAGCTTAAAGCTTTAATGATTGAAGGGGTTCGCGTCTCCGAAAAATCAATTATTGATGATTCGTACAAATTATCACGAAACTTTAACTACATCACAAAAGCTCCTAGTGACTTAAGTGAAAAAGAATATGCCCTAATTACAGGGTTCATCGCCTTTAGTAAGTCACGCGAAGGCTTAAGTATTATTAAGGCCAAAGACGGAATCGTTACCCAAAATATTGAAGAGGCTGAAAGTTTTACAACACTCTTAGCGAAAAGCGAAAATAGCGCTCTAGCGAAAATGCTTTATAACACTAATGAAGCACCAATCCACATTAAACTTGGTGGTTCAAAATCTGTCGAAAGTATTAGTCGTGCCTTAAGTAGTGCTTTTACTTCTTTAGTGCCCGCCTTTAAAGCAGTTCATAACTACACTAGTAATGAAATGGCTTATGAAGCAACACAAGGGAGTAATAAAGATAGCGCTGAACCACTTCATATTGGTTTTTTAGCCCGGGATTTAGATATTAATGAAACTGAACCCGCACTTGCTGGTAGCTACGGCGTAATTAGTAAGGACGCTATCGTTGCTGTCGTCAGCAATAAAAACCATGTCCTTAGTGACATCACACGCGATCAATTAAAACAAATTTACAAATCTGAAACAATTACGTGGTCCGCACTTGAATAGCGCATCACTTGTTATCTAACTGTCACGATAACATTCTTAAAGGAGCGGTACATCTTCATAAAATGATGATAACCGCTCTTTTTTATATTTTTAAATTTATACAATAACTATTAAACTTATTAGTAACGACGCTTACGATTTAGGAAGAAAAAACCCGCCACAGCGATAAAGGCCATTATGCCTAGTACATAGAAATTTTGTTTATTATCACCACGAACTGCGGGTATACCGCTTGGTGGTAGTGTACGGTCAATGAAGTTTGTAAATGTAACCGTTCCATATTTTTGTAAAATATATACATAACGCGCCATAGCTTGTGACACTAAGTCACCACTTAATGTTGCAGTCGCATTTTTTAAGTCCGCTTGCACATCTGGCGCTAATTCATTAAATAAATTTCCGAGTTCCTCCCGTTTATGACTTGAGATATTATTAACCGCCCCAGTTGCGTCACAGTTTCTTGTTTCATAGAGAAAATTGATGGCGTAACTTGTTGCAGCGTCATGAACTGGAGTCATTACACTCTACGCTGCTACATCGTGTTCATAGAGATTCTTATCAGCGGGTAACACAAGTTCCGGGGTTGAAACATGCTCTGGTTCGAAAGGTTGACATCCATTATTAAAAGTAACTTTTTCTGGTCTATCTTGTCCTGAAATATTAAGTGCATAATAGCCGTAAGATAATTCATGTCCCATATCTACTACTTTTTGCATCATCCGGCCTGGCCAACCTCCTAATGGTTCAGTTCCGTCTGTATTCTTACCATAAGCAAATACAACATACTCGTTAAATCCGCCGTTATCCACTTTAATATCTAAATTACGATCGTAAAACCTTAAATTAACACTCGGTGAATCCACAAATTTAGCGTACAATGTAATGTCACTTGTTAAATCTTTTGGAACATATGCCGTTTCTAATAAAGCGTCTTCATACCAACCAACGAATTTTTTCTCTGGTTGATAAAATGGTGCCGGGGTATAATTTAAACCAGTAAAGGCTGCTGCTTCTTCAATTAAAAGTTCGCCATAATATTTTGTTACTTTATGATACGTTGTACCAGCATTGTGAAAGTAAATTTTCTGCATTTTAAGATCATAAACGACCATATAATTTCCAGCAGTATTTACATGAAAACTCTCATGATAACCTGAAGAAGGATCACCAGGCATAATTACATCACTTGCATTCGACTTATGATCATCAAAATCAATAAATCCGCGTTAATAAGGTTCATTTAATGTTTGTTTGTACACAAAGATTTTAAAATCATCAGCGTTAAAGGCTCTAGTAAGTGAAAGATAACGGCCATCATAACCACTGATACCAACTAAACAATTATTAATATCGTGCGTTGTCCAGTCACCAACAGCAGGGCCCCGCAATGCATACGAAGATGTACCTGTTGGTGTTGATGGTGTTGCCCCGAGTAAACTTGTATACTCGACTTTCATCCGCCTTGCGCCCGCAGGACTACCCCCAGCGTTATCAGGATTAAAAACTTGAACCTTAATTTCTCCGGGATAAATTGTAATAAAGTTAGCATCGGGCGAATCTTCATATCGATAAATATAATCGCGTGAAAGCGATGGTGTGGTATCAAATTGAAGGTCTTCCATTGGTGCCCCAGTATTATAGTCATATATTTTGTAATATCCAGCGTGCGACCGCGTAAAGGTATATACATAAATATCAGAACCGCCGGGATATTCCGTGAATTTTTATGACACTGATGGTTCCCATCCAATTGAATCGCCGACTAAGACCGGTATCGTCGTTGCCGCTTTTGTTTTTACCGCGTCCTTACGAAAAAACGCTGGTGTGATAATTGCACTAATTAATAGCGAAATAACGGCGCTCCTAGCTAACCATTTTCGATTTTTGTTCATCTTTTTGATTCCCCCTTTTTATCAAACTAATGCGAACACGGTGATTAATATTACTAAAATAATAAATATTTTCAATTTCACTTTTCTATTTTAATTCACCATTAACAAGATAGCAAATATCTTTATGCCCATAGGAACAGCATAATAAATGCCAAAATTTTGCCAAAAAAAGATATAAAACAACCCTATTTACATTTCTATTAACAAAAAAAGGTCTGATATTTCATCAAACCTCTTGTTATAAACTGGGGCGACCGAGGGGACTTGAACCCCCGAATGCCTGGTTCACAGCCAGGTGTGTTAACCGCTTCACCACGGCCGCCAGTTAGCAAAAGATATTTTACTTGTCTTAAACATATTTGTCAAAGGATTTCGCCACAAGTTCAAGAATTGGCAGTTCTCTACGCGCTACTAACAAACCAACACCTTTGATTTTTAGTTGTTCTTTGTACAAAAGAATGGCTTTTTGTATGGGAACCCAGACGATTTTATCAATAAGGCGCGATTCCCTTTCTTCAAAGTGACGCTGACCAACTTTTGTCACTTTAAATAAATAATAATACGAATAATTTTCTTGTTTTATCAAATTATAAAAGTCATGAATAATCCCAATTTTCGCTAAGAGTTCAACTTTTACACCAAGCTCTTCATCCATCTCACGGATAGCACTTTCTAACACTGTTTCATTAATACGCTTACCGCCACCTGGTAATTCATAATAATCACGGTGACCAAATTTATCCGTTGCTAAAATATGGGTCAAAGCTATTTCCCCTTTTGCGTTTAAACATACACCGCGCGCCGCTATTCGGGCGTTATATAAAGCGGCTTTTGGATACTCACTATCTTTTAAACTTTTAATAATTTCCATTTTTTAAATTTACTAAATATGCATTTTAAATTAACTCAACTATTAATTTTTCCTTTTTTTGCAGTCTTTAGTTTTCTTTCCAAAATTTCAGCAAGATTTTTAATTTCACTTTGCTCTATTGAAATTAATGTAACTCCTTCTTTTTTGTATATATCTAATTTATATTTTTTTGATTCCTCATATTTTTCATCATTCGTTATTCCCCAATACTCTATAATGACATCACCTAAATCTTTATATTGTGGTAATGTCCAATCCGGTGTTATCTCAACACCATCTTTGGAATAAAAAGGCTTTTCATATTGATGAAATATTCTTCTACTAAAAGCAAATTATCAATAATAACCTCATCTTTACTTTTTACCAGATGACCATCCTCGGTTTTGTATATGGTGTTGTAGTAATCCTCTTCTAAAATTTTCGCTTCCTTACATTTTGCAATATTGACTATTATATTTTTATCTTTATATTTGTTATAACAAACCTTACAAAAATGATATCCATCAGTTCTTTCACCACATGTTATGCAAGTATTTTGAGAATCAATTATTACAGTTGCACTTACTGGATCACAATTCGGACAAGGTTCATCACTTTTAATAATTGAACCACAATTTTCACATTTTATTATTTTTCCTTCTTTTAGTTGTTTAGCATGTTCTCGACATAATCAATCTTTTCTCACATTACCAATATAGGATGATGTTTTCTTGCCACAAATTGGACATTTTTGTTCCATTGTTCTACCTCCTATTTTCATTAGTATAACATTATCATGGTATGAACTGGTATAGATTAGATTCTAATATTAAACTGTAAATTAAGTTATTAAATCCAAAAAACTCCCAGTTAAGGAGTTAAATCAGTGTCAATCCTCACTACTATGCTGTTAAGCAAAAAGGCACGACCATTTCTGGGTGATACATATAAAGATCATTATGGTCCCCACTTTGATAATAAAGGTAATGATTAATCACATTTAAATTGCGGACACTCATATCAAAATATATTGTTCTTTCATAAGTCTTTTCAACATAGTTATAAATGACGATATCACGATCAATTACTAAATAAAGATATTTATCATCATTATTAACGCTATGTGCTCCGCCTTTACATATAAATGTAAGTGTATCAGTCTTTATTTCATAAAAGTAATACGCGGGTCCTTCTTGTGTTTGTAAAGACACAAAGAATAAACGATTATGTTCATCGACATAATCTTCACTTAATAAATGCAAATAATTAAGTGCTTTAAATCCGCGTTCAGTGAAATTAGCAATCGTGGTGCGACCGGATAAGTTATAAGACACTAATTTAATCTTCAGTGCTTCACTATCCGTATAAATGACTTTATTCCATACATGATTAATATTATCAAGCATACTACTATATTTAATCATCGTCATATTACTTAAATTGTAACAAACGAAATAGAAATCATCTCCAAACCCTTCAATCGTAGTTTTTAAATATAAATAATTAGTCTGGCGTGATGCATAACTTACACCGCGTTCTAGCACAAGATCAGTGGTCATTGATAATAAGTCATATGTATATAAATAATTTTCGGTACTACCGATAAAATAAATAGTGTTCTCATAAAGCGTTAAATATGTAATACTTGACATGTCTGCAAGTAACTCTGTGCTTGTCGCTGTTACGGGATTATAAGCATAAATGCTACCACGATTTGCATAATAATGCATTTTTCGTTCAAAGTCATATACCGCGAGGCTACGGTTCATAGTATTCCCGTTTGTGTTCCCGTAACGACTTGAATTAGATATAAATTGCAGTTCTTCATTAATTGTTGATTGCTCAGATGAAGGTGTGTTACTTGATGCTTCGCTTGTTAGTGGTTCATCACTTGATTCTTCAAGCGGTTCACTACTTGGAAGGGAGGTGGATGTTGGTGTTGAAGTCACTTGTGTACTAGTAACTTCTTCGGAGGGTATATTACTACTTGAAGTTTTGTCATTACAACTAACAAGCATTAAAAGACAAAAGGTTAACATCGTAATTATTTTGGCTTTCATAAAGTTTTTGTTTCTCCTTAAATTTATTGTAGCATTTTTAATATTAGAGAAATACAACATTTTATATGATAATAAAAAATGCTCAATATATGAGCATATATTAATTTTCTGGCGGAAGCACTGAGATTCGAACTCAGGCGGGACTTGCATCCCCTATCGGTTTTCAAGACCGACCCCTTCAACCGCTTGGGTATGCTTCCGTATGGTGGACCCTATAGGACTCGAACCTATAACCAACCAGTTATGAGCCGGGAGCTCTAACCATTGAGCTAAGGGTCCAGCTTAATTTTAGTATTGGTAGCTGCGGAGGGATTTGAACCCCCGACCTGCTGGGTATGAGTCAGCCGCTCTAAACCAACTGAGCTACGCAGCCACAATATAATGGTGGAGCCGACGAGGATCGAACTCGCTACCTCATGCGTGCAAGGCAAGCGCTCTCCCAGATGAGCTACGGCCCCATAATAAATGGTCGGGATGACAGGATTTGAACCTGCGACCTTCTGTTCCCAAAACAGACGCGCTACCAAGCTACGCTACATCCCGATGCTTGTATATATTACCAAAGGTATAAAAATTTAGCAAGTATTAACAAACTTGAGTTCTTGCTTTCTTGCACTAACAATCGAAAAGGTTAATTTATCTATTAATTGATTAGCGGTTAAATTATCTTTTTTTATCAAATATGCATGTTTCTTGAAGATAAAAAGATATTTAAAAGACTATTACTCTCTTTAAAATTTGCGTTTATGCTTATTAAGAAAATGGATTATATCATCGCTTCTTTTATTTTTATGGTTGGTATAAAACCATGTTGACAAATCCTGGATAATTCGGTGTTACTTTTGGTTCAGTATAATAATTAAACATCATCTCAAAATTACCTTCAAGATTAATCACTTTATAATAGTTGTTCTCAACAACATGTTCAACAGTAAAATTTTGTTCTTCGAAAACATCTTTTATTTCCGAACAACGATCTGGACCAGGAATAACAACTGAAACTTGACCGTAACCTACGCCCGCGAGACAAAATTCAATATTTGGAACATTAGGGATAGTTAGCTCAACATTATTATCAATTAAATATTTATCAATAAGTGCCTTAGGCCATTCGTGAAACGCAAATAAGCCTTCAAAAGCTTTCGAATAGTAATCAAGCAGTAATTGAATATAAATTAGCATCCCACCTGTCGCTAGTCTTTCATTATAAGTGGAGTCTAAAAAGTTATAGCTTATCCGTATAGTCTCGTTAGCGTTAATGCAAAAAGTGCGGCTAAAAATAAAAATTTGGTCTTTTTCCTAATCACTCTCCAAAAATTTCTTACATACAATCGCATTTTATATTAATTATGCTGTTCGTGCAACAAATAATAGAAAATGTATTAAAGGATAGCTTCATAATGCTTAAAAAAGCTTTAATAATCAGTTCACTATTCTTCTTTTAAGTACTTAGTAATTAAGTTAAAGTACTCATTAACATTCTTTTCTTTATCAAAAAGTTCAATTTGATCATACTTTAATTTTGGCTTAGTTTTAGCATTAGCGAGTTTTTCAATTGTTTCCGCAACCTTTTCATAATTACGATAATTAATGGGATAGAGCTCACTTACCTCATTTACCCATTCTTCATTATGATAAAAAGTTTCAAGTCCAATAAAAATAATCGGTTTCTGTGCCGCTAGACAACTTGCCGTTTTAAGTGGTAATGCCGTTTTAATTATCCCTGGCAATATTGATATTACATTTACATCCGCATTTTTATAAAGCTGGGCACTATCTTCCACACTATGTGGCGGGTAATAAGTAGCGTTAACAATATTTTCGTCATGAATTCGTTTAGCGATTCTTGCAGCTTGACTACCTTCACCAACGATATGAATATGAATGCGCGGTTCATGCACTAAAAGTTTTGCCGCACTTAAAATGACATCAATATCTTGGACATAGCCAATGTTACCAGCGTAAACGACATTAAATTGCAATGGATCAAAAAATGTATACTTCTTCACTAGCGGAGTCTTCCGCACTTCACTAATATCAAAGTTATAGATGACACTTATTTTATTATTAAAGTCGCCTTTCTTTAAAAGTGTTTTACGCATTGTTTCACTAATAGTGACGACTTCACTAGCGCGCGCTAAACTTTTAACTTGTAAAGGATTAAAAACTTTATACGCAAAACTATTTTCTTTAAAGATATTATCAGGATAAATATCTTGAACATTATAAATAACTGGTATTTTCTTTCTCGCACAATACCTTGTTACTAAATAACTATAAAGCAGTGGCGGGTTACTAGAAACAAAGACAACATCACTTTCTACTTTACGCAATTTTTTCGCTAAACGGCGCGACACACTGATATAGCGTCTAAGTAATTTAAATTTACTAAAGCGACTCGGGTGATAAGTGTAACACTTTACACGATGAATCGTAAACGCCCCTTTTTTCTCAACACTCGTTTTCTTATATTTTTCTTGTTCACTTAACGGAATCCCGCGTGTCGGATTAGGGGTGATAATATTAATTTCATGCCCCGCTTTAATTAGCTTATCCCAAAGCGGACGATATAAGTAATTAATCGTCGGATTCTCGGGGTCATAATAAAAAAGCATAAATGTTATTTTCATACTTTAAAGTATAACACGACACTAATAATAAAACAGAAATTTAAGTATGATTTGCCGCATTATTCACTAATAACACAAAATTTATGCTTTATTTTTATAATATTCGCGACGTGTTTTTCGGTCATAGATAATTTTAGTTTCGCGTTTTATTTGTTGCGGAGTGTAACCTATTGACTCACGCATTTTAACAAACTTTTCAATACTTATATATAGGGATCATATTCTGGTGGAACACTACCATCACCAATCATAATGAACCCAGTAATTAAATTACGATTACGATTAAATTCACGAATACCTTTTGCCGGACATTTCGCGGTTGGCACGGCGCAGTCATATTCTTCACTATATGTCCACCATTCATCATTACTCATAAATATATATCGTGTTAAATCAGTCACTTTTCATTATTCCTCGCTTTTACCTAATCTTACACTCTTACAAATAATAGAGTCAAGTGTATTCTTATGCACATGAAACTAAATTTCTTTTCAAAAATAGAAATGAGAACTCAATATTCATATTTATTGTCCAGAATTTTGGATTGCAGCATGTATTTCATTTACCAATAGAATAGATACCGTCAACATTCGGCGCTGTTCCAAAAGCATCATTATCGAACATATTCTTTGGTGATACATTATTGCGATTTTCTAGTTCTGATGCACAAGACACATTGATTATTGGTGCACCATCTATGATTGTCTTTTTCATAAAATAGAACGAATGAAAAGGAAAACCTAATTCAAGAATATTTGAATTGTGTGTAGTAAAAAATAGTTGTTCACCACTATTAAGTAAAGCAGTCATTTTTGCTAAAATTGCTGTTTCAATGTCAGCAGTCACATATGAAAATTGCTCATCCACTAAATAGAGTCCGTTACGGTGATTTTTAATTGAAAAAAGAATATTACTGATCGCCACCCCATATTTAGTACCGCTTGAAAGCAGCGGAATACTTGAAATGTCATTACCGTTTTGAATTAATACTTTTCGCTCATCACTATATTCAATAACTATCGCATCAGCAGCATCTTTACTATGAAAAACATTCTTAATTGCTGGATCTAATGTTTTCATTACATTGTTTAATATATCTAAATAATCATCTTTTTCACTTTCATTGATATCAGCATGTATATAAAACTTATCAAATAATTCTTCATTTGATGGAAGGACTACTTGCCAACCAAAATTATCATAAAACTCTTGTAAAGCTACTTGCCAACTTTCAAAGACATATTCATGATTATCTAACTCATTAATACTATTTTCGTATGAATCACCTTCAGTGAGTTTCTTGCTATACATTGCAACTTCAACAATGTTTTGATTATTTACATTATTTTTAATTATTCTAATTTTAGCGCGGTATAAAATAGCAACATCATCATATTCATTTACAAAGTCAATTTCAATGTTGCCGTGTTCATTGTTTTCACTTATAAGACTATCTAAAAAACTAGGATTTTTACGATGCAGAAATAAAGAAATTCTCCAAATTAATTTAATGAGAGAAGTTTTCCCTGTTGCGTTTGAACCAATTAACACTACTAATTTCTTATATCTAAAAGTTGGAATTGTGCGAAGATGTTCTCCTTCAATTAGCGTTTTCTTAAGTTTACGCGGATAACTAAAATTAACTTCGAAATCCTTAAAGGCTAGAATATTATCTAACTTCAAATTTAAGACAATCATATTATTTGCTCCTTGTATATTCAAGTTTTTTGAACTTACAATTTTAATGTAATAAATTTTAATTTGAAAAACAAGTATTTTCAAACTTTTTAAAACTTTTTAAAAAAATGTTAAATACTTAAATAGAATATGCAGCGACCAATAAATTAAAATCAATTTTTAAAAAAAGACTACATTTTGATGTAGCCTTATTTTTAGTAAATAGTTTTATGACAAACAATAATTATGCGCCAGGCTTTGACACTTTATTAATAAAGATTGGGTATTTATCTTTTAAAGAGAAGGCATAAAACGGACGATTAACAGAAAGATCAATTGGTTCATCGTAAAGTGGACCAGTTGATGTACAGCCGGAAACTGCGGTCATTGATTCTCCTGCCACACCATATTTATTAAATTCAAAGTCATTTGATTGCACAACAGCGTCAATAACTAAATCATTATAAACATCATCTTTAAGTAATTTACTCATATAGATTTCGTTATGCGTAATAACATTTTCTAATGTGTCTGTTAAATTTAGACCTTCAACTTTGTTATGGAAGAAGGGTACATAGCCAAAAGCGGGAACAAGTTCAGCCTCATTAACAAAATTAGTGTAAGCTTCAGTGATATTTACATGATTAATATTAACCTCTTCGTTTGGTAAAACTATCATTAAATCAGTATTTCGAATATTTACTTTAAATACCTCATAATTACCTCCGCGATAATAAGCAACTTTCTTTGGATCTTCTCTTACAGCAAAGACATAGGAATCCGCTGTGCCTAGCCCGCTTTTAAATGTAAAAGGCATATGTCGATGAAAAAGCCCATCGTTAGCGACATAATCTTTCATTTTTAAAACACCGTAAGTCACTACTCCATCACTTTTAAGATTTAAATCAGGAACTTTAAGCTTTAAACCAATCTTCTTATCAAAAAATTTATCAGCGTCTTTCCGGTAAGATTCGTGCGAAGAGACCATTGTCGAAATGTAATGATCACTTACTGCTTCTTGTTTACTCTTATCAAAAGCATAAGTTGGTCCAACTTGTTGATGTAAGACTGCCGAGCGGAAAAAAGTTTCACCTGTGTAATTTTTAAATTTAAAATTCCATGCTTCTAAGAGCGCTTTTACATCTTCTTCGGCATTAATTAAACCAAAAGCATCATTATTAAAGTTATCACTAACAGCGGAAAGCCCAGCCATCGCTAAGGAGTAAGTTGCTGGTGATAGCACAGTATCTTCTGCTTTTTCATCAGTAAGAAAGGGGGATAATTTCTCAACCGCCTTAATTGCTGTTCTATTTACTAAGTCATCATCTAAATTCATCAGCACTTTAGACTGTGGTAATTTGTGAAATAATTGTTGTTGTTCTTTTTGAGTATGACTAAATAAGGCAATTGTCGTCGCGCTTAAAGCCACACACGCGACAATGGCTGTCGCCAAAACAAAGCGAAAACGCAAGTTAAGCGGACGCTTTACTTTTGTAGCACCATCAATCCTTTCTTCCATTTTAATATCTAATCTTTGTGGCACTTCAGGAATAAGTGTTTTTGTTTCATGTAATTTCTTTTCTAATTCAGGCATAATTTCCTCCGATTAATTCACGCAATGTTTTAATGGCAATTTCATGATATTTCCTCGCTAGTGCTTCACTTATTTTAAGAATGCTTGCTATATCTTTATACGGTAAGTCTGCAGTATAACGCAAATAAATAACATCTTTATATTTACCTTCTAACTCGTCGACTACTGCCCATACATAATGCTTATCAAGTTCACCATTATCGTCATACACACCATGAACTTCTTCATTTAAGGGTAACGCTTTAATTTTCTTTAAGTAATCTTTTGCAGTATTAATCGTTACTCTAATTAAATAATTCTTTTCATGGTTAACTGACTGAAATTTCTTCGTGCTTTTATAAAATTTCATAAATGAGTCAAGCGTCGCCTCTTCAGCATCTTCAATATTCCGTAAATATGCATAGCTTATTTGAAACACCATGACTTTGTAGGTTAGATACTTTTCACTAAACATCTCTTTAGTCATAAGCACCTACACTATTATTACGATTAACGCGACACTTTTGTGAATTCATCAACACTTTATTTGTTTCCATTATTATTAATACCTACTACTTATAATACGATTAAAAACACTGTTTTGCGAAAAAATAGTAAATATTGTTAAAAAACCCTTTATATTGCTAAGTTTGCACT
>Ga0209718_1000866_pt1 | contig 38202 bp, 20 predicted proteins | sample AD_JPNAS1_MetaG_FD_184420 | JGI IMG/M metagenome (GOLD analysis project Ga0209718, IMG submission 184420) | Active sludge microbial communities of municipal wastewater-treating anaerobic digesters from Japan - AD_JPNAS1_MetaG (SPAdes) (version 2) | ecosystem: Engineered > Bioreactor > Anaerobic...
TGAGTGCGCGAATCTGGGTCTCGGGGTTCGAACCATGAAGCACATGAAACTTCATGAAACCAAAACGACGTCTCTCCGAGGCACCCGCAGGTTGGCTGTTTGACTTGTGTTGCGAATGGTGTAAACTGTAAAATTCAATCTGCTTAAGAGGGGGAATGCGGAATGACAACCGCAACGCTGGCTGCTGGCTGGCGGGGGGGTAAAAGAGGAAATAAAAACAGGAGCAAAGACATGAAAGAGACAAACGTGATTCGTGTTCTTCCGGCGCTCGGCTGCGGATTGCTCGCCTTCGCCGCTTCGGCGGTCGAAATAAACGTGGCGTCGGTCACCGATCTGCGCGCGGCGATCGCCGATACGGTGAACGTGCCGGATGGCTCGACCATCGTCCTGCAGGCGTCCCCGACGCACTACGATGTCTCGGCCGACGGCCTCGGGCCGATCAGGCTCACGCGCTCGCTGACGCTGAGGGGCTCGACGGAGAATCCGCGCGACACGGTCCTCACGGGCAACGGCATGACCAATATCCTCTATGTGGGCGGCACCGATACGCTCGCCTGCAACCTCACGGTGACGAACGGGCTCTCCTATCTGGTCGATTCCCGCAAGTGGTACCGCGGCGGCGGGATCCATGTGAACGGCAGCTCGGCCGTTGTCTCGAACTGCGTCGTGACCGGCTGCCACTTCGATACGCGTACCGACTACCTCACGGGCACAGCCGTCGCCGAGATGACCGCGTTCGGCGGTGCGGGCGTTTACGCGAACGGCAGCTCGCTCGTCCTCGACACACTGATCGAGAACTGCTGGATGTTCAACGATAGGAAGCAGAAGGTCACGGGCGCCGGCGCCGGACTTTTCATCGGTGGCAAAGCCTGGGGCACCGATACGCCATCGCGCGCTTATCGTTGCGAGGTGCGGAACTGTTCGACCGAGACAATGTCGGTCGGCGGCGGTACGGGAGCACTCGTGGGCGGCGGCCTGTATGTGAGCGACGCGGGCATCGTCGACAATTGCCGCGTCCACCACAACTGGGTCCGGCCGACGGATGACAGCTCCCGCTGCTATGGCGGGGGGCTCTACGTGGGAACCGGTGGAATCGTCAGCAATTCGCTCGTTTACCTGAACACATGCCAAAAATGCGTGACGAACACGAGCGGCAACGCCTCCGGCGGCGGCGTGGCGATCGAGGGCGCCGGACTTTTCTGCACATCGACCGTTTCGAACAACTATTCGTACGGCGATGCCGGCGGAGTCTTCCACATCAACTATCCCTCGGGCGGTCTGCGCGACTCGTTGATCATTGACAACGAAGCCGTCGGATCGGGCGGCGCCGGCACGGGGGGGCCTGCGGCGACGGGGTGCGTCTTCCACCGGAACACCTCCGGCGGCGGCGGAGGAGGATGGCTCACGGGCGGTTCGGCGGGCTGGTTCTCGAACTGCGTCTTCGAGGCGAATGCGACGGGAAAGTGGGGCGAGGGGAAGGCCGCGCGTGTCCAGCGCGGCGGTTCGACCCCGTTCGTGTTCGAAAGCTGCTGGTTCGTCAATCACACGGTGACGGACGGCAAGGCGGTCCTTCAGTTCGACGGTTCGCCTCTTCCAACCTACCGCGCGCACATCCGCAACTGCGTCTTCGTCGGGAACACGGGGTCGTGCCCGTTCTATTCGTCTTACACCGCCACCGGGCCGGAGATCGACAACTGCACCTTTGTCGCCTCGGACACGGAATACTACGCCATCGGAGCGGGGAGTAAGCGCGAGACGAATGTCGTCGTCCGCAACACGCTTTTCCACGGTTACAAGAACGGCGGCCTCCCGCCGGCCTTCGCGACCGACAAGCCGGAGCATGTCTCGAACTGCTACGATCAGGTCGCGACGACGCTCCCGAAGGACGGGGACGGCAACATCCTCAACGGCAACCTCGCGGGAACGATCGTCGGCGAGCCGGGGTTCCGGAATCTCGCTGAGACGAACCTGACGCTCCGCGGGGCGTCGCCGCTCCGGGGGAAGGGGCTCGTCCTCGACTGGATGAAGACCCAGGACGGTTCGGCTGACTGGACGGCGTGCGATGCGGGTGCGGGCACCTATATGATCGAAAAGGTCGCAGACTACGGTGTCGCGGTCAGATTCGGCCGACGTTACCCGCGCTACACGGGCGGCGCGGACGCTCCCGACATCGGCGCGTTCGAGCATTACGGTACGGCCGACGTCATGTATATCAAGTAGGAATCGGGAAACAGGGACGCGGAATGGGGTGAAGAGAAGTCTGGCGATGGGGCTGGCGCTCGCGGCTGTTCTGCCGTGCGTCGAAGCGGGGATGAAAACGATTCTCGACGTGCCGGTCGCGGGCGTCACGAACACGGCGTATCTGACGGGCATGGCCTCCCGCCCGTGGTGGAACGCGGCCTGGAAGCGCCGCGCGCCGATTCTCGTCTCTTCCCATGCGGATGTCCCGGAGCCGAAGGCGGTCGTCGATTGCGTGGTCGACTTCGGCGAGAAGGTGAACCCGGACGAAGTGCGCGTGGTGACGCCTTGGGAGACGGTCGTGCCGTGCGTTTGCGAGAAGGGCAAAGCGGAAGGTCAAGGCCAAGAACCTGCGGCCGTCAGGCTGCTTTTCCAGACGCCGCTCAGGATCCACGAGAACAAGCCGTTCCTCGTCTACTGGGGCAATCCGGCGGCGAAGCGCGAGACACCGGTAACGGCGCTGATGATGTCCGAGACTGCGAACGAGGTGCGCATTCTGAATGGCGTGCTGGATGTCACGATCGACAAGAAGCATGTGACGGGCGGATTCCTCAGGAAGCTGCGCATCATGGGCACGGACGCCTCGAATGAGCTGCTCGAGCGTGCGACCCAGTGGGCGTGGAACGGGCTTGAGATGACGTTGGGCGGCGCGACGGACTGGTCCGACGGCGTCGTCACCGAGGACAACGCCTTCGTGAAGCGCGTCCGCTTCGAGGGGACGAACGGCGCGGTCACGCTTTCGGTCTACGCTGACCAGCCGCGCGTCGACTGGGCGTACGCGCTGAAGAAGGGCGACCGCTGCGAACTCAACGTCGCCTGGGCGGTGGGCGGCGGCGTCGCCTACGACAAGTTCGTCTATCCGGGCGCGACCGGCAGGCTCCTCACGTTCGATGCTGCGCTGGACAGCCCGACCGACTCGATCCCGCAGCCCCGCTTCGAGATGGCGCCGTGGTTCGGCGAAGGTTGGTACGCGATCGCCTCGAAGCGGTCGCCCAGCGTCTGCGGGCTTCTCTTCGACCGTCCCGCGCTGCAGGGGCTCTGGTATAACGGCAGCGGACAGGCCTTCGGCGAATGGACGCGCCTTACCTTTGCGCACAAGGCGCGGAAGGACGCGCCGGTGACCGGTTCGGGTTCGCTCGTGGCGCTTCCGGGCCAGGCGCTCGACGTGCGGCGCGAATACCTGCGGCGGAAAACGCCGCTGACGGTGTCCGTCGGTGCGGCGCAGCCGTACGCGGAATATCCGTACGTGCGGCCGCGCCTCGACCGCGACTTCATCGCGGATATCAACTGTGGCAAGGATTCGGGCCACGGCTGGCGGTCGGGCAAGCCGCTGCCGGATCCGGCGTGGGCGTCGAACATCGTCGACCACCTGCGGTCGTACGGGGTGACGGGTATCCGCGTCGGCGGGTACTTTTGGTGGGACATGCCGCTGACGGAGAAGCTCTACCGCGACCTCGAGCGGCAGGCGAACCGTCCGCTCGTCGCACCGGACTGCCGCAAGCGTTTCACGGGCTGGGATCCGGATCAGTATCGCGGCACGGACTTCCTCGAGATGGCGAACGCCGCGCACGCGAAGGGACTCGTCGTCAAGCAGTGCGGTGACTTCATCCCCGGTATGTACGGGCGCGAGTTCGACACCAAGTTCGACGCCGATATCCAGAGGACGGCGCTCGATCTGCACCTCCGGATGGCCGAGGTCGGCGGCGTGGACGTCATCTACAACAACTTCGAGGGCCAGGAGCAGGTCATCCTGCCCCAGGACGTGAAGCGCGAGAAGCACAACGACTACTGGAACTGGAAGGACCCAGACGAATTCTTCGCCTGGCAGGACAAGGCCCGCGTGCTCGTCAAGGCGTTCTACGACGCGGCGAAGAAGGCGCGGCCGGACCTCCCGGTTCTCGTCTACAATTCGGAGAACGGCGAACTGAGCCGTGAGATCTTCATGTCCGAGCAGATCGGCAGTTTCGACACGGTCGTCGTCGAGATGCTCTCGGGGCTCGACTTCTCGCGCTGCAAGCACGTCGCCAAGCGCATGCGTGCGCTCTTCGACAACGAAGCGGGGCGGACGGTCCATCACCACTATTACTTCATGAAGCCGGACGCGATGCACCGCATCAAGGAGATCGAGCTGCCGTTCATATGCGGCGTGAACGGCTTCAGCCACGAGAACCAGAGCTACGAGAACTTCTCGCGCGAACAGAGCGAGATCGCGGCCGACTTCTACCGCTTCGCCGAGTATACGCGCCTCGGCGAGAAGGCCGCGCGGATGGCGCCCGTCCGTTACCTCGGCGTCTTCCGCGATTCCGTCTGCTACCGCGAGGACATCCGCAAGGGCCGTCACGGACAGCCAAAAGACCGGCCCTACTTCAACCGTGCCGAGCAGGATGGCCGCTGCCGCGCACTGGGCGAGATCCGCAACCTCGACTTCGACTTTGTGATGAACCCGTTCTTCACGGCGAAGGCGCTGGCGAAGTACCGGATCGTCTACGTGCCGGAGGACGACGTCTTCTCGGACGCGCTCGCCAAGGAACTTGTCGCCTACGTGAAGGCTGGCGGAACGGCCATTCTCGAAGCGAAAACCGCCGGGAACACCGTCATCAAGTCGCTTGGCCTCAAGGACGGCGTGATCACGCCGCTCGGCAAGGGTAAGATCCTCTGGTATGAGAAAGTCCGGACGGACGGACTTGCGAAACGGGATGAGAAGACGATTCGCGAGGTTGCCGCCGCCATCGAGGCTCTGGCCGGGCCGATGCCGCACCGCATAGACGGCGCTTCGTCGCTCGACGGTGTGTTGCAGTCCGGTTCCGACGGAATGCTGCTCGGTGTCCACAATGCGGGCGACAAGGCCGACGCGGGACGGGTGACGATCGCGAAAGCGTTGAGGTCGGGACCTTCTCTCTACGTCCTCGACGTGAAGACGGGTGTGCGCTTCCCCTACACGAACGGTTTCGACATCGCGATCGGGCCGCGACAGTGCGGCTTCTACCTGATCGGCGATGAAACGTTCACGGCGGTTCCCGAAACGAAGACGGCCGTCTGGAACGGCCCTGCGGTTGCCGCCGCGCGTCCGAACGGAATCCCGGCCCAGGTGAACGATGACCCTTCGTTCGTCCCGGCGAAGGCTGTCGAATTCACGCGCGGCGATGGGAAGGGAAACCCGACCGCGATCCGCCGTTCGCGCGAGGCGATGATCGATGTGACGCCCGTGACGCCGGCCGACTGCTATCCGCCCGTCCTCGCCCGGGCCCTCTCAACAGCGACCTACATCCATTTCTCCTCGCTCGGCACGCTTTCCGCAGATGAAAAGAAGACCGTCGACGACGTCTTCGTCAGTTGCGCCGACGAGCTGAAAGCGCTCCTGAAGCGCGGCGGGACGATCCTCTTCGACCGCTCCCCGGCCGGACCGCAGACGCGCGCGTTTCTGAAGGAGATCGGCGTCTTCGACCCGTACGCGCATCCCGCGCCGAAGCTGGGCGACGAGAACACGGTCTGGACATCGGAGACGAACCATCCGTTCGCCGGGAATCTCGCCGTGAAGAAGGGCGGCTTCGGCCGGTTTCAGGCCACCGAGCGCTCATTCGCGAAGTGGGATGCCGCGCGTCAGGTCGCCCCCGTCCGGATGGTACGCAATCACGATGTGGCCGTCTTCGTCCTTCAGGAGAACGTCCTCGGCACGGGCCGCGTCGTCTTCCTCGAGAACAGGTTCGCGTTCTCCGATTGGTACGAGAACCGCGCGTTCGGAGATGCGCTGCTCGGCTGGATCGTTGGCCGGCCGATCGAAGAACACGCTAAGAAGTCCTTGCAACGTGCCGGCGGCATCGGCGTTGCTTTATCGGAATGACAGAAAGGAAGCGGATGATGAAACACATGTTGTTGCTGACGGCTTGTGCGTTGACAGGGGCTCGTCTTCTGCCAGCTTTCGGTGATGTGACGCCTGCGGCCTTGCCGGGCGGCTACACCGAGCTGCCGTATGTCGAATCGACTTACAACGGCGGCCAGTGGGTCTATACGGACTATGTGCCGGAATGGAATCACCGTATCGTTTGCAAGTTCCGCGTCAATCAGGTCGGCACTTGGAACTCGCCCGGTGTCTTCTGCGCACGCGGCACAGCGACCAATGACAAAGGTTACTGTCTCAGCTTCGGGCAGGGCGGCAACAACCGCGTGAATCTCCCGGGCGCCCTTCAGTGTTGGACGGGCGGCTGGGCCGCGCCGTCCTCCGCGCCGTTTTTCTATCCCGATCTTCTGACCGACTACGAGGTCGACGTCAACGTTGAACTCAAGAAGTGGTGCGTCGATGACGGGGAACGCTGGAACACGCGCGAGCACACTTCGTTCACGGCGGGGAGCCCGCTCGCGATCTTCTGCAGGCACGAGCTGGGCAACTCGCTTTCGCCTTCTTCGACCTTCGGCGCCAACAACTGCATGGCGGGCCGCATCTACTACCTGCGCGCGTACGACGCGAACGGAACGCTGATCCACGAATTTGTGCCGGCGCGCGATGACAACGCGATGGTGCCGACGAAGTACTTCGGCTTTTATGATACGGTGGACGCCAAATTCTGGCCGAACTGTGGCGCGACGGCGTTCGCGACCGATCCTTCCGTACCGTCCAACGTGCGTGTCGTCGACCGCGCCGATTACGATACAGACGAGGAGGCGGGCACGGCGCTCGTCGCGACGGTTGCCGCCGCGTTCCCGACCGACCGGATCAAGGTGACGGGCGGGACGAAGGCCGCGCCGCACGTCTACCGGATCACCTCGCCCCTCCTGATGGAGATGACGAACACCCGGCTCTTCGGCGACTCGGACGATGCCGAGGCGACGGTGATCGACGCGGGCGGAACATCGGCGGGCGTCGTTGTGAAGGGCTCCGGCATCTCCGTTTCGGGGCTGACGGTGAGGAACGCGACCAACTACGTGAACGGAACGACGTACTGCGGCGGCGGCCTCGCGCTCATCGCGGAGGGTTCGGTCGCGAGCAACATGATCGTCTGCGGCTGCGTCAACGGCGGCGTGGAGAAGGCTCTGCGCGGCGGCGGGGTCTATCTTTACAAGTCGACGCTCGTCGACGCGCTCGTGAAGGATTGCGTCATCTCGAACGACATGGACACAACGGGCAAGACGGCGTTCTACGGCGGCGGCGTCTACGCCGAGCGCTCGACCGTTTCGCGCCTTGAGGTCAGCGGCTGCCTCGCGGTCAACAACCAGATGTGCGAATCGATGTGGTGGGCGACCGGCGCTTTCCGTGGCGGCGGCCTGATGCTCAACGAATCGTCGGCGACCGACTGCTACATTCACAACAATATGATCACGAACGGGCCGAAGCAGACGTCGAGCTGCAACGTCAGCCATGGCGCTGGCGTCGCGCTAATGGGTGCGTCGACGCTTTCCCGCTCGCTCGTCACGGGCAATTCCGCCCCGTGCTCTGCCGCAGGCGTCAACTTGGAGTCGGCGTCGGCCGTCATTGACTGCACGATCTCCAGCAATACGGTGTTCTTCGCCTGGTCGGGCGCGTATCCGGGTGGCGGCCTCTACCTGCGAAACGCGTCGCAACGGGCTGTCAACTGCCTTCTGGAGGGCAACCGGAATCTGGGGACCTACTGGGACGCGGGCGGCGGCGCGGGCGTGATCGAAGCGGGGGTGTTCCTTGGCGGCGTCGTGCGCGGTAACGGGTCGTACAACACCCACGGAGGCGGCTTCTTCCTGAACGGTGCATGCCTCGTCTCCAACGTCGTCTTCGACGCGAACTGGTCAACGGACAGTAGTGATCGGTGCGGGTCTGGCGCGATCGAGTTCCGCGGTGGCGGCGCTGTCGTCCGTGACTGCTGGTTTGTCCGCAACATCGGGGGCGACAACGCCAACAACAGCTACGGAACGGTCTTCTACGGGTCCTACGACACCGGCAGCGTGTTGCAAAATTGTTTCTTTGCAAATAACACGGGCGCGTGCGTCCTCGGCGGCTCGATCGAGACGAACAAGGCCGACTGTGTGGCGGAGGCCTGCACGTTCGTGAAGAACCATGTGTCGCGCGGGGCGGTCTGGTGCACGGCGCTCGACTATTCGGTTCCGGGGACGGTTCAAAAGATGGCCTTCACGAACTGCGTCTTCTGGAAGAACGGCGAGAACGAGGACAAGCCCGGTATTCCGGACAAGTTCAAGAACGTCTCGACGAAGGTATCGTACTGCTACGACGAGATCGGCACGGGCCTCACGCCGGGCGACTACCATAACCTGACGGCGGCGAACGGCGAGCCGTTCTATGCGGATGCGGAAAACGGCGAATGGCGCATCGGCAGGAAAGCGAGCGTTCTGGTCGACAACGGCCTGAAGTTGGACTGGATGGGCGACGGAGCGAAGGACGGGCCGCTCGACATGGGCGACGGAACCTGGAGCGAAGCGCCGGCGGCGACGATTTCCGTGCGCGGCAAAACGATGGACGTCGGCGTGATCGTCACGCGCAACAATGCGCAACCGCGCATTAGCCCGCAGAACGGTCTGCCCGACATCGGTTGCGCCGAATATCAGGCGGTGAACGGATTCATCTTGCGTGTGCACTGATCCCGGGTGGTCTCGGTATCACATCGCCCGCAATGGAAATCTTCATTGCGGGAACCAAAGGATTCATCATGAGAAGTTTCAACTTCAGTCATGCCGTTCTTGCGTTGTCGACGATTCTGATCGGGGCGTCCGCGTCCGCGCTTGACATTCTCGATGTGCCGGTCGCGGCGGTCTCGAACAGGGTCTACCTCGCCGACATGCCGGAGCGCCCCTGGTGGAACAGGGCCTGGAAACGCCGTGCGGCGATTCTCGTCTCGAACATGTCGGATGTCCGCGAGGAGCGCGCGATGATCGATTTCATCTTCGACGTCAGCGAGGCGGTTGAAGCGAAGTCCGTCCGCGTGGTGACGCCGTGGGGGACCGCGGTGCCGTGCGTCGCCGAACCGGTGCGTCAGGGCGAGGGCGCGCTGATCACAGCACGTAGCCGGGACGTCCCCGCCCTGGTCGCGCCAACCGCGCTCCGGCTCCTCTTCGAGACGTCGCTCCGCGAACGCGAGAACAGGCCGTTCTTCATCTACTGGGGCAATCCCGACGCGCCGACGCAGGGGATCGACTCGCCGATGACGCTCTCGTGCCGCGAGGACGAGGTGCGTGTCAACAACGGCATCATCGAGGTCGTCTTCGACAACCTCCGCCGCACGGACGGCCTCATGAAGAAGCTGAAGGTGAATGCCTCGCAGGCACCGAGCGAACTCCTGTGGCGCACGACGGGCTTCGCCTGGCGGGGCTTTGAGTTCTCTGCCGGAAGGGCCCCGAAACCGTGGTCGAAGGCGGTGATCACCGCCGACAACGCCTTCAGGAAAACCGTGACCTTCACGAACGAGGACGCCGTGCTCGACTTCACGTTTTACGCGGGCCAGCCGCGTGTCGACTATGTCTACCGTCTGAAGGACGGTCTCCACAACGCGCGCATCGATGTTTCGTGGGCGTGCGGCGGCGACTGTGGCCACGATGACTTCACCTACCGTGGCCTTTCGGGCCAGCTCCTCACGTTCCGCGCGGCGCTCGATCATGTGACGGACTGTATGCCGCAGCCCGAATACTACCGCTTCCCGTGGCTCTCGGAAGGCTGGTACGCGATCACTGACCGTCGGAATCGCGATGTCGTCGGTATGGTCTTCGACCGCCGGGCTCTGGGCGGCGTCTCCTACATCGGGCAGGGGCAGTCGAGCGGCGAGTATGTTTCGCTGAACTTCAACCACGCGCCGAAGGGGAAGACGCCCGTCACGGGATCGGGCGCGCTCGTCGCGACAGTCGGCGAGGCGCGGACGGTCGCCACCCTCTACGCCTGGCTCACGCATCCGCCGAAGGTCTTCGTCGCGAAAGCCGAGTCGTACCGAGAGATCCCCGTGAAGGTTCCGGTTCTGGACCGTGACTTCTGCGTCAACGTCAACGTCGGCGGCTGGCGTTCGTCCACGCCGCTTCCCGGCGACGAGTGGGCGCCGAACATCATCGCGCACATCCGCGCACTTGGCGCGAACACGATCCTTCTGGGGCAGTTGACGGACTACAGTTGGACGTCGCTCCCGATCTCGAAGGACCTCTTCGACCGACTCTGCGCACACAAGAAGGCGCGCAACCCGTCATGGAAGGCTCCCGAATGGAAGGGCGGTTACGACGGGCGGCTTCTGAAGCGCATCTGCGCCGAGGCCCACTCGAACGGACTGGCCGTCTGCACATGGCACGACGCGTTGCCGGGCTTCAGTTACGGCGGCAAGTTCGACGCCGAGGAGCAGGCCCTCTGCCGCGAGATGCAGGCCCTCTACCCGATGTGCGGCGTCGATTCGACCTTCAACGCGCTCGGCGGCGGCGAAGGCGTCGAGTTCCCGGACGACGACCTCAAGAAGTTCGGCAGGGCCTATTGGAAGTGGCCGGACCCCGAGCCGTTCTTCGCCTCGCGCCGTCTGAGCGGCGAATACATGAAGGCGTTCTACGAGTATTCGCACAAGGTCAATCCCGGCACGAAGGTGATGGTCTTCAACTCCGAGAACAGCGAGCTTGAACGCGACATGTGCATGGGTTACTACCCCGGCGTCATGGACACGCTCTTCTGTGAATTCGTCGCGGGCATGAATCTCTCGAAGATCAAGCACACGGCCAAACGCCTGAGGGGCTATTTCGACAACCGTGACGGACACACGATTCACGCCCACTACTACAACATGACAAAGGACTACGCCCACCGCATCGGTCAGCTTGAGATGCCGTTCATCTGCGGGATCAACGGGTTCTCGCAGGAGTCGATGACGTACGAAAACTTCGACCGCGACCTCTTCGAGATCACGGCCGACTTCAACCGCTTCGCGCTCTACACGAAGCTCGGGCCGAAGGTCGCGAAGATGGCCCCGGTGAAGAACCTCGCCGTCCTGCGCGACATGGCCTGCTTCGAGGAGGACTGCCGCAAGTACCGTACGATGCCGCGCGACTGGTGGCATGCCTCGCGCCACGACGCGCGCGTCAATGCGTTCGCGGAGATCTTGAGCTACAACTACGATGTCGTCATCAATCCGCATTTCAAGGCCGGCTCGCTCGCTCGCTACAAGGCCGTCTATCTCACCGACGATGAGGTTCTCCCGGAAGCCCTCGCGGCAGAGCTCGTCGCCTACGTGAAGGCAGGCGGCGGCGCGGTGATCGAGGGGAGTACGGGTGAAAGACTGAACGTTGAGGAGGTGAAAGGCTGGGAGGACGGGAAGGTCATCGAACTCGGCAAGGGCCGGATCGTCTGGACGAAGGAGGTTCTCACCGATCCGATGATGAAGGGCGATGCGAAGGCGATCGCGCGTGTGAAGGCGCTCGTCGCGTCCGTCGGCGGCGTCGCTCCGTTCGAGATTGCGTCGAAGTCTCTCGACGGCATCCTTCAGGCAGGTGAAGAGGGGATGTTCCTCGGCGTTTACAACAAGGGCAAGACCGAAGACAGGGGGAAGGTGACGCTTTACGTCGGCAGTCCGTCGTATGTTCTCGACGTGAAGAAGGGCGTGCGCTTCCCCTTCACCAATGGCTTCGAGATTGCGGTTGGGCCACGGCAGTGCGGCTTCTACCTGATCGGCGGCGACGCGTTCACGGCGATTCCTGCCGCGCAGGAGGCTGCGTGGATGGGGGCGGCGCTCGCGAGCGTCCGGCCGGCGGGTCAGAAGCCGCCGGAGAATCCCGATCCCGCGTTCCGGCCGTACGTGGCGGTCGAGTTCACGTCCGTCCGCGGCGAGGGCGCGAAGGCAAAGGCGGCCGGCATCACGCGCTCGCGCCTGGCGGGTATCGAACGCCGGCGCTTCGTCACGGACGAGGCGACGCTCTGCCGCACACTCAAGGTCGACGACCTCGATGTGTGGCGCTCGAACAACACGGATGTGAAGACCTATTCGGCGCAGGCATTTGCCGCAGCGCTCAAGACGGCGCATTACGTCCACTTCAGCGCCAATCCGAAGGACTGCGACGCGGCGTTCGCGGACTGCGCCGAGGAACTGAAGGCTCTTCTCCGGCGCGGGGGCGGTCTCCTCTTCGACAGGAACGGCACGGGGCCCGCCGCGCGCCGGTTCCTCGCCGAGATCGGTGTCTTCGACCCGTACCCGACGGCGAAACGCGGCATCGGCGACGGTGCACCGGCGTGGGACGAGACGTTCCCGACGAACCACCCGTACTACGCGACGAACGAGACAAAGCCGCGCTATGGCGTCCAGCGGCTCGAGGCCGACGGCGGGCAGTATTCGCTCGCCTTCACGAAGTGGGATCCGCAAACGCAGCTTGCGCCGTTCCGCACGGCGCGGGATCCGTCGGCGGCCGAACTCGTCATTCAGGACAAGGTTTTGGGCGCCGGCAAGGTCGTCTTCAACCAGAACAGCCGCTCCTTCAACGACTGGTACGAGACGAAGACCTACGGCAACGTGATCCTCTCGTGGTTCATCGGTATGCCGGTTGACGAGCACGCGAAGAAGGCGCGGTTCTTCGTCGGCGGCATCGGAGAGAGCGTGAAATGACGAAAAGGAAAAGGATGATGAAGGGCAGGGTGAAACAGTTGGTGATCGCTGCCGTTCTTGCCGCCGGTTCGGTTGAGGCGAAGACCGCGTTGGATGTGCCGGTGTCGGGTGTGACGAACAAGATGTATCTGTCAAGCGCGGCGACGCGTCCGTGGTGGAACACGGACTGGGCGCGCCGGGCTCCGCTCCTTGTCTCGTCCATGGCGGACATCCAGTCGGGTGCCGGATGGGTCGACTGCGTGGTCGACTTCGGCGAGACGGTGAATCCCGACGAGATTCGCCTCGTCACGATGTGGGAGACGGAAATTCCGTGTGTGGCAGAGAAGGTTGATGGAGGACGGGTCAGGCTTATCTTCCAGCTGCCGCTCAGGATTCGTGAAAACAAACCACTGCTCGTCTACTGGGGAAATCCGAAGGCAGAGAAGCCGACGTTCATCGAAACGATGAACGTGACGATGGACGGGGCGACGGCGCGGCTGGCGAACGGGCGCGTGGAGCTGACGATCGACCGTCGGCAGGAGGCAGGCAATACGATCAAGGGGTTTCGTCTTGTCGGCTCGCAGACGGGCGATCTCGTGACGCTGCGTGCGACGGGCGCTCCGTGGAAGGGCTTTACCTTTGCGACGGGACGTTCGAACGTCGTCTGGAAAACGTGCCGCGTGACAGCGGACAATCCGTTCAAGAAGCAGGTCACGCTCGACGCTCCCGAGGCGACGCTTGTCTGGACGATGTATCCCGGCCAGCCGCGTGCGGACTACGCCTATACGCTCAAGCGGGATCCGAGCGCCCGCATTGTGGTCGCCTGGTGCCCTGGCGGCGGCGCGGCCTGGGACGATTTCTACTATACGGGCCTCACCGGCGCGCGTCTCACGTTCCGCGGCTCGCTCGACGAGGTGACGGACTCGGGCGGCTTTCCCCATAACGACCATCTCGAGAAATGGATGAAGGAGGGCTGGTACGCGATCTGCGACCGCAAGAACGGCGACACGGCGGGCATGGTCTACGACCGTGCGTCGCTGGCGCGCGTCTCTTACGGCGCGGCTCATTATAACGGTGGCGAGCGCGTCAGTCTCACGTTCGAGCATGCGTCCAAGAAGGGCGAGAGCCTCCGCGGCGCGGGTTCGGGTGCGCTCGTCGGCACATTCGGCGGTGCCGACCAGGTGGCGGCGGAATACGCGCGGCTTGTGGCGCCGCCGCAGGTGTTTCTTGGCAAGGCCGAATCGTGCCGTACGATTCCCATCCGTCTGCCTGACCACACGAAGGACTTCATGGGCGAGTTCGTGACGGGCATGAACCCTGGGAACTGGGAACATCTTCGTCCAGGCACGAACCCCGACTGGGCCGACAATGCGGCGAATTATCTGCGGCGATTCGGCGCGACGGCGATTCGTCTTACAGGATACGGCTGGCAGGAACTGTGCTTGACTGAAGACCTCTACAACCGCTGTAAAACGATCATCCGCGAAGATCCGAAGATCGCCGATCACGTCAAGAATCGTCCGATCGCCGACTGGTCGGTCGAACGGTATGCGGGCGTGAATCTCCGCAAGGTGTCCGAAGCCGCGCACCGCAAGGGCCTTGGCGTCAGCACCTGGACGGGGAGGGGGGCCGAGATCTTCGGCGGTCTCGAGGCGGACGTCACCGAGACGCCGCTTTACCGTCAGCTCGACTTCGACCTGCAGAACCGCTATCCGAAGAGCGGTGCGGGTGTCGTCTACAACAGCCAGTGCAGTTTGGAAGGCCCGTGGATGCCGAAGGCGCTCCGTCAGGAACGCGGCAACGAGTACTGGCGCTGGGAGAAGCCGGAGGACTTCTTCAATGCGCAGGACGACTTCATCCGCTACATGAAGGCGTTTTACGCGCAGTCGAAGCGAGAGAATCCGAAGACGCCCGTCTTCGTATTCAGCGCGGAGAACGGCGGCCTGAACCGCGAACTGCCGCTTGCGGACCTGATCGGCGCGTTTGATGCGGAATACTGCGAACTTGTGCCGGGTTACCTTGCGAGCGCCCAGGGCATCAAGCACAGCGTACGGCGCCTGCGGTCGCATTTCGACAACAATCCGCACACGGCCTTCCACCATTTCTATTACTACACGTCCGACCACGGCTGGCGCATCTCGCAGTTGGAAGTGCCGTTCGCCTTCGGCGTCAACGGCTTTTCGCACGAGGTGATGATGCACGATACGATCGACGTCGAACTGAACGAGATCACGGGCGACTTCTACCGGTTTGCGGAATACACGCGTCTTGGCGGGAAGGTGTCGAAGATGGCGCCCGTCAAGCACCTTGCGGTACTGCGCGACGCGCGGCTCTTCCGCGAGAACGTCCTGAACAAGCGTCCGAACGAGCAGGAGAGTCGCCTGCGTGGCTTTGCCGCGCTCCGTAACTATCCGTGCGATATCGTGGCGAATCCGTTTTTCACATGCGACTCGCTCAAGCGCTATACGATCGTCTACGTGCCCGACAACCGTGTTTTCACCGACGAACAGGCTGCGGAACTGCTCGCCTACGTCGAAGCGGGCGGAAACGCCATTGTTGAAGGTGTGACAGGCGAGAAGGTCAAGGGACTGGTCGACGGCGAGATCACGGTGCTGGGCAAGGGCAAGATCGTCTGGTCGAAGGAGGTGCTGTCCGAACAGCTCGCGAAGGACGATGCGTCAAAGGTTCTTCCGCTTCTCCGCAAGCTCGGCGGCGAGGAGCCGTATTCCGTCAAGGCCGGCGGCTCGTGCGACGGCCTCTTGCAGGCCTCGGGTGAAGGGTTTTTCTATGCGGCCTACAACGTCGCCAAACACCCGAGCAAGGGAAGGTTTGTCATGAAGGAAGAAGTTCGGAAGAGCCTCTTTGTTCTGAACGTGCGGACAGGCGGGCGCAAGCCGTTCGACGGTTCGTTCGAGTTTGAGGTCGGGGCGCAGCAGTGCGGTTTTTGGCTGATCGGTGACGAGGCCTTCACGGCTGTTCCCGAGGCAAAGGCGTGTGTATATGACGGCGCTTCGGCGGTTTCGGCGAAGCCCGCGCCGGTGAAGCTGCCGCAGCACGACGTTGAGAAGGCAAAGGCGTTCAAGGAGCTTGAGATCGTCGAGGTGCTCTCGCTCAATCCGGGGTTCCTCGGCTATCAGACGGGCGGCGAGATCGGGCGTATCGACCGTCACGAGCGGCTCAAGCTCAAGCTGACACGGTTCTATCCAGACGAAAAGGCGGTTGCGGAGGTCGTCAAGCCTGAGGAACTCGATACGTGGAAACAGATCAACAAGGGACTCTACAATCCGTTTGATGAAACGGCGTTCGCGAAGGCGCTCAAGACGGCAAAGGTGCTTTACTTGCGTGGCAGCGCAGCGCAGGATCTGCCGTTTGTCCGCTGTCCGCAAGCGGTGAAGGACTTCCTTGCCGGTGGCGGCGGCATCATCTTTGACTGTCTCGATGCGAACACGAACGTGACGGCCTTCCTGAAATCGGTCGGCGTGGAGGACCCGATGGCGGCGGGACGGTTCGTCAAGTCGTGCGGACAGCGGGCCGTCAAGGCGCCGGGGCTCGAGCATCCGATCGTGCGCGATACGAACGAGCGGATTAACGATTTTAACCGCGAGGGCTTTTGCCGCTATCATCTGACGGGCGGCGGTTGGAAGGGCTGGAGCAAGGATCAGTTTGCGCCCGTGCGCGCATTTGAGGATCCGGAACAGATCGCGACGGTGATCGTGCAGGAGAACGTCTGCGGCAAGGGCCGCGTTGTCTTCTCCCGCAACTGGAACGCCTGGTGGAGTTATCGGAGTTCGATGTGCGACGGGCTTTTGTCCACGAACATCCTCTCTTGGCTGTTCGACTACGACGTAAACGCATACGAGAGCGACTTACAGGTCAAGAACGGCGGTCCGGGAGAGGTGGTCGGGGAGCAGTAGATATCCAGGTTGAAACAAAAATTATGTCAGTCGAGTTCCGTAACGTCAGGCGCTGTCCGCTGTGGCGGCGCCGCCCAAAGCCGCCGCCGCCAGTGCAACCGTTGCAAAACCTCCTGCCTCACCATCGCGGGTCGAATGTCGCGGGTCGCGGGGCGACGATCCCGATCCCGACCCCGATTTGGATGAAACCCTGAAACACATGAAACTTCATGAAAATCAGGAATTCCCTCTGGCGTTCCAAAAAAACCCGAGCGATGCCCCAAAAAATCTGCGTAATCTGTGTAAATCTGTGGATAAAAACCCGAGCAGTGCTATCCCGTGTGTTCGTGGTTAAATAATCGATCCCGATCCCGACCCCGACCCCGATTTGGATGAAACCCAGAAACCCAGAAACCCTGAAACCAGAAACCCAGAAACCCGAAACCCCTGAAACCAGAAACCCTGAAACCCTGAAACCAGAAACCCAAGAGAATCGTTTTCACCATTTCGGCTCAACGATTTCGCCTAGGCCACCGTGGTAAGCCGTTGCCTTGATGGCGTGTTCGGTCGACGGCACACCCGTGATGTACGAAAGCCAGTTGTCACCGAACTGCTTCGACTCATACCAGTCGGTGAAGCAGCGCTGGTTCTCGTTGAAGATGACGCGGCCCGTGCCGAGGACCTTCTCTTGAATGACCAGTCCCGCGTATTTCTCGCCGTCTACCTTGGGGCGGAAAAGAACTTGCTGCTTGGCGGCATCCCAAGCGCCGAAGACGCGTCTGTACTGGAAGTAGTTGCAAAGGCTCCTCCAGAGCCAGAATTTTGTGCCCCAGACCTCCTCTTCCTTGCCGAGCGATTTGTGGCACGAGGTGAGGTAGGGGTGATCCTCGGGGCCGCACCAGGTCGCCCAAGTATCGCCGACGCCGGCTTTTGCCGAAGGATTCGGGTCAAAGACCTCGATTTCCTTAAAGAACTTCTGCGCCGCAGGCCCCGTCTCAGAGCGCGAAATCAGAATGGTCCCGCTGCGCTTCAGCAACGCCTTCAGCTCCTCCGCGCAGTCCGCAAAGACAAGGTCCATAGCCTTTGTGTCCGTGTCGATGAAATGGATAAACCGCGCTTCGGCGAGCGCCGCCTTGCAGTCCTTGACATCATAGCTGGCGGGCGTGAAAGCGCGCACATCGTATTTCGCCTCGACCGAACGCGCGATCCGGATCGGCTTGCCCTTCTGGTTTGCGCGGACGAACTCGATCGCCACAATGGGCTTGAAGCCGGTGATGTCGATGACCGGAGGCACATGGGGCCTCGGACGGAACGAGCCCACCCCAGCGCCCTTCCATTCCGCGACCTTCACAACGGGGACCGCTGTGAAGGCATCGTCGCCAATGAGGTAGTACCCGCACTGCCGCGGTGCGACCGCGATTTCAAAGACGCCGTTGGTCACCGACCGGCGTATTCCGGTTTTCACGTCGAGCACGTAAAGGGGAGTCGTGCGTACGTGCGCGACGGTGGGGGAAAGGGTCACGATCCCTTTCTCTTCCGCCCTGCCGTCGTTGTACGCGCCGAGGAACATGCCATCCGGACCGGCCTGCAGGATGCCGTCAATCATCCATGAACCGGTGAGTGTGAACGGCTCCACCCCGCCGAGGTCAGCGATGGTCTTGCGCATCTCCGCGATGGCTTTGGCGTCACGCTTGGCGAGGCGGTCCGTGCGCACATCCTTGAACCAGAGGACCTTGCCCTTACCGAGCGTCTTTACCTTGGCATCCTCAAGCTCGCCGAACACCTTTTTGGCGCCGTCGCTCAGCTCGCCTTCGAAAACGGCGTTGCCACCCTGCTCGGCATAGGCGAGAAGCTCCTTCGCTTCGCCTTCCGCAAGAACCTCGTCCTCCGGCACGTAGACGACGCGGTATTGCGCGAGATCCTTCGCGGTGAAGAACTTCGGTCCGATCACGTCGTAGGCGAAGTTCTTGATCTCGCTGAACGAGCGGACGCGTCCGTCCTGCTGGGATCCCGCCCCATAGGGCTTGTCCAGACGCTTCTTGAGGACATCGGCTCGGAACATCTTCGGGTCGCGGTAGACACCGACGTTCTTGACAGGTGCCATCCGCGCGACCTTGTCGCCGAGACAGGTGTACTCGGCGAAACGGAAGAAGTCCGCCGTGACCTCGCTCATTTCCAGATCCTTCGTCTCATAGCTGAGGTTCTCCTGCGAGAAGCCGTTGACGCCGCAGACGAACGGCCACTCGATCTGGTAGATGCGCTCGGTCGTTTTCGGGTTCATGATGTAATAGTGGTGCCAGACCGTATGGCCGACCCGGTTGTTGAAGTGCGAGCGCATGCGCTTCGAGACGTGTTTGGTGTGCGGGAAACCGGCATGGGGCAGCATTTCGACGACCATCGTATCGAAGTAGCCCTCATCCTCGCTCATAAACTTTTCGCGCGAATACTCGCCGTTCTCGGAATTCCAGAGGAAGACGGGGATGTCCGGATGGAGTTTCTTGAACTTGGTATAGAAGTCCCGCATGAGCCCGTGCTGGAAGTCGAACTTGTCAAACGCCTCCTGCGGATTCTCCCAACTCCAGTAGTTGGGGCTGCCGCCGTTCTTCTTAACGAGGTCGGACGGCAGTGCCACGCCCTCGCCCTCGATCGCATTGGAATAGCCGCAGTCCTGTCCGCACTTGACGCGCAGGCTCATCATGTCGACGCTGAGGTCGTTGATCTCCTTCATGAAATGGCCATTGGCTTTTGACGACCAGCCGGGGACGAATCCGCACCAGGTATGGACGCCCATACCCTTGGCATGGATCGCCTTCGTGAACGCGAGGATCTCCTGTCCCCGTCCCTTCATCTCTTCCCAGCTCGGACTCTTGCGCTTCGGCACCCAGTCTTCGAACGCGCCGCTCGTCTGGGCGGCGATCAGGCGGTCATAGAGCGCCTTGTCCTCGATCGGCATCATCCACCAGGGGTAACCCATCAGGCAGACGGCCGTCGAGCCGTAACTGCGCAGGCGCTCGCAGATCCTGTCCGCCCACGCGGGATCTTTCATCAGCGGCTCGGCGGTGCCGCTGTCCCCGCCGTAGCCGTAGCCGACATTGTGGTCGAAACAGAAGTCACGGTCGAGGCGCGGGATCCTATACGGCTTCGCCACTTTCGCCTGCACCGCGCCGACGCTGACGATGACAGGCTTCGCGATGCGCTTGCAGATGCGACGGTAGTCGTTGACGTCGCCGAGTGTGGCGACGACCGCTCCCGACCCCGCGGCCTTCTCGCCGCGTTCGAGCTTGTGCCGGAGCTTAAGCCCCGCCGAAACGCCGTAGTAGCTGTCGTAGCCGAGACGGCCCGCGGCCGTGACGTCGAAGGCCAGACCGGCGATGTCGCCCATGCGGCGCTCGCCGATCGCATACCAGCCCTCGCCCAGCCAGTCCTCGAAGCGCCCCTCGGGATTCGTCATGCTGTCCGTCACATGGTCGAGCCCCGCCCGTTGGGTGAGGATCTTCCCGTTCTTTCCGCAGTAGAAGAAGTCGTCGAAGGCGCTGCCCGTGCCAAGGCCCCAGTTCATGCGGATGGACGCCTCGTCGCCGCGATGGATCTCGTACGACCAATCGATGCGCGGCTGTTCGGCATAGAGCGTGAACGTAAGGGTCGAATCCGCGCATTCGAAGCGGATTGACTTCACCAGGGCATTGTCGGCCGTCACCGTGCCCTTGTCCCAGCTATTCGTGGCGTTTGGATGGAACACGAAGCCGGCCTTCGCATAGCCGGTCGCGCGGTCGAAGAACACCGTGCGGCAGTTCGAGCCGAGGATGCGCAGCGAACGGATGAGGCCCTCCGTCACGTGTCTGCGGTCGAAGACCACATCCAGGACGCCGTTGCGGATTCGGAACGTGTGCTCGTCCGTCTCCAGCGTCACGTCTGCGGAGATCTTCTCCGCCTGTGCCGCAGGGTTGCCGAAATACACAAGAAACGGCTTGTTCTCATGCTGCCGGAGCGTCGTCTTGAAGAGGAGCCGCACCTTCGACCCCTCGGCTTTCTCGCACACGCACGGCACGACCGTCTCCCACGGTGTCACCACGCGCACCTCCTTCGGCTCCACCTTCTCGCCGAGGTCAACAATGGCGTCGACAATGACTTTGTCATCCTTTTCGTCGGCCTGCCCCGACACCAACAGCGGCACACGTTTCTGCCAGGCATCATTCCACCAAGGGCGCTCCGTCATCGATGTCAGATATGCCTTGTTCGTGACTGTCGACACCGGCCAGTCCAGCAGGGCATTCCATCCCTGAGCAAATACGGAGTAGGGTACGCTGCAAACGGAGATGAGGACGGCTAACAGAATGGACTTTGGTTTCATCGTTGAGTGTTTCCTTTCCTGCGCCTTACCTTCCCGCGTCCAGCGCGAGGACGAAGCCCGGCGTGGGCAGATGGTCGATATTCTTGAACGGGCTCAGATGCCACCAGTTGAGGCGCACACCGCCCGGATTGCTGATCTTTGAGCAGTCGAGATAGACCTTGTTGTCCTCGACGTACAGGTTGTCGATGCGCGTCCAGTTCGTCTTGCCCGCCGAGCGGACGTAGAACTTGCGGAAGAGCGTGTCGCTGACGATGAGCGACTGGCCCTGCAGAGCGGGCGTCTCGAAGTCGAGGACCATCCAGGACTCCTCCATCGTCACCTTGCCGGGGAGCGGGTGTATCCCGTCGCGCTTCGCGGGATCGGCCGCGTGCTTAAGCGCGAGCGCGATGCGGCGCATGCCCTCCGGCGCGAAACGTTTCCAACTCATCGCAAGCCGCGCCCCCCCGTCGCGCGTCGTGATGACGGCCGCGCGTCCGGCGAAGGCGTCCCTCAGTCGCTGGTAGTTCTCGAAATCGCCGCCCTCTTCGACCGCCACGACGGCCTTCGCGCGGACGGAGTCGAGAAGCGCGTTCATCGCCGCGAGATGCTCCGCGTTGACAATCGAATGGTCTTTCATCTTCCCGGTGTCGAAGCCCGGCACCAGAATGATGCCCGCATAGCTCTTCGGCGCACAGGCCTTCAGCGCGACGGCATTCGTGACCTCGACGACATCGACCGCGACGGCCGTGCCGTTCTTGGGCGAGAAACGCGCCACGAGTTCCTTCGCGATGGGTGAATCCCCGCCTTTCTCCATCAGGCCGCCGTGACCGACCACGAGATAGCCGTCGTCCGCAAACGCGAAAGCGGCCGCCAGTGCCACTGCCGCCAAAACATTTCTTTTCCCCTTCACAATCCCCCGACCCCTTCTCCCCAATCCCTCAGATATGAACCGTCACGGCCTGCGCGAAACCCGTCACGACGACGGCGCCGGACGGATAGACCGCCGCCTCGGCGTAGGCGTTGTTCTCGCGCTGCGGGCCCGTGACGATCGCCCTGAGCGTATAGTACCCGACGCCGCGTTCCTTCATGTAGCCGCCGATGTGGTCATGTCCCTGAAAGACCGCGGCGACCTTTTGCGAGTCCGCGAGGATCTTCTGCACCTCCGCGCCGTTGGCGACGCGGTGGAGCGGACGCGCGCCCGAGTCGAGGCGCTGATGGATGCAGACAACGACGTGGCCCTTCGCGGCGGCGAGCGTCTCCTTAAGCCAGGCAATCTGGGTCGGCGGGATGAGCGACTCGCGCCAGTCCCAGTTGATCTTCGAGCCCGTGTAGTCCTCGCCCTTCAGGTTGAAGTTGCCGTCCAAGATGATGAACGTGACGCCGTTTTGATCAAACGCGTAGTACGTCTTCTCCGGCGGGATGCCCGGGTTCGGACAGAGCGCAGTGAATTCGGACTTGTCGAGCATGTCGTTGTCGTGGTTCCCGAAGACGTGGTAACGCGGACCGTTGAACTGCGCGAAGACAGCCTCGGCCTCCTTCGTGAGCTTGATCACGGTCTCCTTGTCGCGGTCATCCTCGCCCGGTTTCGGATCCTTCTTCTTGGCAATGTCCTTGAAGTCGCCGAGTTCGATCACGAGATCGCTCCGGCGCTCGTTGAAGACCTTTATCGCCTCCTCGAGGCGCGGCAAGGCACGATCATAAAAGCGACCGTTATCGAACCACGCCTCGGGCAGATAAGCGTGATGGATGTCCGTCACAAGCCCGACACGGACGAGCGGCTTTTCATCTTCCGGCACCTTTCCCCAGATCGGATACGCGACGAGCGCCCCCGCGCTCGCGAGAAAGGCGCGCCTGTTCATGTTTTTTGCCGCAGTCATCGATCCCTTTCTTTTCTTATTCCCCTGCGAAGGATGGATTTTAATTTACCATTACCGTTGTGCCGGACGGCATGTATTCGCATGCGCCGATTTCCGGCGCAACCCCGATGATGCGGCTCTTGACATTGTTCGGCACGATCTTGACGCCCCATTCGCCGCTCTTCATAATCGTGAACGTTCCGTCACCCATGTCGCTCGCTCCAGCCTCACGCATCCGCGGCAGAGCGAAACCGCGTTCCGTTGCCACCGAACTTCCGGTTGGGATGAAGGTCCCTTCCCTGAACGTGATCGTGCCGGTAACGTTGTGGCAGCCATCCGGCAGATGCGTTCCCTTGCCCTCATCCGCCGCGCAGTAGGCGATGTTGCCGACCGTGCCGTTGACCTTCAGGTAATCGTTGAAAGCCTGCTTGCCGTTGTTGGCGGTGACGAGACAGTTGGTGATCGTGATCTCGTCGGGATAGCTCGTGCCGCCGCTGCCCGCATTGACGCCGATGCCCACGTCGCTGCAGGTGTTGCCCGCGACCGTGCAGTTCTCGACGCGCACCCACGGGTCGGTGACATCCGACCAGGACGTTTTTGCTGTGATCGAAACGCCGCGTTTGCAGGTATTGCCCGCGATGAGCGTGTCGCGTAGGATCAACCACCTGGCATAAGTCTGGCCACGCAATGCAACCGGGTTGTTGCCGCAGTCGTTGTCCACAAACCAGCACCGCTCGACCGTGCCGGTGCCGTCGGCCCCGGTGGTGTGCGCAAACGCCGCTTTTTTGCCGGTGTTGTTCCGTATGACCGAATTGCGCAGGATCGTGTTTTTGCCGGTCATCTGCAGGGGTGTGCCGGTATTGTTCTCGATCAGGCAGCCGTCCATGATGCCGAAACCGAGATAAACGGATGTCCCGCTGCAATTGATGAAGCGGCAGCCGCGAAACGTGCCGAGCCACTGCTCCGAGCCGCTGGTCGCGCCGAAGTTTCCGCCGTAACCGGCGGTGTTGATGCAATTCGATACCGTGCAGTCGTAGACGTTGCCGCCGTAACTGCAGCAGATCCCGCCGCCGTTACCATTCGCCGTGCAGTTGGCGATGAAGGAGTTGGTGACGACATTCGGTTTCATATTGCAGATGCCGCCGCCTTCGCAGCTCCTCGTTCCGCTGGTACCGCAGTCAACGACAACGCAACGGTCCACCAGTCCATTCTGATTCTCGGCCAAGTAGATGCCGCCTCCGCGGCGGTTCCCGTTGACGTCCTTGTCCGCGATAAGCCAGCAATTCGAGACCGTACAGTCGCGGATCGTCCCGCCGTACATATAAACTCCTCCGCCGGTAATCTCGCCTGTGAGCGAAGCCGCGGTATTGTGATTGGTGCAGTTGTAGACAAACGAATGCGTGAACAGCGAATTATTGCCGTTGATCTGCACGGCGCCATGTTGATTGCCTTGTGTCTTGCCGGGCGGGATACGGTCGTCCGGTTCGGTGATGCAGCAGCAGACGATCATGTTGGACGCCATCGCGCCGTTATATACCGTCACGCCGCCGCCGCCCATGTGAGATGTGGTCAATTCGTAGCCGCGCCAATAGTAGGTCCAAAGTCCATTCGTCACCGTGAAGCCGCAAACGCTCTGCCGGTAGAGGGTCCCATCGTCGGACATTTTCCAACCGCGCAGGTCGAAGCCGAACTGGCGGTTGATCGATCCGTCGATCACCGTTTCGCGCGGGTTGTCGTTGTCGACGTCGACGCCGTTCACGCGCTTCTGCGCACGCACGTCAACGAAATAAGAGGTGCTATTTACATAATTGCTGCCCGGATAGACGCCAGGCTGGACTGAAATGGTCGTCAAAACATTCTTCTGTTCCTTAACCGCCACATCCATTGCCCGTTGGATCGTCGCGTACGGCGCGTCCCAGGAGCCGTCGCCGGTCACGTCATTCCCGCCGTCCGCCGCGGTTTTGACGTAAAGTTTCGGCACCTGCGCCCATGCGCTTACACACGCGAACACCAACCAACCCGCCGTGATGAGTCTTGACGTTTTCATATCGCCCCCTTATGAACGCACCAATATCCCATAGGGTGAACCGGCAACACACCGGTTCCTGTGATCAGCACCTATTATACGGTGAGGGTGAAAACAGTCAATCCTCCCGGGGGACCCACTGGACGGGCTGCCGCAGTACGGTGTACACTGTCTTCGTTGGTTTCGGAGGCGCGAACCCAAGCAATTGGGGGATTCGTTTTTTCATGATGCCTGTGGGCTACAGGCAAACGCCCCTGAAGCCGACACGTTTTGAGAATTTTTAGGGTTGACTTTTACCCCCCCCGCACAATGTGCGCCAACCTTGGGGATCGGTGGGGTGCCGGTCTATCCTATGGGACGGTAGTGAAAATGAGTACTGCATTACGATACGATGTGATTGCCCTTAGGATATTGTCTGGAAGAGTGCTTGGAGTCCTGCTCGGAGTTTTTGCTCTAACTGAAACGCTATGGGCGGATTTCTCCCCGGATCGGGCGGTGATGGGCGAGAAGTACCGGTTGAATTGGAACGCGGCGGTTGATGCCGAGATCGATGCGCGGATTGAGAAACACCGAAAGGCCGACTGCGTGGTGGCGCTGGACGGCGTTCCGGACGGAACCGTTGTTTGCGTTGAACAGTTGACGCACGATTTCAAGTTCGGCTCACATATTTTTAATTTCGATCAACTCGGACGAGATGATTGGAATGACATGTACAAGTCGACGTTTACGAATCTCTGGAATGCCGCGACGGTTGCGTTTTATTGGAAGAATTACGAGCCAGTCGAAGGGGCGGTTCGTTTTGCGGACGGTCCGCACGACGGAGCAGCGTTCTGGAATTCCAAAGCAACCCTTTCGCCAAAGGAGAAGAGGTTGGCTTTCAATGAATGGAGGCGGCCGGCCCCAGATCCGATTGTGAATTTCTGCCTGCGACATGGACTGTCTGTCCACGGACACGCGATGATTTACGGGGCTTATACGCCGGGTTGGGCCACGAACATTGTCGACGCGTCGCGTCTTGACGCAGTGTACGAGCATCGGATCCGTACCTTGTGCAAACACTACGGCGACCGTATCGACCAGTGGGATGTTGTAAACGAGTCCGTGAGAGCCAACTCGATGCCGGAATCGCCGGATGACGAGGGGAAATGGAGATTCCGTATGCCAAAGTGCTACACGTTTAAGTCCTTTAAGACTGCCGAAGAACACCTTCCCAGGCGGGTACGGCTCGCAATCAACGACGCGGGGGTTATGGTTAAGCCGTATGTGCCGTTTATCCGTCATTTGCTCGGTAAGGGAGCGCGCATCGACATCATCGGCGTGCAGATGCATATCTTCAGTCGAGATGACGTCCTTAAGGTCGCGGACGGACTCGAGTGTATGCCAAATCTGACATCCTGGGATCCAGTCGACCAGCTCGCGACGCTGACCAAGCTTTCACGCCTCGGCCGTCCGATTCACATCTCCGAAATCACCATCCCGGCGCCGGATGACACGCCGGAGGGATGGCGGATTCAGGCTCAACTCATGTATGACAACTATCGGCTTTGGTTCTCGTGGCCGGATGTTTGTCGAATTACCTATTGGAATCTTGTTGATTATTCCTATGACAAGGAATCGCTCGCCTCCGGGCTCTACACGAAAGATCTCAGGCGAAAGCCGTCGTACGAAGCGCTTGATCGGCTGATCAATCGCGAGTGGAAAACTCGGATGTCGATTGTGGTAAACAACGGCCGCATCGCGTTTCGAGGCTTTCGCGGAATGTACCTCCTGTCCTGGATGGACGCAGAGGGCACGATGCGTTCGAAGCGGATTAACCTAAAAGGAGCAGTTGAACGGGTAGAATTCTAGCAAAGCCCCGCAAACATTGGGTTTTGACGTATTGAGATGCGGGCGGAGCCCGCAATCTCAAAGGCTGTAAGACTGTGAGGCGGTGAGACTGTGAGGCGGTTGTGTTCTGTGGTGAAACAATCGCTCCCGATCCCGATCCCGATCCCGACCCCGATTTGGATGAAACCCTGAAACACATGAAACTTCATGAAAATCAGGAATTCCCTCTGGCGTTCCAAAAAACCCGAGCGATGCCCCAAAAAATCTGCGTAATCTGTGTAAATCTGTGGATAAAAACCCGAGCAGTGCCATCCCGTGTGTTCGTGGTTAAATAATCGATCCCGATCCCGACCCCGACCCCGATGAAACCATGAAACCAGAAACCCAGAAACCCAGAAACCCAAGAGAGTTGAAGGTTCAACTGCTCTTTTTAGGATAAATTGACAGGATTTCCCGCTGCGCGGGCGCATGTATCCAGGATTTTCAGGATTGAACCCAAAAGGAGCAGTTGAACGGGTAGAATTCTAGCAAAGCCCCGCAAACATTGGGTTTTGACGTATTGAGATGCGGGCGGAGCCCGCAACCTCAAAGGCGGTGAGGTTGTGAGGCGGTGAGACTGTGAGGCGGTTGTGTTCTGTGGTGAAACAATCGCTCCCGATCCCGATCCCGATAGCGATCCCGACCCCGATGAAACCCTGAAACCATGAAACCCGAAACCCTGAAACAATCGATCCCGATCCCGATAGCGACCCCGACCCCGATGAAACCATGAAACCATGAACCCCGAAACCCTGATACCCTGAAACCAGAAACCCCGGCATGGATCGCCGCCGCGCAGAAGATCGACCAGCACGTACGACGACGCTTACTATGCCGACGAGACGCTACCCCCGATTAGCTTGACGCTCCCCAAGGTCCAACAGGAACATCAACGCGGACATCTCTTTCCGTTTTTTGCCAACATGTTTAGCGAGGGCGCGAACCGGAACGTGCAGAGCCGTCACCGGCAACGGCCAGGGAAACAAAGACACGTCCCCTTTCTCCAAAGACGCGGGTCAACCATTGCGCGCCGGTGCGGCAAAGTGGTAACGTACCCCTGTTCTTGATCCGGATGAATGCCGTGATGCCAGATTGCGTCGGTGGATGGTGGGCCCAGCAGGGCTCGAACCTGCGACCAAAGGATTATGAGTCCTCCGCTCTGACCGACTGAGCTATGGGCCCGTGACAACCGCGTCACTATATCACGGGTTCACGATGCGCTTCAACGCCAAAGGGGTAGAGATGACACGCGAGATCGCCTCCATCATCCGCGCAAACGAAGCCGGACGCGCATTGCAAGACTTTCTGGCGGACCGGTTCACGTACCACACCGCGGATGAATGGATGTGCCGCATCGCGGAGGGGCGCGTGCGGGTGAACGGCCACACCGCAACTCCGGACCGAATCCTTTCCGTTGGGGATCATCTGCGTTACGACGCCTCCGATATCCCCGAGCCGCCGGTGGATTGCACTTTTCGGATTCTCATCGACGATCCGTTGCTGCTGGTGATCGACAAACCCGGCAATTTGCCGTGCCACCCCGGCGGACGCTATTTCCGGCACACGCTTTGGGCTCTGCTTCAAACGCAATGCGGCCTCGCGCATCCGGTTTTCGTGAATCGGATTGACCGCGAGACCTCCGGGTTGGTGCTGATCGCCAAAACCCCGGAGGCGGGCCGGAACCTTGCGCGGCAATTCGCCGGGGGCCGGGTCACGAAAACCTACACTGTTCTGGTGGAGGGAATGTTCCCGGAGCGGGTAGAGGCCCGGGGCTGGCTGCATCCTGATCCGGATTCTGCGGTTCGCAAGAAACGGCGTTTCTCGCCGGCCCCGGCAGGTTCAGCCGCGCCCGGTGATGCGGCCGAATGGTCGGAGACCGTGTTTGAGCGTGAACGCGTGTGCGACGGGTTCAGCGTGGTGACTGCCCGGCCCCGCACGGGGCGTCTCCATCAGATCCGCGCGACGCTGCTGTCACTCGGTTTCCCCGTGGTCGGCGACAAACTGTACGGGGTGGACGAGCAATGCTTTCTCCGTTTCTGCTCGGGCGGGCTCACGGAAAGGGACCGGGCGCGGCTCCGCATGGGGCGTCAGGCGCTCCACGCGGTCCGCCTCGCATTCCGTCACCCGCATTTCGGCACGCCGACCGATGTGGACGCCCCGCTCCCTTCGGACATGGAGGCCCTGATCGGCGGCCATGCGCAGGCTTGCCTGTAACTTGCCAGGATGACAGGATTTTCAGGATTGAACAGCATCATGTTAATCATGCCCTAAACGTATTCCAGGGTTTTTCGCGGCGAAGCCGCGCGGCAGGCTAATTAACTAATTAAACTGGGTTGCGGGCTTCGCCCGCATTAGAAGACGCTGATCATTGTCCCGCGCACCCGGTAGAGCCAGATGTCCTCATCACGATCCTGCCGCACCACACCCTCGCCGATCACCGAGATGTCTGCCTCGGCAAACGCACCCGTTCGCGATGTGCAATCAATCAGCTTTGTCCATGTGGTCGCGGCCGGATAAGCGGTGGCGTCCACCTCCAACTTGGCACCCGCGCACACGGTCAGCGAGTTGGTCGCGCACAGCGTACCGATACCGTCAGGTCCGAACTCGAGCCGGACCGTCGAACTCGTGTTTGTGTCCAGCACGATATCCCTCGCGATGCAGACCGCGTCCTTGCCGATCACCAGCGTCCCGACACCCTGCGCACCCACATGGATCGTCGCGTTACTGGCTGCAAAGCTTCCCCCGTCGATCCTCAAGACCCCGGTGCTCACCTTGTTGGTGTAGAAGTCCGCGTATTTGTTCCAGTGGTTTGTGGATTCGGCATTGGGGAGTGAGGGGGGCCACAGCGCATCCGGGAACCCGCCCACGTAGACGTCCTTCAGCGTGCTGAACGTACCGTTCGACAGCACGTACGAGCCGCATCCGCCGAAGGAACCGATAAAGGCGCGCTCACTGTCTTTGTCGCTCGTGCCGTTTATAAACGAACCGCCGGTCTGGACGACCGTGCCGGTCGCGTTCATTCCCTGACCGATAAAGAGATAGGCGCGGTTTGTGATCACGCCGCCGCTCTGAACCATCTCGCTGAAAACACGCGAGGTCGTGGTCACGGTCTTGGCCACGGTCTTCCCGACCTGCAAGCCTGAGTAGGCTTCGACCGCATAGATGTCTGGCGGGGTCTTGATGTCCAGCGTTCCCCCCGAGATCAGCGCGTTCGCGTACACGACTTTCCCGTTGCCATTGGCCACACCGAAGGTGAGGCCCCGCCCATATTGGCCCATTGCATCGACCAGACCGTTGGTGAGGGTGAAGTATCCTGTCCCGTTGAAACCGATATGGAAAAAGTTCCTGATCTGAAGTGTGCCGCCGTAAACATTCAATCTCCCGGTCCCGCCGTCTTTCCCGCAATAGAAGTGCTGGTCTGCCGTCCCTGCGCCGTCAAACCAGGCGTTGTCATGGAGCGTCAGTTCGCCGTACGCATTCGCTCCATTCCCGAAGCCGTACTGACGGGCTCTCATGAATGGCCGGAGCAGGGCGTTTCCGGACAGCGAAACGATCCCGGTCGCATTTGCCGAACCGCCCCACAGCACGTTGGAGACCAGACACTTCGCGTTATCCGCCAGAAAAACGGTGCCTGATGCGCCCGCCCCGGACCCGACGTAAAGCGCGCTCGTATCTTTATTGCCCTCAGGCATCACAAACGTGCTGTCGCCCGTCATCTCCAGCAACCCGTTCCCGCCATTGTTGTAACCGAGCCGCATGAGCGTGTTGGTGGCGACCCCGGCCGATGACGCGCCCATCACGAACGTCCCGCCGTCGCCGATCCGGATGGTCCCTGCGGAACCGTCCCCGACATACATGTAACGGTTCAATCCGCCCGTGGCGGAATAGAGGTTGGTGAGCAGCAGACCGCCTCCGTTGTTGATTCGGATCTCACCCCCGTCCCGGACATTAAAGAACGGCGCGGCCGAGGCCTCCCCGAGGTAACTCACGGCCCCGCCGTCCCGGATATCGAGCACACTGTTCACGCCGAACAACACCGAGCCGGCCTGCACGCCGAAAGCCGCGTTCGTGATTGTCAGGGTGGTGGTATGGCCTGATGCGTTGACGTTCGAGACCGTCAAGGAACCGACCGCCGTCTCAGGCGAATGGGTCACCCAGACCTGAATCGTCCCCGCGTTATTGGTCAGCAGCGCGTTATCCGACGTTCCCGGCACCGCCTCATCCGTCCAGTTTGCAGCCGTATTCCAGTCCGTATCAACCGCCCCCGTCCACGTCCGGTCCTCCGCCCTGACCGCCAAAACCGCCAAAACCGCCACTACTGACACAACATACGATTTCATAGCCCGTTTCCTTCCGTTCTGACAAACCAACGCCCTATATCACAACCATTCATCCGGGTAGACCGGAAACAAACCGGCTCCCATGCTTGATATCTACTATGTGGGGAGGGGCGAAAAGAGTCAACTCTAAAAATCCGATCGCCAGCGGCACAAAAAGAAGAAGGGTCGAGGCCGGGGGAGAACAAGACAGGATTAACAGGATTTACAGGATTGGAGATGGGCGTGTACTGGTTGAGGGCATCGGCAAAATGCTCTGCGGTCTCTATGTCCCCTGTGGTCTGTGGAGAGCCAGCGGCCTGTCACGGGGCCGTACCAGCGGGCGCGGAAGTTGTCGAGGCCGGGGGAGAACAAGACAGGATTAACAGGATTTACAGGATTGGAGATGGGCGTGTACTGGTTGAGGGCATCGGCAAAATGCTCTGCGGTCTCTATGTCCCCTGTGGTTAGCATTCTGTTGTACTCGCGCCCCTGAAACAAATAGCGGTTCAGCATTGCCGACTGGACATTAAATGAATTGTGTTGGGGTGAAAGCAAAAACCTAAAAAGAGTTGGGCTTGCAAAGTGTTCGTAATCGGTTAGCCCACCGCGCGGCTTCGCCGCGAAAAAACCCTGGAATACGTTTAGGGCATGATTAACATGATGCTGTTCAATCCTGAAAATCCTGTAATCCTGTCAATTTATAGGCAAGCCTGCCGCGCGGCTTCGCTGCGAAAAAACCTCTGGAATACGTTTAGGACATGATTAACATGATGCTGTTCAATCCTGAAAATCCTGTCATCCTGGCAAGTTACAGGCAAGCCTGCCGCGCGGCTTCGCTGCGAAAAAACCTCTGGAATACGTTTAGGACATGATTAACATGATGCTGTTCAATCCTGAAAATCCTGTCATCCTGGCAAGTTACAGGCAAGCGACAGGGGGCATGCGAGTCGAGCGCGTGTTTTGTGCGTGCGCTGTCGACTCACTGCCCAAACAAACCAATGCACTCATGCACTAACAAACTTCCCTACGCGCTGCCCGCGAATTGCGCGTGCGCGGTGAGCAGGGTCGCCTGAGTGCCGTCGGTCGTGAGGATCGCGTCATCGGTTTTGAACTTGACCCAGACTCCCTCCTGCTGGATCCGCACCACGCCGGCCGGGCAGGCTACCACCATCGGGGCGTGGCGCGCCATCACGCCGAGCGCTCCGATCTGCGTGCGCACCTGCACGTGGGTGACGTCGCCGCCCACGATCGTGCCGCCGGGTGTCAGGATACGAAACGGAAACGTTTTCATGTCGCCTTCAGGGTTTCGGCCTTTGCGTACACATCTTCGATCGTGCCGACCATGTAGAAGGCCTGCTCCGGCACGTCATCGCATTTGCCGTCCAGCACCGCCGCGAACGAGCGGACCGTGTCCTCCAACTTCACATAGGTGCCCTTCATGCCGGTGAAGGTCTCGGCCACATGGAGCGGCTGTGAAAGCAGGCGCTGAACCTTGCGCGCGCGCGCGACAGCCTGCTTGTCGGTCTCCGACAATTCGTCCATGCCGAGAATCGCGATGATGTCGCGCAGCTCCTTGTAGCGCTGCAGCACCTCCTGCACGCCGCGCGCGACACGCACATGCTCCTCGCCCACCACCTCCGGCGTGAGCATGGATGAGCTTGACGTGAGCGGATCGACCGCCGGATAGATGCCTTGTTCCACGATCGCGCGCGACAGCTCTGTCGTGGCGTCGAGATGCGCGAACGTGGTGGCCGGCGCGGGGTCGGTGTAGTCGTCGGCGGGCACGTACACGGCCTGCACCGAGGTGATCGAGCCGTCGCGGGTGGAGGTGATGCGTTCCTGCAACTCGCCCATTTCCGTGCCGAGCGAGGGCTGGTATCCAGCGGCGGAAGGGATGCGCCCGAGCAGCGCCGAGACCTCGGAGCCGGCCTGCGTGAAACGGAAAATGTTGTCCACGAAGAGCAACACATCCTGATGCATCGCGTCGCGGAAGTGCTCCGCCACCGTCAAGGCCGAGAGGGCCACGCGCGAACGCGCGCCCGGCGGTTCGTTCATCTGGCCGAAGATCATCGCGGTCTTGTCCAGCACACCGGCTCCGGCCATCTCCTGATACAGAGCCGTTCCTTCGCGCGTTCGTTCGCCGACGCCCGCGAATACCGAATAGCCGCCGTGTTCCTGTGCGACGTTGTGGATCAGCTCTTGAATCAAGACGGTTTTACCTACGCCCGCGCCGCCGAAGAGGCCGATCTTGCCTCCCTTGCGGTAGGGGGTCAGCAGGTCGATCACCTTGATACCGGTCACCAGTATCTGTGTCTCGGGGTTTTGATCGGTAAAGGCGGGGGGCAGGCGGTGGATCGGCAGATGCCGCTCCGCGCGGATCACGCCTTGGCCGTCAATCGGTTCTCCTAGCAGATTCATCACGCGGCCGAGTGTTGCGGTGCCGACCGGCATGACGATCGGCTTGCCCGTGTCGCGGACGAGCGCTCCGCGCACAAGCCCGATGGTTGAATCCATCGCGATCGTGCGTACCCGGCTGTCGCCGAGATGTTGGGCCACCTCCAGCACCAGATTGTCGGGGCGGTCGTTCAGCATGGGGTTGGTCGCTTTCAACGCATGCTGCATGCGCGGCCGGTATCCGTCCGGAAACTCAACGTCGACCACAGCGCCCAGTACCTGGATCACCCGTCCCTGGTCCGCTTTTTCTCTCTTTGCCTCACTCATGTTCCGCCTCACTTATTCCAGCGACTCCGCGCCGCTGACGATTTCAGTCAACTCATTGGTGATCGCCGCCTGCCGGGCGCGGTTACGCAACAGGGTCAACTCATTCTCCATCCGCCGCAGATTGATGGTGGCGTTCTCCATCGCCATGACCCGCGCGGCGTGTTCGCCGGCGGCACTGTGGAGCAGGCTGGTGTACAGTTCCAGATGCAGCCACTGCCGCGCCAGCGCGGTGATCAGGCGGTCGTCGGACGGCTCGATGATGATCTTCGGCGGCCTGCCTTTCTTGACAAACATGCCTTTCTCAAACGGCAGCAGCCGTCTGATTTTTGTCTCCTGCGTCAGGGTGTTCACAAACCGGTTGCTCACGATCCACACCTCGTCATACCGGCCGGTCAGAAAAGCGTCCATTACAAAACCCGAGAGCGCGACGGTGCCTTGGGACGACGGATGCGCGCCGACCGTGAGCGGCGTCATGTAGGGCGTGAGTTCCGCCTTGAGCGCGGCATATCCTTTTTGTCCGGCGTAGAGCGCCTCCAGTTGCGCGCCGCGCTTCTCGGTCTGCTCGTACGTCCACTGCCGCGTCTCGCGGATCACCGAGGTATTGAACGCGCCGCAGAACCCGCGATGAGCAGTTGCCACCACCAGCAAAATGCGACTGTCCCGCACGGGCGGCACGGCGCACACGCGATGGCGGGCAATATTCAGTCTGCGCATTATCGGCAACAGGCCGCGCAAGGCTTCGGCAAAAGGCTCGGGGTGGTGCAACTCGGCCTGCGCCCGATGCAGGTGCGAGGCGGCCACCATCTTCATGGTCGCCGTCACGCGCCGCATGCCGCTCATGGAGGCGAGCCGTGCGCTGTATTCACGAAAGTTTGGCATGATTCATCCGTTCGTCCGCCGGATCCGCACTTACCTTTTCCTGAAGGGCTGCACGGCCTCTTCGATCAACGCCGCGAGCATCGTTGAAAGGTCTTCGTCCATTACAGGGTTCGCCACGAAACGCGCGGCGTAGGCGCGGCCCGCCTCGCGCATGTCGATCGCTTCGTATAACGCCTTGATCGCATCCGGCAACCGTTTTTCCGGCACCTTCACAAACGCCTTCTGGACACCGGCGGTCAGCGCAGCCACCTGCTTTTCGATCGACACCGGCTTGTTGGGCGGTTGGCGGAGCACCTGCATCAACGAACGTCCCACCGCCAGTTGCTCGACTGTGTTGGCGTCGAGGTCCGACGAAAAGCGCATGAAGGCCTCGAGTTCGCGATATTGCGCCAACAGCACACGCAGCGGGCCGGCGGTCTGCTTCATGGCCTTGACCTGCGCGTCACCGCCGACCCGCGACACCGAGATACCCGGATTGATCGCCGGACGCTGCCCCTCATTGAACAGGTCGGACTCCAAAAAGATCTGGCCGTCCGTAATTGAAATCACGTTGGTCGGGATATAGGCCGAGATGTCATTGGCCTGCGTCTCGACGATCGGCAGCGCGGTCAGGCTGCCGCCGCCCTTGGCGTCCGAGAGCTTGGCCGCCCGCTCCAGCAGACGGCTGTGCAGGTAGAAGACGTCGCCGGGGAAGGCCTCGCGTCCCGGCGGCCTCCGCAGCAGCAGCGATATCTGCCGGTAGGCCTGCGCATGTTTGGTGAGGTCGTCATAAACCACCAGCGCATGCTCGCCGCGATCACGCCAATATTCGGCCATCGCGCATCCGGCGTAGGGAGCCAGATATTGCAGCGGCGCGGGATCCGAGGCGTTGGCCAGAACGACCGTCGTATAGGCCATCGCGTCCTTTTCCATCAGCAGCTTGTGTAGCGCGGCGACGGTCGAGAGCTTCTGGCCGATCGCCACATAAAAGCAGTGTACGCCGGTGCCGGCCTGATTCAGGATCGTGTCAATCGCCAGCGTGGTCTTGCCGGTCTTGCGGTCGCCGATGATCAGTTCGCGCTGACCGCGTCCGATCGGCGTCAGCGCGTCGATCGCCAGAATACCGGTCTGCAGCGGCTCGCACACGTTCTTGCGTTCGATGATCGACGGCGCGAAACCCTCGACCGGCAGCCGCTCATCGGTGATAACCGCGCCGCGACCGTCCAGCGGCCGCCCCAGCGCATCCACCACGCGGCCGGTCAGTGCCGGGCCGACCGGCACCGAGACCACGCGGCCGGTCCTGCGGAAAAGATCGCCCTCACGCACATGGGTAACGTCATCGAGAATCGCCACGCCTACCGACTCTTCCTCAAGGTTCAACGCCAATCCGGCCACGCCGTTCTCGGTTACAACCAATTCGTTGAACATGACCTTGGAGAGGCCGTCCACGCGTGCGATGCCGTCACCGACGCTCAACACCGTTCCCACTTCGGCGACATCCACCGGCTGGTCCACCTGCCGCATCTGGCGACGCAACAGGGCCGCGATTTCATCGGGTTTCAATTGAATCTTCATGCTTCGCTTCCACCCTCATTCTCTCCCGCTGCCACAGGCACGGGTTTGCGCAGGCTCACACGCAGACGCTTGAGACGTCCGGCGAGCGACGCATCGATGCGCGTGTCATCCACAAAGAGGCGCATGCCGGCGATCAGCTCCGGATCGGTGAGCACGGTCACCTCCATCTCCGGGCCGCGCGTTGCCGCCACCCAGTTGCGGACACGCGCGACTTGATCTTCAGTCGGTTCGCGCGCGAAGAGCATCTGGACTTGGCTGCATCTCCGCGCACGCGCCGCCAGTCGCTGATACTGCGCGCAGATATCGGGCAGCAGCGCAAGCTGATCATGTTGCGCTACGGCCTCGATAAACCGCATAACAATCTCCGGCAGCGTATCTGTAAAAAGTTGCCGCATTTGCTTGATGCGCGCGCGAGCACCGCCCGGTAGACGGGTGCGGCAGAACTGACGCCACTCCGGCGATACATCCCAGAGCTGTTCCAGCGCGACCACATTCGCCGTCACGAGTGTTTCTTCGCGCCGGGCTGCGGCCGCGCCTTGCAGGGCACGCGCGAAGGCCCGCGCGTAACGCTCGTTGCGGGTCATGCCGTCACCTCGCCCACCACGGTCTGTTGATAGGCGCGGCGCTGCTCCTCGGTCAGTTCGTGGCGCAGAAACTGCTCCAACTCGTCGCAGAGGTACTCGGCCGCAGAGCTACGGACCGCCTCGATCGCCCGACGCTGCTCAGCGGCGATTGCCTGTTCGGCCTCTTCTATCCGTCGCTGCGCCATTGCTTTGGCTTCGTCTTCGGCGCGTGCCAGCATGTCGGCCGCCTCGCGCACGGCGCGCTCGGTCGTTTCACGTGCCTCGGTGGCGGCACGCGCCACCGACTCCTGCCGCCGCGTCTCGACCTCAGCCAATTCACGCCGCGCTCTCTCCGCGCCCTCCAACGCCTCGCTGATCGAGCGCTCACGCTTCTCGACCGCGCGCAGGATCGGCTTCCAGAGCAATTTGTGCAGCAAAAAGGCAGTGAGACCGAAAGCCAGCCACGTCAGCAGGATCATCTTGTCAGAGATCTGCATGACATCGCTCGGCATCCGTTGCAACGGCTCCGGCACGCCGGGCACCGCTGTGGTCACCGCAGTGTGTTCCACGTCGCTCATGCTCGCACGTCCTTACCCGGGCTTTGACGGCCCGGCTGCGCGTCAGCCTTTCATCAGACAGATCACGAGCGCGAACAGCGTCGCGCCTTCGATGAAGGCCGCGCCGATAATCATCGCGGTCTGCAACTTGGGCTGTATTTCAGGCTGACGCGCCATGCACCTCAGGCCTACCGCGCACACTCCGCCGATGCCTAGCGCCGCGGCGGTCGTGATAATGCTGGCGCCGAGCACCGCATTGACTTGAGCCAAGGGAATCATCATTGTATACCTCGTGTGTTCAGTGTTCAGGATTGACCATCATACCCATAAAAATCGATGACAGCAGGGTAAAGACATACGCCTGCAGGAAAGCCACAAACAGCTCGAAGACGTACATCCCGACTGTCACCACCATCATCGGCGCCGCCATCAAGCCGAACATCGCGATCACCCCCAACAACGAGTAGATCACGATGTGTCCCGCCAACATGTTGCAGAACAGGCGCATGGTCAGCGCGAAAGCGCGCGAAACAAAACTGACGACCTCCATGAACCCCATGACGGGTGCCAGCCAGACCGGGAGACCGCCCGGCACAAACGCCGCCTTGATCCCGCGCCAGCCGCGCGCGTGGGCCACGGCGGTCAGGCTTGCCGCCATGAAGATCGTCGCCAGGCCGGCGGTCACGCTGACGTTGCCGGTCGCCGTGCTGAAAAGCGGGATCAGCCCCAGCACATTTGAGAACAGGATAAAGATAAACAGCGAGCAGAAAAAGGAGAGCGTTCTGTGGCCGACATGGTCCCCGAAATTCGGACGCACGATCTGGTCACGGATAAAGACCACGTAGGCCTCGGCCACCGCCGCGAGCCCTTTGGGGATCACCGTGCGGGA
>Ga0209718_1000869_pt1 | contig 38151 bp, 38 predicted proteins | sample AD_JPNAS1_MetaG_FD_184420 | JGI IMG/M metagenome (GOLD analysis project Ga0209718, IMG submission 184420) | Active sludge microbial communities of municipal wastewater-treating anaerobic digesters from Japan - AD_JPNAS1_MetaG (SPAdes) (version 2) | ecosystem: Engineered > Bioreactor > Anaerobic...
CGTAGGTGTCGCCGGCGTAGATCTCGACCAGGTCGTGGGTCAGGACCAGTTCCAGGGTCCTCAGGAGGTCCGCCTTGAACCCGATCTCGTCCCGGAGGAGCATGGCCCACAGGGCCAGGTGCCACATGTGTTCTGCTATGCTTTCACGGCGGCTGCCGTCACCGAGGTAACCCTTCCTCAGGATGGTCTTGGCCTTGTCCAGAGTAAAAAGGAATTCCAGGATCATGCCAGTGCGTTCATTCATTAAAAACCCTCCAGTGTGATATGTCGGCCCGGGAAGTCCGAAACGGTCATTGGCCTTTGAGGACTGATGCATTATATATAAAGGGTCGTGCAACCTATCCAGGCCCCCTGTTTTTGGGGGGGAAAAATTCCAAGGAGGTGCGTTTTCGGATGATCGATGCCAGGTACAGGGACATACCTCAGCGAAGGGAAGATTTTCCCGCCCTTGCCAGGGTCCATAACGGCTACCCGCTGGCTTTCTTCGATGGCCCTGGAGGCACCCAGGTCCCCCAGGCGGTGATAGATGCCGTAACATCTTACTACCATACGTGCAATTCCAATACCCACGGTTTTTTCGTGACTACCAACGAGACGGACAAGATCATCGAGGACACGAGGGAAAGGGTAGCCGAATTCCTGGGCGCTGACAGCGGCAGGCTTATCTCCTTCGGCCACAACATGACCAGCCTGAACTTCGCCCTGAGCCGGGGGATAGGCAAGATGCTTTTGCCGGGCGAGGAAGTCCTTATCACCCAACTGGACCATGAGGCCAATAGGGGTCCATGGCTCTCCCTAAGGGAGGAGGGGGTGGTCGTCAGAGAGGTGGCTCTCCTTCCCGACGGAACGCTGAACTACGATGATCTCGCCACCAAGATCAACGAGAACACGCGGCTCGTGGCGATGGGTTTTTCTTCGAACGCTCTCGGTACCGTCAACGATGTGGCCTTTGCCAGGGAATTAACCCACAAGGTGGGAGCCTGGCTCCTCGTCGATGCCGTCCATTACGTCCCGCACTTTCCCGTCGACGTCAAGGCTCTCGGCATGGACTTCCTGCTCTGCTCAGCTTACAAGTTCTACGGGACCCACATAGGGATCCTCTATTCGAGGGAGGGTCTCCTTGACCGGGTACCCGTGCATAACCTAAGGACCCAGGAGCAACAGGCACCCTACCGGATCGAGACGGGCACCCTCAACCACGCAGCCATCGCCGGCGTCAAGTCAGCGGTGGAATACCTTTCCACCTTCGGCGTGGGGGATGACTTGCGCTCGAGGATCGTGACCGGGATGGAAAGGATCGGCGAGTACGAACACATCCTTGGCAAGGAGATCTACCTGGGCCTAAGAGAAATTAAGGGGGTAGAGGTCGTCGGCCCGGCCTTCACTTCAGAGAGGAGGGCCCCGACGGTCTCCTTCACCATGGAAGGCATGAACCCCATCGAAGTATGCCGGCTGCTCGACAGGCGGGGTATCTGCGCTTGGGATGGGCACTTCTACGCTGTGCGCCCCATCGAGGTCCTCGGCCTTCTGGAAAAGGGCGGGGTCACAAGGGTGGGGGTATCAATCTACAATACCACCGAGGAAGTCCAGAGGCTGCTCGAAGCCGTCAGCGATATCGCCGGAGGAAGGCTCCGGGGGGATTGAAGATGAAGGTCCTCTTCATCGGGTTCGGCAACGTGGGGAGAAGGATGGCCAGGATCCTTACCGTTGAGAGATCGAAATTCCCCGGGATGAAACCCCTTGACGATCTCGTCACGGTGGGAATAGTCACAAGGAAGAGCGGGGCCCTGATCTCTCCTTTGGGGGTGGACCTGGGGGGAGCCCTGAAGGAGATGGAAAGCCACGGCTCTTTCAATGAAAAGAACAGGGATTTCTGCCCTCTCACTGCCGAGGAGGCCGTATCCAGCCTGGATTTCGATGTTTTGCTGGAATTATCGACCCTTTCGATCGAAAATAGGGGCGAACCGGCGGTATCCCATGTTAGGAAGGCCCTTGAAAGAGGCCGTCACGTGGTCTCCGCCAATAAGGGCCCCGTGGCTTTCGCGTACAGGGAATTATCGCAATTAGCCGACCTCGCCGGAAGACGATTCCTTTTCGAGACGACCGTTATGGACGGTGCGCCGGTTTTTAATCTTTACCGGTCATGCTTGAAGGGTTGTGTGGTCCGATCGGTCGACGGGATACTGAACTCCACGACCAACTACATCCTGGGAAGAATGGAAGAAGGCACGGAGTTCTCCCAGGCTGTGCGCGAGGCACAGGATATAGGGGTGGCGGAAGCAGACCCTGGTCACGATATCGACGGGTGGGACGCGGCGGCGAAGGTGGCCGCCCTGGCAAACGTCCTGCTCGGAGGCGATGTGAACCCTTACGATGTTCAAAGGGAAGGGATCGGCGCTGTCGATAGGAGGCGGGTGGGGGAGGCGATCCGGTCGGGCAGAAGGCTGAAGCTTGTCTGCCGGGCATGGCGTGATGAAAAGGGCGTCCAGGGAAAGGTCGGCCTGGAAGAGTTGCCGATGGATCACCCCTTTTCGATGATCGGCGGCGGCGGCGCGGTACTGAGGATCCATACGGACCTCATGGGTCCCATCCTCGTGACCCAGGAGAACCCCGACCTTTACGACACGGCCTATGGGGTCCTGGCGGACCTGTTAAGCCTGAAGCATAGGTAACAATGGTCTCCCTGAAGGGGCTTGCACCGGGCGGGTTTGAAGGGTATATTTAAAAAAGTTTTGAAAAAGGAGGGATGGATTTGGCCAGGGGGAAAACGAAGAAGAACCTGGAGGAAGCTTTTTGCGGAGAATCACAAGCAAATCGAAAGTACCTTGCTTTTGCGAAAAAGGCTGACGATGAGGGTAACCACCAGGTAGGAAAGCTTTTCAGGGCAGTCGCCGAGGCTGAGACGATCCATGCCCATTCGCATATGAGGTCCTTGGGTATGATCGGTTCTACCGTCGAGAACCTGGATGCCGCCATCGCCGGCGAGACCTACGAGTTCACGAGCATGTACCCTTCGTTTATTGAAGATGCGGTGATGGAAGGTGAGAAGCAGTCCGAGAGGTCCTTCCACTTTGCCAATGAAGCGGAAAAGGTCCATGCCAACCTGTTCCGGAAGGCCAGGGAGAACCTGCTTTCCGCAAGGGACGTCGATTATTTTGTATGTTCCGTCTGTGGCTACATAGCCGAGGAGGAAGCACCCGACACCTGCCCTATATGCGGGGCCAAAAAAGAGGCTTTCAAACTGGTCGAGTGAGGTAGCCCCTTTCAAAGGAGGTTGTCGTCTTGGAAAGGAAAGGTATTGTGACGATGAAGGGAGCTCCGGTGACGCTACTGGGCCCGGAGCTTGCCGTCGGGGAGAGGGTGCCCGGTTTTACCGTCCTTGACCGATCCCTCAAGGAAGTGACCCTCGGTGACTTTGAGGGGAAGGTAAAGGTTATATCGGTCACACCTTCCCTCGACACCCCGGTCTGCGATCTTCAGGCCCACTGGTTCAACGAGGAAGCGTCGTCGCTCCCCGGCGACGTCGCCGTGCTCAACATCAGCATGGACCTTCCCTTTGCCATCAACAGGTTCTGTATTGCCGGCGGCATCGATTCCATCGAGGTCCTATCGGACCACCGGGATGCCTCCTTCGGACGGGGGTGGGGCGTTCTCATCAAGGAACTACGCCTGCTCGCGAGGTCCGTGTTCATCATCGACAGGGACAACATTCTCCGCTACAAAGAGATCGTGCCCGAGGCCACAACGCCCCCCGACTACGATTCCGCCCTGGCGGCGTTGAAAGCACTTCGATAAAGCCGATCTTTGAGGTTGAAGGGCCCCCTGGGGCCCTTTTTTGTTGGCGGGGATGGGGTATATTATCAGGGGGGAGCGATCCTGGAAGGGGTGGAAAGGATGTACAAGGTCAGGGTCCTGAACAGCGAAGATCTGAAAAAACTCCTGGAAATCAAGGACGTCATCTCCGCCGTGGAGACCGCTTATGAGCAGTATTCCAGGGGCGAGGCTGAACTTTTTCCCGTTATTGCCCATGAATTCGAGCGAGGGTCCCGGGAGCTGGATATCAAGTCGGGGTTCCTCTCAGGGACGGGCCTCGCGGGGCTCAAGGTGATCGGATACGTGGCCGACAACCCGGAGAAGCGGAGGATCCCGGCCATATCAGGGATCGTCATCGTGCTCAGCCTTGAGACGGGGAGACCGGTGGGCATGCTGGACGGCATGGTCATCACCAATATCAGGACTGGAGCCGCTGGTGCCATTGGCGCGAAGCATCTCGCCAGGGAGGGATCCAGCAATATCCTGGTGGTCGGCATCGGCGCCCAAGGGAGGGTCCAGGTGCAAGGTCTGGCCAAGGTCCTCCCGGGGATCGAGGTAATACGGGCAGCAGGGAGGGATCCCGAGAAACTCTCCCGGTTCGTGGGCGAAATGTCAGCCCTCTATCCCCAGATACACTTCCAGGAGGTCCCGATGGGAGGGCTCCAGGAGGCCGTTTCCATGTCCGATGTCGTTGTGACCTGCACACCTTCGCACGAACCCTTTATCAGGGCGGAATGGGTCCGTCCCGGGACCCACATTAACGCGATCGGCGCCGACTTCCCCGGTAAACAGGAGTTGGACGAGCACCTGCTGCCCCTTGCCCGGCTCATCGCCGACAGTACGGCTCAATCGTTGGAGATAGGTGAGTTCCAGACGGCCTTCAAAAAGGGGCTCATTGGGGAGTCCGACGTGATCGAGATCGGGAGCATCCTGTCCGGCGAAGCCCGAGGGAGGGTAAACGATGAGGAGATCACCGTCTTTGACACCTCCGGCATGGCCCTCCAGGATATCGTCACCGCTAATCTCGCACTGGTCAGGGCCCTGGAACGCGGGATCGGTTCGCTGGTGAACCTGTAACGTCGGGGGTGGTTCTTTATGCTGATAGCCCCAGAGATGAAAGATGTGCTTAAAGCGGCGAGGTTTCTCGAGGGCAGGATAAGAAAAACCCCCGTCGAGAAGTCTTACCCCCTTTCGGATATGGCGGGCTCCGAGGTGTTCCTCAAGTGGGAGAATCAACAGCTTTGCGGTTCCTTCAAGGTAAGGGGAGCCCTTAACAAGATGTATTCCCTCACCTCCCTGGAAAGGGGTAGGGGAGTCATTACCGCCTCGTCGGGGAATCACGCCCAGGGTGTCGCCATGGCGGCAAGCCTTCTCGGGGTCAGGGCGGTCATCTGTGTCCCCGGTTCGTGTCCCGAAACGAAGAGGGAAGCGATCCTCTCGAGGGGCTCAGGGTTGGTCGACCTCAGGGTCATCGGGCGCTTTTACGATGAAGCCGAGGCCGAAGCCAAGGCAGTTGCCGAAAGAGATGGGCTCGTCTATGTCTCGGCCTACGAAGATCACCATATCGTCAGCGGCCAGGGGACCCTGGGCCTTGAGTTCCTGATGGAGGTGCCCGACCTGGACCTGTTGATCGTTCCCATCAGCGGCGGGGGGCTGATCTCCGGGGTTGCTACGGCGGCCAGGGCCCTGAGGCCTGGCATTGAGGTCATGGGAGTCCATGCCTCGACCAACCCCTCCTGGAAGGTAGCCTGGAAGAACGGTGCCGTGGTGCCGGTGGCGGAGAGTGATACCTATGCCGATGCCCTTTCTGGAGCGGCATCGGGGATACTTTTCCCGTTGGTCCGGAAGATAGTGTCGGGTCTTTCCGACGTTTCGGAGCGCGAGATAGCGAAGGCGATCGTTTATTTGCACTCAAACCATCACCAGGTGGTTGAGGGCGCCGGTTCCATCGGCGTGGCCGCGGTTTTGGCCCGGCGGATCGAAACCGGCGGCCGGAAGACGGGCATAGTGATAAGCGGGGGCAATATAAGTGACGGAACGATCCTCAAGGCTTACACGGAAGCAGGTGATGTCAAGTGAGCGGTAAAGGTGGGGATGAAAAAGGCAATGAGGGTGAGAGAAAGCATTCACCCTTGACGGCGCTCCTGTTCCTGACCGTTACGTTGGCCCTAGCTGTAAAGTTGCTGATCAACGTCCCCCTTTTTCGGCAATTCTTTACAGGTTACGGGAAGTTTGCCCTCCTCCCGGTACTGTTCTACCTGGGGTACATTGGTATCCACCGTAAAAGCTGAAGGACCCTCCCTTTATGCTTTATGCCCCCGACCCTTACGTTTTTGGGGGCGCCGGGGTTCATAGTCTTCACCTCGGAAGCCCGGCATCCTCGCCGCCCTTCCGTGGGTCCCATCTTTCTTCTTGCCGAGGTCAAAGGTCGCGGACCGATTGAAGATTTCCACAGATTACTCTTCCCGGAAAGCTGATGAAGGGGGCGATGGGAGGTCCCTGATCTCCTCCCTGGACTCGACCACTTTCAGCTTGGCCGCCGCCGAATCCTCCCAGACCTTTTCATGGACCGCTTCGTCGAAAAGGGCGATGATCCTGGCCGCGAAAAGCGCCGCATTCCGGGCAGCCGCTATCCCCATTGCCCCCACAGGGACGCCCGGCGGCATCTGGGCCACCGAAAGCAGCGCATCCATGCCTCCAAGGGTTCCCGCCGGTGCGGGGACCCCAATGACCGGTAGGGTGGTATGGGCGGCCAGCACCCCGGGAAGAGCGGCCGAGAGACCCGCCACGGCGATGATGACCTTGAGACCCCTCGCCCTGGCATTCCTCGCGTAGTTGACCACGTCGTCGGGGGTGCGGTGGGCTGAAGCCACTGTCATCTCAAAGGGTATCCCCAGGGTCTCGAGGACTTCCTTGGTCTTGACCCCCAGCTCGAGGTCCGAAATAGAGCCCAGGACTATCCCGGCAACCGGTCCTTCCAAGGCGTTCCACCACCTTTCAGCGCGATGTCGCTTCTGAACCTGGCCCCCTGAAAGCTGATCCTGTCAACAGCCCTATAGGCCCTTGAACGGGCCTCGGCTATGCTTTTCCCCGTTCCGACCACCGTTAGGACCCTCCCTCCGGAGGTGATCATCCTCCCGGCTTGATCTCGTGAGGTCCCAGAGTGGAAAATGAACGTGTCCTCTTCACCTTGGAGTTCGGCAAGTCCTGATAAGGGGTGCCCCTTCTCGTAAGGGCCGGGGTAGCCTCCCGAGGCGAGGACCACGCCAACGGCGGTCCTGGACGACCCTTGGGAGGAGAGGCCGCCGAGGGCACCCCCGGCGCAGGCTCCGGCCAGGAGCGCGAAGTCGCCGGCGTAAGCGGGCAATACCACCTGCGTCTCGGGGTCGCCCATCCGGACGTTGTATTCCAGGACCCTCGCATTCCCGGCCCGGTCAACCATCAGGCCGAAGTATATCACCCCCCTGAAGGGGATGGATTCATTTTTCAGCCCTGACACGGTGGGCCCGATAACCCTGTCGATGACTCTCTCCATGAAAGGCCCGTCCGCCCAGGGGACGGGGGCGAAGGCACCCATGCCCCCCGTGTTGGGACCTTTGTCACCGTCAAAGGCCCTCTTGTGGTCCTGGCTCGTGGGCAGAACATGAAAAGAGTAGCCGTCGGTCACCACCAACACGGTCAGTTCTTCCCCGGCCAGATGGTCTTCGATCACGACCTTTTTCCCCGCCTGGCCCAGGAACCCCTTGACCAGGAGGCCGGCGCAGGTGTCCCTTGCCTCCAGAAATGATCCTATTATGAAGGCACCCTTGCCCGCCGCGAGCCCGTCGGCTTTTACCACGTAGGGCGGCCGCCTCTTGAGGAGGGCCTTTTCAGCCTGGTCCAGGTCTTCACAGATGTCGTAATCCGCAGTGGGTATCCCATGCCTGGACATGAAAAGTTTCGCGAAGGCCTTGCTCCCTTCGAGCATGGCTCCCTTTTTCCCGGGACCGAGAACGGAGAAGCCCTCCTCCCTTAGAACATCGGCCAACCCCGCCACTAGGGGAGCTTCCGGCCCGATGACTACCAGGTCGGGGGACAGGGAGCGCGCCAAGTCGAGGGTCATCACCGGGTCGGAAATATCCAGCCGGTGGACCGTGGCGTTCTTTTCGATGCCGGCGTTGCCGGGAGCGCAATGGACGGAAGTTACCGAGGGCGACCTCGATAGGGCCCAGCAGAGAGCGTGTTCCCTGCCGCCGCCGCCCAGGACAAGGGTTCTCATGGTTCGATCACTCCCTCAGTGGCGGAAGGTTCTCCACCCGCTGATGAACATGCTGATACCAAGTTTCGCGGCGGCATCCCTGATGTCGCCGTCCCTTATGGAGCCTCCCGGCTGTATCACCGCGGCGATCCCGGCTTCGGCGGCCGCCTCGATGCTGTCGGGGAAGGGGAAGAACGCGTCGGAACCCAAGACCGCGCCGGTCGCCTTCCCTCCCGCTTGCATGCAAGCCCACTTTACAGCGTCCACCCGGCTGGTGAACCCTCGCCCCAGTCCAACGGTCATGCCCTCACGGACGATCGATATGGAGTTGCTCTTGCCGAGGGCGGCAGCCTTCCAAGCCAGGAGCAGGTCGGCCCAGAGGTCGCCCCGGGGCTCACCCACCCATTCCCCCGAATCGGGGTCCGGCAACGGGGGAGTGATGTCCTCCTGGACAAGGGTACCGCTCCAGGTCCTCAAAAGTGAAGTGCCGCCTGCATGATCGCCGCCCCATTCCAAGAGGCGCAAGTTGGGCCTTTCGGAAGCCAGCGCCCCGATCGCCTCTTCCGTGAAGGACGGCGCCACCAGTACTTCGGAAAACTGTTCCGCCACGCGCCGCGCGACGCGGAGATCCACCTCCCTTGTCAAGGCGATCACGCCGCCGAAGGCTGAAACCGGGTCGCAATCAAAAGCTTTTATGTAAGCCCCGACGACATCTTCCGATAGGGCTATCCCGCAGGGCGTCGTGTGCTTGATGATCACACAGGCGCAATCGGCGCGGAGAAGGTCCATCCCTCTCATGGCACAGTCGATATCGAGCAGGTTGTTGTATGAAAGGGGTTTCCCGGACACCAGCCTCCAGGGTGTGTCCTCCAGAGGGTCTCCGTAAAGCGATGCCCGTTGGTGAGGGTTTTCGCCGTAGCGCAGATCTAGTCTCTTGGAAAGGGGCAGGACGCGAAGGGGGGCGAAGGGTTCTTCCCTGCCGCAGGATCTCGAGAGGCCTCCGTGGATGACGGCGTCGTAGTAGGAGGTTTTCAGGAAAGCCCTGACAGCGAGCCTTTCCCTCGTGGGGAGTGTGACGTTGCCCTCGGACCTGATCTCTTCCACCACGGCGGCGTAGTCCTCAGGGTCCGTAACGGGAACCACGTGGCGGAAATTTTTCGCGGCGGCCCGGATCAGGGTGACCCCCCCGATATCGATATTCTCCAGCAGTTCATCCAGGGCGGCGCCCTTTTTCAGGGTTTCCTCGAAGGGGTAAAGGTTGCACACGACCATATCGATCATGGGAATCCCGTATTTTTCAACATCGGCCTTGTCACCCTCGAAATGTCTTCGCGCCAGGATCCCGCCGAAGACCGAGGGGTGAAGGGTTTTGACCCTGCCGCCAAGCAAATGAGGGTACCCGGTAAGGTCTTCCACCTCCTTGACGGGCACGCCCGCCTCCCTGATGTGCTTCGCGGTCCCGGAACTGGAGACGATCTCCCAACCCAGGTCGGCCAGGTCCTTCGCCAGGCCGGCCACTTTTCTCTTGTCGAAGACCGAGATAAGAGCGCGCTTCTGGCCCATGACAGGTTCTCCTTTCAACGCCTGGGACCCAGCAGGTCGATCAGGGTTCTGGTATAGAGGACATGCTCCACCCGGTGGATGCGGTCCTCCAGCGTTTCAAGTGTATCACCTGGGTGGATCCTTACGGGCTCCTGGGCGAGTATCTCTCCGTGGTCAACTTCCTCGTCGACGAGATGGACCGTGACACCGGTCACCTTCACCCCTTTCTCATAGGCCGCCCTTATGGAGTCCCTGCCGGGGAAGGAGGGAAGCAGCGAGGGGTGGATGTTGACGATCCTCCCCATCCTGGGGGCGACGAACCGCGGGGAAAGGATCCTCATGAACCCGGCGAGGACCACCCATCCGGTGGAGTACTCTTCAAGAAGTCCTTCCAGGTGTTTTTCGGCCCCCTCCCAGTCCCTTTCGGGGTTGGGGAGGATATGGGTGGCGATCTTCCTCTGGACCGCGAACAAGAGCCCTCCCGCGTCGGGTTTGTCGCTAGCCACGAGGACAACTTCAGCGTTTAAAAGGCCCGATCGACAGTTATCCACGATGGAGGCCATGTTCGTCCCCTTGCCGGAAATGAGGATGGCCAGCCGGGGTTTCATCAGGATACCTGCCCCAGGACGATCGCCTTTTCACCCAACGCGGCCAGCAGTGAAGTGACCCTTTGCTCATCGCGGGGTTTAACCGCCATGACAAAACCTATACCGAGGTTGAAAATCCTTCTCATCTCCACCTCGTCTACTCCCCGTTCCTTGATGAGATCGAAGATCGGCGGCCGTTCCCAGGAGGCGTAGTCGATCGAGGGTTCGAGGGTCGCGGGGAGCATCCTGGCGATGTTCTCTTCCAGGCCGCCACCGGTGATGTGGGCCATGCCGCCGATCGCCCCTGACGCCGCCGCTTTCAGCGCCTGGGTGACGTAGAGCCTGGTTGGCTCCATCAGGACTTCCGAAAGGGGCTTCCCGTAGCCGGCGGTGTTATGGTCCAGGGCGAGAGCCCCTCGGCCATCGAGGAGGCATTTTCTCACCAGGGAGAAGCCGTTGCTATGCAAGCCGGAACTCGGCAGACCTAGTAGAAGGTCCTCCTTTGAAATGTCCCTTCCGTCGATGATCTTGTCCTCCTCAACGATCCCTACGGCGAACCCGGCCAAGTCGAACATGCCCCGGTCATAAATGCCCGGCATCTCGGCCGTCTCCCCGCCAAGCAGGTCGCACCTGCAGGACGAACAGGCCTCGGCGATGCCCTCCATCACAGGGCCGAAGATGGCCGCATCCAGTTGGCCGCAGGCGATGTAGTCCAGGAAAAAAAGAGGTTTCGCCCCGCAGGTGACAAGGTCATTGACATTCATGGCCACCAGGTCCTGGCCCAGGCCGCGGTACCGCCCTGTGAGACGGGCGACATCCAGTTTTGTCCCCACCCCGTCGGTGCAGGCCGCAAGGGCTTTCCCCCCGCCGATCCTGTAAAGACCGGAGAAACCCCCGACGCCTGAGATCACCCGCGAGGAGGAAGCGCCCGAGGCGATCTTCTTGACAAGACCGATCCAGGCATCGCTCCTCTCCAGGCTGACGCCGGCTTTTTCATAGGTCCACGCCATTATCTTCTCCTCCGTCAAGGTATTCCCCGCTGAAGCAGGCGGTGCAGATATCCGACGGCGGGAGACCGATCGATAAGACAAGGTCTTCGATGCCCAGGTAGTGCAGCGAGTCAGCCCCTACCGTCACGCGCAGGGTATCAATATCCAGTTTGGCGGCGGCCAATTCTTCGCAGGAAAGCATGTCTATGCCATAGTAACAGGGGAAACGGACGGGCGGTGAGGCGATCCTGATATGGACCCTGGCGGCCCCGTCCTGCCTGATCATTGAAATGGCCCGTTCCGCTGTGGTGCCCCTCACGATCGAATCATCGACGACGGCCAGTTCCTTGCCGGCGACGAGCTTCTTGATCGGGTTGAGCTTGATCTTCACTCCGAGGGCCCTGACTCTCTGGGTGGGCTGGATAAAAGTCCTCCCGACGAACCTGTTCCTCACGATGGCCGCCTCGTAACGCTGACCAGCACAACCGGCATAACCGATTGCCGCGATGGTCCCGCTGTCGGGCATGCCCGTGACGATGTCCGCGGTGGGGCAGGGAGCGCTGGCCGATAATTTGCAACCCAGGGTTTTTCTCACTTCGTAGACGGACCTCCCGTCGACCACGCTGTCAGGCCTGGCGAAATAGACGTACTCGAAGGCGCAGGAGTAAAGCCGGGAAGCCTCGACGGGGATCCTGATGCTCTTGATCCCGGCCTCATCAATTACGATGATCTCGCCGGGCTTCACGTCCCGGACCAGTGAAGCGCCCACTATGTCAAGGGCGCAACTCTCGGAGGCCACGTAAAAGGTGTCCTCCCGCCTCCCCAGGACGAGGGGTCGAAAACCCCAGGGATCGCGGGCTGCGACAAGCCGGTTCCCCAACAGCACCGCGAGGCTGTAGGCTCCCTTGAGGCGCCTGAGGGCGTCCACCAGCGCGTCCAGGGGCGGTTTGTGCGACTGGTGCGCCATCAGGTGGATGATGGTCTCCGTGTCGGTGGTCGACTGGAATATGGCGCCCCTAGACTCGAGCATTTGCCTTATCCCCATGGCATTGGTGATGTTGCCGTTATGGGCGACGGCCACAGAGCCCATGGAATAGTTGGCCGTGATCGGGTGTACGTTGGCCAGGCCGGAAGGGCCGGTGGCAGAGTACCTGACGTGCCCGATGGCGGAGTTTGCCCTCAGGCCGGCCAGGTATTTCTGATCGAGGGCTATATGGACCAGCCCCATCCCCTTTACGAAGTTGACTTCGCCTCCTTCGTTGGAGTTCCAGGCAATGCCCGCTGATTCCTGTCCCCGGTGCTGCAGGGCGTAAAGCCCCAGGTAGACATCCTCCAACACGGAATGGCCGTTCTTGCAAAAGGCACCGAAAACCCCAGCCATGGCTCTAGGCCCCCTCGACCTTTTCTTCGGCTGTCCTTCCCGGGTATATTTCCCGTTCCCCGAGAGTGAGAACGCCGCCGGTTATCTTACCGATCCTCCGGACGGGGAAACCCTCCCAGCAGGAAAGGAAAAGGTCGGTCGATCCTTCCGGGACGAGGTAAACCGCCCTCGCGCCCCATTCTCCGAAGAGGCGGTCGGTGGAAAGGTCGAGGTTCCCGGCATCGAGGCTGATCCCGATCCCCCCGGCCTGGCAGATCTTCGCGAGGGCGGCCAGCAGCCCACCGCCGGCCAGCGCTCGACCCGCCGCGGCGGCCCCTTCGCGGGCGGTACGGTGGGCCCTCTCCATGAAGGTCCTTTCCTTGACGGGGTAATAGGGTCCCGCCGGAAAGGTGCCGGCTTGGTCAACGATCCTCGAGTAGGCGCTTCCACCTAAAAATCCTTGTTCTTCTCCCACCAGGAAGACCGATCCGGTTTCAAGTTCAGCGGCATCACCCAGGGGGGCCCTTCCCTCTTCTAGGAGCCCCACAACGGCGACAAGAGGGCTGGCAAGGATCTTCCCGTCAGGGCTTTCATTGTAGAGGCTGACATTACCCGAAACAACGGGGCAGGCGAGGTCACCGCCCACCGCTGCCAGGCCCAGGACAGACCGCTCCAGCACCCAGAAGTTCTCCGGGTCTTCCGGAGACGGGAAGTTCAGGCAGTTCGTCATGCCCAGGTGGACGGCACCGCTCACCCAAAGGGGTCTCAGGCACTTGAGGAAGGTCTCGGCCGTCCCTTGGAAGGGCTCAAGTTGACATTTCCAGGGGTCCGCCTCCATGGTCACCACCACGAGATTCCCGTTCTCCGGGACTCGGAAGATGGATACGCTTTTCCCGGGAGGGGTGACGGTGTTGGACTGGGCCCCGGAGTCGAAACGGCCGAAAATACCGGATTTGTCAGCCAGGTTCGGATCTTCAAGGATGGCAGCAAGGGAGCGCGAGACCTCTTCCGGATCGAGGGAACCCTTGCTTTTGGCCTCAAGGGTCTTCTCCGCGGAGGGCTCTTTTGAAGGCCAGTGGATCGGGGGAGAGCCGCCCCCGACCATCCCCGCCGGAAGGTTGACCACGGTCCTCCCCTCCCGGGTCATGACGAAGTTGCCGTCGCCGGTGATCTCGCCAATCACCGCCCAATCCAGCTTCCACCTGTCGGCTATGGAGCCGATCTCACCCAGATCCTCCTCCTTTACGATGAGGAGCATCCTTTCCTGGGTTTCCGAAAGGGCTGTCTCCCAGGGCTCCATCCTTTCCTTGAGGGGAACCAGGTCGACGTTAACCAGTATCCCGGTGCTGCTTTTAGAGGCTATTTCGCTTGAGGATGAAACGATCCCCGCGGCTCCCATGTCCTGCATGGCGACTATCAGGCCTTTCGAATGGATCTCGAGGCAGCCTTCGATCAGTCTTTTTTCCAGGAGGGGATCCCCTTTTGGGACCCGGGGGAGGCTAGGGGCCGCGGTGCCGATCAACTCGGAAGAAGCGAAGGCGGCGCCAGCAACCCCTTCTTTACCGGTCCTTGAACCTATCAGAACGGCCATGTGCCCCGGTTTCGCCGTCCTGGAACTGACGATGCCGCCCAGCGGCACCAGCCCGAGGCACATCGCGTTGACCAGGGGGTTAAAGTCGAAGCACTGATCGTAAATGGTCTTGCCACCTATGGTGGGGACGCCGAGGGTGTTCCCGTACCCTGCGATGCCCTCCACGATCCCATCGGCGGTCTCCGCGGCCTGGGGTGAATCCTGCCTCCCCAGGCAGAGTCCGTTCAACAGGGCCACCGGCCTGGCCCCCATGGCCAAGACGTCCCTGACAATACCACCCACACCGGTGGCCGCCCCTTCGTAGGGAGCCACCGCGGAGGGATGGTTATGGCTCTCCAATTTGAAGGCAATCCCCCAACCTCCGCCGATATCGACGACGCCGGCGTTCTCCCCGGGTCCCAGCACCACGAAGTCCCCCTCGGTGGGCAAGCCGGCCAGGAGCCTTCTCGTGGACTTGTAACTGCAGTGCTCGGACCACATGACACCGAGGATCCTGAGTTCCGCCTGGTTCGGTTGTCGCCCCAGGGCTTCGACGATCGCGCTGTATTCGGAGTCGTTGAGTCCTACCGACCGGTGGTCCATTTCCATATTCGCAACCTCCCTTGATCCCGGCTGTCAACCCATCTCAACAAGGGGTCGCCGCCATTGGAGGCGATCACCCCAGTGACGGTCCGTCCTTTTGATCCTACCTGCCCCGGTGACCATCTCCGCCGGGCGGAAGCTCTACCATCAAGGCGGCCCCTCGCCGACAACCCCGTGACCTGGGGCCGGTGATCCCAAGGTCACCATTCTTTGATAAAAAATGACCCTCAACCTACTTACATTATTCGCACTTCGAGCATAAATGTCAATATTTTCGAAAGTCATGTGAAAGGATGAGTGGAAAGTAGGGTCTATTAGTGTAAAAAATAACATTCCATGTTAGAATACCAGGCGTGCCGCTGGGGGTCTCTGATCATCCCCACAGGAATGAGGGTTTTATTACCGGCCCCCTCGGGGGGACTAATATTCATGAGGAGGAATCGCTTTAATGGAAGGTTTCAAGACTCCTGTTGAATTGGCCAAGTCAGCATGTCTTGCAGCAAAGGCCAAGGTGGCCTGGAGCATTCCCCAGATGCTTCTGTTGGGGGTCATGGCCGGGGCCTACATTGCTTTCGGGGGATGGCTGATGACCGTCGTGACCCACGACCTTGCAGCTCACATGGGCCTGGGTTTCTCGAAGTTTCTCGGCGGCGCGATATTCAGCGTCGGCCTGATGCTAGTGGTCATTGCCGGGGCGGAACTTTTCACGGGGAACTGCATGATGCCCCTTGGCGTCATGGCGGGCTGCATCCCCATGAGCGGAGTCGTCAGGAACTGGTTCTGGGTCTACGTGGCCAACTTGCTCGGGAGTGTTATTGTAGCGTTACTGATCTTTTATTCCGGCCTCTGGAAGGGACCGATCGGCATCAACGCCTTCAAGATCGCGGCCGGCAAGATGAGCCTCCCCATAGGCGAGGCCATTTTCCGTGGCATCCTCTGTAACTGGCTCGTAGTGCTTGCCGTGTGGATGAGCATGGCGGCTACCGACATCATCGGGAAGATCTGGGCTATATTCTTCCCCATCATGGCCTTCGTCGCCTCCGGTTACGAACACTCCATCGCTAACATGTACTTCATGGCCCTGGGGATCCTCCTCAAGGGCGACCCCTCGACCGTAAGCGGCGCCGGCCTTTCCCAGGAGGTGCTATCCCAGGTCTCTATAGGGGGTTACTTCCATAACCTGATCCCTGTGACTATCGGCAACTTGGTCGGAGGGATCCTGTTCGTTGCAATATTCTACTACCTGGTCTTCAGGACGCACCTTGAGGACATCGTGTAAAGGCATCAAAAGCCGATCCTGTTCGAATAACCTAGATACCTGCGGCGGCAGCGGGGTGATCGACGCTGCCGCCGTCATTCTTGCCGGCGGCAGGGGCAAAAGGGCTGGAGGGGCCAAGGTGTTCCTCACCGTCGAAGGGCGCTGCCTCATCCTGGAGGTCCTGGAAAGGGTCCTGTCTCTTTTCAGTCAGGTCATCATTTCCTGCCGAAGAGAAGATAGCGAGCCGCTCAACAGGATCATCCAGTCCTTGCCGGAAAAGGACCGTGTTAAGACCGTATCTGACCGGGTGGAGGGACTGGGCCCCTTGGAGGGGATGGCCATGAGCCTTAGAGCTTCCGAAAAGGAATGGGCCTTTGTGATGGGGTGCGATATGCCCCTCGTCGATCCCGCTGTGGTGAGGTTGATGTGGTCGAAAAGGGGGGAGAATGAGGACGCCGTCATCGCGAGAATAGGGGGCTTCCTTGAGCCACTTCATGCCTTTTACCACAAAAGGTGCGTCGACGCGGTGGAAAGGGCCATTTCAAGATCCAGGCACAAGATCACCTCCTTTTTATCGGATATAACCACCCTTGTCATCGAAGAGCGGGAGCTCGCCCACATCCCAGGTTATCGCCGTTCTTTCCTGAACGTTAATACCCCGGAAGACATTCGATCCTGGCTCGAGGAAAGGCACCGGTGCCCTTGAATTCTCCGAATCCGGCCGTCCGTGTTCCTTCAAACGCCCATCACCGATGACATTTCCCTTCCTGTTGGTTAGAATTGGTTTCGTTTCTCAAGCCAGAGGTGTCTCATAATGAAGGTGCCCATAGAACGCATCAGGAACTTCTGCATCATAGCCCACGTTGACCACGGGAAATCGACCCTCGCCGATCGCCTGCTCGAGGCTACGACCACTGTCAGTGCCAGGGAGATGCGCGAACAGATCCTCGATACCCTCGAGCTTGAACGCGAGCGGGGGATCACGATCAAACTCGTGCCGGTGCAGATGAAGTACAGGGCTTCCGATGGCCTGGATTACGTCCTGAACCTCATCGACACGCCCGGCCATGTGGATTTCACCTACGAGGTCTCCAGGTCCCTTGCGGCCTGCGAAGGGGCTCTCCTTATCGTGGATGCCGCCCAGGGAGTTGAAGCCCAGACCGTGGCCAACGCCTACCTTGCCGTTGATCAGGGCCTCGAGATCATTCCCGTCATCAACAAGATCGACCTTCCTTCGGCCCAGCCAGAGCAGGCAGCGAAAGAAATAGAGGAAGTGGTCGGGCTCGACAGTTCGGAGGCCATCCTGGCCAGCGCCAAGGAGGGCATCGGGGTAAAGGAGATCCTGGAAGCGGTGATCAGGAAGATCCCCCCTCCCTTTAAAGATCGCGAGGGCCCCCTCCAGGCCCTTGTTTTCGACTCCACCTACAACAACTTCAGAGGGGTCATCTGCTACATAAAGGTGGCCAATGGCACCATCAGGACCGGCGACATGGTGACCTTCATGGCGACCAGGAGAAGTTTCCAGGTGGAGGAGATAGGGATCTTCGGGCCCGAGATGCGCCCCGTCGACGAGTTGGGGCCCGGGGAGGTCGGGTACCTTATCTGCAATATCAAGTCCGTGGAAGAGGCCAGGGTTGGCGATACGGTAACTAGCCAGAGGAACCCGGCTTCTACACCTTTACCTGGTTATCGGAAGGTCAAGCCCGTAGTCTTCTGCGGTTTTTTCCCCATAGAAAGGGATGAGTATCCCCAGCTGAGGGATTCCCTCGAAAAATTGCAGATGAACGACGCGGCCCTGTTTTTCGAACCGGAGACCTCGACGGCCCTTGGGTTTGGCTTCCGGTGCGGGTTCCTTGGGCTTTTGCACATGGAGATCGCGAAGGAACGGCTGAACAGGGAGTTCGGTGTGGACCTGGTCGCCACGGTACCCAACGTGGTATACCAGGTCAAGACCACGAGCGGAGAGATCATTGAGGCGCACCGTCCTTCGGACTTTCCCGAAGCCTCTCTCATCGAGGAGGTCCTCGAACCCTTCATAAAGGTCACCGGCTTCGTCCCGGCGGAATACGTGGGCAAGGTGATGCAGCTCTGCCAGGACCGCAGGGGCGTCTTCCTGGGGATGGACTACATCACCCCCCAGAGAACCCGCCTGGTCTATGAGCTCCCTCTGGCGGAATTCATAATAGACTTCCATGACAGGCTCAAGTCAGTGACGAGGGGATTCGCCTCGATAGACTACGAGCATTCCGGTTTCAAGGTCTCCAACCTTGTCAAGGTTGATATCCTGATCGGCGGTGAGCCCGTCGATGCTTTCTGCTTCGTATCCCATGCTGACCAGGCGTATCACCGCGGCCAGGATGTGGTCCGGAAGCTCAAGGAGATCATCCCGAGGCAGCTCTTCGAGGTCTCCCTCCAGGCCGCGATAGGCAAGAGGGTGATAGTCCGCCAGAACGTCAAGCCTTTACGCAAGGATGTCCTCGCCAAGTGCTATGGCGGAGATATCACCAGGAAGAGGAAATTGCTCGAAAAGCAGAAGGAGGGGAAAAAGAGGATGAAACAGATCGGAAGGATCTCCTTGCCCCAGGAGGCTTTCCTAGCCTTTCTCAAGTCTGGCGATGAGGAGGAGGAATAACACGCGCCTCGAGCCCACATCGCCGGTTTCTCTTTACGTTCACATTCCTTTCTGCCGGAGCAAATGCCCCTACTGCGCTTTTTACAGCGTTATCCCCACGCCGGGCGAGGTGACGGCCTTTCTTGAGGCTCTTGAAGGCGAGATAGGCTTTCTCTCGAAAAGTTCAGATCGTCCGCTTTTAAGGACGGCCTACATAGGCGGTGGGACTCCTACGCTCCTGTCCCCTCCCGACTGGGAAAGACTTATAACTGTCCTCGAAAGTGCCTTTTCCTTTCTACCTACCGCCGAAGTGACCGTGGAGGCCAACCCTGGATCCCTGGCGAGGGAGCATCTCACCCTCTGGAAGGACTGGAGGGTCTCCAGGGTCAGCCTCGGTGTCCAGAGCCTCCAGGACGAAGATCTCCTGGCGATGGGCAGGTCCCATGACAGCAGGCAGGCCCTCGGATCCATGGCGGAGATCAAAGGAAAGGGCCTTGGCCTTTCAGTAGACCTGCTCTTCGGCCTGCCGGATCAAAATCTCCGGGGCTGGTCCGATACTCTCAGGAGAGTACTCAATGAAGGTGCGGAACACCTTTCGATCTATGAACTCACTCTCGAGGAGGGAACTCCCTGGGGCAGGCGACCCCCGCGGAACCTCGCCGCGGGTTATCCCTTTTACCGCTGGGCCCAGTACTACCTGGAGAAGAAGGGCTTGCTGCAGTATGAGATAGCCAGTTTTTCCAAATCCCGTCGGTGGTGCAGGCATAACGTGGCCTACTGGTCCGGTGCCCCCTTCCTTGGGATCGGGCCTTCGGCCTGGGGGTACGACGGAACCGTAAGGACAGGTAACGTAGCGGACCTGGAGCACTACCGTTTGATGATAGAAAAGGGGGTAAGGCCGACCCTGTTTTCAGAGAGGCTGGAAGGCAAACGTCGGGCCTTCGAGTTGTCGGCCCTGGCCCTGAGGACCCGCTGGGGCATCAGGCTCCAGGAGTACCGACGCCTATGGGGCGATCAAATGCTGAAGGGCCTTCAAGATTCCCTGGAAGGTCTACCCCCGCGTCTTTTCAGAAAAGCGCCCGGAAGGATCGCCCTGAGCAAGCAGGGCATGAGGGTGGGGAATGCCATCTGGGAAAGGCTTGTACCATGACGAACTCGAGAGGCCTGTGCCGGGCGGGGCGTGTCTTCTCCGATAGCTCTTGTCGCGGGTGCCCTCTCGGAGACCGCTTCCCATCATCGGATGCACCCAGGCTACCTTTCACCCGTTATACTGATATGAAGGGCGAGGTAAAACCCCTGTCCACCGCTTTGGTATGATCCTGCCAGGTTCAGTGAATACGGGGCTCGGTCCAGGGCGTGACCGATCCCCCTTGAGGGAAGGTGCGATGATGCGGGAAGAGATCAAGTCGATGCTTAAGGACCTGCCCCCTATGGACGAACTACTTCAGAAACCGTGGACAAGCCGGTACCAGGAAGTTCTCGGGCGCGAAGCCGTCAGATCGACCTTCGCCGATGTGATCGGCGAGGTCAGGAGGGACCTGCTCAAGGGGCTCATCCATTCCTTCGACACCACCCTCATCGAATCGGAGACCAGGGCCCGGTTGGAAAAACGCTCCAGAAAGAGCCTCAGGAGAGTGGTGAACGCCACCGGGGTCGTCATCCACACGAACCTGGGAAGGTCCTGCCTTGGGAATGAGGTCCTGGAAAATGTGAGGGCGGTTTCGGCTTCTTACAGCAACCTGGAATATGACCTCGAAGAGGGGGCCAGGGGGCAAAGGCACTCCCATGTCGAATGGCTCCTGTCAAGCGTCACCGGAGCCGACGCGGCCATGGTCGTAAATAACAACGCTGGCGCCGTCCTGCTCTGCCTGGCTGCTTTGGGGCGGGGCAATGAGGTCATCGTCTCCAGGGGAGAACTGGTGGAGATAGGAGGTTCCTTCAGGATCCCCGACATTATGGATTTTTCCGGGGCCATCTTAAGAGAGGTCGGGACGACCAACAGGACACACCTCCCCGATTATCTCAAAGCCATAAACACTCAGACCGCCATGATCCTCAAGGTGCATCCTTCCAACTTCAGGGTGGTGGGTTTTCATTCGGAAGTCTCGAGGGAGGAACTGGCGGCCCTGGCCCGGGAGAAGGAACTCATCTTCATGGAGGACCTGGGGAGCGGGGTGGTGGCGGACCTATCACCCTGGGGACTCCAGGGCGAACCGACGGTCAGACAATGCGTCGAGTCAGGGGTGGACCTGGTGACCTTCTCCGGCGACAAGCTGCTCGGCGGCCCCCAGATAGGCGCTATCGTCGGGAGAAGCCAGCTGGTGGAGAGGATCCGGCATTACCCCTTGCTGAGGGCGATGAGGGTCGACAAGATGACCCTGGCCGCTTTTGAGGTGACCCTGAGACTTTACTTGGAAGGCAGAACGGGCGAGATCCCCACATTGAGAATGATCTCCCAGCCGGGGAAAACCTTGAGGAAAAGGGCCCGCAACCTGGCCTCCATGATCAGACGAGTGACCGGTTTGCAGGCAAGGGAGGTTGTGACCCAGGATGCGGTCGGCGGGGGAGCTTACCCTGCTGCGGTCCTCGAGGGTTTCGGGGTTGAGGTGGAACCACCGGAAGGAGTTTCTGACGGTTCGGCCCTTGAATGGCTTAGAAGTGCCCCTGTCCCCGTGATCGCGTCGGCAAAAGAGGGGAAGATCCTCCTCCATGTCAGGACCATGCTTGACGGGGACGGGATGGATGTGATCGGGGCGCTAAAAGACCTGTCGCCCAGGGAGGCCGGCCATGACGGAGAAGACTGAGGTCTCCATCGTGCTCGGTACCGCCGGCCATATCGATCACGGTAAGACCACCCTGGTACGGGCGCTCAGCGGGGTCGACTGCGACAGGTTGAGGGACGAGAAACGGCGTGGGATCACCATCGAACTGGGGTTCGCCCCCCTCACACTTCCCAGCGGCAAAACTATTAGTATTGTCGATGTCCCCGGTCATGAGAAGTTCATAAGGCAGATGGTCGCCGGCGCAGTCGGGGTTGACGGCATCATCCTGGTCGTGGCCTCCGACGAGGGAGTGAGGCCCCAGACAAGGGAACACCTGGAGATCCTCGGGTTAATAGGGGTCGAGCACGGACTGATAGCCTTAACGAAGGCCGATCTTGTGGAAGAAGAATTCCTGGAACTGGCCATAGAGGAAGTGAAGGAAGAGGTCAGGGGGACCTTCCTCGAGGGGGCTGAAGTGATACCTGTCTCATCGGTGACGGGGTTCAACCTGGACGTCCTCCTAGAATCACTGGAAAAGCTTGTGGCGGGGATATCCCCAAGGGGTTCCGAAGGCCCCTTTTTCATGCCCATTGACAGGGCTTTTCCTGTGAAGGGTTTCGGTGCCGTCGTCACCGGTACCGCTTACCGGGGTAGGGTAAGGAAGGACGACGTACTGTCGGTCCTGCCCCGGGGTATCAAAACGGATATTCGTTCGGTCCAAGTCCATGACAACCCGGTCGATGAGGCCCGAAGCGGCCAGAGAGTCGCCTTGAGCCTTGGCGGGGTTTCGCTTTCGGACCTGAAAAGGGGCGACGTCCTATGTACCCCGGGAATATTCGTCCCTTCAGGCAGGCTTGACGTCGATCTCAAGATACTGGCTTCTTCTCCGGATCCTCTGCGCCACTGGCAGAGGGTCCGGATCCATCTCGGGACCACCGATACGGTGGGCAGGATCGCCCTGCTGGGTGGAGACAGGATCGAACCCGGCGAGAGGGCCTTCGCCCAGGTCGTGACCGAAACGCCGGTCGTGGCCGTCAGGGGGGAACCCTTCATCATCCGCTTTTACAGCCCCTTGACCACGATCGGCGGCGGGAAGGTGCTGATGTCGGTCGCCAGTAGGCCGAAGGGGCCACGGGGCCGAAAGGGTCACCAAGAACTGCTGGACAAGGTCTCCAGGGCGAAAGACCCCGGCGAGCTCCTCCTGGCGGTCACTTTGGACCAACTGGTGGTCACCGTCGACGAGGCTTCTGTCCTGATGCAGGAACAACCAGGGGTTGTCGTCTCTCTAGCCGGTGAGCTGGATAGGGCCGGACGGTTGCTCCTGGTTGACTCGGGAGAAGGGTTGATAGTCAACGGCGATATGGCAAGGAAAAAACTAGGTCAGGTCCTGTCGTTTTTGAAAGAGTACCACCAGGAAGAGCCGGACAGTCCGGGAGCGCCGGCGGATGCTCTCTTCAGAAGGATCCTCCCAGAAATGGAGCTCCGCCACGCGAAAAAGGTGGTAGAACGATGGGCACGAGAAGGGGAGATCGAAGTTGAGGACCAGAGGGTCAGGCTTCCCGGTTTTTTCCCTGGAGACGCGGCCAGGAGAGGTGCCGCTGGGGCCGTCATTTTGGATCTCTGTTCGACCCGATCCTTCCAGTTGCCGGAGATAGCCGATGTCTTGGAAGGTACAGGACTCCGTCAGGACGAGGTGGAGAAAGCCCTGGAAGCCCTGAGATCCCAGGGGCAGATCTTCTTCGCGGGCAGTGGGTTCATCGTATCCAGGGAAGTCCTGGAGGGACTCATCGGTATCCTTGAAGGTTTCAAGGACGATATCACCGTCGCTTCCGTCAGGGATGCTACCGGGAGCAGTCGGAAGTATATCCTCCCTCTACTGGAGATGCTCGATTCGATGGGGGTGACCAGGAGAGTCCAGGATAAACGTATCCTCAGGAAAGGTAAACTTGGCCAGGATTAGCTCTTTCTTAAGAGAAAGGAATCTCCCAAACCTGAAGACATAGGTTCGTCAAGGCGAAGACCACCGCAATTGCGGAAAGGCACGATGCTGAGAAAGCTGGCCCATCCGTTAAAATGGCCGTTTATCACCCGTGCGCTGGCGAACCTGTGTTCTCCGGGACCTTGGGTGGAACCTGGAAAACAAGACAAAGGCTTCCTCGGAACTCCTGATGAAGCTCCAAGCTCACAGGGACAACCGATTATTATCGCCCCACCGGTTACCCAGGGGCCGCGCTACCTGTCAAAGGCCCGTCGTCCCTTACCCTGTTGGGTAGCCATGCTTTGCCCCGGTTTTCAATACTTTAGACTTCGGCTAAGGGCTCGATGGTGCCTCCGATAGCTGAAATGAAACAGCACCGGCCAAGATTGTGAAAACGGGGTAACGATGCGGTGAAGGGTGAAATGATATTCGTATTTAATTTCCCTTCCCGCTACATTGAAAGATGTGAACATTTGTGGTAAAATCTTAGGAAACCAACAACAGGAGTGAACCTGAGATGAGTCCTAACCTAGCCACGATCAGAGACCGGGTGAACGAGTTCAAGGGCTCCAAGGTGCGGTACAAGGCTCTCAAAGGCAGAAGAAAGATGGAAGAGCGGATGGCTGTGATCGTTGAGACTTACCCGCACCTTTTCACGTTGTACGTCGAATCCCAGAGAAGCACAGTATCCTTCAGTTACGCTGAACTGCTCACCCGCGAGGTCGAAATGGAGATCCTTCCCGGAAACAAGAAACTTATCCCTTACTGACCCTGCCCCCTCGCACTTTTCCCCGGTGCTCGACGCACCGGGGTTTCTTTTTAAGAGGTGTCCGTCATGACCCATGAGATCAACTCCCCCGGAAAAATTAACTTGACATTGAGGATAACTGGCATCAGGAGCGACGGCATGCACAACATCGCCTCTTTATTCATGAGGCTGCCTGCCTTGGAAAAGTTGACACTGGGGATCCGCAGTGAAGATAATGGCGGCAAAGATCTCGTAAGGGTCCACGGCCAGAGGATCAAAGACAGGAATATCCTCCAGGCGGTCCTGGAAGTCGCCAGGAAGAAGGACCCGAATATGCCGCCCATCATTGTAGACATTTGGAAACAGGTGCCCCCAGGGAGCGGGCTCGGTGCGGGAAGCGGTAACGCCGCCGCGTTGGCTTCATGGCTTTCTAGGGATCTGGGCGTAAGGTTTTCGGTCGAAGAATTGGTTGGGATCGGTTCCGACGTTCCCTTCCTTTTTCGAGGCGGGGACCTTTCCTGGATGACCGGTGCCGGGGAAAAGCCCCTCCATAGGATCAACGGGGTCGCCGGTCTTTTTAGGGTTGTTATTGCCATTCCTGGGTGGTCCTGTTCTACCCCGGTTATGTACAGGAGAGCCGACGGGTTTTACCGGAAAGAAGGGTGGAAATACTGCGAGGAAGAAGCCTGTGAAGAGGCCCTGGGTATCCTCGGGACTCTGAAAAGGCGACGGAGGGTCGGTCTTCTCCCCAATGACTTCCTTCCGGTGCTTTTAGCAATGCATCCGGGGTACCGATCTCTCTTCGAAGCCGCGGAAAACAGCGGCGCGCTGGCCTGGGGTATAAGCGGGAGCGGGAGCGCCTTTTTTTGCCTTTTCAACCGCGAAAATGGCGATGCCTCTCCCTTGGGTTTGTTTGAAGAAGCTGACTTCGTGCGGAAAATCCTTGTCTTGGGGTGATGGCCTTATGAAAAGTACCAGGACCGAGAGGTTGATCAGGATCGCATCGCGTTTTTTGGCCTTGCCCTCGAGGCAGATCTCCCTGACCGAGATGTCGGAACAGTTCAAAGTGTCCAAGACGGTCATCAGCGAAGACATGGCCATCATTGATAAAGCCTTCCGCGAAGAGGGTGTCGGAACCTTGAAGGTAGGAAGAGGCCGAAGCGGTGGTGCAGCAATGAAACCAGGCTTTTCAGGAAATGACCGCTCATCCTTTCTCGGGAAGGTTGCCGCTGTGCTTTCATCCAATGACAGGATCCTACCCGGCATGCTCATCCATTACTCGGACATCCTTTTTAACCCCGCTTTCGCCCGGCCCCTGGGTTACGCCCTGGCTTCGGATTTCGCCGGCAAGGAACCTGATGTGGTCATGACCTCCGAGGTCAAGGGGATACCCCTGGCGATCTTTACCGCCCATGCCCTGGGGGTGCCCATGGCAGTGTGCCGCTTCCGGAACAGGCCGGGAGATGGTCCGGCCGTGGCGGTACACTACCCCTCCGGCAGCGGTGAGGTGAGGACCATGTTCATGGGGACGAGGTTCCTTACTTCGGGGAAGAGGGCCCTCATCATCGATGACTTCATGAGAGGCGGCAGCACCGCCGCCGGCATGCTTCTCGTGGCCAAGGAATTCGGGGCCGAGGTGATCGGGATAGGGATCTTCATCGCTGCATCGGAACCGGAAAAGAAAGCCGTTTCGGAATACCGATCCCTGCTCAGGCTGGAGAGGGGACCCGATGGTACGCCCGTAGTGAAGGTACGGCGATGATGGCCGTGTTTCGGCCTTACGGCTCTTGACCCTGTTGTTTGACGTGGGCTCTCAAGTGGGATAGAATCACCCAATGGGAGGAGGTGGCTCGTCTCCATGAAGGTGAAGATCAATACCGAAGAGTGTATCGGTTGCGGTGTATGTGCTCAGATATGTCCCGAGGTTTTTGAGCTTGATGAGGACGCCGGAAAGGCCAGGGTGATCCGTCCCGAAGGGGCGGAGTGTGCCCCAGAAGCCGCTGACAGCTGCCCTGTAAGTTGTATAACCGTCGAAGAATAAGAGACCTGTCGGCGGTAGAACGGATCCTCCCGTCTTGCGGTTTTTCCAAGAATGGGCCCATAGCTCAACTGGTCAGAGCCACCGGCTCATAACCGGAAGGTTCCTGGTTCGAGTCCAGGTGGGCCCACCACGCTAAATGATGATAAAGCCACCTGCGGTGGCTTTATTTTTTAGGCGGTGAGCACGTTGCTTCGGGTCAGGGATATCATTGATGGGATCGATACCTTCGCCCCCTTTTCCTCATGCCGCGATTGGGATAACTCGGGCCTGCAGGTAGGTAGCCTCGATTGGGAGGTTAGCCGATTGGCGGTATCGCTGGACTTGACCGACAGGGCCATCGACGAATCCCTGGAAAAGGGATGTTCCTGCATCGTCACCCATCACCCCGTTATTTTTGAGCCCCTCAGAAATATCGAGACCGGGACGTCCCTGGGAAGAAAGATCCTGACATGCCTTGAAAGGCATCTTTCGGTTATCTCGGTCCACACGAACTGGGACATATGCACCGGTGGAGTCAACTGGACCCTGGCCGGATTGATCGGCCTGGAGCCGATCTCTTCTCTGGATGGAAGCGACGGCGCGACCGGGTGGATGGGGGTTCACGGTGCTTTTTTGACCCCGGTAAAGGGAACCGCCCTCCCCGCTGTTCTCCGGGAAAAGTGGTGTCTATCCTGGTCCAGGGATTACCGCATACCCGATACCGTGTCATATCTTGCCCTTGCGGGTGGGGCAGGCGGGGATCTTTGGCCGGTGGCGAAGTCGAGGGGCTCTGAAGTGTTCGTCACCGCCGATATGAAGTACCATCAGGTCATGGAAGCCGTCGAAAGCAGCCTTGGGGTGATCGTCGCGGATCATGGAGAAATGGAGAGGATCACCCTCCCTGCCCTGGGGTCCCTCCTGTCCGAAACCCTCCGCCTGGAAGTCCTCCAGGTCGATGCTCTGGGTTTCGAGGCGGGGAATATCGCGACGGAATGACCGTTTTTCGCCAAATCTTCAAACGGGGTGAGCATTGATGAAAAAACGCGTTTTCAGCGGCATGAGGCCGACCGGGAGACTCCATCTCGGGCACCTTGCTGGGGCCCTGTCCAACTGGATCAGGTTTCAGGACGAGTATGATTGTTTTTATTGCATTGTGGACTGGCATGCCATGATGTCGGACTACTCCGACACGCGCTTCATGAAAGACAATTGCCGTGAAGTGCTTCTTGACTGGCTTGGTGTGGGCCTTGACCCCGACCGGAGTACCCTATTCCTGCAGTCCCATGTGCCCCATCACGCCGAACTCCATCTGGCCCTTTCCATGATAACGCCCCTTGGCTGGCTCGAAAGGTGCCCCACCTACAAGGACCAGATCCTCAATATCCAGAACAAGGATCTCAGCACTTACGCTTTCCTCGGTTACCCAGTGTTGATGGCGGGGGATATAATGCTCTACAAGGCCGAACTGGTTCCCGTGGGTGAGGACCAGTCGGCCCACCTGGAACTGACCAGGGAGGTCGTCCGGCGGTTCAACCACTTTTTTGGGGAGGTATTCCAGGAGCCCCAGACCATTCTCACGAAGACCCCCAAGATCCCTGGTACTGACGGCCGAAAAATGAGCAAGTCCTATGGAAATGCTATCAATATCGCCGATGATCCGGAGGAGATATGGGAAAAGTTGAGGACTATGGTCACCGATACCGCCAGGGAGAGGCGGAGTGACCCGGGCAACCCGGACAAGTGTCCCGTCTGGGACCTGCACAAGGCCTTCAACCACGATATGGAACAGAGAGCTTACATCGACAAGGGATGCCGTACCGCCGGTATCGGCTGCATCGAATGCAAACAAGCACTTTATTCGCATCTGATGGCCATCCTGGAGCCGATCCAGTCCAGGCGCAGGGCCTTTGAGGCCAATGAGGAGGACCTCCTTGAGGTCCTGAAAAAGGGAGCGATGAAAGCCGAGAAGGTATCAGAAGTGACCATAGAGGAAGTAATAAAGGCTATCGGTTTTATCAGCCGATGAAGGGCGAACTCACCAAGATGGAGGCCTGAATGAGACTCGATGTAGAGCTTGAGGGTTTTTCCGGGCCGCTCGATGTGCTCTGCCATCTTGTCGAGTCAGGGGGCATAAGCGCCTCAGGGATAAGCGTCAGCCAATTGATCAGGGTGTATTCCGAATTTTTGATCGAGAACGAAAGGGCGACTATCAACGAGATGGCCGCCTTTTTCTCCCTTATCGCCCGGCTTTTGCTCGGTAAACTCAAGGCCCTTCTGCCTCCTTCCCCTGGGGAAGAGCAAGCCGAGTTTGATAGAGGATCCGAGGCCGAGTTGATCGAAAGCGTCCTGGAAAGGTACGGGCCTTACAGGGCGGCGGCGGCCGGCCTGGCGGGAATGATGCAAACCCGGGGGCGCAGTTTCACCAGGGGCGGTTCTGAGGAAGGTCCCCCCTGGTTCGACCTGGGCGACCTCTATTCGCTTTGCATGGTGTGGTGGGAGATGGTTCGCCGGAGACGAGAAGGCGCCGGTGCCGCGCCCGCGGTTCTCGAAGAGGAATGGGACGGCATTCCAACGGTGACCCCGGAGGAGGAGCAGGTAGAGAAAAGGATGGTGGAGATCGAAATACTGCTCTCGAGCAAAGGGAGCCTTCAAATGAGCCAGGTCTTCGGGACCGTTTTTTCAAGGCAGGCTTTCGTGGTGACCTTCCTGGCGATCCTTGAAATGGCCAGGCTGGGGAGGGTTCACCTGGTCCAGGAGGTTCTTTTTGGTGACGTCCGGTTATCGCGGTGAAAATCCCCTTTCTCCGATAGCAAGGGCCGTAGAGGCCGTCCTCTTCGTCGCTGTCCAGCCCGTGGGCGTAAAGGAACTGGCTTCAGTCACGGGATCGACGGAGGAGGTCGTGGCCGGGGCTCTCGAGGAGATAAAGGAAAGGTATCGGAATTGCCATGGACTCCGCCTTTTGAATATAGCCGGCGGGTGGTCGATGGCCACTTCTCCTGAACAGGAGGAAGTGGTCGCGCTGTTTCGTGACGTGGCGCTCTCCCAGAGGGTGCGGTTAAGCAAGGCGGCCCTTGAAACCCTCGCCGTCGTCGCCTACTCGCAGCCTACAACGCGGTCGGAGATCGAAGAAATCAGGGGAGTCAGGTCCGAACGGGTACTCGATACACTTCTCGGGCATGGTCTTATAAAGGTGGCCGGGAGGAGGAAAGGTTCGGGAACGCCGTTGCTTTATCGAACTACTGATTCGTTCCTCTCACTCTTCGGGCTCAACTCGATCTCGGACCTACCAACCCTCGAGGAGATGCAAGATATTCTTCCCGTAGACGAAATGTCCGATGACGGGGGAAGGGATATATGACCGAGAAGCAACGGATAAACAGATTTTTGGCCTCCTGCGGCGTCTGTTCGAGAAGGAAGGCGGACCTGCTGGTTCGGGAGGGGAGGGTCACGGTGAACGGGGAGACCTGTGTCGATCCTTCCCGAGTCATCGATCCCGACAGGGATACCGTGAGTGTCGATGGGGAGATAGTCGCCCTCCAGGAGAAATTGTACCTTGTCCTGAATAAACCGAAGGGGTGCGTCTGTTCCGTTTCGGACCGGTTCACCCGGACGATCTTGGAATTGCTGCCCCCAGACTACCGCGCAAAGGGCCTTTATCCGGTCGGCAGGCTGGATAAGGAAAGCGAAGGTCTCTTGATACTGACCAACGATGGCGCCTTGGCCCAGAGGATACTCCATCCCGGGCAGCACGTCCTAAAAACTTACCAGGTCCTGCTGGACACCGCTGTTTCCGTAGATTTTATTTATTCCCTTTCGAGGGGGACCGGGATCGCAGGAAGGCTGGTGACGCCGGTGGAGGTCGCACTCATGGAGAAAACGCCCAAAGGGCGCTGGGTGTCTATCACCCTTTCGGAGGGCTTGAAGAGAGAGATAAGGGTCATGGCATCCACCAGGGGCTTCGGGGTGGAAAGGCTTGTCCGGACCAGGATCGGACAGCTCGAATTGAAGAGGCTAAAACCGGGGGAATTTGTCTCTCTGGACAGGGAGACGCTCCTGGACATGATCATTCACGGCGGTGCCGTGTAGGGTGGGGAGGAATTTCCGATGAGAATCTACTGTCATTATGGCAGCAATGTCATCACCCTTGACGGTCCCGCTGGTGCCGGGAAGAGCACCATCGCAAGGTTGCTGGCCGATAGGCTGGGTTGCGAATACCTGGACACCGGGGCCTTGTATCGGGCGGTAACCCTTTTTCTCTTAATGAGGTCCATTGGAACCACAGAGGAAGAAAAGATCTCCATGGCTTTGAAGGAATGCGTCGTCTCTCTTGAGGGAGGGAAGGTGTTCATAGACGGACGGGACGTCACGCTGAAGATCCGTTCCCCGGAAGTGGATCGGGCCGTTTCCGCCTACTCCGCGCTCCCTGCTGTGAGGGATTTCCTGTTGGAGACCCAGAGGAGGACCGCCAAGGGGAGAAAGGTCGTCGCCGAGGGAAGAGACATGGGGAGCGTGGTCTTTCCCGAGGCGTCCTTCAAGTTCTTCCTGGATGCCAGGGTTGAAGTCAGGGCCGCCAGGAGGTTGGAAGAACTGAAGGCTAGGGGTGAAGTGATAACCTTTGAAGAGGTTAAGACTCAGCTTTCCAGGCGGGACCAGCTGGATAGCGGGAGGGAACTCTCACCCTTGAGAGTCCCTGAAAAAGCCCTAATCATCGATACTTCGGAAAAAACGGTCGACGAAGTCATAGGTGAGATCCTGGCTGTAATGGCAGGCAGGAGGAGCTGTTGAACATAGTATGACCCCGGGAGGTCCCAACTTGAGAGTGCTTTTTTACTGGATCGTAGCCTTTTTTTTCAGGATAGTGATGAAGGTCTATAACAGGGTAACGGTGAGGGGTCTCGATAGGGCGCTGGCCGTTGCCCCCCCGGTCATTATTGCGGCAAACCACTGCAGCAACCTGGATCCCATCGTGATAGGCGCTTTTTTCCCGAGGAGGCTAAGGTACTTGGCGAAATCAGAACTATTCCGGTTCCTGCCCCTGGGTCTTGCCATCAAGGCCCTGGGGGCCGTCCCAGCCAACAGGGAGGACCTGCAGGGTTCCGCAGGGGCCGTGAAGTTCCTGATCGAAAGGCTCCAGGCCGGTGAAGATATTCTGCTCTTTCCTGAAGGTCAGAGGAGTACGGACGGAAGGATCCAGCCCCTGGAACAGGGAGTGGGACTCCTTGCGGCAAGGACCGGTGCCCCCGTGATCCCCGCCTATATCCATGGGACCTTTGAGGCGATGCCTCGTGGTTCCCGGGCTTGCAGGCCCGTAAAGATCTTCCTCTCCTTCGGAGAGCCCCTTCACCCGGCATCGCTGGGATCGAAGGAGGTTTCCGCAAAGGACCTGAGGAGGGCCGTAACCGACCTCCTTGAAGCTTCACTCAAGGAACTGGAGGCGGTTAATCTTTGATCGAACTCCAGCGATCACCTTTCCAAAAAGCTTTCCTGGTCGGACTGGAGATGGGCTGCAAGGAAGACGGCCCCGGCACCCTGGAAGAAATGACCCTTCTCCTGGAAAATCTCGGGATAACCTGCGCGGGCAAAACCATCCAGCGCCGTTCGGAGCCGGATCCCGGTTACTTCGTGGGGCCAGGCAAGGCGGAACTGATCGGGACCGAGGCCAAGGATCTCCAAGCGGGGCTCATTGTCGTGGACGGGATCCTCTCTCCTGGCCAGGCGGGGGCCCTGGCCCGAGTGGTGGGACTCCCCGTCTGGGACAGGCCCTTGATCATCATGAAGATCTTCGAGGACAGGGCCCAGACGGAAGAGGCTAAACTCCAGGTAGAACTGGCCCGATGCAGATACGAGATACCCCTGCTTAAAGGGCTGGGGCTCCAGATGTCGCGACCCGGGGGTGGAATAGGGACCAGGGGGCCGGGTGAGACGGAGTTTGAGAGGCACAGGAGAAAGCTGGCAAGAAGGATCCGTGAGATAAACAAGAAGATCGAGGCCATAAGAGATAGGAGGGAAAGCCAGCGGAAACGAAGGATGAGGGCTGGTCTCGCCACCATAGCCCTCGCGGGTTACACAAACAGCGGCAAATCAACGCTCCTCAGGAGGCTTTCGGGAGATCATGACCTTCAAGTCGCCGATAAGCTTTTTTCAACCCTCGACCCCTTCGTCCGAAGGGTTAGGCTCGCTGGGGGCGCCGCCGTCCTTTTCACCGACACCGTAGGTTTCATAAGAAACCTGCCCCCCGTGCTGGTGACAGCCTTCCGTGCCACCCTTGAGGAGATCACGGCGGCGGACCTTATCGTCCTCTTAGCGGACGCCACCTCCGGGAGATTTGAGGAGGACCTGGCCGTGGTGGAGGAGACGCTGGCCTCCATAGGGGCAGGGACTGTCCCAAGGATAATAGCCATAAACAAGGCGGATAGGGTTGACACCGATACGATGATAAACCTCAGGACCCTGGCCGGGAGGTCGGGTGACAGGGTCGTTACCATCAGCGCCCTTACGGGCGAGAACACCCCGGAACTCCTCGATGTTGTGGGGGAGATGCTTTTTTCGGGCCGAAAAGAGGAGTGAGGGGATCGATGAAAAGCATGACAGGATTCAGCAGGGCGGTGGAGAAGGGAGACCTTTTCTCGATCAACCTGGAGATAACGAGCTTGAATCACAGGAACCAGGAGATAACCGTGAGGCTCCCAAGGGAGTTGTCCCATCTGGAGCCCCAGATCCAGCAGAGTATGAGGGCCGCCTCTAGGAGGGGCAAAATACAGGTGAGGATTGACATCACTTGGGACCCTGCCGCCAACTCCTCGAGAATAGAACCCGAGATACTGAAAGGCTACGCTAAAGAACTGGATCGTATAAGGCAGGAACTGGGGCTGAAGGGGGAGTTGGACCTGGGGCCACTTCTGTCGCTCTCCGGCGTCCTTTCCTCCCGAGAGCTGGATACCCCCGAACTTGAGGATATTCTCGGCGATACGGTGAGGAACGCCCTGGAAAAGGGTATCCAGGAATGGGATTCCATGAGGGCGAAGGAAGGGGATCATCTCAAGGAAGCGGTCCTCGATTCGCTGGAGACGTACAAGGAGACGGCCGAGGCGATCAGGGAAAAGTGGAGCCTTTCCCGTGACAGGGCTCTTGAGGCTCAGAAAGAGAGGATCAGACAGATTCTCGAAACTGACGGAGCCTGTGTTGATGAGAACCGTGTAGCCCAGGAGATAGTCCTCGCCGCCGACAAATGGGATATAACGGAGGAACTCGCCAGGTCTTCAAGCCACGTGGATAAATTCCTCGGCTTGGTCCATAATGATGAAGTCTCCGGGAAAACCCTCGATTTCCTGCTCCAGGAGATGAACCGGGAGGTCAACACGATCGCCTCGAAGGTGCAGGATTCGGAAGTAAGATGGTTGGTCGTTGAAGCCAAGGGCTTCCTGGAAAGGATCAGGGAACTGGTCCAGAACGTGGAGTGAGGCCATGGGTTATAACCTTTTACACATAGGTTTCGGTAATATGCTAGTGGTCGAGAGGGTCGTGGCCATCGTCCACCCCTCGTCGGCACCCATCAAGCGTCTGAAGGACGAGGCAAGAAGCCAGGGCAAGCTTATCGATGCCACCGAGGGAAGGAAGACCAGGGCCATCCTTATCACCGACAGCGATCACGTGGTCCTGTCGGCGATACAGCCTGAGACCATCGTCGTCAGGTTTGAGGGTAAGGAAAAGGAGGGTGACCCCGATCGCTAAGGGACGGCTTTTCGTGATCTCGGGGCCGAGCGGTGTAGGGAAGGGCACCCTCAGGAAAGCTCTTTTCAAGTCAGTTCAGGGATTGGAGTACTCCGTCTCCTGCACTACCAGGGAGCCAAGGAACAGGGAGATCGACGGGGTGGACTATCAATTCATCGACTTCGATCACTTCAAGGATCTTGTCAAAGAGGGACGCTTCCTTGAGTGGGCCGAAGTACACGGGCACTTTTACGGAACCCTGAAGGAAAACGTAGAAAGGATCCTTGAGAGCGGCCGCGACGCGATCTTGGAGATCGATGTCCAGGGGGCGCTCCAGGTCAAGGAGTCGGAGCCGGAGGCGGTGTTGATCTTTATTATGCCCCCATCAGAGGAAGAGCTCAGGAGCAGGCTTAAAAGGAGGGGGACCGAGAAAGAGGAAGACCTGAGGAACCGTATCAGTGGGTCCAGGGACGAGATGCTCCTCTCGGCAAGATACGACCACCTGGTCGTCAATGACGATCTCGGTCGGGCCCTTGAATCATTGAGGAGAATAATAGAGGGCTACCGGGACCCCCAACGATCCCCCAAATCCTTTCCGTGAGGTGATAACCCGTGATAAATAAAGCCGACAGGGCAAATGACCCATCCATATTGTCCAACAAGTATCTTTTAGCCTGTATCATCGCGAAACGGGCAAGACAACTGAGCGAAAAGAAGGGGCGTCTGAACCTGGAGGAGGGGGATCTGTATTTTAACCCCATCCAGCAGGCGATAAGGGAGATCGGCGAGGGCAAGATCATCCTCGAGTTCCCCGAAACTGACCCCGCGACCACTCCTGAAGGAGACGATAAGGATGACTCTGGGGTGGAAAAAGGATCGTAGACTTCTCCTCGGCATCTGCGGCGGGATCTCGGCCTACAAGACTCCCGAACTCGTCCGGGAGTTCAAGAAGCTCGGTTGGGAAGTCGAAACAGTCCTCACACCTGCTGCGGAGAGATTCGTTTCACCACTGGTCATTTCTACCCTTTCCGGCAGGCGGGCTTGGCTTGAAGTGGACTTCCTCTCCCGCGAAGAGGGTTGGAAGATCCCTCACATCAACCTCGTGGAATGGGCGGACGTTACGCTGATCGCACCGGCGACGGCCTCCTTTCTCCACAAGGCCGCGTGGGGGGATGCCTCGGACATCCTCTCGGCATCCATCCTGGCGTCTAAAAAACCGGTTTTAATCTTCCCGGCCATGAACGTTTTCATGTGGGAACACCGCGCCGTAAGGGAGAACGTTCACCGCTGCAGGGAGCTTGGATATGGGGTTTTCGAACCCGAGGAAGGCTTCCTTGCTTGCGGTTATGAGGGGAAGGGCCGGCTACCCTCCCCAGGGGTCATAAGGGAAGAGGTTTTAAGGACGCTTGAACCGACAAAAGACATGAAGGGGACCAGGGTTCTGATCACTTCAGGCCCGACAAGAGAGGCTATCGATCCCGTCAGGTTCATCAGCAACCACAGCTCCGGAAAGATGGGGGCCTCCCTGGCCAGGACTTCCTGGTACCGTGGAGCCGAAGTCACGATGATCACCGGGCCCGCCCAGGAACCTCCGTCCCACGGTTCGAGGGTCATAAATGTTGTATCGGCCGAAGAGATGTACGAAACCGCCATGTCGGAAGCGCCCTCCCAGGACATAATCGTCATGGCGGCGGCCGTGGGGGACTTCCGGCCCTCTTCATTCTCGAAGGACAAGATCAAGCGAAAAGGGGAACAGTCCTTTATTCTGGAAATGAAACAGAACAGGGACATAGCGGCCGCCCTTGGAGCGGCCAGAAAACCAGGGCAGTTCCTCGTCGGTTTTGCGGCGGAGACCGGCAACGCTATGGAGAACGCCCGCGAAAAATTGGAGAAAAAAAAGCTTGACCAGATCGTGGTCAACGAAGTCAGTGGCCCAGAGGGAGCCTTTGGGTCCGATAGGAATTCCGTCAGAATCCTCGATAGCGGAGGAGTGCTTTTCTCCTCCGAGGGCTCTAAGGATGAGGTGGCTGAAGCGATCTGGGACGCCGTGGCCCAGGGGCGCAAGGACCACGGCCAGTGACAGTGTTCCTGGAGGTGATAGTTCCCGGGCCTTGGTGGCATCCCCTGACCTTTGAATCGGAAAGACCCGCTGAACGCGGCACCAGGCTGTCGGTCCCCGTCGCAGGGAAGTCAAGGATCGGTTTCGCGACGGGGGTAATGGCGGATTCCCCCCCCCAAGGCGACTTCAAGATCCAGAAAGTGAAGGAGATCATCGATCACCTCCCCCCGCTGGGCTGGGAGCTTTTTGAGACGGTCCTCCGAGTGGGTCGGCATTTCCTTTGCGGCCCCGGCGAGGCCCTCAAGGTCATCGCTCCGGCGCATATCCTTTCGGGAGAGTTCCGTGGGGAACTTCCGAAGATGGCCGCGCCGGGTGCGGCCTTCAGTGAGACCTATTGCTTCCTCCCCTTCCTCGGAGACAGGGTGGAAGAGTACCAGGGCCTTCTTCTTTCCCGAGGGGGCGGGGCTCTTGTCCTTTTTCCAGATCGGGAGGGAGCTTCCTCCTTTTGGAAAGGACTCCCGCCGGAGGTAAAAAAAGACGGGGTCTTGTGGACCGCTAACTCGGGTCCTGGCGCCAGGAAGAGGTGGGATCGGGTCAGGATGGGGGACTTCCGCCTCGTAGTGGGGTCTCCTTCCGCCGTATTCGCTCCCTTGATCTCCCTGCAGACGGTCATTATCGAGGATGAGGGCAACCCCTCTTATAATTCGGAAAGGTTCCCCTTCTTCAATGCCAGGAGCGTAGCCGGTTCCAGGGCCCGCCTCTGGAAGGGGAATGTCGTCTACGGCGGGAGCATTCCATCGGCCCGGAGCTACCTAAAGGGTCTTTCGCAACCTGCCCCGCCCCAGTCAGAGAAGTTCCTGTTCATCTCGATGAGGGATGCCAGGAATATGATCGTTCCCGGCGTGAAGGACCCCTTGCCTGTCAGCGACGCGATACTGAACCGCACCTTGGAGGTTGTGCGCGACAAGGGGACAACAATCTGGGTACTTGACAGGAAGGGTTATTCCAGCAGCGTCACCTGTGGTGAATGCGGAAGACCCCTGACCTGCGGAAGTTGCGGTCTCCCGCTGCGCTGGGACGACGACCGTGGGATATTCCGCTGTGGCTTTTGCGGAGAAGAAAAACCCGTCACGGACCTCTGTCCTTTTTGCGGGGGGCGTTCCCTCCAGGGGTCCCGGCCGGGCCTGGAAGGGGCGAAGATCGTAGCGGAAACCGTGCTGGGCGGGGACCTCCCTGTTCACCTGTGGCACGCCGACATCCCTCGTGCCGCCTCCTCCAGGAAAAAGATGATTGAGGACCTGGCGGGTGGGGGCATCGTGGTAGGGTCGAGGAAATCGTTGGAACTGTGCGATCACCTTACCGTTCCACTGGTATGCTGGCTCGACGCGGATTCTCTCGCGTCGGCTCCCTTTATCGACTCCTCGGTGCGAGCCTTCAGGGCTGTTTGGGAATCGGCCTGGAGAGGGTGGGGCCACCCGGGAAGGAAGGTCCTCATCCAGAGCCGGCGACCGAGGACCGGCTGGCAGGTTGGCCTGGTGGCGGGTTGGGATCATTTTTGGCCAAGAGAGCTTGAAGAAAGAAAAAAACTGGACCTGCCCCCCTGGAAATACCTTGTTGAGATCACCAACCTCGCCGGGAATAAGGAAAGGATCAAGACCGCCCTGCTGAAGAAGGGCTATGAAGCCCTTGACCCAGGCGGCCCAGAGGGTTTGGTCTGGCTCAAGTGCGACGAATTGGATGAATTAAGGGGAACACTGGCACCCTTTTTCCAGATATCGGGTTCTCCCAGGGGGTTCCCCAGGATATCCCTCCGGTCCGAATAGGAGACAAGGAAAGGAAGAGATCGTTCATGGCTATCGTGGCCATCGTCGGGAGGCCCAACGTGGGTAAGTCATCCCTCTTCAACCGCATCGTCGGTAAGAGAAAGGCCATCGTCGACGACCAGCCCGGCGTGACCCGGGATAGGATCTATGGTGAGGCTGAACACGGGGGGGAGATGTTCCTGCTGGTCGACACGGGAGGGCTTCTTCCCGAAGGGGGCGACCCCATGTCGGAGAGCATTAAGAAACAGGTTCTTCTGGCTGTCCATGAGAGCGACCTCCTGGTGCTCGTCGTCGACGGCAAGACCGGGTTGACGACGCTCGACAGGGAGGTAGCACTATTCCTGAGGAAAAAGGACAAACCCGTCATCGTCGCCGTGAACAAGATCGACGATCTCGTGCATGAAAACAGGGAAGCCGAGGGTTATGCCCTGGGTTTTCCAAACGTAATAGGGGTCAGCGCCGCTCACAACCGGAATATAGA
>Ga0209718_1000876_pt1 | contig 37748 bp, 32 predicted proteins | sample AD_JPNAS1_MetaG_FD_184420 | JGI IMG/M metagenome (GOLD analysis project Ga0209718, IMG submission 184420) | Active sludge microbial communities of municipal wastewater-treating anaerobic digesters from Japan - AD_JPNAS1_MetaG (SPAdes) (version 2) | ecosystem: Engineered > Bioreactor > Anaerobic...
AGCCGGGCTGGTGAGTCCTGGGGTATTTTGCTGTCTAAACTAACAGGAAAAAGCGTGGCTTGCCCCTGATTATACGCCTTGAAAACTGGCTTCATAACTCTTTACATCTTTGATTATCAGATATAAAGATACAATATTGCTGTCAAATATCCAAGGGTTTAGGTAAAAAAAAAGAGGCTGCTCAAATTACTTTTGAGACAGCCCCTTTTTTTGTACTCAGCATGACAGATAGCTATCTTTCTTAAAGAATTTTCCTAGACTAAAATTTTTTATCTTTTTTATTTAGGTAATATCAAATTAATACCCTGTAATGATATTATTAATTTAACCATTTGGTTAAAATAGTTGGTTAAAAATTTGCTTTTATGGCTTGCAATACCATATCTTTGTCCAAACGGTTTAACCAAATAGTTTAATTCAAAATAATCCTACATACCTATGACTGAACTGGAAAAACAGACCGAGGAGAAGATATTTGAAGCGGCCACAGATGTGTTCATTGAAAAGGGAATGGACGGTGCGCGAATGCAGGAGATAGCCGATAGGGCAGGCATAAACAAGGCCCTGCTGCACTACTACTACCGCTCCAAGGAAAAACTATTCGATGCGGTTTTCACTATCATTGCCAAGCAGATGCTCAAGCGGTTTGCCCCGGTATTCGACGAGAATCTTACGCTGGAGGAGAAAATCAGGTTCTACTATCAGCAGCAAACCGATTTTATGAAGAGAAGCCCAAGGCTTCCGCTTTTTATTCTCAACGAGGTGAGTCGAAACCCGCAACGGGTAAAGAATGTGCTGAAGCACATGGACCATACCAACCTGCTAAAAATACTTGAGGAACAGCATGGCGATGAATTTGCGAGGTACAAAATAAACCGGGAAACACTTCCGCAGATTATGACCTCCATTGCGGCCATGAGCATATTTCCATTTGTGGCTAAGCCCATAATAGAGGCAATATTCGAGAAGTTTGGCACCAACTTCAACGAGTATATTGAGCGAAGGGTCGATTTTGCAACCGCCTTTACTTACAATGCTATTAAAAGCAGAGAAAAATAATGGCCATGAAAAGGTTACAAGCAATCATTATATTAATGCACTTGGGCTTTTCCTTTGCTCTTCCGCAGAGAGTTGTTACTCTTGGCGAGTGCTATAGCAATGCCTACGCCGTGACCCCCTTAAATGCCGAAAAGGGAATTTACGAACGCATGGCTCAGCTAAAGGAGGGGAGTGCTACCAAAAACTGGTTCCCCACAGTGGACCTCAATGGCAACTTTGCGTACCACTCGGAGGTGGTGGATATGGAGGCGCTAATGGGCATGCTGCCACTTCCACAACCACCCGAAGGATTAGCGTCTATTCCCCATGAGCAGTATAGGGTTACGTTTGATGTGACCCAAACCATATACGATGGGGGTGCCGTGCGTAGCGCACGTTTGCTTGAGCAGGCTACCGGCAGGGTCAATCAGGCGCAAACAGAGGTTGACTTGTATGATTTACGTAGCCGAATAAACGGATACTACTTCAATCTGCTGCTACTGAGCAGGCAAAGGGAAGTGTTGAACAGCCATCTGGAAGTCGTGAGGAAAAGAATTTTATCGGCGGAGTCGGCGGTGGGAAGTGGGGTGGCGCTTAAGTCGGATGTGGATGCGCTGGAGGCGGAGAGGATTAAGCTGCAGCAGCAGCTTACCGAGAATGCCATTGGCATGGATGCCATGCGGAGAATCCTGTCGGGGTACACGGGGATAGAGTTTGATGCATCTACCAGTCCGGCTATTCCGGTTGTGGACTGGCCACCAGATGAGGAGATTTCAAGACCCGAGCTGCAACTACTCGACATACGCAGCGAGCAGCTGGAGGCATCCAAACTGCTGCTGAAAAGCGGCAGAATGCCCAAGGCATACGGTTTTGCCACTTTGGGGTACGGCAATCCACCGGGGAACAATTTTTTCAAAACCGAAGCCGAGCCATTCTACGTGGTGGGGGCAGGGGTTAAGTGGAATATTTTCGATTGGAACAGGGCAAGGAACGAAAGGCAGGTCATTTCCTATCAGCAGGATTTATTGAATGTCAGGAAGAATGACATCATTGATAATCTGCGGCGGTTGTTGGATGCCAAAAGAGCCGAGATTGAGAGCCTTGAGGCTCTGGTGAAATCGGACGATGAGTTGCTGGAACTGAGGAAACGCATAAGGGAGGCAGCCGAAGCAAAGTTTGAGAATGGGGTGATTACCGCCACCGACTATCTAAATGAGCTGAATGCCGAGAGGCAGGCATTGCTTAGCCAACAGATACACATGGTCAATCTAGGCAAGGCCAAAGTGGAGTACATGAATATTTGCGGAAAAGAAATATCAGAATAAAAATTGAAGATATGAAGGCTAAATATTTGATTATTGGAGTATTGGGATTGCTTGCGGGGTGCTCGGGCAATGGCAATCTGGCCGATGCCTACGGCACTTTCGAGGCCACCGAGGTGATGGTTTCGGCCGAAACCAGTGGGCGCATCCTGAAATTTGACGTGAGCAAGGGCCAGGATGTGGAACGTGGAGCGCTGATAGCCCTTGTGGATACCACCCTGTTTCACCTGCAGGGAGCCGAGATAGATGCGGGCATACGGAGTGTAGCCACCCGTTTGGCATCCATTGATGCGCAGAATGAAATTTTAAACCAGCAGATTGCCAACCTGAACATCAATGTGGTGCGCACCGAGAACATGCTAAAGAGCGATGCCGCCACCCAGAAGCAGTATGACGATCTTGTGGGACAGGTGGCGGTGCTGGAAAAGCAGATTGCCGCCAATAGAACCCAGAAATCGTCCATACTCTCGGAGATGGCAGTATATGAAGCCAAGAAGGGTACTGTGAGGGAACAGATTGTTCGCAGTCGTGTGGTTAGCCCCATGCGGGGTACAGTGGTGGAGAAGTATGCCGAGGAGGGTGAGGTAACGGCTGCAGGCCGTCCACTGGCGAAGGTGGCCGATCTGTCGGTGATGAAACTGAAGGTGTACGTTAGCGGTGCGCAGGTGGGCAATGTGAAGTTGGGGCAGGCTTGCACCGTTAGGGTTGATAATGGCGAGAAGGAGTACCAATCGTTTACGGGCAGGGTGAGCCATATTGCCCAACGGGCCGAGTTTACTCCCAAGATTATCCAAACCAAGGAGTCGCGCGTAACGCTGGTATATGCTGTTACCATTGATGTGGCCAACGATGGAACCATAAAATCGGGGATGCCCGGCGAAGCAATATTCTAAATGGCAGATAAAGTGGTCATACGGGCAGAGGATGTGGGCAAGCGCTATGGTAAGTTGCATGCTCTAAGGGATATCAACCTGGAGGTGAATCGAGGTGAGATATTCGGGCTTATCGGCCCCGATGGGGCCGGGAAGACCACCCTTTTCAGGCTTGTCGCTACCCTGCTCACACCCGACTCGGGTTCGCTCACCGTGCTGGGGCACGATGTGGTGAAGCAATTCCGCACCCTGCGAAAGCAGATTGGCTATATGCCCGGCCGCTTTAGCCTGTATCACGACCTGACAGTGGAGGAGAACCTAAACTTCTACGCCACGGTGTTTGGCACCACGGTGAAGGAGAACTACGCCCTTATAGCCGATGTGTACTCGCAAATTGAGCCTTTCCGCAAGCGGCTGGCAGGCAAGCTATCGGGTGGTATGAAGCAGAAGTTGGCACTATCGTGCGCACTGATACACCGCCCCGCGCTGCTGGTGCTCGACGAGCCCACCACAGGGGTGGACGCAGTATCGAGGGTGGAGTTCTGGGAACTGCTCCGTGGGCTTAGGGAGCATGGCATTACCACTGTGGTTTCCACCCCCTACATGGATGAAGCCATGCGTTGCGATAGGGTGGCTCTTATCCAAAGCGGGCAACTGCTCTCCATTGACACGCCCACAGCCATTATGGAAGGCTTTACAGGGGAACTATACAGCGTTCAAGGGACTGAAAACTACAGTCTTATCATGGCCCTTAGGGCCAATCCCCATGTGCATACCGCCCACCCCTTTGGCAGCTCGGTACACGTTACTTTCAAAACAGAAGGTTACCACGCCACCCTACTCCAATATCTACATGAAAAGGGGATAGAAAATGTAACCATAGAGCCCATAAGCCCCGGTATTGAGGATAGATTTCTGGAACTAATGGAGAGAGAGCCATGAGAGAAGTGGTGATAAGGGTAGAAAACCTGGTGAAACGTTTTGGCAACTTTGTGGCCAACGACCACCTGAACTTCGAGGTGTACGAAGGCGAAATATTTGGCTTTCTGGGTGCCAACGGAGCAGGGAAAACCACTGCACTGCGCATTCTCTCGGGGCTTTCGAGCCCCACCGGCGGGAATGTGATGGTGGCGGGCTTCGATGCTAAACGGCAGGGCGAAAAGATAAAGCGAAACATCGGTTATATGTGCCAACGGTTCTCACTATACAACGACCTGACTGTGAGGGAGAACATCACTCTTTATGGTGGCATATACGGCATGAGCAGCAGCCTGATAAAACAGCGAATGGATGAGTTGTTAAGGCAATTGGAGTTTGAAGAGTATGCCGACAGGCTGATTGGAGGCTTGCCCCTTGGGCTGAAGCAGAAGTTGGCATTCTCGGTGGCCATATTCCATCAGCCCAGGATTGTGTTTCTCGACGAGCCCACGGGGGGCGTTGACCCCATTGCCCGCCGTCAGTTTTGGGAGCAGATATATGCCGCCGCGGCACGGGGAATCACGGTGTTTGTTACCACCCACTATATGGATGAGGCCGAGTACTGCGACAGGGTGTGCATTATGGACCAGGGGCGCATTGTGGCCCTGGGTACCCCCGCCGAGCTGAAGGAGAAGTATAATGCATCGTCCATTGAGGAGGTATTTGTGAGCATTGCACGGCCAAAAGAGAAGACGGTATGAAACGGCTATTGGGATTTGTTGTCAAGGAGTTTATCCACATCTTCAGAGATCCACGAACGGTAATCGTGCTGTTTGGTATTCCCGTTGTGCAAATTCTACTTTTCGGATTTGTTATTAAGTTGGAGATAAACGATTCCAACATTGCCATTCTCGACCTGTCGAAAGACGAGGTTTCGCTCAGCCTATCGGACAGACTCTGCTCATCGGGATTTTTCAGGCTGAAAGAGAATCTGCATAGTTACAACGATATAGATCGCGTGCTACGCAGCGGAAAGGTAAAATCTGTCATTGTTTTTGGAGAGGATTTTGGGCGCGACCTTGCCGCAAGTGGAAAGGCATCCCTGAGCATTATTGCCGACGGCACCGAGCCCAACTATGCCACCCTTGTGTGTAACTATGCCACGGCCATAGTCAACGATTTTAGCAGGGAGCAAAACGAACTTAACGCCGGAGTAACCTTTGCCATACAGCCCGAGGTGAGGATGTTTTACAATCCCGAGCTGAAAGATCAGTTTATGTTTGTGCCCGGCGTAATGGCTTTCGTGCTAATCCTCATCAGTGCGCTAATGACTTCCATTGCCATAACCCGTGAGAAGGAGTTTGGCACCATGGAGGTGCTGCTGGTTTCGCCGCTAAGGGCGGGGCATATCATTGTTGGCAAGGTAGTCCCATACATGGTTCTGTCGTTCATCACCGTTTTGGTAATCCTGTGGATGTCGTGGCTGGTATTTGAATTGCCCATTAGGGGCAGCTTATGGCTGCTAATCGGGGTCAGCATGTTATACATTCTGCTGGGATTATCGTTGGGCATATTCATCTCCACCGTATCCAATAATATGCAGCAGGCCATTTTCATTTCGCTCATGTCGTTGCTGCTACCCACTATTATCCTGTCGGGCTTTATCTTTCCTGTTGAGAATATGCCATATGGGTACGGCATTGCCTCGTATCTGGTGCCCGGAAAATACTACCTGATTGCCATAAAGAATATAATGATAAAGGGCCTTGGGATAGGCTATGTATGGAAAGAGACCCTGGTGATGAGCCTTATGTCTGCTTTTTTTATTTGGCTGAGTATCAATAGTTTTAAAAAAAAAGACTACAGTAGAAGGGGGATAATTGCCATGAGAACAGTGCTATATCTGATAAGGAAGGAGTTTAAGCAGATTTTCCGTGACGTGTTTCTCGGCAAGGCCATTATTGGCATTCCCATTCTGCAACTGCTTATATTTGTTCCCGCCGTAACGCTGGAAATAAAGCGGGTTGACCTATGCGTTATTGACAGGGATATGACCGCCCATTCGCGCCAACTGCTCAGTGCCATACAGTCTTCGGGTGTATTCCGTATTACCCGGTTTACGCAAAGTGAAGATGAGGCCAACAGCCTGCTTCACAGCGATAAAAACCATATGGCCATTCAAATACCCTCAGGGTTTGGCAGAGATATTGGCAATGGTCATCCTGCCCGAATAATGGTTTCGGTGAATGCCATCAACGCCATGACTGCACAGCTTTCGTGGGTGTACCTCAGCGGCATTGTGAACGATATGAATATGGATATAGCCCTCGAAAGCGTTGGGAAGCATGCCCCCACCATGCTTAAGCAGGTAGAAGTAACCCACAGAATCTGGTACAACGAGATGCTCAACTACAAGCACTTCATGCTACCGGGCATTCTCACCATACTTATCAGCCTTATTGGGATGGTTTTAGGAGGAATTAATCTTGTGAAGGAAAAGGAGATAGGCACCATCGAGCAGATAAACGTTACGCCCATTAAGAAGCACCAGTTTATTCTCTCCAAAATGATACCCTTCCTGCTAATCAGCCTGTTCGATTTGGCGTTTGGACTGATACTTGGGAAGCTTTTCTTCAATATGCCCTTTGTGGGTAGCATAGGGCTGCTCTTTCTAAGCGCTACCATATATTTAGTTGGCATTATGGGACTTACGTTACTTATTTCCATTTACTCGCACTCGCAGCAGCAGTTCCTATTTGTGGCATTTTTCTTCTTTATCATCTTTATGCTTATGGGCGGAATTTTCACCCCTACCGATAGCATGCCCCTTTGGGCTCAAAAGATGAACTACTTCAACCCCATGATGTACCAGATGCGTGTCACCCGCATGGTTATGCTGAAAGGATCAGGGCTAATGGACGTTGGTAAAGATTTGTTGGCGTTGTTAATCTTTGGCGTCATGCTATCCGTTTTAGCTGTGCGCGGTTATAGGAAAGTGGCCTGATACTTTTGGGGTATTAACTGTTCATAAGCAACATAATAACCCTTTTTTAGTTATATATTGAACAGGCTTAATTATGCTAAAGAATTTATTAGGCATTGTTTCCATGTTGTTGTTTTGCTCTTTTGCTGTTCAGGAGCAAGACAAACAGTCATTTGGCAGTATGCTTTCGGACGCTGCTATTGAACTAACCAAGATTAGGGTGATATACGATCCCAACTACTATGTCCTTGATTACCCTAATGGCGATTTGCCGGCAGATAGAGGCGTATGTACTGATGTGGTGGTGAGGGCATACCGAAAACTGGGTATCGATTTGCAGAAGGAAGTACACGAGGATATGAAGGCCAACTTCCACCTTTATCCCAATAACTGGGGGCTAAGCAAACCCGATAGGAATATTGACCATCGAAGAGTACCCAACCTGATGGTTTACTTTTCACGGTATGGCCGGATAAAGGCAATCACCACAAACCCCGAGGATTACCAGCCGGGCGATATTGTTGCCTGGGATTTGGGTGGTGGCACTACTCACATTGGAATAGTGATTAACCAAAAATCCCATGATGGGAAACGAAATTTAATAGTACATAACATTGGCAACGGGCAGGAAATTTCCGATTGCCTGTTTGAATATAGCATTATAGGTCATTATCAGTATCCCGAATGGTAAATTGAGCAGAAAAATAATAGTTCTTTTCTATACAACACAAAATGGGTTGTTTCTGTTAGTATAACGAAAAGTACTCTTCAGAACCAATTTTGTACGCTTGGTCAAATCGTTTGTTTATTTTACAGTAGTTCTTTTTGACAGAGAAAAAAAGAGAGTATCTTTACTCAAGTTTTTAATGGAAAAATGAAAGCGTTAAAAATTAAGGGGGCAATTGATACACCCGAAGTATTTTTCGATCCTGAAAAAAGGATCTTTTCCATTTCCGGCATCTCTCATCCCGAGAATGCCAAAGAATTCTATTTGAGTATAATTGATTGGCTTGATGAGTATTACGAGGAGTTAATGGATGGAGACGGGGTAAAGATTACCGTTGATATCAATTTTAAATACATTAACTCTTCATCGTATAAATATCTGAGAGAAGTGATGAAGCGCATCTCCAATTTTCAGAGCAAAGGCGTTGATATTGAAGTGATATGGAATTATCATCAGGAAGGTGAGGATTTACTGAATGAGGGGATGGTGCTTTTTGAACTACCGGATATCAATCTAAACTACCGTTGCGTGCCATACTCCTGATCCACGCTAATTCTTTCCTTCTTTTTCTTGTATTTATCCGACAGGTACTACCTATTTTCTGCTACTTTTGTACCTCAATTATTCACTACTAATTGTTAAAGCTATGGCAAGCATTAGAAATATTAAAAAGGATATTGATTTTCTGGTGAGCGAAGTTATATCGGATTGCTACACATATATGATGCTCTACAATCGGAAGAACGAGGAGAAAGTGGTGGGAATAATTAATGATCTCATCATTAGTCGTAACAAGTTGATAGAGAGGGTTAATAATCCCGATAAGGATTTAGACACTAAACAGCTCAAGCAACATTTCAAGGGCATCTATACCGATTTATTCAACTTTATCGATAGCTCATTTTCTCAACTCAGCGAGTTGAGCAAGCAGTAGTAAGCCTTTATTGTTCAGGTTCTTTTTATCGGGTTTCCTTGATAAAAAGAACCTTTCTATTTTTATAAAGATATGAAATACGATTTCAACACACTGATTCAGCGCGAAAAAACATCTTCGGTTAAGTACGATCTGAGGAGCGATACGTTTGGAGCACCCAACGTTATTCCCATGTGGGTGGCCGATATGGATTTTGCAACGCCGCCTTTTATCATCAATAGCCTTTTGCAAAGGCTTGCCCACCCCTTATTGGGGTACACGTTTCGCGATGAAGAGTACCAATCGAGCATTGTGAATTGGTTGGGCAGAAGGCATGGCTGGTCAATACAGGAACGGTGGCTGAGTTTCTGCCCCGGCATTGTGGCAGGGCTTAACCATGCCATTCAGGCATTCACAAAACCCGGAGACAGGGTGCTGATACAGCCACCCGTTTACCATCCCTTTTTTTACGCTATCCGTAACAATAAGCGCCGCTTGGTGCTAAACCCGTTGGTTTATTCCAACGGAAAATATGAAGTGGATTTTCACCTGTTTGAGAAACAGCTGAAATCGGGAGTGAAGCTGTTTATCCTTTGCTCTCCCCACAACCCGGTGGGTAGGGCTTGGAGCCACGGGGAACTCAGGCTGGTGGCTGAAATGTGCCTAAAGTATGGAGTAACAGTGGTCTCCGATGAGATTCATTCCGACCTTGTTTTTGCTCCAAACAAGCATATTCCCTTTGCATCGCAGTCGAAAGAGGTTAGCAATATTACCTTAACTTTCGGTTCGGCAAGCAAAACCTTTAATCTGGCAGGATTGTCAACTGCATACGCAGTGGCTTCAAATCAGCAGATGTTGAAAAAATATAACAGACAGCTGGAGCTCAACGGAACAGATATGGGCAATGTTATGGGTTACGAGGCCACAAAAGCAGCTTTTTCCGCAATGGGCGAGGAGTGGCTCACGCAATTGCTCGAATACCTACAGGGCAATGTTTCGTACGTGAAAGAATTTTTATCGCTAAGGTTACCCAAGGTAAAACTGATTGAGCCAGAGGGAACCTATTTGCTTTGGCTCGATTTCAGGGAGTATGGGTTAAGCAATAGCGAACTTGGACAGAAACTGATACACGGAGCTGGCGTTGGTTTAAATGCCGGAGAAATGTTTGGCGTCCAGGGTAGTGGGTTTCAGCGTATGAACATTGCATGCCCCAGAAGCACCATCGAAAAAGCGTTGGAGAGTATTTACTCGGCATTCTCCCACAGCAATTAGAGATTGATTAACGTTGTTAAAAAAAAATTGAACATTAATCCTATTTTGTACGAGAAGCATTGAACAATTAAGGCGTAGAATAGTTTTAGATTAGGAAAGTTAAATTCGGCTTGCAGGGTATATCGGCAGATTAATTTTATTAAGTTTAAGAGTTATTTATCCCTGAGCTATGACAAACTATAAACATCGTTACGCTTTGCTCTTAGGGTTGCTTTTAGCCCTGCTTTCTTTTCCATCATTTATCCCCATTAACAATCCCTTCGATACCAAAGCTCTGGATGCCATCGATGCTGACATAAGGAACGATCTGTACGGCAAAATTTCCAGCCTGATTATTTACAAAGGGCCAAGAATAGTGTACGAAAAGTATTATGGCTTTTCTCAATTTTCCACACTACACCCCATCAGCTCAGTTACAAAGAGCATAACCTCTTTAGTTGCCGGGATGTGCATTGACAAGGGGTATATTCCATCGCTCGATGTGAAGATAAAGGACTACTTTCCTGAGTATAAGGAGATTTTTGACAAAGATACGTTGAAACAGCAGATAACCCTTAGGCATTTGCTAACCCAAACCAGTGGCTTGCAATGGGATGAGTGGAATATTCACTATTCCTATGCGGGAAACCCATTGATAGAGTACAGCCATAGCCGGGAGAACTGGTGTGGGTTGGTATTGAAACAACCCATGAGCACGGCTCCGGGATGTAATTTCTGCTATAACAGTTTCTTGTCGGAGTTAATAAAAGAAATAATCTCTCGCTCTTCGGGTGTTCCTTTCCAGCGTTTTGTTGAGGATAGCCTTTTTAAAAGGATGAATATAAGCACATACCATTGGGACAGCTACCAAGGGAATGGTGTACCCGCTTGGGGAGGGCTATTTCTATCCACTCGCGATATGGCCAAGTTTGGAACCCTTATTCTCAACAAAGGGGTTTGGGGTGATACCAGGATAGTTTCCAAGGGATGGATTGAAAGTTCAATTGCTCCGTTGGCAGATGCAGGTAAGGTAAACTATGGTTTACACTGGTGGGTGGGCAAGCAGCCCGATGGCAATCCGCTTGTTTTTGCAGCAGGTTATGGCGATCAGTATGTTTACGTAGCCCCTGACAAGGGTATTGTGATTGCCTTCAATGGACAAAATTTTGCCGATCATAAGTGGACCTATAGTCAAGAAGAGCTTATTACCAATGTGTTGAAAGCGTATAAGAACAACTAAATAGTAACTAAAAAAGTAAAAATCATGGCAAACTTAAAAACGAATTACCTGGGGTTAGAACTTAAAAACCCGTTGATTGTCGGTGCTTGCTCCCTCACTTCCGATCCTGAAAAGTTAAAAACATTGGAGGATGCCGGGGCCATTGTTTTCAAATCGCTCTTTGAGGAGCAAATTCAGCTCGAAGAGATGGATATGATGGATGCAATGGACGAGTACTCGGATCGTAACCCCGAAATGGGACGATTGTTCCCGGTGATGAAGCATGCAGGTGCCAAGGAGCATTTGATGAACCTGAAAAGAGCCAAGGAGAATGTGGGTATTCCGGTAATTGCCAGCCTCAACGCTGTGAGCGACGATACATGGGTTGAATTTGCACAGCAGATTGAACAAACCGGAGTGGATGCCATAGAACTGAATTTTTATATCACCCCACGCGATTTTGAAACCACGGGCGCTGAAATGATTCAGAAGCAGGTTGACGTATTGAAAAGCGTGGCGCATGCAATAAAGATTCCCATTGCCGTTAAGCTCAGCCCTTTCTACACCAATCCATTAGCCGTTATAAAGCGTATGGATGCAGAAAAAGTTAAAGGTTTTGTACTGTTCAACAAGTTGTTTCAACCCGATATTGACATTGAGAAAGAGAGCCTTGAACAGAGCATTGTCCCCAGCAGCAGCTACGATGCACGACTTGCCATTCGTTTCTCGGGCCTGCTCTATGGAAATATCAATGCAGATATTGCCAGTTCGGGAGGGATTGAAACAGGAAAAGATGCGGTAAAAACTTTGCTTGCTGGGGCATCTGCTTTTCAGGTGGTTAGCGCACTTTATAGGCATGGGCCTAAGCAGATTAAAACCATCCTTGGCGAGCTTGAGGCATGGATGGATAGCAAGGGATATAAGAGTATAGATGATTTTAAGGGCAAACTATCGCGAAAAAATTTGAAAGATCCATTTGCCTATAGGCGTTCGCAATACGTGGAACTGATCATGAAATCGGAGGAGATTCTTAAGAGAAAAACTTTGCCATAAAGTTATCGAATAAATTATATTGCTACTTTAGCACCCTGCTGTAATAGGATCTGGATTCAAAAATCCCTGTTCTATTTGGACAGCATCATTAAATGGCAATTGTTTTTCTTGACCATTGAGTTTTTGTAGTCTCGTTTTTTTGCTTTGTTCATTTTTTTGAACGCAAGGATTATTTTTTTAATTGTAAAATCGATGAGAGTAAAGGTATTAAAGAATTCAGCAAGGATGTTCTCCTTGCATATTATGGCTGTCGTAGTTTCTTTGGTTTTAACGGTTGGCTGTACTGCTAAATCCATTGATAAACCGGAAACGTATGTTGTTGTGCTTTCGCTTGATGCGTTCCGTTGGGATTACCCCACCATTGCCAAAACGCCTAACCTGAATTCCATGGCAAAACATGGTGTTACCACCAAGGCATTCATCCCATGTTACCCATCGAAAACTTTCCCAAACCATTACAGCATGGCCACAGGGCTGCATCCAGATCATCATGGCATTGTCAGCAACAGTTTTTACGATGCCACGTTGGGATATTATTCCATTGGTAACAGGAAAGCCGTCGAAAACCCTGCTTTCTACGGGGGCGAGCCCATTTGGATTACGGCCGAGAATCAGGGGGTGATTTCAGCTTCATATTTTTGGGTTGGCTCGGAAACAGCTATTGGCGGTAAACAGCCAACGTACTGGAAGCCGTACGATTCCCAAACTCCTTTCACAACTAAAATTGATACTGTTATCCATTGGCTATCACTTCCTATGGAAAAGCGACCCCGGCTGATCATGTGGTACTCTCCGGAACCTGATGGCACTTCGCACGAGGATGGGCCTAAAGGTCCCAAAACCCTTGCCATGGTCGAACAGTTGGATAGTTTGCTGGGTATATTCCTCCATAAGCTATCAGCACTGCCGCACGCCACTCAGATCAACTTTATAGTTGTTTCCGATCATGGGATGGCCGAAATTTCCGCCGATAGGTACATTAATTTGAATGATTATATCGATAGGAACTGGTTTAGCCTGATTACGGGAGGTAATCCTGTTTTCAGCTTGCAGCCCAAGGAAGAGTATCGCAGTAAGGCCATTGCTGCGCTTAAGGCAATACCACATCTCAAGGTTTGGGAACGCCACGGGATACCCCAAAGGTACCACTACGGAACGAATGCAAGGGTACAGGACATACTCGTAGAAGCAGAGTTGGGGTATAGCGTTGGAATAGGCAAGCGATCATTGGGTTATTCAGGCGGCACGCACGGCTATGACAACCAATATCCCGATATGCACGGAATTTTCTTTGCTCAGGGACCTGCCTTTAAGCAGGGATATGAGCACAAGGCCATTATGAACAACAATCTCTACCTCATCATTGCTCATATTCTGGGACTCAACCCGGCAGAAACCGATGGCGATTACGAGGAGATTAAGGATTTGTTCAAATAGTAGCCTTTTAGAATTTGAGTCTCATATCTACCTCATCGCCTGTAAGGTAATAGCAGGGTTCGTCACACGAGTCGGTGTCGTGCCTTAGCTTAAGGTGGGTGCCCCTGATTACGTTGTATGGCCTCCCATTTTTATGGTATTCGGCTTTAATGCTGTAGTGGCTATTGGTTTCCAGAACGATTTCAATTCTCTCACTGCGGGCAGTATCCATGACGGCCACATGGTTGTCCTCATAAGGCCCGTAGTACACGGTTATGGGGATTTCCTGATTTTCGTTATCGCTACTTAACCAAATATAAACCGGAGCCACAACGAAGGGGTCGGTATAACACTCTGCACAATCAACTATCCAGGACTCCATATCTTTACAGCTCATTTTGGGAATACTCATCATGAACAGAATCATCAACCCAACGAGGTGTCGCCTTAAAAACCGTAGCGTATTCCTTTTCATCAGTAGTTAGAAATAATTTTCCGTTTAATAATTGGCTCTGCCTTGTTAATAAAGAAACCGGTTGTGAACTGCACCATTACGGGCAACTCCTTTAAATGGTCCATTTTCACCAGATTGACCGACGATTTGAAGAAAAAAGCACTATTGGCCATAGTAAAACCCAGCTTCGGCGATAGCAACAGATAGGTTTTAGGCTTGGTTCTGGCCTGATAGTAATCGTACTTGCCCCAGCTGAATAGCCCATTTAACCCGATAAAGAAGTATCGTTTTTTCCATGTGAGTTTGTTGGTAACCAAAAAGGACTTTTCCAGTGTCAGCGCCAGTTGTTGCCTTATCTCGTAAAATTGGGTCGAGATATTTTCGCTTTCAACAAGGACTGCCTTATAGTATGGCCTTATTCCATAGCCAATGCCCATGCTCATATCAAAAGTATTGGCAACGGCGTCAATACCGGTATTCAAGTAAAATTCGTTACCATTGAATGTGGAGCCAACATGCACTGCGTACGACCTTATGAACGGTTTTTTATAGGGAGCAATGCCCATGTTCACCAGCTTATCATATGTTGAAAACAGATTGTTCTCCTTGGCCAGCTGGGCATAGCTGGTGTTGGGGTGCAAATCTTCAACGGCAGCCCCCTTGGCTATAAGAAAATCGGCAGCTTCCCGGGAATGGTTTACCAGAGCAATGGCCAAAGCGGTTACCCCCGTCGGCGTGCGCATATCGAGTCGTGCTCCATAGTCTGACAGCATTCTGAGCATCAGCGTATCGTTGAACTGTGTGGCAATCATGGCAGGCGTAAAGCCTTGGTTATCCGATTTGTCCACATCGGCCCACTCGTCGAGCAGGATTTGGGTTACCGTGTATGCTCCGTGATAAACGGCTAAGATGAGAGGGGTATTGCCCATATTGTCGCTCGAATCGATGGCGGCACCGTAGGCTATCAGCAAGTCGGTGAGAAAAGGATAGCCGTATGCGCAAGCAAAATGTAGCGGGGTGATCCCGCTTTGGTTAGCGGCATTAATCTCTGCACCGTTGAGAATGAGAAGTTCGGCGATGCTGTCGTGATTGGCTGCAACAGCCGAATGTAAAGCGCTATTCCCGTTGAGGGGCTTTGCATTGATGTCGGCACCTCTGATCAGCAGCTCCCTTACCAGTTTATAGTTTCCCCTCCACGATGCAAGCATAAGGGCGCTGGCTCCATCCCACGATGCCGCGTTGGGATTGGCCCCTTGATTAAGCACATTCACCGCCTGGCTATAGTTGGCTGAGTCGCAGTAGAGCAACAGCCAATCGTTTAAGGTAAAAACTTCCTGTGCATGGGCCAATGGGAGTTGACCTGTAAAAAGGGAGAGGAATGAGGCGAACAGTATGTATAATTTTCGAGACATTGTTGAGACCAATGCATATTGTGGGTTTACCCTTAATTATAGCCCATAGGGATAGAATGTTAGAACTACTTAACGCCAATACCATGAAATATAAAAAACGGCAATACAAAAATAGCATTAATAACGATTTATTGCGTACTTTGCCATTCGCAATGCATCTTCGGGTTACAGAGGGAAGCGATAGCCCACTCGATTGGGATTAGTTTCGATAAGAAAAAGTTACTTTATCTAAAATAGTTGAAAATGAAAAGGTTGTTCTATGTCATCGCCCTAGTACTCACCCTTTTTACGTTTTCGGCTCATGGGCAGGGAAAGATTGACAAAACCGATAAAAGGTTTATTGACAGGCTTTATGCCGGTGGATCCCTTGGGCTTACCTTTGGCAGTATTACCCAGGTGGATATAGTCCCCATTGCAGGCATTTGGATAATTCCTCAATGGACAGTGGGAGCGGGTGGCCGATACAGCTACTATAGCCATAAGGGCCTATTCATGGGAGGATCGGGAGAAAGATTTCGTAGCAATATTTGGGGAGCATCGGCATTTACGCAGATATTGCCCATTCCCGATTTGAGCGAGACTACCCCAATCCCTTTGAAAGGTGGTTTCTTTGTGCATGGTGAGACGGAGTGGTTGTATATCGATAGAAGCATGATGGACCCCTTTGCCGTCGATCGGGACAGTGGAAAAACCTGGATTCAGCTATTCCTGACAGGAGTGGGGTATAGGCAGAAAATAGGAGAAAGGGCAGCACTGAATATCATGCTGCTTTGGGATATTACTAAGGACACCTACTCACCCTACATCTCAAATCCCATGTTCAGAATTAATATTACATTCTAAAAGGCCGGAAAAGAAAAAAGGCCTTGAAATTCAGGGCCTTTTAATTCGATCGTATATAGAATAATGCTGATTTTATTCTATAACAACAACATTGATTGCCTGAGGGCCACGTTTCCCTTGAGTAATTTCAAATTCTACATTTTGACCTTCATCGAGACGCTTAAAACCTTCTCTTACAATCCCGGTGTAATGAACAAAAACATCATTACCTTCTTCGGTTTGAATAAAGCCAAAACCTTTAGCTGCATCAAACCATTTAACTTTTCCTTTCATGGTGAAATTGGGTGATAATTGATAATTTGTTTAGTTATAAATAGCAACACAAAGGTGATGATTTGATTTGATATAACAAACTGTTTTGCGAATAATTTTATTTAGTGGCGTCAGTTTGGCTACAGTTATTACGAACGAATTGAATGGTATGCCGAGTGATTATGCCATTGATCTTCCGGAAAACCGATTCCGATTACGATGATTTTTTTGCGTTTTTACGACCTAATATGTCAATTTACCCTGAAGTCCTGTCTCTTTCCTTTTTTTACATTCGATTTGTGTGCTTTGAGTTTTGGTATTGAAAAAAAAAGCCGTTCCTTTGGAAACATTTTTTTCAAACTATTACATTAAATCATTTTCCTATGAACGTATCGAAAGACAAAGCTATATCGGTTAGCTACATACTAAGGGTTGACGGAGAGATTGTTGATCAGGCTGAACCCACAAATCCCCTGGAATTTATTTTTGGCAAGGGAATGCTTATCAAAGCTTTTGAGAAGAATATCGAAAACATGCAGATTGGCGACTCTTTCAATTTTACCATACCCTGTGCCGATGGCTATGGGGAGATTAACAAGGATTATATTTTGAAACTGCCCAAGTCAACATTTGAGGATGGCGGTGGTATTAACGAGGGTATGCTCGATGTGGGTAGTAGGGTTCCAATGGTTGACCAGGAGGGTAACCATTATGATGCGCTAATCCTTGAAGTAACCGACGACCATGTAGTCCTGGACTTCAATCACCCTTTGGCAGGCAGCGATTTGCACTTTACGGGAAAAGTTGAGGCAATCCGCGAGGCCACAAGGGAGGAACTGGAGCATGGGCATGTTCATACGCATCGGCACGAAGGAAATTGTTGCGGCCATTGCGAATGCAACTAAGAGGGAATAGTAGCCGGTATATCCGGCTTTTTTCAATTTTGAGTGGTTGGTACAACGGTAGATAATAGCGATTTGTTAAGAAATCAATATTTTTGAGAACTAAAATATCTATGGCTATGTGGCGCAAACTTCCCCTCTATCTGAAAATCCTGATTGGAATGGCAGTGGGCGTGCTGCTTGGTGTGTTGGCTGTGATTTCGGGTATTGGATGGCTTGTGTGTGACTATATTAAGCCCTTCGGGATTATTTTTCTCAACCTCCTGAAGCTGGTGGCAATGCCGCTTATTTTCGCATCGTTGGTAACCGGAATAGCCGGGCTCTCCGACATTACCAAGCTATCGAGGATTGGTGTTAAAACCATATCGCTTTACCTGATTACCACAGTGCTGGCTATCACCGTTGGCCTGCTGCTGGTGAATATGATTAAGCCGGGGCAATCGTTTCCCGAGCAGAAAAGGGTTGAACTGTTGACAAAGTATGCCCCGGATGTATCAGGGCGACAGTTGGCCGTCGATAACCTGAAATCCGAAAGCCCATTGCAATTCCTTGTGGATATTATCCCCGATAATATTGTCAGTGCCACATCGAATAATGCCAATATGCTGCAGGTAATTTTCTTTGCCATGGTTTTCGGTTTGGCCATAGTGATGGTTAAGCATCCCAATGTGGTGGTGGTTAGGGATTTTGTGTCAGGATTGAACGAAGTGATTCTCAAAATCATTGATTTCATCATGCGGTTTGCCCCCTTTGGGGTAATGGCGCTGCTTGCAGCCCTAATTGTCGATTTTTCGGGCGATAACGTTGCCGATTCGCTGCACCTGTTCACAACGCTGGGTTTGTACGCCATTGTTGTAATAGCAGGTTTACTATTTGTGGCATTGGTGCTATATCCAATTTTTCTTAAACTCTTTTCCGGAATCCGCCCAATTGATTTTTACAGAACCATGTTCCCTGTACAGCTGGTTGCATTTTCCACCAGCTCGAGCGCAGCTACCCTTCCCGTTACCATGGACAGGGTGGAAAAGGGATTGGGGGTTAGCAACGAGATAACCAGCTTTGTTCTCCCCATAGGGGTTACCATCAATATGGACGGAACCAGCCTGTATCAGGCAGTTGCAGCAGTTTTTATAGCACAGGTTTTTGGCATTGACCTCACTTTTACCCAGCAACTTACCATTGTACTCACTGCAACGCTGGCATCCATTGGTGCAGCGGGTGTTCCCGGGGCCGGAATCGTAATGCTTATCATCGTACTCAATTCTGTGGGACTTCCGGTGGAGGGATTAGCGTTGATTTTGGCCATCGACCGACCCCTGGATATGCTACGAACAGTGCTAAACGTTACCGGCGATGCCATGGTTGCCACCATGGTGGCAAAAACCGAGAGAGCCATCAGTTCAACTACTGCAGGAGAATAGCCCCGGCAATAGCCTTTTCATGATCACAGGGTTTTGTTGCCTTATGAATAGTAAGGTGATGTATTTAGTCTGTATGTAGTTGACAATAAGTATTCTGTGGCAACTACATGCCAATTACCCGTATTTCTGTTCGTCGGTTTTTAGCCCTACCTTCTTCCGTTGAGTTGTCGCCAATGGGTTTGGTCAGCCCGTAACCCTCCCATGCAATTCGAGAAGTATCAACCCCACTGTTTACAAGAAAATCGGCAACAGCCTTAGCGCGTTTTCCCGAGAGGGTTTGGTTGTATTCTGCACTGCCTATGTAATCGGTATGTCCGCCTATTTCGATTTTCATTGTGGGGTTTTGCGTCAGCAGCTCAAGCAGCTTTTTAAGTTCTACTAGCGATTCCGGTTTCAATTCGTAAGAGTCAGTTTCGTAAAAAATATTTCGCATAACCATGGTTTCGCCAATCATGATGGGATGTAGTTCTATGTTTTTGCGAAAGGGTTTGTCGGCGCTGTGTATGCCCACAAGGTCAATATGGTCAGAATGGAACAAGTAACCGGGCATGGAGGCAAAAAAAGCGTATTTCCTGTTGGTGGGAATACATAGGAAAAAGGAACCACCTTCAAGCGCGTTGGTGTTCATTATCTCTTCGCCACTCTCCACATCCACCAGGTTAAATTTGGCCTTTAAAGGTCGTTCGGTTTTGGCATCGATAATTTTGCCCGAAATGTACGACGAGGGTATGGGACGCACGGGATTGGGCAATTCAAACATGTATATATCCCTGCCGGTTTGCGGGTTTATGTCAGATGAGAAGTAGGCCATTGTACCCGCTGCGTTGACAATCAACCCATCTTCATCGCGAAAGGTGTTAATGGGATAGCCCAGGTTAACGGGTTTGCTCCACAGCGTATCGTTCAGCCTTCGACTCACAAAGATATCGAGACCTCCCATGCCCACATGTCCGTTGGAAGAAAAATAGAGGGTTTGGTTATCAAAGTGAATGAAGGGCGATTGCTCATTGAGCGGAGTATTAATGCTGTCGCCAATTTCCATGGGTTCACTCCAGTGGTAGTCGTCCAGACGGGTGGAGTACCAGATATCGAAGTTGTCCTTTTTGCTATTCCTGTTGCTCACAAAGTAGAGGGTTCGCCCATCGGGCGATATGGAGGGCTGTTTTTCGCTACTATGGACAAGGTTTAGCGGTTCGGGAAGCCGTTGCGGCCGCCCCCAGTTGCCGTACATATCGCGGTCACTAACATAGATATCGCAGTTGCCACGGCAAACGGTGAAGTACATTCTCTGCCCGTCGGCAGTGAGCGATTGCGCCCCCTCGTTGAATTGGGGAGTGTTGATAGGCGGCCCGATATTCCTAACGGGTTTCCAGTCGCCATCGGAGTCGCGGGTTGTGATGTAGAAATCCTCCTGACGATTATACATCACCTCAGGCGAAGTAACATCTATGGGGCTGTTTACCGTTATGACCAACGTATTCTCATCGGCAGACAGGCTCGGCCAGTATTCGTCTAACTTGCTATTCACGTTTGGCCCTAGATTGATGGGAGTGAATGGCACCGGGTTTTCCAGTGCATGTAGGGCAAATTCGCAGCAGTTGAGCCTAAAAGACGCAAAGTCCTTAATTTCGGCACGAACGTTTTTGTATGTCAAAAAGTAGCTTAGATACTTCTTAGCCCTCTCGTAGTCACCTCTACGGAACAGAAAATTCCCCAGGTTGATATGCAAATTAGGGAAAAAATCGGGGTTGATGGCAATTGCACCTTCTGCTGATGTGACAGCCTCCTCCACCATGTTCGTTTCCATGTATGCCTGCGAAAGCATCAGGTATGCCTCAATAAACTGCCCATCGAGCCTGATGGCATCCTTCAGGTGTTTTTCGGCCGTTTTAAAATCATACTTATCATACGCTTCTAAGGCTGATTTATAGCTGTTTATTGCCTTTTTATTGGTTGATGATAAATCCCTGGGTTGGGAAAAAAGGCTTCCCTGTAACAGGAGAAGAAGAACGATATGTAAAGTCAATAATCGCATTATCGTTTACTATTGATGAATATGACTATGGAACACAGGCCAAAACAATCACATATTGTTCCAAAGATACGAGGAATTACCCATTGTCGGAAAAAAGATCCGATTTATATGGTAACCGTCTCAAGATTAAAGCAATAACCTGAGTAGTTAAATAGACTTTTAGGGAATTCTCATGAACTTGTGCGCTTGCAGCGAAATCTGCCACTTAGGATTCTCTTTAACGTATTCCACCATCCATCCGATTATCGAGTTGTAAACGCTCCATTCGGGTTGAAGGAATAGACGGCATTTCGATTTTACCAATTTGGCATTGGCCTCTGCCCACTCCAAATCCTTATGGGAGGCGATTATCACCTTCAGTTCATCGGCCTGTGCATGTATCCCGGCAAGCGGCGGATGTTGCTGCTTTGGCGAGAGGCATATCCAATCCCATTGCCCCGATAGCGGGTAAGCACCGCTGGTTTCAAGGTACGTTTCAAAACCATTCTCTTTGAGCTTCTCGCATAGGTAATCCAATGGGTAAAGGCTTGGTTCCCCTCCTGTAACAACTACTGCTTTGGCTTTGTGTTTGAGAGCACGTTCGATAACCTTTTCAACCCTTACGGGAGGAAAGAGTTTGGGGTTCCAGGTAAATTTGGCATCGCACCAGTAGCATCCAATGTCGCAACCGCCTATGCGTATGAAGTAGGCTGCCTTCCCGGTATGATACCCCTCGCCCTGTAGGGTATAAAAATCCTCCACCAGAGGAAGTAACCTGCCGTTTTCTAAAAGTTCGTTATCGATATGCATGATTGAAACTTGGACTTCAGATTGTACAAAGGTAACACAGTCGGACGAGAAAAAAGCAGATGTCTTGCGGCTAATGTGAATTTTCGATTGCAGGGAAAGGGGTTACTCCTTGCCAAACAGCAAAGTTCTGTCCCTTGGTGCTGCTTGCTCAACCCATTCGGCTGGTACAACTGACCAGTTGTTGCGGTTTTCCGGAGTGAAGGCACCGGAAAGTTCCACCCATTTCATAAGGTAATAGCGCATATCCTGGGTAGAGGCGTTTACAATTCTGCGTCGTAGTTCCTGTTGAGTTAGTCCGGCTCCATGGGTTAAATGATCGCCTCCGCCGGTACCCCGATAGGAATTGATGGCCACCCTATACATCTTATCCTCTTCGAATGGCAATCCGTTTTCCATGGAAAGGATGGTTACCCTCTGCCCAACGGGTTTAGAAACGTCGACCCGGTAATTAATTCCAGCTGCACAGTCGAAGTTGTAAAAGCTTGCTTTTAGCATTGCGCGTCCGTCCTTACCGGTGATTATTTGGCCGTTTTCATCTTTTCTCAATAGTAACATGTTGTCATTTGCCGAGGTCATCGTATTAAACCACAATGAGTATGAGAATTCAAGGTAATCCTTTATCTCTTTCCCTGTCAGGTTCATGATGTAGAGCAGGTTTTCGAAGCTGTACAGCTTAAACATATCGCGGACATAAAGAGGCCCCTGCTCAATGCTGACATCGAAGGATAGTGGGGCTGCAAAGGAAATGTCAGTGTTTGATACGCCAAGCTGTACGGAAAGAACAAGGCTCACAAATTCCGACGGCCCAAAGTAGGCATCGCGTGTTGAAATAGTTTTTGAAATGGTCCCGATTCTCTGGTCAACGAATTCTTCGATTTTTCGGGAAAAATTGGAAAAATGGCTCACATACTCCGGATCGGGCATCAACCCCTGCATGGAAACAATAGTTCCGTCAACAGATTTTTTTATTACCTTATTGTTCTTGTCTAACGATACTTTTATTGTTACATCTGAGATGTGAGTGGCCTGGCTCCCGGGATCGACAACGAGCACGGAATCGTTATGGCAGTTCACAATTTTTTTTACCATTCTCTCGTGATCGTGCCCAATGAACAGGGCATCGAAACCGGGCACCTGCTGGCCTACCAACAGAGAGGCATTTTCGTTGAGCGGAGCATCAGGGTCAGAGTCTTCGTAGGCTGCATTGTGCCCTGAATGGAACAGGCCGATGATAACCTGAGGATTCTCTTTTATGCGTATGGAGTCCATCCACATTTTCGCTGCATCTACCATGTCAACAAATTGCATGTTTGGCCAAAGCGATGGCGAAAGCCATTTGGTTACCCCGGGGGTTGTAAGCCCCATAACCGCTATTCTTATCCCTTGCCTGGTTATAACCGTGTAAGGTTTAAAATAGGGAAGTCCTGTTCGTTTATCGACAATATTAGCCGATAGCCATGGAAAGTTGAAAGCCTCAACCATGTGGTTGTAAATATTGGGGCCAGCTTCAATATCGTGATTGCCCACAGTACCGGCATCGTAGCCCATATAATTCATAACCTCAGGGATTATATGATGGCCGATGGAGTCCATGAAGTTGGCATAGTAAACCGTGGGTTGCCCCTGAAGGACATCCCCATTGTCCAACAGAATCAATTCCTGTTCCTCATTACTTCGCTCCTGTTTGACATAGGTGTAAACGTGGGCTAAACCAAAATCAACGGCATTATTATTAATAAAATCGAATGGCAGTATGGCGCCGTGCACATCGCTGGTGTGTATGATTTTGAGGGTAATATCTTTTTGGGCAGGGAGAAGAAATGTCCGTAACGATAGTAACAGAAAGAGTACAAGAAATCTAAATGTCATTTTAAAAATTTTTGCAAATATACGTGGTTTGATTGTTACCGGGTTAAAAAGTTAAATAATCATTATCATTTATTTCAGGTTTTTTTCATCAGCAAATTTTTAGCCATAATTGCACAGAATGGCGGTAATTTTAGTGGATTTACTCACTTCAAGATGTAAAAAGTTGGCCCTATGTTTTTATTGTTATTTTTGTTCCCGATAATGCTTTAAAATAATAATTCCCTTTAAGGCTAACTTTTCATTATTATATGGATTATGTTATAGCAATTGATGCCGGTACGCAGTCCATTAGAGTGGCTGTAATTGATGTGCTGGGAAATATTGTACAGATTGAGCGGACAGAGATCGAGCCGTACTATTCCACAGAACCCGGGTTTGCCGAGCAGGATGCTGACTACCTGTGGAATATGCTTTGCGAAACCAGTAAACGATTGATGGGCAATCTAAGCGTTCCTATTGCCTCAATTAAGGGGATGGCCATCACTACGCAACGGAGCACTTTGGTAAACCTCGACAGGGACGGAAAGCCTTTGAGACCTGCCATAATCTGGCTCGATCAGCGCAAGGCCAGGGTTGACCAATGGCCTAAGGGTTTGATTAAGTTAGGACTTAAGATTATCAATATGCACGAGTCGCTGGTGCATGCCATTAAGGATGGGGAATCCAATTGGATTAGGCAGAATCAGCCGGAAATATGGGAAAAGACCCATAAATTCGTTTTTCTTTCAGGTTTTTTTATCCATCACCTCACCGGCAAGTTTATCGACTCCATTGGTAGTACAGTAGGGTATGTGCCGTTTCACTATAAAAAGCAAAGATGGTGCAAGCCCGGTGAGAGGAACACCAACCTGTTTCCCATTGGGAGGGACAAGCTGGTCGATTTGGTTAAACCGTCGGAGCTGTTGGGCTATGTATCACGCGAGGCCATGGCTCAAACCGGATTGCCCGAAGGCCTTCCGGTAATCGCTTCGGCTGCCGATAAGGCTTGCGAGGTGCTCGGGTCGGGCTGCATTTCGCCCGAAGTGGCTTGCCTAAGCTATGGAACTACGGCCACCATTGAAACTACTAATCCCAGGTATATAGAGATTATTAAGTTTTTCCCTTCCTATCCCAGTGCTGTTCCCAATTTTTTCAATACCGAAGTGATGATATACCGGGGATACTGGATGGTGAACTGGTTTAAAAAAGAATTTGGGCATAAGGAAGTTGAACTGGCCAAACAGTTAGGAAAATCGGCCGAGGAGCTGTTCGACGAGATGATAAGGGAGATTCCTCCCGGATCCATGGGTTTAACGTTGCAACCCTATTGGTCGCCAGGACTGAAGATACCCGGCGTTGAGGCAAAGGGGGCTGTTATCGGTTTTGGCGATGTGCATACCAAGGCACACCTTTACAGATCAATCATTGAAGGGTTGATTTTTGCCCTGAAAGAGGGAGCCATAAGAACACAAAGGAAAAATGGAGTTAAAATTCAAAGGCTAAGAGTTTCGGGCGGAGGATCGCAAAGCATGAATGCCCTTCAGATTACAGCCGATATCTTTGGCTTACCGGTTGAAAAACCGCATACCTACGAAACATCGGCGCTGGGTGCTGCCATCAACTGTGCTGTAGGGGTGGGGCTTTACCCCGATTTTAAAACCGCCATAGATAAAATGTGCAGGGTGGGAGAGGTGTACCTACCAATTAAGGAAAATCAGATGGTTTATGACGAGCTTTACCACAGGGTTTACTCTAAGATGTATAAAAGGTTAAGGCCGTTGTACGAACAGATTAGGGATATAACCGGTTACCCTCCAAAAATCACCGACTAATTTCACTGCCCATTCTTCGAAATTATAAATGCACATCCGATATATGCGAGGTTAGTTTACCTGCAAAATAAAAAAATAACCCTAATTTAGTACCCTGTTTCTGATAACATTATTACATAGGGTATGCGGAAAGCCATTCTATACCTCTTGCTGTTTATCCCTTTGCCCATTATAGCTCAGGTATCGGTTGAGCAGTTGGAACAGCGAATGAATGAGGCTCAGGGAGAGGAACAGCTTGAGCTGATCATTACCCTTGGCAATATTTACGCCTCAAGCGAACCCGATAAGGGGTTGGAGTTGGGGCTCAAGGCTGCTTTCCTCTCCAAGCGCATGGGCAACGTGAAATATGAAGGGAAAGCATTACTCCTCATGGGATTATCAAGTTTGAATGCCAAGCAGAAAGAGAATGCCTTGCGTTATTACAACCGAGCCCTTTCGCATTTTGAGCAGTACAATCAGCAAATTGATCAGGTCCATGCTTTAGAGGGCATTGCAGAGGTTTACAACCTCGATCGTAACTACTACCCTGCCATAAGCCAGTTGAACAAGGCACTATCTGTTGCCATAGGTTTGAATAATAAAGAGTTGCAGACCGAATTGCATGGAAAAATTGGTGCAATTGCTTTGGATCAGAAGAATTACACTTTGGCTCATAGGGAGTTCACTAGTGTTCTTGACCTTTTTAAAGCCAAGTCGAACCTCACCGCAACGGAGCAAATGCAAGAGGCGGATGCCTACAGGAAAATCGGAATTGCGTACCGAAACCTTGGACAGTTCAAAGAGGGTTTGTCTGCATTCCGTAAAGCCTTAGAGGCTTCGGGGAGGATGAATGAAAGAAAACAGGAGATTGAAGATTTAAATGAAATAGCCACTTCGTTCTATCTTCTTCAGGAGTTCGATAGCGCTTTGACGTACTACAACAGAGTACTGGCCTTTTACCAGCTTCAGAAAGATACCCTTCCTATGGTGGATGTGCTGCTTAGCATTGGCGATGTTTTCCTCGAAACTATGCAGTACCATCAGGCAGTGGCAAGTTACAACAGGGGTTTGGAAATGGCCACTCACGTCGGTAATGTGCAGGGACAGGTGTCGGGGTTGGTAAACATCTCCCGATGTTTTAACGCCTATGGTGATTATCCGTCGGCAAAGGAGTATCTGAACAAAGCGCTAAAAATAGCCATGCGCGAGAATTTGACCAATTCGGCGGCTGATGTGCATAAGTACCTATCGCAGGTTTTTGAGGAAGAGGGGCGTTTTCTACAGGCTTTGGAACACTATAAACTTTGGTCGGAATTTCGCGATTCGATTTACAGCGAGGAGAGTGGACAGAAAATGGCAAGGTTGCAAATACTTTTCGACATAACGCAAAAAGAGAAGGAGAACGAAATACTACGTCAGAATAGCCAGATTCAAAAGTTGGAGTTGGTCAAAACCCAGTACCAGCGCTGGGTGTTTATCGCCTTGGCCGTATCCCTTTTTGCCCTGCTCATACTTTTAGGATTCTTTTATAGTTTGAAACAAAGAGAGTTGCAAAAGCAGAAGGAGACCGAACAGCGAATCGTTGAAATGAATAAGAATCTTGAAAAGCGCATGATTGAAGAGATGAAGAAACAGGATAAGCAGCAACTCCTTCTGGCGCAAAAATCAAAGTTGGAATCGTTGGGAACGCTGGCTGTTGGCCTGGCCCATGAGATTAATCAACCTCTGGGCGGGATTTCCATGGGATTGGACAATATCCTTATCAAACTTGCTGAAAAAAATTATTCCGAGGAGTACATCAAGGAAAAGGTAAACCTTATGTTTGATAATGTTGAGCGTATTAAAAAGATTATCGAACATACCCGAACCTTCTCGCGGGCTCAAAAGCAGGTTACCCTGGAATCGGTTGAAATGAATACGGTGGTAAGGAATGCATTGTCCATGGTGGAGGCGCAATACAAGAAGGCAGAGGTTGAACTGCATGTCAAATTGAGCGATGATCTGGAGCATATTATTGCCGACAAGTTTAAGCTGGAGCAGGTGGTGCTGAACCTTTTAAGTAATGCCAAGCATGCTTTGGATGAGAAAGAGGCATTAATGCGTAACCAATCCCTTGAGTATAGGAAAGTCATCGAAATAGAGACTCACCACGATGGTGAGTACGTTTACCTTTCGGTGAAGGATAATGGCGTTGGGATAAAAAAGAAGGATATCGATAAAATCTTCGATCCATTCTATACCACAAAGCGTGAGGACACGGGAACGGGATTGGGATTATCCATTTCCTACGGGTTTATTAAGGATATCCTTGGCGAAATAACCGTTGATAGTAGCGAAGGGGAGTACACATGCTTTGAAGTAAAAATTTTAAAATCGTAAAGGATAATCAGTAGGAAAAAAATCTACGTTTATACATTTGAATTTTAGTTAGTTAAAAAACTTTATCTTTTTTAAAATATGGTATCTTTAAAAATTTTGATTTTAGATGACGAAAAAGTTTTTCGCGAGGAGATCAGGGAGTTCCTTGAGAACGACGATTTCACCGTATTAGTGGCCGAACGGCCATCGGAGGCATTCAACATTCTTCAAAACGATTCCATTGATATACTCATTTTAGACATTCGCCTGCCTGAGATGGACGGTTTTGCCGTATTGGAAAGGGTAAAGGAGTTGTACCCTCAGATTGAAGTAATCATGATTACAGGGCATGGCGATATGGATGCGGTAATTCAGGCCATGAGGATGGGTGCGGTGGAGTTTTTCCCAAAACCGTTCAGGCTGCTGGATATGAAGGCCGCTATCAAACGTACTCGCCGTTTCATTGAACTCAATCAGCGATATAAGGAGGTAAACCGTTCGTACGAGGCGATTGCAAAAGACCTTAGGGATAATGTCGGGTACGAAATAGTGGGCAATAGCAAAAAAATCAGGCAGGTGATGGAGTTAATGCACAAGGTAGCCCAGTCCGATCAAACCTCTGTGCTCATCACCGGCGAGAGTGGCACAGGAAAAGAGTTGGTGGCGAGGGGGATTCATTACTTGAGTTCGCGCAAGAAAAACTTTTTCCATGCGGTGAACTGTTCGGCCATCCCCGATAGCCTGTTCGAAAGCGAATTTTTTGGCCACCGTAAGGGAGCTTTTACGGGGGCAAATGAGGATAAAGCCGGATGGTTTGAGATTGCCAACGGAGGCACTCTTTTCCTCGATGAGATTGTTGACATGCAACCCACCATGCAGAGTAAATTGCTAAGGGTGCTTGAGGATAGAAAGGTCAGGAGAATTGGCGCTACAACTGACCTGTCGGTTGACGTTCGAATCATTGCAGCTACTAATCAGGATATTCAAAGCCTGCTGGACGACAATAAGTTTAGAAACGATTTGTACTATAGGCTGAATTCGTTCGAAATAGTCATCCCGCCGCTACGTGAGCATCCGGAGGATATCCCCGTTTTGCTGGAATACTACACCGATTTGCTAAGCCGTAAAATGAACAAAAAGATTACGGCCATTGACGAAAGCGTTGTTCGTATTCTGCAGGACTACAACTTTCCGGGGAATATCCGTGAACTGCGCAATATGGTGGAGAGGGCCATAATCCTTTCTGATGGGAACAGGCTGACATCAAGAGAGTTTGCAATAAGCGGTATTAGCCCTGATGCCGAAATGGTCGCAGCCAAAGAGTACGAACAGATTTTCGACTTGGAAGAGCTGGAAAAACTTACCATTATAAGGGCCATGGAGCAAACCGGATATAAAAAGACCGAAGCAGCGCAGCTGCTAAACATAACCCGTCAATCGCTTGACAGGCGGATTGAAAAGCACGGACTTAAATTATAGGTTACTTTCTATATATTCCTTGTAGATATAGTAGTTTTCCTCGTCGTAACAAACGAAGATTACCTTCTTGGGAAGCGAATTTCTGTCTAAAAAGGATTTAACCGTTTCAATGGCCAATCTGGCAGCCCTGTGTTTGGGAAAGCGATATATTCCGGTGCTGATATTTGGGAATGCCAGGGTTTTTATGCCATGTTTTTTGGCCAACTCCAACGAACTTTTGTAAGCATTGCGTAGCAATTCGGGTTCCCCATGCTCTCCCCCCCCGCCAAACGGGGCCAACGGTATGAATGACATGTTTTGCAGGAAGTTGATAGCCCTTGGTTATTCGCGCTGCACCAACCGGACAGCCGCCAATGGTTCTGCACTCGTCCAATAGTGCAGGGCCGGCTGCATCGTGTATGGCTCCATCCACTCCGCCACCACCTAAAAGTGACGTATTGGCAGCATTCACTACGGCATCCACCTTTTGCTCGGTGATATCACCCATGAAAAGTTCAATTCGTTTACTATATTTATTCATATGTAAAAATTTGCATGATTTTTGAAACAAACTGTCGCTATATTTGTATATTGTAAATATAATTGTTTAACTTTTATTTATAAACTAAAAACAAATAATTATGAAAATGAAATTTTTTAAGTATGCAGCAATCGCTCTGTTGGGTGGAATGGTAGTTTTCACCGGATGTAACAAAGAAGAAGAGCCTACAGTTTTTGACGACCCAACTGTAACCATCGAACAAGGAGCCAGTTTGGTATTAACTCCTTCTGAAGGGCCTACGTACGATCTTTCCCTTAAGGTTACCATTGATGCTCCGGGTAAGATTAATGAGATTAAAATTCAAAGGACCAAATTCTTAGGATCAACCATTGTGAAAGAGGATGAGTTCATAAATCAGGAGCATTTTGACAAAACGGAAGCTACATTGAACTATCCCGATAATATCAATTTCGAAATTTTCTTCGATGGATCCGTTGATAAAATCGTTTATGATTTTATTGTTACTGACAGGGCCGGAAATTTGGGTTCTGCCGATTTTACCATAACCATGGGAGCATATACTCCGTTGACCACTGAGGTAACCACCGGCGAAATTTGGAAAATTCATAGCCTTGGAAAAGCATGCTGGAACCTGAAGGAAGACGTTGCAGTAACAGGCGTAGGTAATGCTGATGAGGTTGTTGCTTCTAGGTATATAATCAATAGCGATAGTGTGAATACAGCCACTTCTGATCCTAATTTTACCGGCAGTTGGACTTCCGATGAAGTTAATTGGATTTCAACCAATGGCAACCCCCAGAATACCAAGGGTAATGGCACCCTTTACGTTAAAGCCAACGATTACGATTATACTAATGCTCCCAAAGAGGTTGCATTATACCTTTACGGGGCAGGTACACCCTCAAAAGATGTTGAAAATCCTGCGGTTGGCGATATCTACATCGGCAAACTGGGCGAGGAACTTTACGTTATTAAGATTACTGAGAATAATATTGATGAGGAATACCAACCCAAAGCCAATACCGGTGTTCTGAGATTCAGCTACAAGAAGTAATAACAGGTTTATTATATAAGCACAAAGCCGTCGCCAAAACAGTGACGGCTTTTTTTATTCGTTTAGGCTATAAAGTAGCAGAGAAAATTTAACTTCCGCGTATTAATAGGGAGATGAGGATACAATTATACGCCTACCTTATTTGTGCCCCCAGCTCCTTCACAAAGACCTGTATCAACCTTTGCATGGTGCCATCTATCTGCTTATCGGTAAGGGTTTTGTTCTCATCTTGTAGGGTGAAAGAAACGGCATAGGATTTTTTCTCTTCGCCCAATTTGGCCCCTTGGTAAACGTCGAAAAGGTTGATATGCTTTATCAGCTTCCGTTCAGTTTTATGAGCTAAATCCTTAATCTGGTCGAATGTAATATCAATGTCGAGGAGCAGGGCCAAATCGCGACGAACTTCAGGATATTTGGCTATTTCTGTAAAACTCACCTTTGCCTTGCGGGCAAAGTTGAAAGCAATATCCCAGCGAATTTCGGCGTAAAGTACCGGTTGCTTTATATCCATCTCCTTCAGAATTTTCTCCGCTACGAAACCGTAGTGTCCAAGTAGCTTCCCGTTCAACATCAGCTTTATCCCAAACTCAAAAAGATCGTTGGGTGCCTCTGCTGTGGAAATATCTCCATCCGAGATGTCCAACTTGTGGAATATGCCGTTCAAAAAACCCTTCATGTGGTAAAATGATACTTCCTCCGGTTTTATGAGCCAGCTCTCCTCGTTAATGTTGCCAGTGAGCCATATGCCTAACATTAGTTCTTCGGAGTATGCTTTCAGCGGGTTGGATTCGTTTTTATTCTCTTGGCAAAAGCGATAGCAGTTGCCCCACTCGTATAGCTTCAAATTGGGCTTGCGATGGTTGATATTGAATAGTATGGACTCCAAACCACCGAATAGGAGGGTTTGCCTCATGGCATTCAGGTCGCTGCTCAGCGGGTTGATAATCTCGGCAGCATTGCTCTCGGGATACGTAACGAGGTCTTTGTAGTATGCCTTTTTTGTAAGCGAGTTGCACATTATTTCGTTGAATCCGTTGCCTGACAGGCTAACCGAAATGAGGTTGATAACCTTGTGTATTTCGGGGTATTCGGAATGCGATAGGGTGCTGTTTACCCTTTCGGTAAATTCCACATTGTTAAAACCATATATCCTCAGGATCTCCTCCACCACGTCGGCAGGACGAGTAACGTCAACCCTGTAGGTTGGTATGGAAAGGTCTAACACACCATTCTTTTCGGATATGATGTTGATGTCCAATAAGTTTAAAATAGTGCGTATGGTTTCAATGGGTAACTCCTTGCCCACAAGTCGCGTTACATAGTCTAAACTCAGTTCAACCTTGCCCTCTTCAATTTTATTGGGGTAAACATCAATGATATCCGAAGAAATCTGCCCTCCGGCCACCTCTTTAATAAGCATGGCTGCCCGTTTAAGAGCCCAAACGGTGATGCTGGGATCGGAACCGCGTTCAAACCGGAAAGATGCATCAGTATTGAGGCCGTGCCTTTTGGCAGTTCTTCTAACCCACGTCGGGCTGAAGTGAGCGCTTTCTAAGAAAACATTCTTTGTCGCTTCCGTTACTCCCGATTTGGTACCTCCAAACACACCGGCTATGCACATTCCTTCCGATGCATTGCAAATCATCAGGTCTTCGCCATGTAGCTTGCGCTCCATCCCGTCAAGGGTGATGAATGGCGTATTGGCAGGGAGGGGTTTTACAATTACCTTTTTACCTTCAATCATATCGGCATCGAAGGCATGAAGGGGTTGCCCAATTTCGTGAAGCACAAAGTTGGTAACATCCACCACGTTGTTAATCGGATTAAGCCCTATGGCACGCAGTTTTTTCACCAACCACTGGGGCGATGGCCCCACTTTGACATTGCTTATGGTTACCCCGCTGTATCGCGGACAAGCCTCGGGATTAACAATTTCAATGGGTATATGAAGGCTGTTGTTGTCCACCTTAAAGCCTTCAACCGAAGGCCTAATGGCTTTAGCCTTGCCTCTCATCCCAAGATAGGCTGCCAAATCGCGTGCAACTCCAAAGTGCGATGCCGCATCAATGCGGTTAGGAGTGAGCCCTATTTCAAGTTGATAGTCATCTTCCAGGTTGAAATAATCTGCTGCCGGCATGCCAACGATTGCGTTTGGTTTGAGCACCATAATGCCCTCGTGCGATGAACCCAGCCCCAGCTCATCCTCTGCACAGATCATCCCTTCCGAAAGTTCACCCCTTATTTTGGTTTTCTTCAGCGTAATCTCTTGATCGTTGAAATATAGAGTGGCGCCAATAGTGGCCACCGGAACTTTTTGCCCTATGGCAACATTGGGAGCACCGCAAACAATGTTCAGCAGTTCAGCACCTCCCACATCAACGGTGGTAAGGGTAAGGTTATCGGCATTGGGATGCTTGGTACATGTTTTAACCTCACCAACCACTACCCCTTTGAGACCGCCTCTGACGGCCTCAATTTTTTCAATCCATTCCACTTCCAGGCCAATTGAGGTTAAAATTTGGGCCAACTCTTCGGGCGATTCGCTAAAATCGACGTAGTCTTTTAGCCAACGGTACGAAATTTTCATTGAAATAGAGATTATCGACGTTTTACAATTCTTTGCTTAAAACGCACAAATGTAGCGAAAAAAAATGTTCGTACTTTGTCGGGCTTGGCATAGAATAATCCCGTTTTTTATCTGCCACCCATTAGTGCAGCAAATTAAATTTCAGGTTTAGAACCAATCAAATCCCTTTTTTTTAAAACTGAAAAATATTATTTAGGTTAACCTCACTGTTAAGACAAACTATTTTACTTTACATTCGTTATGGTATAAAGTATCACTCTGCTCTAAAATTTACAATGAATTGAATAAATTTGCGTCTAATTGAAAAATGAATGGCATGCATACAAAGAAGTTGGAACGGCAACCGGTAATCTTGGTTACCAATGATGACGGGGTAAGTGCCAAGGGATTGCAATGTCTGATTGAAATGGTGAAACCCTTTGGGAAGGTGATTGCTGTGGCCCCTAAGGAGGGCCATTCGGGAATGTCGCACGCCATTACCATTAAACACCCCCTTCGCATTCGCAAGCATGAACAGGACGATGGCGTTGAACTCTACTCTGTCAACGGAACGCCTGTGGATTGCGTAAAACTGGCCATGAGCCAGGTGCTGAAATCGCCTCCCGATCTGATAGTGTCCGGAATTAACCATGGCTCTAACTCATCGGTCAGCATATTCTATTCGGGTACTATGGCGGCTGTCATTGAGGGATGCCTGTACGGCATTCCGTCCATTGGCTTTTCGCTGTTAGACTATATGCCGGATGCCGATTTCACTGCAGTGGTGGAGCACGGGAAGCCAATTGTCGAGGCGGTTTTAGCCCGTGGCCTGTCCAAAGGAACTTGTCTAAACGTGAATTTTCCGGCCATACCTTCGGCTCAAATCAAGGGCATTAAGGTTGTGCGACAGAATATGGGCACGTGGAGAGAAGAGTTCGAAAAGCGAACCGACCCGCGCGGATACGATTACTTTTGGCTTACCGGCTATTACCATAACGAAGAACCCAATGCAACTGACACCGACGAGTATGCCCTTAACAGCGGATTTATCTCGGTTGTGCCCATAAGTATTGATTTGACCAATTACAAGGAGATGGACGCATTGGAAAACGAGTTAAGTAAAAAACAGACAGTACGGAATGAAGAAAAAATTCGATAACATTTGGCTTGGCACCATCCTGGCTGTGGCTGCCACAGTGATTACAATGGTATTAATTTACCGTTACAAGCTTCCCTATGAGTATATGCAAACCTTTTTTAAAGATATGTGGATGCATCTCATGGCACCAAAGGTTATCAGCCTTGGGGTTATACCGAATCTTGCACTTTTCCTGCTATTTGTATATACCGATAGGTATAAATCTGCCAAAGGCGTGCTGGGTGTAACAATCATTTTTGGTATTATAGTTTTTATTTTTAAGCTGACGGCTTAATGGTTCTCCAAATAATGACAATTATCCCCTGATTATGAAGTACTACCTTGTTGCCGGCGAAGCGTCGGGCGATTTACATGCCTCAAACCTGATGCAGGGCATCAAAGGGGTTGATACAGCTGCGGAGTTCCGGTTTTTTGGTGGCGATTTGATGCAATCACAGGGTGGTACGCTGGTAAAGCATTACCGGTCAATGGCATTCATGGGCTTCTGGGAGGTGATTCAGAATTTACGCGCGGTATCAAAAAATTTAAGGCAATGCAAGGAGGATATTCTTTCCTACAAACCCCATGCACTGATTTTAGTCGATTATCCTGGGTTTAATCTTCGAATTGCCAAGTTTGCCAAAAGGAGGGGAATCAGGGTATTTTACTACATAGCTCCCAAGGTGTGGGCATGGAAAGAGTCGAGAGTAAAGCTGCTGAAAAAATATGTAGATAAGCTGATTGTCATTTTCCCATTCGAAGTGAACTATTTCACAAGGCATGGTATTGACGTTATATATGAGGGTAACCCCTTGGTGGATGCCATTGAGAACAGCACCAAAACGGCAATTCCGTTTTCCGGGTTTTGTCAAAACAATAACCTGGGTGATAAACCCATAATAGCCCTCCTTGCGGGGAGCAGAAAGCAGGAGATAAGGTATAACCTCCCGACAATGATCTCGCTTATCAACCATTTCACCGATTACCAATTTGTCATAGCGGGTGCACCATCATTGGAGGAGGCTGTATATGAGCCGTATATCGGCAATGCCGATGTTAAGCTGATATTTAACCAAACACAGGAATTACTGCGACATTCTACCGCTGCCGTTGTTACCTCTGGTACGGCCACCCTCGAAGCTGCGCTGCTGAACGTTCCTGAGGTTGTTTGCTACAGGGGCAATACACTATCCATGCTTATTGCCTGGATCGTGATTAGGGTGAAATATATTTCTCTGGTAAATCTTATCATGGGGCGTGAGGTGGTTAAAGAGCTGAAACAGTTTGATTGTGTTACATCAGAATTAAGCAAACAGCTTTCTATGATATTGCCCAATGGAGAATCGCGGGGCACAATGCTTTCCGATTTTGCACAGTTGAAGGGAATGTTGGGAGCTGTTGGCGTTTCAAAACGAATTGCTAAAGCAATAGTTGACAATACAATTTCGAATATATAAATCTACTCTGCATGAAGTGGTTCTTTTCCTTTTCTTTCCTTATCCTTTTCACGGTATCCCACGCTCAAAAAATAAGCGTTAGCCTTTTCAACGAGTTGGCCTTACAAACCCTGCTGATTACACCTGTTAGCGGACATTACTCGGTTATCACCGACGAGGGAGAGTATTTGGTCTTCCCAAATCAAATGCTGTATATTTCAAAAACGGGCGATTCTGTTACGGTACGCGATATGGCATCGAACCTGGGAACATGGAAAAGGGTTTCGATTGTGGGGGCTACCGGCAATGATGTAATAAGGATTAAACCCATTGTCCCTGCCGTTCCGGCACAGGTGTATGACGACAACCTAGGATTTTACGTTGATTTCAATAGGCTGATGACCATTAACCTGGTTGATATCGATAAGTATATTGCCGGGGTTGTTGAAGCAGAAGCCGGACCATCGGCACTTATGGAGTTTTACAAGGCGCAGGCATTGCTGGCGCGCACCTACGCTTATTCGCACATGGAGCGTCACATGGGCGAAGGTTTCAATCTTTGCGACGGGATACATTGCCAGGTATATAAAGGGAAATCAACCAAAAATCCTATCATACTTCAGGCTACGGAAGAAACTAAGGGACAGGTTGTTGTCGATGCCAACAATGAACTTATTGCGGGCACTTTCCATGCGAATTGCGGGGGTGAAACAGCAAATTCAGGCGATGTGTGGGTTACACCTCACGATTATCTGGTATCAGTGGAAGATAATTACTGTCGAAGCCTTCCTAATTCGCAATGGGAGGTACGTATTCCCCTTGATACGTGGAGAGAATTTCTTATATCAAAGGGTATTGATGCTGAGAATCTTCCGCCATCGAGTTTTGTATTCACATCCAAAAAGAGGGAGTATTTGTATCCCGTGGGGGGAAAGACAATTCCATTCGTTGATATTCGCAGCCATTTCAACCTAAAATCGGCCTATTTTTCTGTGGATATTGTATCCAACAACCTCGTCCGATTGCGAGGAAAGGGCTATGGACATGGAGTTGGAATGTGTCAGGACGGAGCCATGCAAATGGCGCGACGCGGAAAAAGCTACAAGGAGATTCTGTCGCACTATTTTAAAGGGGTAAGCGTCATTGATTTTTCGCAGTTGGACGAAACGATTGAAGTGGAAAGCGATGACTTTGAAGAGTAAGGTTGCTGCTACCTGATTCGGATAGTTCTTATCGTTCCGCAGTTGCTTATGCAGGGGAGTTAACCACCAGCGGCGTTATCCGCCTTTGAAAAGTTAGTTAAAGGTAATAAAAATTCTGCATCTGCATCATCAGTCTCAGTGAAAGCAACTGCTTGTTTGGCTTAGTTATTTATTATAGTTTAAATATGAATTTCTGTACATATTTCAATGAAATTGCCTTTCCCTTTTGTACCGCAGGTTTCCATTTAGGCATATTTTCAATTACTCTTTTACACTCTTTTATCAATATTTCACTTTTGCCTTGAATTACATTAATTTCACCGATTGAGCCATCTGGTTTGATTTCATATTCAAGTATAATTTCTTCTTCAATTTTCTTTTTCTTTGCCTGTTCAGGGTATTGTAAGTTTCATCCGTAAATAATTATTAAGTTAAACAATATCAGCATATTGAAAAACAGATAAGGAGTTAAAATTTCATCCGCGAACTCGAGGTTCATGTGTTTGTGCTTATCTGTTGATGTCAGTTTCATAA